>Ga0228535_1000246_pt1 | contig 177022 bp, 166 predicted proteins | sample SJ1metagenome_FD_168457 | JGI IMG/M metagenome (GOLD analysis project Ga0228535, IMG submission 168457) | Enriched culture of PCE-dechlorinating microbial communities from Ithaca, New York, USA - SJ1 | ecosystem: Engineered > Modeled > Simulated communities (microbial... > Unclassified... | reverse complement strand
TAAGCTCCTTCCATGGCATGGCGTTCATCTCCTCCGCGATTACTTGTCCATGCCTAAATTGTATCGGATACTGTAAGCTATGTCTCCGAACATTTGTCAACCATGTACCCGGTCTATACACCGCATCCCAAAATAAGCCTGAATAATTGTTTAGCGCCTACGCAGATTACTTCCGCGTTGTTTTTTAAGGCCGCCGTTCTCCTGTTCCCTCATATACACGTATGGCCTAAGCGCAAGTAGCCTTTAGCATCCCCGGCTTAGACTTCTCGTTTCAATGTTGTCCGCTACCAAGACGGCGACAGGTAAGCTGCTCTTCCCTGACTCCGGCTTCCATAGCAAATAGGTTGCAGCCTAACCACAACCTGCCTCTAATGTAGCCGGAATCTGCCCACGCCCCCACCACCGGCTTCCATAGCAAATAGAATTCTATGCGGTAACCGTCATGCAATGAAAGCCGGTGGTGCTGCCTGCCGCATCCAAAAATAAACCTAAATAATTATTTAGCGCCTACGCAGATAACTTTCGTGTTAGTTTTCCGGGCCTCCGTTCTCCCGTTCCCCCAATATGCACGCACGACCCGGGCGTAAGCGACACCTAGTGAGCATCGTGCCGTGTCCGGCGAGGGCGAAGGTTTCAGACGGGGCCGAGCCATGGAGGGCGAGGCGACAATCACGGCACGGATGCCGTGTTTGTAAGTTTACCCCGTCTGAAGCCGAGACTGAGACGCTGACACGGCCGATGCGAAACTATGTCGCTAAGAACGGGTCGTAAAAGAATCCATCCAGTGAAGCAAAGCCGCAATTCCTTTTCCTGCATGACCTTCGGCTACCTCTGCCATCACTCTCAAGTGATATGTGTAATGCATAGGTCAAAGCTTCCCGATTGCCACCAAAATACCGGCGGCCTTTCTTTTGTCTCGCCCGTTTCCCTACGCTCAACCCTTCCGGTCAGCCAGGCCGACCGCCGTTGCCGTGGCGGCTGACCAGGCTCGTAGGTTCAGGCTTTTTCCTGCCTGGTCAGGTTCAGCAGTCCGCCGTGGCGCAGGATAATTTTTTGCCGCTCGCTGACCTCAAGGCGCGCCCGCAGGTTGCCCCCCGTGCTGACATTTCGGACCAAGACTTCGCCGCCGGCAAGTCCGTCCCCGGCTGCGATTGCCAGCTCATCCAACTCGTTGATTCGGTCATAATCTTCCGGATTGACAAACGTAAGGGGCAGGATGCCGTTATTGACCAGATTGGCCTGATGGATACGGGCAAACGACTTGGCAAGCACCGCTTTAATGCCCAGATACAGCGGCACCAGGGCGGCATGCTCCCGGCTGGAACCTTGCCCGTAATTGGCGCCGCCGACAATTATCCCGCCGCCGTTTGCCTTCGCTTTAGCGGGAAAGTCCGGGTCGCACGGGGTCAGACAGTAATCAGCCAGATAAGGGATATTGGAACGGTACGGGAGGAGAGCGGAAGTCGACGGCATGATGTGATCAGTCGTAATGTTGTCCCCGACTTTGATCAGCACCCGGCCGGTTACCGTGTCCGCCGGCGGTTCGGCGCGCGGGAACGGTTTGATGTTCGGGCCCCGGACAATTTCCTCCGCCGCCCCGTCGGTTGACGGGAAGATCAGCAGATTGTCGGCGACAGCAAAGCTTTCCGGCAGCCTCGGAACAGGCGGTTCGCCCAAGCCGCGCGGATCGGTGATATAGCCGCGCAGAGCGGACGCAGCCGCGACTTCCGGGCTGACCAGATAAACCTGAGCGGACGGAGTTCCCGAACGCCCCGGAAAATTCCGGTTGAAGGTCCGCAGCGATACGGCGCCGGTCCGCGGCGCCTGTCCCATTCCGATACAGGGCCCGCAGGCGCACTCAAGCACCCTCGCTCCGGCTTGAACCATTTGGGCCAGCGCCCCGTCCCGGGCTAAGGTATTGAGCACTTGCCGCGATCCGGGCGCGATAACCAGCGACACCCCTTCGGCGACGGTTCGGCCGGCCAGGATCTGCGCCACCGTAGCCATATCGCTATAAGATGAATTGGTACAACTCCCTATCGCCACCTGATCCACCTTGATCCCGGCCAGCTCCGCCACCGGGACGACTTTGTCGGGGCTGTGCGGACAAGCGGCAAGCGGGACGAGCGTGCCGAGGTCGATATCGATCACTTCGGAATATGCGGCGTCGTGATCGGCCGTAAGCTCCCGGTAGTCGTCTTCCCGCCCTTGCAGGCGGAAAAAATTCCGCGTTGCCGGATCGCTTGGGAAGATTGAAGATGTGGCGCCCAATTCCGCGCCCATGTTGGCGATCGTGGCGCGCTGCGGCACCGTCAGCCACCGGAGCCCGTCCCCGCCGTACTCGAATATCTTACCGATACCGCCTTTTACCGTTAAGCGACGCAGCAGTTCCAAAATGACATCCTTCGCCGTGGTCCAGGCCGCCGGTTTCCCCAGCAGATTCACCCGGACGATTTGCGGCATGGTGAGGTAATACTCGCCGCCGCCCATCGCAATGGCGACATCAAGCCCGCCCGCTCCGACGGCCAGCATCCCGGCTCCGCCGCAAGTCGGCGTATGGCTGTCCGAACCAAGCAGGGTTTCCCCCGGGACGGAAAAACGCTCCAGATGCACCTGGTGACAGATGCCGTTGCCCGGCCGGGAAAAGATGATTCCGTGCTTTTTAGCGACCGTTTGAATATACAAGTGGTCGTCGGCATTTTCCGGACCGGTCTGCAGCATATTGTGGTCAATATACGCGACCGAGCGCTTAGTCCTGACCCGGTCGATGCCTAACGCTTCGAACTGGAGATAAGCCATCGTTCCGGTCGAATCCTGGGTCAGGGTCTGGTCGATTTTGAGCGCGATTTCCCGGCCGGCGACCGGATCGCCCTTGACCAGATGTGCCCCGATGATCTTTTCTGCTATTGTCAGTCCCATCCTGTTCTCCCTTCCCGTTTCCGGTCATTTTACTCGGAAAGACCGGTAATGATGGCGTCAGCCATCTCCCTGGTACCGGCCTGCCCCCCGAGATCCAAAGTTGTTTTGATTCCTGCCCGCAGTACCGACTTCACTGCCTGTTCCAGCCGCTCCCGCGCCTTTACCTCACCCAGATGGGAAAGCATCATAGCCCCGGAAAGGATGAGAGCCAACGGATTCGCTTGGTTAAGGCCGGCAATTTGCGGCGCGCTGCCGTGCACCGCTTCGAATATGGCGATGTCACTGCCGATATTGGCTCCCGGGGCAACCCCGAGACCGCCCACCAGTCCGGCGCAAAGATCGGAAACGATATCGCCGTACAGGTTCGGCAGGACCAGGATATCATAAGCTTCCGGCCGCTGCACGAGCTGCAGGCACATGTTATCGACAATAACTTCTTCATATTCAATCCCGGGGTATTCCGCCGCCACGGCCCGGACGCACTCCAGGAACAAACCGTCGCTCAGTTTCATGATATTGGCCTTGTGGACCGCCGTCACTTTCAGCCGGTTTTCCCGGACCGCCAGTTCGAACGCGAAACGGGCAATCCGGGTCGAGGCCGGCCGGGTGATAATTTTAATGCTCTCGGCCGCATCCGGCCCGACCATATGCTCGATTCCGGCATAAAGATCTTCGGTGTTTTCCCGGACAATGAGGAGATCGACTTCGTCGTACCGCGTCCTGATCCCCGGGAGCGATTTGGCCGGCCGCAAATTGGCATACAGGTTAAGTTCCTGCCGCAGCGTTACGTTCACGCTGCGGAACCCTTTCCCGATCGGCGTAGTAACCGGCCCTTTCAGCGCGACCTTATTCCGCCGGATGGAAGCCAGCACGGTCGCGGGCAGCGGGGTCCCGAATTCTGCCGTCATTTTTTCTCCCGCCTCCGCCATTTCCCATTCGACGGCAACGCCGGTGGCGTCAATGACTCGGCGGGCGGCGTCGGCCACTTCCGGGCCGATGCCGTCGCCGGGGATGAGTGTCACTTTATGCTTCCCGCTCATCTTCGTCCTCCTCAACTGATTTTGGCGACACGGTTTTCCTTCAAATAATCCTCATAGATATACATTATTTCTTTGTCGAACAGGGAGCGTTTTAAGGAAACCGCCGCGGCCCGCACCCGGAGCAGGATTGCTTCCACAGCCGACGGATCCAGTTCGATCCCGTATTCACGGAATTTATTGCTGACCGCGTGCGAACCGGAATGCTTGCCGATTACTATCTGCCGCGCCAATCCGACTTCCCGCGGGTCAAAAGCCTCGTAAGTTTTGGGATTCTTCAGGGCACCGTCGGCATGGATGCCCGACTCATGGGTGAACATATTCGTTCCGACCACGGCTTTCCAGACCGGCAGTTCCCGGCCGGACGCCCGGGCCACGTATTCCGCCATCTCCCGGAAACGCGTGGTCGTAAATCCCAAATCGACATTCATGATGTATTTCAGCGCCATGACTACCTCTTCCAGGGCGGCATTTCCCGCCCTTTCCCCCAGACCGTTAACCGTCACCCCAATATGGGTCGCGCCGGCCCTTACTCCGGCCAGGGCATTGGCCGTAGCCATCCCGAAATCATTGTGCGTGTGCATTTCGATATCCATACCCAGCCGGTCAACGAGCAATTTAACTTTACTATAAGTGCCTTCGGGATCCAGCACCCCGACCGTATCGCAAAAACGCAGCCGGTCCGCGCCGGCAGCCTTGGCCGCACCGGCAAACTCGAGCAGAAAATCGGAATCGGTTCGCGAGCCGTCCTCGGCGTTGACCGAGACATACAGTCCCTGACCCTTGGCGTATTCCGCCGCTTTCACCATATTGTCCAGGACCCAGGCCCGGCTTTTCCCCAATTTGTGTTTAATATGCAAGTCGGAAGTGGAGATTGAAATGGCCACGGCATCAACGCCGCAGGCCAGCGACGCGTCGATGTCGCTGATTACCGGCCGGTTCCAGGTCATGATACTTGCCTGCAACCCGGACCGGACGATAGCCCGGATCGCCTCCTGCTCATCGCCTCCCATTGCCGGGATTCCCGCTTCAATCTGCGGGACGCCAATCTCGTCCAGCAGCCGGGCAATTCTGATCTTTTCGCTGTTGGCGAAGACGACCCCGGCTGTCTGCTCACCGTCCCGCAGGGTAGTGTCCACAATAATCGGCTTCCTCGTACAGACTTCTCTGTTTCTCATTATTTGTTCCGCCTTTCCTGTTGATGGTTATTGCCAGCCTTGGTGTCGATAATCGCTTCCACGCTCACCTCCGGTCATCGCGCCGCGCAGCGCGCATACGTGTATTGTTGAATTCCTGTATTCTTGTATACAATAAGTTTCGACAGTGGCTTCTTGATTCCTCCTATCCTCCTACCTCAAATGATAATGTTTCCCGTCATCCGAACAGCAGACAAACCAAGGGAGCAGTCCGCAACTCGGACTGCTCCCCCCAAGCAACTATTCATTACCCACAACGCTGGAAAAGTTAACACAACCGCACTCAGTCAGGCTTAACTCCATGATCTTCGTCCCCCCTACTACATACACGGCCCGGGCGCAAGCTATTTATAGGAGTGCCCCCGGCACCCGCCTTACCCCGTCCGTCCTCCTCGTACCCAATATGCACGCACGGCCTAGGCGCAAGCGACACCTAGTGAGAATCGTGCCATGTCCGGCGAAGTCGAAGGACTCAGGTGGGGCCGAGCCATGGAGGGCGAGGCGACAATCGAGCCAAGGATGGCGAGTTTGTCAGGACACCCCGCCTGAGTCCAAGGCTGAGCCGCTGACACGGCCGATACGAAACGTTGTCGCAGCCGCTGGCAACCATAGAATATAGCCTTCTCCTGGCAGTAACCTATTTGCAATGGAAGCCAGCGGCTAAGACTAGGCCGTAAAAAAAGCCACCCAACAAAGCAAAGTCGCAATTCCTGCTCCTGAATGCTTCTGCTATCTATGCTGCCGCTTTCCAATGATATGATCAATGCAGGTACGGCTGATTTACAGAAGTTGCCCCTTGGCCACCGGCACCACCGCGCCGCCGACGAAAATGTTGTATTTCCCGTCCGCCTCCGAGCCGGAGAGATACAATATCGACTCCCGGCCGATTTCATATCCCTGCTCGATGGAGATGGCAAACTCCTTCCGCCCGAGATAAGCGTGCTTCAACAGGTAGGCGACGAGGCAGCCGGACGCGCTCCCGGTGGCCGGGTCTTCCACTACCCCTACCCCGTACCCGAGCATCCGCGCGTTCAGCGCATTTTTCGGGTCGTATGTCTCCGGGCTGAAGCAGAACGCTCCGTTGGCCTCCAAACCGGCAAACAGTTCCCGGCATTTACCTTCATCCATCCGAATACGCTTGACGGCAGCGAGATTCTTCAGCGGGACGATCAAAAACGGCAGCCCCGTCGACACCTCCTCCACCGGGAACCTGGCATCGATCTCTTCTTCTGTCAGCCCGAGCGCCGCCGCAATCGCGGCGGGAGCGACCGTCGCCCCGAACGTCGGCTGGTTCTGCCGCATCGTGAGCTTGACCGGCACGCCGCCCGCGTACTCGACCCTGACCGGGATTTTACCCACCGGCAGATCGAGGACGACCTCCTCCCGCCGTTCCTTGATGAACTCGGTGAGGATGATATACGCCGTACCGAGAGTCGGGTGCCCGGCGAAAGGAACTTCCCGGGCCTGGGTGAAAATCCTGACCCGGTACGAGCCGTCCGGGTTGGCCGGCGGGAAGATGAAAGTAGTCTCCGAGTAGTTCATTTCCCTGGTGATCAGCTGCATTTCCTCATCCGTGTACAGACTCCCGTCGGTGAACACCGCGAGCTGATTCCCGGCGTACTTTTTGGCGCTGAAGACATCGACCGTGTAATACTCTTTGTTTGGCAAAGCAATCCCTCCTCCTGGTAATTAGCAAAACTGCCCCTCATTCCTCGGGTAAAAACAGTTCTCCCTGCAGCACGATTACGGCCGGCCCGGCCAGGTCCACGCGCCCGTCGCCGCGCAGGTCCAGGCGGATTTCCCCGCCCCGGGCCGACGCCTGATAAGCGAACAGAGTATTCTTGCCCAATTGTCCGGCCCAGTACGGGGCCAGCAGCGTGTGGACCGAACCGGTCACCGGATCCTCATTGACGCCGAACCACGGGTTGAAATAGCGCGAGATGAAGTCGTACCGGCCGTCGCCCGCCGCCGTCACTCCAATCCCGGTGAGCTCCGGGGCCGCCGCGCGCATCCGCCCGAAGTCCGGCTGCAGTTCCGAAATTTCCCGCCGGTCCGGCAGATGCACCACATGTTTGCCTGTCCTTTTTCCCCGGAAGACGGCTGTAATCTCGGCTATCCCCATTGCTTCAAAGAGCGGCTGCAGGCTTGCCGTTTCAACCGGTTCCGGTATATCGGCGGGGAAATCAAGGACAATTCTGTCTCCGTCCAACCGCGCAATCAACTTTCCGCTCAGAGTGGCAAACGAAACCGCCTCGTACGGCACTGCGTACCGGTCGAACAGGACGGCGGCCGTGGCCAGCGTCGCGTGCCCGCACAGCGGCACTTCGTTGCGCGGCGTAAACCAGCGCAGCGAGAACTCGCTTGACTCGTCCACCTCCCTCCCCGCCGCCGGCAGCAGAAATGCCGTCTCCGACAAGTTCATTTCCGCCGCGACGGCCTGCATGAGACTGTCGGACAAAGGCTCCGTCAGAATACATACCGCCGCCGGGTTGCCGGAAAACGCCGTGCCGGTAAACGCATCGACCTGAAAGATTTTTAGGGTCTTCCCCCTGTCTCCCATGGCACCCCTCCTTATTCTTCCGCTTGCCTCTTCTGATCCGCTCCCTTTCCATCCATTTCCCGCGCAATGTAGATTTCGTGTTCGATGGAACGGCGGGTGACGAACACGATTCCCCGGTTGCCGGTCCAGACGGCGAGTGCCTCGCCGTCCGCCCCGATCTGGCCAATCACGGCTTCCCGGCCGTCGGCCGTAAGCACGAGCCAACTGCCGTTCGCCCGGCGCCGCAGCTCAGCCTCCCCGCCGTGCCGGTAGATCTCCCCGGCGAGTTCCGCCGTCCCGTACACCACGGCGCGGACCTTTACCCCGCGCGCTGCCGCCGCCGCCGTCGCGGCCCTGATTGCAAGGGCTTCCGGCGGCCAGACGGTAAGCAGCACTTCGCGCTGACTCCGGTCGATAACTTCCAGCACCCGGGTCAGCATGGCCGCGCGGCCGCAGATATTCCAGACATATTCCTGCCGCACCTGCCCCTGCTGCGGCAGGCTTTCGCGCAGGAGAGCGATGGAAGCGCCGAAATCCCGCTGGCGCCGGGCGAGCAGGTCCTCCGGCGACAGCGGGACATACTTGACCGGCTCGGAGTCCAGGGCCTGCAGCACGCCGCTCCGGGCGAGGCGGGCGACGGTCTCGTAGACTTTCGCCTGCGGCACTCCCGACAGCTTGCCTAGCTCGTAAGCAGTCGCCGGATTCTGGCGCAGGAGGGCAAGATAGACCTTGGCTTCATAACCGGTGAAGCCAATTTTCTGCATTTCCGCGATTAGTTTTTCCACACCCGTTCACCCCGGCCTTTTTATTACCCACTTTTGTAGTTAATATAATTAGTATATAATACTTTCCGGAGTTAGGCAAGCGACGGCAAAAAAATTTACCCGCTTCCCCGGCCGGCCTTAAACGGGCAACTCTACTTGGCAATGCCTGACTAACGCCGCTGAATAAGGGTTGCGCCGGCTTTACCGCAAATGATATCCTACTGCGAAAGTACTACCATTTTTTTGATGTCGTTGCTTTATGAATATGGGTAACGCGTTATGTAGCATATTCTTCCGCTCCTCCGTAAGCTGTAAGTGGAGTTCAGTATTAAAGGAGGTTACGATGCTGCGTGGAATATAACAGCCGGTTTGACGACAAGAGCAAAGCCAGCTGCGTGGGCGGCTGCTTCTGCGGTTGCCCCGGCCCTACCGGCGCTACCGGTGCCACCGGCGCGACCGGAGCTACCGGAGCCGCCGGGCGTAACGGCGCTGCCGGCGCTACCGGGGCCACCGGGTCTACCGGAGCCACCGGGCTGCGCGGCGCCACCGGCGCGACCGGCCGCCAGGGTCCGACCGGCACCACCGGGCGGACCGGTTCCACCGGCCCGGCCGGGCTGCAGGGCGCTACCGGCGCGATTGGACCGGCCGGACCCACCGGACCCACCGGCGCAGGGGCCATTATCCCCTTCGCTTCCGGGCCTGTCGCCACCATTACGACGGTATTAGAAGGCTTAGCCGGCGTGCAGTCTCTTGTCGGCTTCGGAGCCAACGTCCCGGCAGCGCTGGTGGCAGGGACCATCGATACCACCGGCCTCGCCAATGTGGCGTTCTCCATGCCCCGCGACGGAGTGATTACCTCGCTGGCCGCCTATTTCAGCGTGGCTGCAGCCGTCACGCTCATCGGCAGTGAAGTCACCATTACGGCTACCCTTTATAGCTCCGCTACCCCGGATGATGAGTTCACCGCGGTTCCGGGTGCCACGGTCGACCTGGTGCCGCCCCTCACCGGCTTGGTAATGATCGGGACCAATGTCAGCGACATCACGACCGGGCTGTCTATCCCGGTGACCGCCGAGACCCGCCTCCTGATGGTTTTCTCGGCCGCGGTCACCGGCGGTATCGACATCGCCGCTACCATCACCGGCTTTGCCAGCGCCGGGCTTGCGATCGACTGATTCTGCACCGAACGGAAAGAGGTCCGGCCTGCCGGACCTCTTTCCCCAAATGCTTGCCGCCGGAGCCGGCCGGCTTGGCAATACGAGTTATAGGAGTGAGGGCATGATCTCCATCAGCCTGTGCATGATTGTGAAGGATGAGGCGGCGGTGCTCGGCCGCTGCTTGGAATCCGTTCAGGCTATCGTTGATGAAATCATCATTGTCGATACTGGCTCTGCCGACCGGACAAAAGAGATCGCCGGCGAGTTTACGCCCAAGCTGTACGATTTCGCCTGGGTCGATGACTTCGCCGGCGCGCGGAATTTCAGCTTCGCCCAAGCGACCATGGACTACATCATGTGGCTGGATGCCGACGATGTCGTCCTGCCGGAAGACGCCGAAAAACTGCGGCAACTGAAAGAAACTATCGACCCGCGGGTCGACATCGTAATGATGAAATACAATAGCGACTTTGATGCTGACGGCCGGGTAACGCTCTCCTATTTCCGGGCCAGGTTGCTGAAAAGAAGCAACGGCTACATGTGGCAGGAACCCGTCCACGAATACATCCAACCTTCCGGCTACATTATCAACTCCGATATCTGTATAACTCATAACAAGCTGCAGCCGGGGGCGCCGGAAAGGAACTGCCGAATCTTCGAAAAGATACTGGCGGAAGGTAAAGAACTCAGCCCCAGGAGCCTTTACTATTACGCCAAGGAACTGTACTACAACGAGCGCTTCTTAGATGCAATCAAGTTTTTCAACCAGTACCTGGACGCCGGCAACGGGTGGGTCGAAGACAAGATCAACGCCTGTTACGATCTTTCCATCTGCTATGTCCGGACCGATCAACCGGAGCACCGCTTGCGGACTTTACTGCGCAGTTTCGAATACGACACGCCGCGGGCAGAAATCTGCTGCCAGATCGGTTACCACTACTTTGACGAAGCGGATTACGAGAAAGCCATTTTTTGGTATAAACTGGCAGCGCAATTGGAAAAACCGGCGGACACCTGGGGCTTCATTTTTCACGACTGCTGGGATTATCTGCCGAATATCCAGTTGTGCCTGTGCCATGCCCGGCTGGGGCATATCGCCGAAGCAATCAGATACAATAAGCAGGCGGCGAAATACAAACCGAATGACCCGGCCGTTCTCCATAATGCCAATTACTTCCGCAATTTGAAAAGAACCGGGCGGCGTCAGACACCTGACGCGCAGAAAAAAGGTTAAGGCTTGAAAAGTCTTAACCCTTTTTCTGCGCTCGCTATCCAAGGACACCGTCCCGCTGTCAGCAGCCTCAGCCGTGCTCCCCGAGCACGGCGGGGAAGCCGGCCTCGCGCAACAGCAGCACCGCCGTCAACAAACCGTACCGCCGCGGATCGAAGGCAAGCACAATTCGCCCGGAGCCGGTATCCGCCGCAGCCCGATTGAGACCCGGCAGCGCAAACAAAATCCGATAGATACCGGCCAGATCTTTCTCCCGTAGTCCCCTGATCGTAATAACCCCATCCGTTGTTTTTCCCATGCTCGGCTCAGCTCCGGCAAAAAACGCGGCCCCGGCAACCGGCACCGCGCTTCGCTTGGTCAGTCAATGTTGCGGCGGCCGCAGATCAGGACATCTTCCATCCGCCCGAGTTTGTCGGTAATGTCGGCAAACACGGTCAGACTGACGCAGGTGCCGGGACCGGACACGCTCGGAATGCAGGTATTCATGTTCGGGTCCGTCGGGTCAAGAATAATGCCGGAGCAGCGTCCATTGATGTCGACTTCAAAGCGGAAATTCCGGACGATGATCTCCGACTGGTCGATTTCGGTCAGGAACTCTTCCGGCGTCAGCGGCGGAGCGAATTCGTCGAGCATGATCTCCTTCGTGAATTCCACGCCCCGTAGCGTCTCGATGCAGAACACTTCTTCCGTCGTATCGTCAATAGTACACAGCGCCCGGTAGATGATGACGACATCGAACAGCAGATGAACTCTTACCCGGCTGGTGCAGATGAATTCCTCACTCGTCTGCAGGTTACGGATCCGGACATCTTCGACGCAGGTCACCGGGCCGGAAACTCCTTCCGCACAGCAGCAGGTGGACGGATCCAGGCAGATCTCCCGCCCGTGCACTATCCCGTACTCATCCACGTATCCGACGATGACTTCGTCCAACTGTGTGTTTTTGGCCTTGACCACTTTGACGAAAATATCGATGGCTTCTCCCGTAAAGCCGGGGCAGGGTCCCGGATGCGGCGGGCGGGGCCATACGGATTCGGCGGCAACTGAGGCATCGCTTTCGGATTCCGGCGCCGGCGGAAATCCGGTTGTTACTTCGTATTCCTTATCCAAGCTTATTCCCCCTCCTGTAATCGTTTGTCTGGCAACCAATATTCTCTATCCCAGCCCGGGCCCGACTTTTACCGACGTCGACCGGCCGCCTGCCGGTCTAACACCGCAGTCAGGTTCGACTCGCGATCCGAGCGAAATAGCCGCTCTCCCATAACCGCTTCTTCATATCCAGCAGGCTGGCCCGGCTGGAATCGTACACGACCTTGATTCGCCCTGCGGGCGGATCAATCTCAACTTGGCTGACACCCGGCACGGCACTCAACAAACCGCTGATCCTGTCCTGTTCCTCCACCGATATCCGCGTTAAGGTTAAAACCCTGGTCTTGACCGTCCCCGGACTTGTCGACTTTTTGTACTGTTTCTTGGCCTTATCCACTATCGGTTCACCTCGATCGCTCGTTCAGAAAAAGACACCCGGTAGCACCGGGTATCTACCGCGTTTCGTTCGGTCAGTCAATGTTGCGGCGGCCGCAGATCAGGACATCTTCCATCCGCCCGAGTTTGTCGGTAATGTCGGCAAACACGGTCAGACTGACACAGGTGCCGGGACCGGACACGCTCGGAATGCAGGTGTTCATGTTCGGGTCCATCGGGTCAGGAATAATGCCGGAGCAGCGTCCATTGATGTCGACTTCAAAGCGGAAATTCCGGACGATGATCTCCGACTGGTCGATTTCGGTCAGGAACTCTTCCGGCGTCAGCGGCGGAGCGAATTCGTCGAGCATGATCTCCTTCGTGAATTCCACGCCCCGTAGCGTCTCGATGCAGAACACTTCTTCCGTCGTATCGTCAATAGTACACAGCGCCCGGTAGATGATGACGACATCGAACAGCAGATGAACTCTTACCCGGCTGGTGCAGATGAATTCCTCACTCGTCTGCAGGTTACGGATCCGGACATCTTCGACGCAGGTCACCGGGCCGGAAACTCCTTCCGCACAGCAGCAGGTGGACGGATCCAGGCAGATCTCCCGCCCGTGCACTATCCCGTACTCATCCACGTATCCGACGATGACTTCGTCCAGCTGCGTGTTTTTGGCCTTGACCACTTTGACGAAAATATCGATGGCTTCTCCCATAAAGTCAGCGCATTTGTTTACCACATTTATCCCCCCTTTTCGGTTTGTCTTTCGCCTGCCTTTCGTCCCGTCCGGCGCCCGGGAGGCATCACAGGTGTCCGCTGGTATATCTAAATTATCTTATGTGGGCATTAGGGAAAGTGTGTCTTAGTGCAAAAGGTTTGGCACCGGCAATTTTTCGTTCCGGATACCGCCTTTAGCGGCTCCCGACCAAGCGGCGCAACTGGCCGAAGAATGATTTATCCCTCTCCGCCGCAACTGCTTCCAGTTCCTTGGCCCGTTCACGGGCAGCAATCCGGGCCAATTCCGCGTCCTCAAGCGCTTTGGTCAACTCGGCGCACTCCCGCTGTTTATGTTCCAGCTGCTGACGGAGCCGCGCGTTTTGTTCCCGCAGAAAACTTAGTTCCTGCTCGTAGGAACTAAGATCGGCTGCCAGTTTCTTAGCGGAGTTGTTTTGAACAAAGACCCGGTATTCTTCCGGCTTCGCCCTTAACCCCAGATCCCGTTTCCTGTTCCGCATCTCACCCAACCTTCTTTCCTTGGTAGCCACCTGTTTTTCCTCCGCCCGCCTGCCGTGCCCGGTAGGCCTGACTACTGCGGAGCGGAAGGCGGCAGCGATGGCCGCCAGTATTTCTGCCGGCAGGCTGCCGGTTCCGGATAAAGCCGCAGCCGGCACCGTTGACTTGTCGCGCTCCCGTCCGGACCGTCCGATTCGAGCCGGCAGCAAGGTGATCGTAGCATGCCGGCCGGTAATCACTTTGATATCGGCGGTCACGCTTGCCCCGATTCGGTTCCCCGGCAGTTGACGCAGATCGCATTGCCAGTTGCCAGCCTGCGCGAATACCTGCTGCCCCGTCGCGTCCGGACCGGTCCGGAGCGAAAAAGCCAATTCCGTGCTTGCCGGCTCCGCCAGCAGGCGGCAACCGGAACCGCCGGTCCCGACCGTATAAACGATAATGAGAGTGAAACCGACGATTACCCGGACGCTCCCGCTGGCCGGCGCCGCCCGCACCGCCTGCGGGCGGATATAGCCGGCGACGATGCCGTGCAAGGTTTCGCCCGGGCCGCCCCTGATCTCATATGGGTACGGGATGACTTCGCCGCCCGCTCCCAGCTGCCCGAGCAAAAGAACCGACCGGGCAGTCTGCTTCGCTTCGATCACGGTAACCGTCGCTTCTATCTGCACGTCGGCCGCCTCTCTCACCCCCTTTTTCACCGCCAGCCGCGTCCGGCCGGGTCCCGGAAGTTACTATTACAATATATGCCCGCGGGACAAAATGGTGCGGTTGTCAGGGGGGGCGGAGAGGAAAAGTACTGCGGCCCTCACTCAGGCAAAAAGAAAGCGGCAGCCTTTTGGGCTGCCGCCTGAGTTATATCTCCGTCTCAGATACCCATAAACATCTGGGTAAACATTTTGCCGTAAGGACCGCCGTCGACTATGCCGATCCCGATGTGGGTATAGCTCTGGCTCAGGATGTTCGCCCGGTGCCCCGAGCTGTTCATCAGGGCGGTGTGGGCCCGGTCAACGGTGCTGTTGCCGGCGATATTCTCCCCGGCCGCCCGGAAAGAAATACCCGCTTCCCGCATCATATCAAACGGAGAGCCGTAAGTCGGAGAGGTGTGGCTGAAATAGTTCTTGTCAATCATATCCTTACTCTTTAACCTGGCGAGCTGTACCAGACGCATATCCACTTTCAAAGCCGGCAGGCCGGCTTTCGTCCGTTCCGCGTTCACCAGGTCAACCATCTTCTGCTCGTCCGCCGTCAATCCGGCAGTTGGCGTTGGTGTTGGTGTTGGTGTCGGCGTCGGCGTTGGTGTCGGCGTCGGTTCCGGTGTCGGCGTCGGTTCCGGTGTCGGCGTCGGTTCCGGTGTCGGCGTCGGTTCCGGTGTGCCGAAGGCCTTAGCCTTGAACTTCACCTGAATCAGATTATAGGTAGTCGTATCCATGCGTCCGGTTGCCGGCAGGCCGTTGTCCTGCTGAAAGCGCTTGACGGCACTCGCGCTGATCAGATTGCCCGGGTAGTTGGAATGATAGCCGAGGTACTCGAGCATCTCTTTTAAGGTGTAAGTCTTGTCGGGTGAAGGCGCCGGAGTCGGTGTCGGCGTCGGTGTCGGCGTTGGTGTCGGTGTCGGCGTTGGTGTCGGTGTCGGTGTCGGTGTCGGCGTTGGTGTCGGTGTCGGCTGCGGGCATGTCCCGCCCGACAGCGCGGCGTACTTCGTCTTGATCAGGTTATAAGTTGCGCTGTCCATCCAGCCGGTTGCCGGCAGGCCGTTGTCCGCCTGAAACTGACGAACGGTACCGGCACTGATCAGGTTCCCGCTGTACGGTGAAGGATAACCGATAGCAGTCAGCATTTCTTTCAATGATCCCGCCTGGACAGTCCCGCAGGTCGTCTGCGTGCCGGTAATTCCTGCCGCCGCAGCGGAGGAAGTAACTGGCAGCAGGAGAAGCAGGCCGATTAAGGCAAATACTATCATTTTTCTGTTTTGCGCTTTCATTTTACCATCCTTTCTGCTCCTATCCTTCTTTGCATATAATGTCTTGCCAAGAAGTCGAAACCAGCTTACCCCCTTTCTCCAATTGCAGTTTACATTGTCAGAATTTTATGTAAACACCAACATTATAACACACCAAATCCGAGACGGCAATCCGACTCCCCGGCCAATTTCTGCCATCTCCACTGCCGCAACGGGCACCGGCCTGTCCGGTGCCGGGCGAAGTGAAGCTTTCTCCCGGCCGTAAGTGACCGCCCATTCTTTGCCGTCCGGGCACAACCGCCGTCCGCCAGCAATAAAATGGGAGTAACGATACTGCAGACAGGTGATAGTATGATTACAGCCGTTGTCCCGGCCTGCAACGAGGCGGCCAACATCCAGAAAGTCCTTACCTCCATCCAGGCCGCCGGGGTAGACCATACGCTGGTCATCGTCAACGGGGCCGACGATGTGACTTTACAACAGATCCTGGCTTTGCCGCTGCCGGCCATTACGGCGGTCACGTTTCCGGAACGGCTCGGCATCGATGTCCCGCGGGCGGTCGGCGCCTGGTTTGCCGCCGCCGCGGGCACCAGAGTCTGTCTGTTCGTCGACGGGGACATGACCGGTACGATCACACCCTGCCTTGCCGGCCTGATCACGGCAGTGGAGAAGGGCGTCGATATGGCTCTGACCGACTGCTATCCGACCCCGCCCTGCGCCCAGGGACTGGCGAAGGAGGTCCTGTTTTACCGGGAACGGTTGAACCGGGCGCTCGCCTTGTTTGACGTCCTGGGGGTAGCCACCCCTTCCCATGGTCCGCATGCCGTCTCCGGCCGCCTGCTTGCCAGGATCCCTTTGCGGGAATTAGCGATTCCTCCGGTCAGTCTCGCGCTCGCCGTCGTGAGCGGTCTGACGGTCACCATCGGCGCCGACATCGATCATGTCGAACTTGGTTCCCCGCTTAAGGATTATCCCCATTCCCGCAATATTGCCGATACGATTATCGGCGACAGCCTGGAGGCAGTGCAGGTTGCCGCCGGTGCGCCACGCCGCCGGACAGCGGAAGGCCGGGCTTATGTCGGCTACCACCCGGAGCGGCGCTTCGATATTTTGGCGGCAGTTATGGCCCGGTCGCTCTCGGCCCGTTTTTCGCTCGCCGGAGCGCCGCTGCCGGGATAAGCTGACCCTCCCGCCGTTCCTCCGGCAGCCGCCAAACAGCACGCAACCCCGGTGAGAATACTCAGCTCCCGGACGGAGCCCAATATTCTTACCGGGGTTGGTTTACATTCACTCCGGGCCGCCGCCAAGTTAGCCGGCAGCCGCTGTGTACTTGCCGTCCGCCGGTTGGAGATAATCCCGGGCGGTCAGACGGCTCAGGTGCAGGCTTAATTTAGGCAGGCGGATACCGGTCAGCTTCCGCAGTTCTTCCCGGGTCAGTCCGTCGGGACAATCCCGCAGGAACTCCAAAATCTGCTCCTCTTCCCGGGTTAACCGCAGCCTCTCTCCCGGTGCGGCTTCGGTTATTGCCGCCTCGGCTGCAGGCACTGCCGGCTCCGGTTCGGCTTCGGTTTCTACTGACGCGCCCACAGGTGTCGCCAACTCCGGCTCAGCCGTCGGCCTTTCCGCAACGTCCGCGACCACCTCTGCCAACTTATCCTCCGCCCCCGTCAATTCCTCCGTTGGGGCCATGCTTTCTGTTGCTCCGCCCGCTTCACACTGCTTCCCGTCATACCCAAAACCTTCTTCCATAATCTCCTCCTGTTCGGCTGGTAGTTCATCGGCTGCCGGATCGGCAACCACAGCGCTGGCAGTCGCATCCGGCGGTCCGGTACCCGGCTCGACCGGCCGGATATCAGGCAACTCGTTTGCTTCCGCGGGCGGTATTGGGGCGGCCGGAGTCGGAGAGAAGGGCTCTTCGGCCGCCACAAATGGCGGGAAATTCCCGGCCGCCGGTGCCACGGCCCCGTTTTCTGCCCCGGCGGTTGAGTCAATCCGCTGGTGTCCGATTATATTCAGCGCGTTGTCGAAACGGATCTCGTAGCGGTTATAGCAACGAAATTCATTGCGGCAACGCCAGCCGCCCTTCCTTTCCATCTCCATCACCTCGGCCTCAACGCTCCATCCCTCGGACAGAGGGCGGACAGTGGTAATATTGACGATTCCCCGCAATTCCTTCTCCAAAGCCCGTTGGGTCTTGCTGATGATGAGGTCGACGCTCATTATTATCCCTCCCCTCGTTTCCCTTCTGCTTCATCTTATGCGGCAGCCGGGACAATGTACCACTGCTATCCCGCTTTTTCGGGACAAAAAAAAGGCCGCCATTAGACTTCCCTGCCGCAAAAGCGGCACCGGCGGAGGAAGGAAAATTCTGTTTTCAGGGTGGGAATAACATATATTCTTCAGGACAGCCTTCACTGACGTCCCATATAGAAAAAGCTCTCCTTTTTCACGCCTGCGTTTTATACGCCCTCATCGCGAAGATATATGCCACAAGCATAATCCCGACGCTCCACGCAAGAGCGACCCATATATCATTACCAACCGGTTGGCTGGACAATAACGCACGGATGGCTTCCACTATTGAGGTCACCGGCTGGTTTTCGGCAAAGGCACGGACGGCAGCGGGCATCGTTTCCGTCGGGACAAAAGCTGAGCTAATAAATGGCAGGAAGATCAGCGGATACGAGAACGAGGACGCGCCCTCCATGGTTTTTGCCGTGAGCCCCGGAATGACCGCGACCCAGGTCAGCGCCAGCGTATACAGTGCGAGGATGCTCGTCACCGCAAGCCATTCCAGTATTCCCGCGCTCGAACGAAAACCCATAAGCAGCGCGACGAGGAAGATGATGACGACTGTCAGCATGTTGGATATCAGCGAAGTAAGCACATGTGCCCAAAGCACCGATGAGCGTCTGATGGGCATAGAATTGAACCGGGCGAAAAGCCCTTTTTGCGTATCGTTAAACATCCGAAACGCGGTGTAGGCTATGCCGCTGGCGATAGCCATAAGCAGGATGCCCGGCAGCTGATAATTCACATAATTCACATTATCCCCCAAGCTCGTCTTTACCGCGCCGCCGAACACATAGACAAACATCAGCATCATCGCGATTGGCGTCAGCGCTACCGTGATAATCGTGTCCGGACTGCGCAGGATGTGTTTCATTAAGCGTCCGAACAGCACGCATGTTTTACTTTTCATTTTATTCGCCCTCCTTTTTGCCGACGATGGCGAGGAAGATATCCTCCAAGCTCGGCTGTTTTTCAATGTACTCAATCTCTGCAGGCGGGAACAGCTTTTTGAGTTCTTCAAGCGTCCCGCTGGCAATGATTTTGCCGCCGTGCAGGATTGCGATTCTGTCGGCAAGCTGTTCCGCCTCATCCAGATACTGTGTCGTCAGCAAGATTGTTGTGCCGCCGCCCGCAAGCTCCTTGACGGTTTTCCAGACTTCAAGCCGCCCTTCCGGGTCAAGCCCCGTCGTCGGCTCGTCAAGGAAGATAACGGCGGGCGTTCCCACAAGGCTCATGGCGATGTCAAGTCTGCGCGCCATCCCACCGGAGTAAGCGGCTGCCCGTTTGTTCGCCGCTTCGCTTAACCCGAAGCGTTCCAGCAGATTGTCGGCGGTTTGGGCGGGATTGGCAATGCCGCGCAGTTTGGCGATCAGGATAAGGTTTTCCCGCCCGGTGAGTATGCCGTCCACGGCGGCAAACTGCCCGGTCAGGCTGATGGATTGCCGCACTTTGTCCGGCTGGCGCTGGGCGTCGAAACCGCAGACGCTCGCGCTCCCGCCGTCAGATTTCAGGAGCGTCGATAGGATATTGACCGTCGTGGTCTTGCCCGCACCGTTAGAGCCGAGCAGGGCGAAAATCTCTCCGCGCCTTACCTCAAAATCCACTCCCTTTAGGACTTCTGTGCCCTTGAAAGACTTTTGCAGTCCTTTCACCTGGATTGCTTTTTCCATCCCAATATCACCCTTTACTTTGTTTTATCCGTAACCTTTTTCATGGCCTTGTTAACTTCTTGGTCGACAGATTCTTGATAGAGGTCAGCGTAAGTTTTTGAATTTTTGACTAGATCGTCGCAGAAAGCCGCGACGTCACTGCCCGTCACTTCGAGCACACCTTTCCCCAAGGCCGCGCCCTCTTCAAAAAGATCGATAATTCCCGAGAACAAACCCATCCCGTCGGTTAGCTCACCAGAGCCGCCCTTAAAGAGATATTTTTGCATCTCTTGATAAACAATTTGATAATCCTGCGGGAGCGCTTTGACACGCGCCACGTGTGCTCGCCACTCTTTTTTGCCTTCGATGATATCTTGTATTCTCATTTTATCCTCCTATTTGCCTAATTTTTTAGCGATATTATTGTTGAGTTGCTCGCGCCACTTGTCGCGAAAAGACTTTGCCCCTTCTTCGCCGGCCAGCGCCGAACAGAAGCCTTCGATATCGTCACCTAAAACCGCTTGGACACTCTGACCGTCCGCCGCCGTTTCTTCGAGCAGGCCAAGCACACCGTCAAGAATTGGCATGAGGTTGCGGCCGGTGAAATCTGAGTACAGCCAAAGATTGGCATTGATTTTTTCCCATGCCGCTTGATAATCAGCCGGCAGCTTTTTGACTCGCGCTGCAAAAGTTTTCCATTCTTTAGTCATGTCGCTGCCTGTGATTTTTTCCCAAAAATTCATTGCTTTTTCTCCTTTAACTCGCTAATTTTTGACGCGACAAATTCCCATTTTTCCCAGAACTTCCGTAGTTCCTTGCGCCCCGCGTCGTTGAGCACGAAAAACTTGCGCGGCGGTCCCATATCGGATGGTTTTTTTTCTATGTCCACGAGTTTATTCTTCTCAAGCCGCACCAAAATGGTGTAGACAGTTCCTTCCACAACATCTGTGAAGCCGAGAGTATTCAGCCGCCGCGTGATTTCGTAGCCGTAGGTTTCCTTGCGGCTGATGATTTCAAGGACACAGCCCTCAAGCACGCCTTTGAGCATTTCCGTTAGGTCTTCCAGCCCAATCACCCCTCGCTATTCTGTATGACTGATATTCAGTATTACTTACTACTGCTATATAGTAACACAGAATAGTTGATGTGTCAATAGCGCTTGTCCTGACAGGTGCTATGGCGACAATTATACTATGAACGTTTTTATACATACCTGAAGCTTAGCGAGTAATATCAAATAAAAGACACCTGCCGGAAAGCAATCCGACAGGTGTCTTTTATTCTGTTTCAGCTTGTCTGCCGCCAAAGCATCCGGCCGTCTTCGAAGACAAAGCCGATGTCGCCCCGGTTCGCCAGATACGAGAGGTGGGCGCTGAGCGCCGCCGCGGTCAGAAAATACTGGGCCGGGTTGAGGGCGATCTGAAAATCATTCACCACGCTCCGGATCAGTTCTTCCTTCGTGTGCGGCTGCGTAAGCCGAGCGAGCAAATAATCCGCGATCCGATCAAGCCGCTCCGTATTGGCCGCCAGCACCGGCCCGATATCGGACGCGAGCGTCCCGTGGCAGGGGAGATAATAAGCATAGTCGGCGGCGGCCAGACGCGCGAGCGTCGCCCGCGTGCCGCCGACGTCGGCAAAATAAGGCACGAAGTATTTCGCCAGGATATCGACCGCAAAATAAGCGTCGGCGGTGAACAAAACTCTGTCCGGCGTCGCCACTCCGATCTGACCCGGCGCGTGCCCGGCCAGGTCTACTATCGCAAGGCCGTCCACGCTTTCCCCCGGCCGGATTATCCGGCTCACCCGGCTTGGCTTGCCCTGGAGAAATTTCCCCTGCAGCTCTTTGATAGGAGCGGCGGAGTACAGATAAAAAGGCTCCAGGGCGGGGTTTTCGATCACGGCGGCCTCGAATTCCGGGGCGGCGACCGGCGCGCCTGCCTCCCGGACGAGACGCGCATTGCCGCCGTAGTGATCGGCGTGGGAATGGGTGTTGATGATGCCGGTGAGCGTAAGGTTATGTTCCCGGAGCGTTTTCAGGATATCTTTCCCACTCTGGTCGTCCCCGCCCGTGTCAATGACGGTGCACTGTCCCCCGTCCTGCACATACACTCCGCAGTTGACCGGTCCGGCCAGGTAATAAGTGTTGCCGGCAATCTGGGTTAACATCATTCCACCTCCGAAGCTCTTGGCTCATTCGGCCCGGGCCGACAGCCCGCGCGCTTTTTCTTTATTCGCGCTAGCGACGCCATTCCCTGCCGCCTCCGGTCCGAAAGACAAGTGTCCCGATGCCAAAAGGAGGAGCATCCCTGCTCCTCCTTTTGGCCGAAATCAGTGCTTACCAGTTTTTCTGCTTGTTTTGTTTCCCGGCCATCTGACCGCTCTGCATCTGGGTTCCTGATTGTGCTTGATTGCTCTGCATCTGAGTCCCTGCTTGCGCTTGATTGCCCTGCTGCATCATTTGGTTAAACACTTTGTACTGCGGCTCCTGTGCTTCGGCGGAATTCACCTGGGCTTTGAGGGTATTCACGGTGTTCTCCATCTGCTGAGCCAGCTGCGCATAAGTCGCCTTGGACTGCTGATTGTCGGTTTCCAAAGCGAAGGTCTTCAGGTCGGCACACACGCCCTCAGCGCTGGCCAGCGTTGTGTGCAATTTCTGCCCGATCGTCATAGTGTCACCTCCTTACAGGGATACTGTCATTATTGTCCCTTGCGGCGTTGGTTCTTATGTAGGCAATTTTACCCGCGCCAAAGGCTTTTCGGCCGCCGGACAGCGCCCATTTGACCGGCAGCCGACCTAATCTTTTCGGCCTTCCCAGCAATCCCGCAGGTCGCTCAGCGCCTGCAGGGCATCGGCTTTATTGCGGGCAGCCCCGGCGTTCCGCAAGCGGGACAAATTGGCCGTGACAACGGTCGGATCATTTTTGTTTTTTGCCTGCGTTTGCCGGTATCCGGTTTTCCGCCAGATCAGGCTCAATTTCTCCGCTGCGGACGCGGTCGTCTGCCAGTCGCCGGCGAGCACGGCGTTGATGGCGCTGTCAAGCCAGCGGCTCACTTCGTCGTTTTCGCCCGCCGCCAGCCGCCGGCGGTACCGCCCGATCCAAACCAAGGCAAACCCTGCCGGCATCCCCAACGCCAGAATATATAACAGAACCCGCAGCATCTTCTTCACTTCCCTTTGCACATCGCTTTTTCGTTATTTTTCCCGCCGGCCGCCGCTTTGATACGGCAGCGCGCCGGATTAAATGCGGCGCCGGCTGCTCTTGGTCTGAATAAAAACCGCCCGCGTGGGCGGCAGTCGGATGGGCAATTTTGTTTTCGTCGCAAAAGAAAAAACGGCGCTCCGCCCAAAAGGCAGGCCCGCTTTCCTCCTTGACCGGCTGGATTACCGCAGCCGTCAGCTTACGTTTCCGCCCGCAGCAGTTCGATAAACAGGCGGACGAGTTCCGGGTCGAATTGGCGGCCGGCGCCCGCCTCCAGTTCGGCTAAAGCGTCCGCCTTATCCATGGCCTCCCGGTAAGGCTGCGCGTTGACCATCGTATCATAAGTGTCCACCAGCGTGATAATCCTGGCGATCAACGGGATTTCCCGCCCGGCCATTCCGGCCGGATAACCGCTGCCGTCCCACCATTCATGGTGGGCCAAAATGGCCTCGGCCAGCGGTACGAGTTCCGGTATGGAATTGGCGATCCGGAAACCGACCTCCGGATGTTTTCTGACTTCCGCCCACTCGGCATCGGACAGCGGTCCGGTTTTGTGGATGATTTCGGCCGGGATGGATATCTTTCCGATATCGTGCAGAGCGGCGAGCAAACCCAGCCGGTCCAGATCATCGGGGGTGACTCCGGCCGCCGTGCCGAGGGACACCGCCAGAAACCGGGTCCGCTTGATGTGTTCGTCCGTCTGAAAGCCCTTGTCGGTCAACGTCTTTACCAGCGAGGCAATAATGGCCGCGCGGGTTTGTTTGCCTTCGGTCAGCTTGTTGTGATACATGCGGTCCTCGGCCGCTCGAAACACCTGGCGGATATCCGTCTCCGGCGTCTCCTTGACAGCCGCGCCGAGCGCCATGCTCAGCGGCACATGTTCGTAGGCGGTCGTCTCCAGACCTCTCCGGATCCGCCGGATAATTTCCCGAACCGCGTCGGGACTCGTCTTGGGCAAAAGGATGACGAATTCATCGCCGCCCCAGCGGGCGATAATGTCCTCTTTGCGGCAGACATCCTTGAGCACCTGCGCGGCGGCGTGCAGCAGGGCATCACCGGCGGTATGCCCAAAAGCATCGTTGATAATCTTCAGTCCGTTCACGTCCCCCATCACCAGGCTCAGCGGCAGCTGGCGCTCGGTATCCAGGCGGACGATCTCCTCTTCGAAGTAAGCTTTGTTGTACAGGCCGGTAAGCTTGTCGTGAAAGCTCAAATACCGGACCTTCCCTTCCGTTGTCTTACGCTCCAGATAAGACGCGACTATGCCCGAGACGGTCTTGAGCAGTTGAATGTCTTCATCCGCCCACCGGCGCGGCGTGTCGATGACGGCAAACCCCAGGTTGCCGGCGAACCGGCCGTCGGCAAAGATCGGGACCGTCAGGATGGCCCGGGCCCCGAGGCCGGAATAATGACGTCGCTCCGCTGCCGCTTCCGGCGGCAAATGCAGGACGTCGGGAATGCTTATCGCCTCGCGTTGCTTAAGCCGGCTCCAGACCCATTTCAGTTCCCGGATATCGACGGAACGGGTTTCCTGCCAGCGGGAAGGAACCCCGGGAGCGCACCACTCCGCCGTCTTGGTAATCGTATTTCCGTCCGGATTAAGCGTAAAGATATAGGACCGCCCCACGCCGACCGCCCGGCCGAGGATCGCCACCACTTCGTTAAAATCCACCGTCTCCTGCTGCCCGAGAAGCCCCGCCGCCTGACTCAGCGCTTGCTCCAGCGTCAGGCGGTATTGCAGCTTCCGTTCCGCCTCTTTCCGGTCGCTGATGTCCCGAACGATGGCGAGAGCGTACCGCTGCGTCCCGAGCGGGAAAACGTGGGCGTTCACCTCGACGGGAATCCGGTTCCCGCCGCCGGTCAGTTCCAGTTCGAAGCGCACCTGCCCGAGCAGCCAGAGGCGCTCCGTCGCCGCCCGAAACGCGGCGGCGTATTCGGGCACGATATATGCCATCAGCTCTAGTTTCATTAAGGTTTCCCGTGCTTGTCCCAGCATCCGACAGGCGACGTCGTTCACTTCGACCAGACTGCTGGCCGGCTCGTCCGGCGTCAGGCGATACAGAAACATCGCGTCATTGGCGTTGTTGAAAACAGCCGCGTATTTTTCTTCTCTTTCCCGCACCGCTTCCGACTGGGCAAGAGCGGAAAGCATCCCGTTAATGCCCGTCTCCAGGCCGGAGAGTTCATCCCGCCCCGTTACCGGTACTTGCAGGCTTTCGTTGCCGGCGGCAATCTCCTGCATGCTCCGGCTTAAGCCGGCCAGGCGCTTCAGCACCAGGCGATCCAGAAGCAGCATGGCTCCCAGGCCGCACAGCAGGCCGGCCAGCAGCAGGAAAAAGATAAACAACTGCAGCCCGTCCCGCCCCTGCCAATAAAGATTACGGGGCAGGTACGCCGTCAGAACCAAGGCGGGCATCCCGCCGAGATCGTTCAGTACCGTAACACCGACGATCGTCTCATCGCTTACCCGTTCCACCGCTACCGCCGGGGCGTCGGGTGAGCTCGGAAACAAGGTGGTGCGGTCCGGAGCGGCGGACGGCGCCGTGTAGCGGCTGAGCGATAGATTCAGATGGGAAGTGGCCGCGATATGCTGAATCATCGCGGCATCCACAAAGCGGCCGAGAACGAGGATCCCGTCGTCGTCGACCCGACCGGCCGAGAGCGGCTGGACCGCCACCAGCAGCACTCCCTCCGGCGTCTGCACAAGGCCGGAGCCGCCCGTTGCGCCCGAAAAATGCGGATAAACCCGGGTCAAATTGCTGAGCAGGCTGACCGACGACGGCTCAACCCCGCCTTGCCTCGGATCATAGCGCTGGGCGAAAACCGGTTGCCCGCCCGGCTCAAAAATCACCGCCGTGTCGGTTCCGCTGCCGCTGAAAAATACCGAATCAAAAAAAGCGGCGGCATCGTCCCAAGCCCCGGACCGCGCGATCCGCAAAAAAGTATCGTCCTGGCCGCATTTACCGGCCTGCCGGCCTACCTCCGCCAAGCTGTCGTTGAATACGGCCAGCGCCCGGTCAACACTCTGCCGGACTTGCATTTCCTCCAGCGACGCCAAACGCTCCCGGTAAACGTACTGGCTGAATGCTCCCACGCCGATCAGTATGATGATGATGGTCAGTCCGATCAACCAAGGCACTCGCCGTCGCAGTGACAAAACATTTCCTCCCAACCACAAGCTTCACCGGAAAACAGCCCGGGCCGCCAAGCCTGTTCTCACCAATGCCCGCTAAAATCTCTTTCCTTGCTAATTCACCGTGAAACACGATTTTCCTCCCGCCTTCCGATATCTGGCAAAAAATCACCGACCGACAGTCTGAGTTACCGGCCGGTAAGTATTTTACAAAAAAGTGCTTACTTGCCATTCTGTACCAATTACGATAATATTCAAGCCAGAAGGCCGCCGGCGGGAAGACGGCCGGCGGTACTCGGCAAAAGGAGGCAGAACTATGAATCAAATGAATGTCAATTTCTTGCTTTCCCGCAAGGAAGCCATCCGCGGACTGACTCTGGACGTGGCCGGAGTGATGCCGGCGGAGCAAGGCGAATACCGGCCGTATCCGGAGTCGCTGACTTTCGCTCAGTTGCTGCTCCACGCCGTGACCTTCGAGGCCCGGGTCTGCAGCCGCCTGAGCACGGGGGAATGGAGCAAGGTAAACTATGCGGCCGAGCCATTGCCGCTGCCGGAGGCCATCGCCCTGGTCAAGAAACTCACGGCCGAACACCTTGACTGCCTTAAACAACTGGCCCCGGAAAAATGGGCGGAAAGCATCGAGCTGCCCTGGGGAGGAGCGGCGCCCGCCTTTGCCATTGTCAACGCCACGAACGAGCACGAAATCCATCACCGCGGGCAAATGTACGTCCACCTCCGTCTGAACGGCATCACTCCACCGCACTATCGGTAAGGCGGCGCACAGCGGGAAAAGAACGGCGCGGTTCAATCGGAGAACCGGCCGAGCCTTACAAAACCGATACGGAAAGAAGCAAGAGAGACATTATCGCAATGATAGTGTCTCTCTTAATCCTTTAATCCGACAAGCCCCTGCGTTCCTGCCTCACGCCATTGGCGAGAGCCAGAGCCTTTCCCCAGGTTTTTTCCGTTTCATATTTGAGAAACTCATACAGTGAATTCAATTCCTCGGCTTCGTCATACTTTTGCAGGCACTCGTAGTACCTCCGCTTATCCTCGTCATAGACGACGAGGGGAGGATGAGCGTGGGTCATGAGATAGTAATTCATGAGCGTCCTGCCGACCCGTCCATTACCGTCCGCGAAGGGATGGATATACTCAAACCGCGCATGGAGGTAGGCGGCGGCTTTCATAACATCCTTGCCCGCATACGCATTGACTTCGGCGATCAGTTCTGTCAGATCTTTTTCCACGTCTGCCGCGGCGGAGCCCACCTCATGTACGCCGGTTACATAGTCGTGCTTTTTAAATTCGCCCGGGCGCTCCTCATTCTCAACATATCTGCGCTCATCATATGTTCCACCGGTGAGAACCGCATGGATTTCCTTGAGCAGTTCCAGGCAGAGAGGCTCCTTTCTCACGACTTTTTCCTTCAAAAGCTCATAACATAGCTTTTGATTTTGCTGTTCAAACAGGGCACGGGGACTTCCGGTGTAGCCTACGACCCGGCCGTTTTCAAAGATTTCCCTTGTATCGTGGTAGGTGATTTCCTCGTTCTCGATTTTCCCGGAATGAAACGCAAACAAAATACGGAAGCTGGCAAGGTATTTATCAAGATCGGCAGTGGACGTGATTTTGTACGACTGCCACAGTTCAACAACCTGACTGTATGACTCCAAGCCCGCCCCTCCTTTTTTACACTGTTAGTTCCATTATATCACAATCATCGAACCCTCATTTTGCTTTGTCCCATAAGCCCCGACCGGCTTCCCGGCCGGAGCCAGGCTGTCGGCAAAATGAAAAAAGCGTCATTCCTAAATGAGACATAGGAAACATATTGCCTGTATTCCGCCGCAAACAGATATCCTGTTCACCGGTAGGGGCGGACGACTGTAAAGCCCGGCCTGCATTTCCATCCAGCTGTAGGGGATGCCGCCTACGGCATCCCGCTCGCCTTGTCCTCTTTTATGGCAATGACAAAGCTGGCCCCGGCCGGATTCCCGGCCGGGGCTTATTTCATACCGAACGGTTAAGCTTCGTCTGCTGTTCGCGCTGCTACGCCGACGTTTACCGGGTAATGGTGATCACCCCGGTCGCATCATCATAATCTACCTGGGCGCCCAGAGTCTCACCGACAAAGCGCAGCGGGACAAAGGTGCGGCCGGGCGGGAGCACCGCCGGGGCGCTGTCGATGGCCGCCGGCTGTCCGTTAATGAACACGTTTGTCGAGCCGATGGTCAGAATGATCTCCCTGTCGCCTGCCTTGATCGTGACCTGCCCGGTTGCATCGTTCCATTCCACGTAAGCACCCAGGGCTTCGCTGACGAAGCGGAGCGGGACCATCGTCCGGCCGACGACCGCAAAGGGCGCTCCATCGAGAAGATACGGGCTGCCGTCAACGGCGGCCTCCCGCTGGCCCAGCGTCAGGACGATGACCTGCTTCGCCGCCGCCGGCACCGGCGCGTAGACAACGGCGAAATAGCTGAAATGCGTAGTGGTGAAGACGACCGTCCCGGTCGCCGGGTCATACCTGCCGTCCGGGACCTCCACGGCATTGCCTGTGCCGTCGATGTACCAGACCTTGATATGGTCGGGGTCCGCCCGTTCCTCCGCCGTCGGCGTATAGGGGATGGATACTGTCACCGGCGCGTCGGGATTGTTCCATTCGGTCTGTTTTCCGTCGATAGACAGCGTGAGCTGGATGAGCGGTTTGTCGCCGATGGCGGCTCTCACATCCTCCGGCAGATTATCCTTATCTCCCTGACCGATAGAGATTTCCGCCTTGCTTCCGCTGATCTCTGAGACGCCCGCGAGCATATTGGACGGGACGGTGATGCTACCCGTATCCGTATTGAAGGTCAGCGTACCCTGAGCATCACTCGTTGATAGCTCCAGAATAGGTATGCGAGCGGTATAGGTATTGACGGCGGGAATGGAAGGTACCGTGATGACCGTTCCGGCCTGAGTGACGCTCTTAGAACCTGCGTCTACAGATGCAGTTCCGCCATCCTTGTCAACCGTGACCGGAAGCGCGATTTCAGAGTCGTTTCCTGCCTTCACATCCGCGTTATAAGTTGATGTTGCCGGGGGGAAAGGAGTGGGAGAACCGCTGCCGCCTCTGTATGTCCATTTAGCGTAGACGGTCGTTGTGGCATTTACAGGCGTCGCGGAGATAAACTGCGTTCCCGAACCGTTTTCGCCTGTGAACCATCCGCCAAAGGCATAGCTGTTTCTCGTAGGATTAGCCGGCCAAGCTGCGCTTCCGATGCTCTCGCCAGCGTTAACGGTTTTGGTGGCATATACCGAGCCGTTACTGTTAAAGGTGACAGTGTATGCTACGCTCACTATTATCGTGTAATCTTCTTCCGTTTTTCCGTCCTGCGCCACAACGCTTATACAGACGAGGTTTGCTCCCGGCACAAGCGTTATAGGCGCTGACATTGTACCGCTTGCCACGGCGTTTCCGTTTACCGTAACAGTTGCGCCGACTCCGCTTGCCGCAGGCGTCACGGTCAGGCTGTCGATGCCGGCTCCGACCGATACGCTATAGTCATAGATGCCGCTGGCAAATGCGGGCGAGAGCGTTCCCTGACTGATGATTAAGGAGGAAAGCGCCGCATCGGCGTCCGGCGTCCGGTTTACCCAGACCGTGTACATCTTTGTCGCCGTTTCATCCTGCGCCGTGACGGTGACGTTGACCGGATTGTCGCCCGGTGAAAGCGGGATGCTGTTCGATGCGCTCCCGCTTGCCACGGTGTTGCCGTTTACCGTAACGGTTGCGCCGGTACCGCGTACTGTGGGAGTCACCGTGAGTTCTGTGGTGCTGTTTGGAACGTTCACCTCGTAAACGGCCGTGCCGGGATCTAAGTCCGGGCTTAGTACACCCTCGCTGACGGTAAGGCCGGAAAGCGCGGCGTCCGAATTTTTTTCCGTGGTAAAGCTGAAGCTCGCCGGCACCATCAGAGTGCCGCCATTACTCTCACAATCCGTACCATCCTTAAAGCCTGAAACAGAAAACGTGTATGTCGTGTTGTATTTTAAGCCGTCGGGAAGAGCAAAGGTGAAAATACATCCGCGTTCACCGCTTGTTGTGTCAGTTAAGTTCCAATTATGAGGGGAAATCCCAACATTGGCGGGAGAGAGGTCGTCTTCAGGTTCATAAGAGAGAGAATACTGCAGGTCCCTGGGGATCAAGGCATAAAGATCCATCACTTCGCTGAATTTGATACGGAGTTCGTTCGTGTTGACCGATACGTTTGTGCCGCTCGGCATATGTGAAACGACGGTTGGGGCATCCGTAATACCGCATACAGGACAAATATTGTCGACGTAAGTGTGATTCTCAAGCCGGCCACAATCACTGCACTCGTGCTGCTTCGAGTCGCCGAGTGAGGTAAACAAATCTCCGTAGAAGACGGCGTTGTGATGCGCCTGGATCAGGTCGCAGTTGCTGCATTTGTGAGTATCGTTGCCCTGATCTACAAAATTGTGCGGCAGTATGAGGCCGCATTCCGGGCATGCCTGCGCGCAGTTGTGGTTTGCTTTGTCCTGGCACGTTGAATTATTGTGCGGATCGTACATATTATAATCGCAGGTCATACATATGCCCGTCCTTATATCAAACGTATGGCTGCAGTGGTATCCGCAGGCCGTGCATACGCCGTTGACGAAGGTGTGGCTTTCCCCTTCGCCGCAGTCACCGCAGACATGTTCGGACCGGGTCGCAAAAAGAGGGTCCCAGTCATCATGGAGCTCGGTATAGTCGCACACGGAGCACTTGTGTGTCCCGTCGCCCTGATTGACGAAGCTGTGCGCAACGGTGTAACCGCAGTCCGAGCAGACGCATCCGCTCCCGTCCGCTTTCGAGACGAAATTGTGGAGGAACTTAAAGTGGCATATGCTGCAGGTGTGCGTACTGCCATCGGCGTTGCCGGCGTTGAAGGAATGGGGGCAGACATATCCGCATATGCACCTGATTTCCCGCACCGGAATATTTGGATCCCCAAAGTTGTGCGGTGCGATGTATCCGCAGTAACGGCAGATGTGATTGTTTATATCGTAGGCACTACCGTTAATGGAATAAATCGGATGGGTGCAGTGTTCTCCCGCATTGGCCACTGCGCACCTCGCACTACTACTGAGGTTGCCGAAAGTATGGTTTTCCGCTACCCGGCAATAGATGCAGCGATGCACCTTCGCGGGGTCAAGTCCAAGCAGGTTAAATCCGAGCGTGCTATAACTGTGATTGCGGTAAGCGCCGCAGTGGTAGCATTGACAATGAAATGCATTGATGTATTTGTAGTCTATATCCGACGCCATGTGCCCACAAAATCCATCACCTACATATGCGGCAAATAACGGATAAACTTGCGCAAACGCCAACACGAAGAGAAGCAGGAAAGGAAGCATAAATCTCCAAACAATATGTTTTTTCATCTTTAATCCTCCTTCAAGCCATGGTTAAAACATTAAAGTCAAATTTTAAGATAGCTCATCCCATCAAGATGACCTCCATCAGTTCGTTGGCGGTCAGCCGTATCCGCCCGCCGCCCCAGATGACATAATCGCCGTCGGTCTTGACGGTTTTGAACAGCGCTTCGTTCGCCAACTCGGCATATTTCATGGTGTGCAGCTTGCCCGAGAGGTCCACGGTCACATTGCTGCCGCTCTCCATCTCCATGAACAGCCGGTAGTCCTTCAGGGGGACGACGGCCTTGATATAGCTCATACTCCAACTCCTTTCTTTAATACATAAAAAACCACCCTACAAAGATTGTAGGATGGTTTTTCCATTTTCGCCCCGTCCGAATGGACGGTTTTTTTAGGTTTTTTCACTTGAGCTTTTCCGCCAGTTTGGCGCGGCGGTCGATGTCCAGCTTCTGGAATACTGTGCGCAGATGAAACCGGACGGTGTTTTCGGCCACCCTCAGCTTATCCGCGATTTCGCTGTTGCGCAGGCCCGCGGCCGCAAGCCTAGCCACCTCGTACTCGCGGGCGGTCAGGTCGGAGGGCAGTTCGTTCCGGAACATAGCGTTGTATAAAACTTCCCAGCCGGTTCCGAACCGTTCTTTCGCCTCCATAAACCTGTTGAAGTACTGGGGATATTTTTCTTGTATGATTTTATCCATCAGTCCGTCAAGCACCCGGGAATAGCCTGCGAACAGGTAGGTCAGACCGTCGGGCAGAGCCGCTTCGATGGAATGCTCTATCAAAGCCGCCGCCTTTTCCCTGTTGCCCATCCCCAGGCAGCATATTGCCATCGTGAGATCAACAAGTATTTGGGAGAAAGGCTCCTTTACCATACCCTCCGCAAGAATTGCCTGCATTTTCCCCAGAAGCTGCGCATATTCCCCCTGCTGCATCAGATAGCTCAAATGCACAAAAAGGGCGTTGTTGATCATAGAGGGTAAAATGCGGTCTTCCTGGAATTCGCCGTTTTTCAGCCACTCGGCGATATTTGCCTGGTTTCGCAGCTCAAAAAAAAGATTACCTCTGGTAATATCCGCCAAAGCCCGTGTGACAAAATTGTTCTGCCCGGCAAAGGAAGCGGCGCGCTCCATAGAGCTGACTGCGTCCTGCCAGCCGGCCGTGTCGGCCTTGTGCAGCGCGATTTCCGCCAGCAGATGCGCCGCGCCCAGCAAGACAACGCTTTGCTGGTTGTTTTCAGCCAGATATGCCGCCTTGTAGGCAAGGATCTCGGCGTCGCCTGTATCGCCCCGGTAAAAGGCAAGCTCGGCGCGAAAAAGCGCGTCGCCGCCGCTGCCGTGCCCGTTTGTCAATTTTGCATAAACCGCAATATATTTCTCCAGGGCGTCAGCCTCGTATTCGGCTTCGCCAGGGGTCAAATGGAAAACATGGAACGGAAAGAAATCGCCGAAGCACCATGGCGCAGCCGGGAGGATTACCCGTGAGCATTTTCCGCCAAATAGTTTTTCCGCTTGCTTCAAAACATCAGTCATTGCATCAAGGTCGGGAAATGACCTGTATGAATGCAGAAGCGTCCATTCGCCGAGCAACCGCGCGTTTTCGTCCCCGCCGCCCGCTTCCAGCATTGCGCGCAGCACATCAATCAGCCCGTTGAATTCCTTGTTTTTTCCCGTTAACAGAAGCGTCCAGGCGATGCGCAGCATGGAAAGGATATGCTTCTTCTTTATATCGGTGGGGCAGTTTTGTGCAATCCGGAGCGCCAGCTCCGAAAACCGCCTGCTGCCAATATCCTCGAGGATAATGCTAGAGAAATCGAGGGACAGCATGCCCTCATAGTCCTCCGCCTGCGCATAGAAGCCGAACGCCTCCACGGTTCTTTGCCCGTCGCGGCAATAATCGCCCGCCCGCAGGAGGCATTCGCGTTGAAACGAAGCCCCTTGCTCACCCCGCTTCCGGGTCAAAAGTTCGGACAGGATGCTATGCATTTCATACCGCCGCTCGGCCCTTTCATACCGGATAAACGGGCTGTTAAGCGCCTCCAGCGCGTATTCGGTCAGCTCGTTGCAGCAGTTAAGGGCGCACGCCTGACGCACGGTGAATGTTTCAAAAGGCGACAGGCGCAGCAGAAACATTTGCTGCTCTTTTGTCAGCGTATCCCACACCAGATGCTCCATGAGCGACAGAATGGCCGTATCGGAAAAGGCTCCCGTATCCCGAAAGGCGCAGAGTTGCAAATAGACCGCGATGATCCAGCCTTCGGTATAGCGCGCGACGGTTCTTGCTTGCTCCGGGGTGAGTTTCACACCCGCAAGAGTGAAATAACGGAGAATGTCCCCGTCGTTCAGCCGCAGATCGGAGGCTGTGATATGTAAAAAGCCGTGGCCCGCAATCGCGGTATGTATATCCCGCCCCAGCATCTGGGTTATGATGATGATATGCAGGCCTTCGCCGCCATGCTCGACCAGCGCGGTGAAAAAAGAGGGCGTCAGGCCGGCGTTCAGGAACTGGAAATTATCGATCACCAGATAGGCTTCCTGCCCGCATTCGATCGACCGCAGCGCGTCGCAGGCCTCGCCTGCGGTAGCGGCGTTGGGCAGTCCGGTTTTCAGCAATCGTTCTCCCGCGCGGCCGTCGATTTTTTCGATTTCGCGACATAAACGCCGAAAGCCTGCGGCAGGCGCTTCATCCGCGGCGGTAAACCAATAGACGGGGACGCTTTGCGGAAGCTCGGCTTCCAGGCAGTCCCGGATCGCCGTCGTCTTGCCGTAGCCGGACGGGGCTTCGACAACCGCGGCGGGGACGGAACGAAGCGTGCCCAGTTTGTGCCGCAGCCGCTCGGAGTAATAATGCGGCTCGGTTCCTGCTCGATTCTTTTGTTCCATCTGGCTGCCCCCTTGCCGAAATGAAATCCGTAGCCGCGCCTTCCCCTGACAGGACTATACAAACATAATTGTATCTTGTTATGTGAATAGATACAAGTCTTATGGGCCGAGCGGTGTACCGGCAAAAAAAAGCGGGTAGCGCAATCCGCTGCCTGCTTTTTTTTGCCCGTTCCGCCACCTTATTCGTCTTTCCCTCCGTCCTCTTCCGCCGCAATCCGCTCTTCCTCAGCCGCCGTCTCGGGTTTTACACCTTCTTTTCTCAGAATTTCCCATTCCTTCCGGCGCAGCAAATAGAGCAGCGGGCGCAGGCCATCCGCTCCGGCCAGGATGAAGTTCTCCGTCACGCTCTGCCATTCCCGGATGAACATGATTGAATATGCTACGGTCGAGATAACCGTACCGGCCAGCTTAAACGGAGCCACCCGGAACGCCAGCCCGGCCAGGACCATCGTTCCCAGGTAGGCGAACAGTTTCGTCCTGCACTTATTCCACAGAATGTCGCTGCTGATTTTCCTTTCTCTGGTCGCCCGGATATAACCGCCGTTAGTGACGGAGAGCGCGTAGATCTTGGACAGCAAATCAAGTATTACCGCTGTTCCGACCGCTACCGCCGCCGGAATGTAGGCCGCTTCCGGGAACAGAACCCAACAGATCCCGGCCCAGACAAAAGTCACGATCGGGTCGACCCGCAACCAGGCCGAGTGCACGCAGCCCATAATTTCCTTCATCTTTATCATCCTTCCGCCGGCAGCCTCTTACTCGATCCGCTGCCGGACTAGCGCTCCGGTTCGGGCAGTAAGATTATTTCCTCTGCTTCAGTATATGCCGGAAAACCGTAGCTGCGGCGTCGTTTACGTAAGACAGCGATCTCATTTTCACCGCGACGGCAACCCCATTTATGCCGCCGGTGCCGCGGGCATAAAAAAAGGACCTTCCGGTCCTTGCGGGCGACTGCCCGTTTGTCTACTCAAATTTGAGACAGATTTCCCCGTTTTTCGTCCCGCCCGACTTAAACGTGAAGGTGTAATTACCCGCCGGATATTCGCCGGTCAGATCCTTCGCGAGCTCGCAGGAAGCGGCCTCCTGTACCAGATCGTTGCCGTCCGGATCGGTTACGGTAAGGTCGATAACGCCTTTTTCCGCCGTTACCCGAACGGACAGCTTGCCGGCCGGCTCAGTCAGTTTTATCTGTTTCGTGATGCTGCCGGAAAAGGTATCGAAACTGAACGACTGCTCTTTCCCCTTACCGGATTGCCGGTAATTGGTTACCGCGTAGGAAGCGGTTCTGCTGCTGCAGGCACCGAGGGACAGGGCCAGAAACAGGGCGACAAGGCTTACGGACCAGAGCCGGCGCGCGTAACCGGTCAAAACGGGAGCCTCCTTTTCCTGCCGTTTATTCGGGAGCCGCGTGGTCATATTTACCTCTCTTTTTCGACAAAAAAACGCCGGTTCCCTGCCAACATCAGGTAACGTTTTGCCAAAACGGCGTGGTAATATTATCCATCCGGCGGCTACCGCAGCGCGCCGTATCCCCACTGCTATTATATTCGATATCGCACTTATCGTTCTGTCCCGGAGCATCCGGATCCAAACATTCCGATCTCGGATGCTCCGGGCGTGCGTCCGCCGGGTTGCGGATTGCCGGCCCAACGGCAAAGACTTCCCGCCTTTTTAGCTACGGCTTGGGTGAAGTTTTTCCGCCACATTGTACACGAGAGGGGCGATGCGCTTTCTTACATCATCCCAATCGTAAATCTGAACGGGAAAAGGGCTGCTGTCAGCCTTCCGCACTATAGCAATCGGAAAGGCGACCCCGCGCGGCCACTCTTCCCCGGCCCCGATTACGTCCATTTCGATCGGATACCCTAAAGCATTGGCAATCGAATCGATAACCACGCCCCGATATGACCGGTAGACTTCCTCCGTCCCGCCGCCGTGGCCGATGATGCCTACAGGTTTTTGATGCAGGGGCGAACGTTTGCTGTCGTCGTGGAAGCGGGGCAGGAAAGCGATCTGTTCCATCTTCTCAAGCAGCATCACCAGCTTGGCCGGAATCGGTGCATAGTGGGCGGAAACGACAAACAGGCCGTCGGCCGTGGCCAGGCGTTGATAAATTGCGTTAAATGCGGAGTCGTTATCGCAGACTCCCGCCTGAAAACACTGGCCGCAGCCGATGCAGGGAGTCAGCTCGTAATCGGCCAGAGCAATCGTTTCGGTCTGAAAGGTCCCTGGATGCTTTTCCTGCAGCAGCTCGCCGATTATTCGACAGACCCGGATCGAAGTACTGTCTGTCCGGGCATGTTTGATGTTGGCAGCGGACAGGCAAACCAGTCGCATTTTCACCCTCCTTTGCTTTGGCTAAGCATTACCCATAACACTGCTGGTTAATAGTAATTGTTCACGATTGTTTCAGCTCTTGTACCGTCAGGTCCGTGTCATTGCCGCCGTCTGTTCGGTATCTTCCCGGCCGTAGGGGCGACCATTGTGTCGCCCGACAGCGAAGGCTTGGCTTGCATGGTAAGACATTCATACTTGCAGTAGGGGCGGTTTTCCATGCCCGCCCGGCCTGAGAGTATTTGCCGGAGACTTATTCTTGCCGGGGCAGCGGCCACCGCCGACCACAGAAGATGGGGTTACTGCCATGAGAAACCTGCTTGCAATTGAAGTTGGCGGCTTAAGAGGCCGCCCCCTACAAGGTATACAAAGATATGAAGTGCCGAACGGACCGCAGGCCAGGCAGATCATAAGGCGTCTGACCTACGGGAACGGGGTGAAGAGCAGGCGACCAATGGTCGCCCCTACCGCCGACAACCATAGAAAATAGCCTGCTGCTATCACTAAAGATGCAGGCCGTACTCGATTCTCTCCTGTTCGCTCGCGGCGGCGGTTTTGCCGTACAGCTTCTCCACCAGATAAAGCGCCATGTCGATGCCCGAGGAAACTCCGGCCGAGGTAATGATCTTCCCGCTGTCGAGCACTTTCGCGCTCACCACATTAAGTTCCGGGTATTTTTGGCGCAGCGCTTCCCGGCGCCGGTGGTGTGTCGTGACCGTAAGGCCGTCAAGGAGACCGGCTCCGGCCATCAGATACGTCCCTGTGCACACCCCGGCCACGTGCGCGGCCTTCACCGCCGCCCGGGCGATGTACCGGTAGACATTCTCCAACTTGCTCTCCTCCACCCGCGTCCCCGGCCCGCCGGGCACCACCAGGATATCGAAATCGGGCGCGGTATCGAAGGTATAGTCCGGGATTACCCGCAGGCCGCCGCTGCACGCCACGAGTGACTTCTCGCCGACCGTGAACGCCTCGAAGCAATTGGTCTCACCCTGCCGCGCGCCGGCCAGCACCTCGTACGGTCCGGCAAAATCCAGCACTTCCACCCCGTCAAAAACCAAAATTCCCGCTTTCATCCGCCCATCTCCTTCCGCCATATGAAATGTTCATGTAGGGGCGATCATCGATCGCCTGCTCTTCGTCCCATTGCTTATTGCCCGCTCAGCAGTTCCAGAGCTTTGGCGTAAGGCGTGTCGATCTCGCGCACGAGCTCGGCCAGCCTGGCATTTAAAGTCCGCTGGGTTACGAAATCCAAACCACCGTAGGGATAGAGCCCGGTATCGGCCTGGAATTGCTTGATCGCGAGCCAGGTCTTGCCGTCAAGCACCAGGTCCGGTTCGTCCACCGGGTAACCGGCAAGCCATAAAATTTTCTCCGCATTATACACGTCGATGCTGACTCCGTCGAGCGCAGGCTTGATAATCAACCGCAGCGGCTGAATTTCCCGCACGTCAATCACCCGGGCCGCCCGGCCATCGGCCACGGGGACGTCCGGGGTCAGGCCGACGCCGTCAAGGCGACGGCCGAGCGGGGTCAGATATTCTCCCGTCGTCAGCTTCACCCAGCCGATCAGGTCGCTGTCGTTCAGTTCCTGCCGCACCTTCGCCGGCAGAGCAAACGCGTTTACCGTTCCGTACTCGGCTTCATAAGCGGCGTATTGCTCCGGCCGGAGCAGCGGCAGCAGTGATTGGATGCGGCTCTTGCCGTACGTCTTCTCCCCGATCAGAACTCCGGCCCCGGTGTCCTGGACGGCGCCGGCGAGGATTTCCGCCGCCGAAGCCGACCGGGCGTTGACCAGGGTCGCCAGCCGGTAAGCCGGATGCGTCCGATTGACATAGTAAGTCTGGTCTGCTTCCGCCTCCGGCTTATATTGCACGTGTAGCACCGGGCCGGCCGGCAGCAGCAGCTCGGCCACCCGCAGGGCTTGCTCCAGATCCCCGCCCGGATTATCCCGCAGATCGAGAACGATATCGGTGATGCCCAGGCGGTCGATTGCCGACAGCGCCTCCGCCAAAGCCGCGGCGGCGTTCCCGTTGAACATCGTGAGGCGAAGATAAGCGACATCCCCTGCCAGCGAATAAGTTACAGGCTTGACCGTATATTCCGACCGGGTTACGGTCAGAACGACGGGAGCAGCTTCACCGTCCCGCCGCAGGGCAAGCGTCACCGCGGTACCTTCCTTCCCGAGCAGGCGCTCCGCCGCCGCGTCCACCGTCAGGCCGTCCAGGCTTGCCCCGTCCACCGCTGCAATCCGGTCGCCGGTCCGCAGCCCGGCTGTCGCCGCCGGTGAGTCCGGCTGCACCGCCATGACCACACATTGCCCGCTGATCACCTGGATTTCGATCCCGATTCCGCTCCTGACTCCATCGAGTTCGCGAAAGAACGCTTCCGCCTCCTCCGTGGTATAGAAAACCGTATACGGGTCAAGACTGGCGAACAAACCTCGCAAAGCACCGACCAGCATGGCGTCCCGATCGGCCTCTCCCTGGTAGTAGGCGTCGACAAAATCGAAAACGCCCTGCAGGTAATCTCCCGGATCGCCGACCGCCGTTCCGGCGGCGCCGACCGTCCCCGGCAGGCACAAACCGAGCACGAGGCTCAGAACGATTATCGCCTTACTTGTTCTACGTCTCATTTTACCGCATCCTTTCTTTTTGTCGGACCAGTAAATATTCTGGAAATCGGAAACAGTTTCCTTCCTGAATTACCGGCGGCGGAGTCACAGAAACCCTGGAAACAAGTGTAATTTGATTACGCGTATGCTATGGTGCTTTCTAAGATCTTACGGCAGTCAATGCGGCTAATCGCTATTAAATTAACAGGGTCGCGTTTGGCGGTGTCGCCGATTTGTGATCACTTTCGCATATACTGGATTTATAACGTGCTTTTTGCGTCATCTTGTGCTAAAATATGTCTAGGCGTACGTAACATAACTTGGGGGAGGCGTAAAAATGCTGAAGAGAAAGAGTATCGTGCTGGTAGTAGCAATCGCGTTGGTGGCTATGATGGCTGTCCTCGCCGGCTGCTCTACCCAAACCAGTACCCCGCCGGTGGACGAAGATACAATCCTGAAGGAAGCTGCCGCCGAGTACTTCAACAAGCTTCCGGCCCACATCAACAAAATCAACCCGGATGAGCTGAAAGACCTGATTGCCAACAACCCTGACTCGATTTACATCCTCGACATCCGGAGCGCCGCTGACTATGCTGCCGGCCACGTTGCCGGAGCGGTGAACGTCCCGTTTAAAGAAGTCGGCAGCAAATTTGACCAATTGCCGAAGGGCAAAACAATCATCGTTATCTGCTACACCGGTCAGACCGCCGGCCAGACCGTCGCGGCTCTGAATATCGGCGGCTTCAACGCCCGCGCTCTGCATCTTGGCATGGGAAGCTGGAAAGCGGAAGAAGGCTACGAAACCGTTACCGATTAACCCAACAGTTCTTAAATACCGGGGCAACCCGGTATTTTTTTATCTTCTTTTGCCCCCGACTCGTCTGGAGCAGAGTTTTCCGCCCATACTAAAAACACAGTTACTATCCAGTCAGGCAAAAAGCATTGTGTTTGCTGCTATTAGATCAAATGTCGCAAAAATCTTCGCATATTCTCTTTTCTTGTCCCTTGTAATGGGATAAAATAATAACGAGGAGATGGTCTTAATTTCTTCTCCTGGCATAATATTCCGCGCGCTTGGCTCAAACGCGCATCGCTTAATCGGAATAAGGCGCACCGGAATCGGAAAGTTTAAGGCGTAGAGAAACGATTGCCAGCCGGAGCTTAGCGCAACCGCTTCAGTGAAGGGAGGGAAATATAACTGATATGAAAACTCCGCGGACGACAAAAAGCAAAATCATCCTCCTGGCCGGTTTCCTCTTGCTTTTGGCCGCCGCCTTATTGCTGACAGGCTGTTTTAAGCGTCAGCCCAAAGTGGCATCTGTCGCCAGCGACAATTGTGTCGCCTGTCATACGAACCCGGAAATTATCACCTCCCTGGCGGCCGCGCCGGCCGCCGGACCGACCGAGTCCACCGGCGGCTGAGGCGTGCCGGCGCTCCAGTTGGGAGCGGCAGAAAAGTACGCCGTAGCGGCGAATTTTACCGATACCAAGCACGGTGAACTCGGCTGCATCGCCTGCCACGGCGGAAACAATGTTCAGGATATGGCGCAGGCCCACACCGGAATTGTAACCGACCCGTCGGTGCAAGCCGGCGGCATCTGCAACCAGTGCCACGCGGACCAGGCGGAGCACTTTGCGAATTCCCTGCACTACACGTTTAACGGTGCGGTCAAGTCGCTTGAGACTTTCTCCCATCCCGGAGTACTGGGGGAAGACGGCGGGCTGACCAAGGTTTTCAACTCGAACTGCAACAACTGCCACGCCACCTGCGGCCAGTGTCACGTCAGCCGGCCGAACGCGGTGGCCGGCGGGCTGTACGCCGAGCATGCCTTCGCCGCTGACCCGCCCACGGATGACACCTGTTATAACTGTCACGGAGCGCGGTCGGCCGGAGAATACCTCGGTCAGGTCGGTTTGAACTCCGACGTCCATTTCAGCCGGGCGGACCTTGACTGCACCGGCTGCCATCCGGCCACTAACTTCCACGGCGCCGCGAATGAGGCGACGGAGAAGTTTGCGTCGACCGACCTGCCGAAGTGCACCGACTGCCATCAAGACGTTTATGCAGGCACTACCCAGATCGCCATGCACAAAGCCCATCCGGCCGACACCCTGTCGTGTCAGGTGTGCCACTCCACAGCAAACAACAATTGTTACAGCTGCCACCTGAACTTCCAGGACGATAAGGCGGTAAGTCACTCCGACACGAAGCTGCAGTTTAAAATCGCGCTTAACCCGGACCGGGATGAACTGCATCCGGAGAAATATATCACGGTGCGGCATATCCCGACTTTAGCCGCTTCATTTACCGCCGCCGGTGAGGATTTGCTCCCGAACTACGATGCGGTACCGAACTGGAAGTTGTCTCCGACGCACAATATCCAGCGGTACACACCCCAGAACGGTTCCTGTACCTCCTGCCACGGTAAGGCGACGCTGTTCCTGACGGAAAAGGATCTGGTTGAAGGTGACAGCAAGGCAAACGAAGAATTGCTGGTCAAGACGATACCACCGGCATTTGAGTAAACTGACGGCCCGCGTATACGCGGGCCGTTCTGTTTGCAGACAAACCTCCGTCCTGTCATGCTGAGCGCAGCGAAGAATCTTAACTCACTGCCGAAGCAGGATCCTTCGCTAGCTTCCGCTATCTCGGAATCCCAACGCATAAATGCATCATGGTAAACAAAAAGACCGGCACAGTACTTTCGATACGACGGACGGGGTAATCCTGTTCAGGCCGGTAAGGATGAGATCCTTCGCTCCGCTCAGGATGACACTGCATTACGTTTACCGCGATGTAGGGAACGCATTGCATGCGTTCCGCCCGGGTATTTCGTTCCCAGTATCCCCCTTAGGGGTGGGTTACCTGCCCGCCCGGTCTGAGGTCCATGCCCGCCCGCAGCAGTTCCCCGGCAGGCACGGTCTCGCATTACGTAAGGAACGGTGCCCCACCGTTCCGCAACTTTCCGCGCACTTCCTCCATCAATATTTAAGCAATTACTACCGCCCGGAACGACGAGGGCGTCGTTCCCTACCGGGGAGCGGGAAACGGTTTGGGCCATGCCTTCACAGCCGGGCAGGTCAGTGTCCTGCCCCTACACGAATACAGGATATTTTTGTGGGGATGTCGTCCGTGGTACTCCGCCTGTTCTGTTCCTTTTCATACCGATGATAGTTGTTCCTTTCGTCAACAGTCCGAAGCCCGCGCCTACGCGCAGGCCGTTTTTTCCCGTTTGCTTACATCCCGCTATCCTTGACCGAACGCTCCAGCCAGCGCCGGCGCAGCGCCACCGCCGTGCCGGCCAGCAAGAGCGCAGCACCGGCCCAGAGGAGGCTGACCAGGGGCTTGCGGCTGACCTCGACCAGAGCGGTTTCCGTGCCGGCAGACTCCGGTGCCGCCACCCCGGCCGGCAGCAGGAGGAGACGAATTTCCCTTGCGTCGGCGTTAAGCGACTCCAGAACAAGAGTGGTGCCCCCCGCGAGCATTACCGGCTCGTACGCCCAGCCGTCCGGCTTCAGGCTGAGCCTGGGCGTTGCTGTTATTGTTGTACCGCCGTCCGGGGTGACGCGGAGTTGAGCGCCGACTTGAACCGCTGCCGAGCCGTCGTGCGTATTCATTGCGAACTTTTCAAACGTGATAACATAACCGCCGATGCTCCGGCTCTCCCCCTGCGCCAGAACCACCGTAGCCTCCGCCTCCGGGCTGGTTTGCCTGACTTCCAGCGGACTGATATACAGGTCGGACAGGAACGTCCGATGAATAAACGGCTCCCGCATGAGGCTGCCCGATGCCGGGTCGGTATAGATGAGCGGCTCCGCCGTAAAGCTTCCGTTCTCCCCGCTTACCGCGAGCCGCATAGTCTCCTTCCGCACCTCCACCTGAACCATCCCCGTGTATTCAAGGCTGTAGCCGAAGGCCGTCCCGGCCCGGCCGAGCGGCAGAGCTAAGTATACTGTCTCGCTGTAATTGGATGAGACGATAATACCGGCCAGCATCAGGCTGACTCCAACGTGACTTAAGTAACCGCCTATGTGCAGCGGGCCGGTACGGGCAGCCCGGAGCAGTCCGGTCAGATTGGCGGTGAGCGCGAAGGTGAGCGCCGCGATAAACGCGATAATCCACAGCGTCCGGACCCCGGCCAGCACTGCCAATACTGTACCGGCGGCTGCCGCCGCGAGCGAGATGCCGTGGTTCCGGAAGCTTTTCCCGCCCCCGCCCTGCCAGGCGAGATATGGGCAAAGCCCGAGCAGAACGGCCAGCAGAATGCCGATCGGGGCCTGGGTGGTGTTATAGAACGAGCCGCCGACCGAAGTAGGGGTACCGGTCAGCCGGGTGATGACCGGGGCGGACGTCCCCAGGCCGACAATAGCTGCCGCGATGCCGAGCAGGAGAATAGTCAGGAAGAAGCTGAAATCTTTCGACCGGAAGCTTTCCTCCCGTTCTTCCGCTTTGAAATCCCCCCGTCGGGTAAGATACAGCCCCAGCGCCGTCAGCGCGATGAGCAGGAGAGCGGCCAGCAGATAACGGCCGGCTCCGAGGTCGGCGAAGGAGTGGACGGAAAAGTCTGCCAGGACGCCGCTCCTGGTCAGAAACGTGGCGTAGAAGACGAGCAAGTATGTCGCGATGGCGAAGAAAAGGTTGGTCTGCCGCATCGACCCCCGGTAGCGTTGGACGATCAGGCCGTGCAGCAAAGCCGTCCCGGTCAGCCAGGGAATGAGCGATGAATTTTCCACCGGATCCCAGGACCAGTAGCCGCCCCATCCCAGCACCATATACGCCCAATACCCGCCAATGAAAATCCCGGCGCTCAAGGCAAGCCAGGCCAGCAGTGTCCAAGGCATCGCCTCTCTGACCCACTGTTCGTACTCCCGGCGCAGCAGCGCGGAGAGCGCGGATGCGAAGGGAACAACCATGGCGGCATACCCCAGGAAGACAACCGGCGGGTGGATAACCATCCACGGGTTCTGCAGCAGCGGATTGAGGCCGAGTCCGTCGGCCGGGGAAGCCGGCAGCGTGCGGAATGGACTTTTCACCAGGAGCAATCCAAGCAAAAGCACCTGGGTCAGGGTGACGAATGACATCGCCCCGTTGCTTTCCTTCTTCGACCGCAGCAGAAGCAAACCGATGCTTCCCCCATACAGAGACCAAAGTAAAAATGTCCCTTCCTGTCCGGCCCAGAACGCCGACAGCAGGTAGAATGGCGGCAACCGCAAATCGGTATAGCTGTAAACGTATTCGTAGCGGAACTGATGGGAGAACAGCAGGTACAGCAACAGGAGCGCCGCGGCAAGCAGCGTCCCGGCCATGACCGTATAAGCTAATTTCCCCTGACCGTCCATCCGGCCGCGGCCGGTGGCAGCTGTTCCGAAACAGTACAGGGCGTATATGGCGGCTGCAAAAGCGATTATCAAAAATAGGGTACCGATCATTGCCCGCTCTCCTCTCCCTGATACTTGGACGGGCATTTCACCAGCAGCTGCTGCGCGGCAAACGCGGCATCGGCGTAACGGCCGACGACCACGATGTCCGTCGCCCGCTCGAAGTCGTTCGGCTTGGTTCCCCGGTAGATTACCGGCAATACCACGCCTTCCCGGTCGACGAGATCAAACTTAAGTTCGCCGGTAGCCGGGTCGAAAATTATTTCTTGTTCCGGGCCGAGGTTGCCGATAACCTGTACCGTCCGGCCGGAAGTCTTGGCTTCGGCAAAGGTGGTATAAGGCGTAAGGGCAGTGCGCATGGCGCCGGCCCCAACCACAGTGAAGGTAAGGATGATAAGCGCCGCAACTGTCATTTTGAGCTTCATTTCCGCTCCAGCTCCCTGACTCTTTTCTCCAAGCGCAATACATAGAAAAAAACGCCAAGCCACGTCACCAGTGTAACCGCAGCCACCGTCCGCAAGTCTCCCATCTCAGCTTCCCTCCCTTTTCACCGCGACCGGAATTTTCGGTGGTATTTCCATACACCCTGTTTGCCGGTACCGTCTGTACACGGCGGAAATCCGCAATTGAAGCTTGTACAAGTATACGAACAGGACGGTAAATGAACCGAGCGACAGGAATAGGACACTCAGCATTCGGCCGTTCATCTGCAGTTTACCCGCCGCATTGAGCACAGGGGCGGGGTGCAGAGAAGCGTACAGCCGCGGCGCTATGAAAACAAGATATGGTACGGTAGCAAAGGCCAAAATTGCGTAGACGGCCGACAGTGCAGCCCGACGCTCTTCGTCCTCAATGGCGGAGCGGAGAGCGAAATAGGCTCCGTAAATCAGAAGAAGGATGAAGATCGATGTTTCGCGCGGATCCCAGTTCCAGTATGCCCCCCATGTCGCCTTGGCAAAAACCGAGCCGGTGACGGTGGCTACGAGGCAGAAGACAGCTCCCAGTTCGGCTGCCACTGCTGCCCGGGTATCATGCTCGGGCCGCCGGCGGCGAAGATAGGCAAGTGAGTAAAGCAGGGAGAGGAAGAAAGCCAAGACGGCCACCCAGGCGGCCGGAATATGAAAGTAGATGACCCGGGATACTTCCCCCAGACCGATGGCCGGCGGCGCATAGAAAAAAGCCGCTAAAACGGTCCCGAGCATGAGCAGTCCGGCAGATAGGCAAAGAAGCATTGGCTCAGCCCCCTTTATGAGTTCCAGATGAAGTCAAACAAGAGGATTGAAAGCGTCAGAACGATCCCCGCGTAAGAAAACAGCAGCCTGATTTCCCCGCTGACCTGGGCATAAGCCGCCCCGGCCAGGACCGCTTGTGTCGCCCGGATGACTACGGTCAGGACCGGCAGCAGGAGCGGAAAGGACAAAACCGCAAACAACGGCCCCTTGGCACCGGACTTGGCGATGATGGCCGCGACCGTAGTCGCCGCTGCGGCGAGCCCGATACTCCCTAACCCCATTACCAGCCCGAACAGCCGGATATTCGGTATGGATAGATTTAGAAAAAGCACGAACAGGGGTACGACAGTCACCAGCAGGAGCAGCAGTAAAAGCAAGTTAAACAGGAACTTGCCGGCATAAACCGCTTCCGGCTCGGCGGCGAGCCGCAGAGCAGTGACGGTGCCGGTTTCTTCCTCGCGGACAAAAACGCGCGCCAGAGCGGTCATCGCCGCGAAGAAAACCACAATCCAGAGCAGCGCCGCGAGCAAAGTCTCATCCAAGGCATAAGGTCCGACGGCGAAGCTTACTACTGTCAGGGTCGTCACTGCGAACAAAAGGAGGGCGCTCAGGGAATAGCACGTCCGCAATTCGACCCGCAGTTCCTTTGCCAGCACGGCAGCCGCCTTACTCGCCCAACCGCAAAACCTGGTCACCGTAGCCGGCCTCCTTTTCCTGGTTGGTGGCGATGACGAGCAATCCTTCTTTGGTCTGGCGGCTGACAATACTGTCCAGCAGCGCCAGACCTTCCGCATCGAAGCTGCTGCCCGGCTCGTCCAGGAACAAATACTTCGGCCGGTGCATGAGGGCATAAGCGAATTTCAGCCGCTGCTTCATCCCGGTGGAAAAGGTGCTTGCCCGGTCGGAACCGCGGCCGCCGAGGCACACCTCCGAGAGCAGCTGGCAGATGGCAGCCGAATCCATATCGATACCGCGCATCCGGGCATAAAAAACCAGGTTTTCTACCGCCGTCAACTCCCCGTACAGGACAATGTCGGGACCGACCATACCGATCCGGCGCCGGTACTCCGTCGGCGGCAGCACCCGCTCCCTCTCCCGCGCGATTACTTCGCCGCGAGTTACCGGCAGCAGTCCGGCCATAATCCGGAGCAGTGTCGTCTTGCCGGTCCCGTTGCTGCCGGTGACGACTAAGCAGGACCGTTCCGGAAGAACGAAACTCACCCTTTCCAGGACCCGCCGCTGCCCGTAATATTTGGCGACTTCGCGCAGTTCGAGCGAATACACATTATCACCACCGGGTAACTTGTTAGAATTTAATAGTAGAAACCTAAGGGTAGTTACTTTTCTTCTGGCTTTCGACTTTCGACTTTTGACCTTCGACTTTTAACTATTGACTAGTTAGTATATGCGTAGTCTATTATACCTGGAAATGGGAAAGGTGTAAATGACCGGGCAGGTTTTACTTCCGAAAACAGGATCTGCCGCCAACTTTATCCTGCTCCTCTTGAGCCGTATTTTATTCAGCCTGCCTGTACTTTCGGCCGCCCAAATAAGAAAGGACTGTCGTAACGACAGTCCTGATCCCGGATAGGCTTATTTCCCCGCCAAATGGCGGCGCTCCAGCCGCTGCAAATCGTCATTGTGTCCGATGACCACGATGACATCACCGTCCAGCAAAGGATCATCGGCCCTGGGCGGCACAATGATCGCCTCGTCCCGTTTCACAGCCATGACGTTCACCCCGAAGCTTTCCCGCAGGTCAAGCTCGCGCAGACTCCGGCCGGTAAAATCACTGTTCACGGTGACTTCGACGATACTGTATTCAGGCGACAGTTCGATAAAATCGAGGATGGCTGAGGAAGCCAGGCTGCGGGCAACCCGGGCGCCCATATCCCGTTCCGGGAAGATCACCCGGTCGGCTCCCACTTTGGTCAGGATTTGTCCGTGCAGATCGTTCTGTGCCTTGGCGATAACCTGCCGCACACCCAATTCTTTCAGCCCGAGGGTGATGACCACGCTTGTCTGGATATCGTGCCCGATGGCCACGATCACAACATCGAAATTGCGCAGACCGAGGGCCCGCAGGACGGATACATCCGTCGCATCCGCCTGCACGACGTGCGTCGCGTCGGCTGCCGCCAGCTGGACCTTTTTCTCATCTGAATCGACGGCCAAGACCTCCCGGCCTTGCCGCGTCAGATTCCGCACCACGCTTAGCCCGAACCGACCGAGGCCGATTACCGCAAACTGCCGCATTAATTAATGCCTCCTGTCCCGCTTGCCCTGAAAACCATCAATTCCACTCCGTCCGAACCGCCGGGGCCGGCCTTGTCCGGCACGAGCCAATCCCCGCTCCGCCGCCCCGGCTTCCGGCGCATAAAAAAGTCCCTGCCTTATTCAGGGAAGCGCTTGCGCAGAGCCTGTCCCGCCGCGGCAATAACGGCGCGGCATCTCTGCCGGACCTTCCCTTTCCACGCTTACGAGGTTAGCTGACGGGTTCGGGTCGAAAGAGTGACCCTACCGGACTGCCGGATTCACCCCAGAAGGTTGGTTCCCCCGCTCCGGACGGATTAAGCGTTCCCAAAGCCGATGCAGTTTGTTCCATATTACCATGCCGGCCTTTTTTTCGCAAAACAGCGCAAGCCGCCTATTGCGAGATAATTAAACGCCTGTCGGAAATAACGCCGTCCAAGTGCGAATAACGGGCTGTTAGGCAGTCTGACAGGCGTTTGCTTCTTTTTTCCTTTTCGAACCGTCAGGTCAGGGAAATGGATGAACTCTTGCCCGGCACCGAAAAAAACTGCAGGATTCCCCCGTAATAAAATACCGCGGGCGGGTGCCGCCGGCCTGCACCCGCCCGCGGAAAAACATCTGATTATCCGCCGTATTTTGCTGCATACTACTTTCGACAGTCAATCTACGGCGTGAGGTGATACTGCTTGTTGACCATGCGTTCCTTCCGCAAAACCGACTATCTCGCCTTCTTCGCCCTCACCTTCCTTTTCTTTCTCGGCCGCGCCGCCGCCCCACCCGCCCGGGCGGTGCTCGGCTCATTTTTCAACGCCTCGCTTGCGGCGCTGATCCTGGGGACGGTGACCAATCTGGTGTTCGGGCGGCGGCGGTAAACCGCTGCCGCCGCTGGCGGAAGTGTGTCGGGCTCGCCCGCGACACCGATATCCTACCGGGTCTGATTATTGCATCAGAAATTATACGCCGATTTCGTCGCGAACGTCACCTGCTGTCCCATATTCCCGCCCTTGTTGATAACCTCGACCTGTGACTCCCAGCCGAAGCCGAAGCTCTTGATCAGTTCCGCGACCTCGGTCCCGGCAAAGGACGGGTGATACTGGATAGTCAATTTGGCTGTCCCGTGCCAGTACAGGTCTATCCATTCGGACATCGGCAGCGGCAGGGGGTTGGTGATGCTCAGATTGAAGTAGTCGTTGTTTTCGGCCAGATAGATGGGGATATGCACGGTCTGGCCCGGCTGCAGCGCCGGTACGGGCAGATTGACCGGCCGGAAAACGTCTTTCGCCCAGGGGTCGGCATCGTCGACGGTCAGATAGCCGGGAGTCGTGGCCAGATTTGTGCTGTTGGTCAGAACGATGTTCAGGGTTGCGTTCCGGTATTGGAAGTCCGGATCGGGTTTGATGAAGTCGAGGCCGAGCGGCGGACCGCCGGGCGCCTGGGACCCGGCGCTCTCAACTTCGTCCACCAGCTTGTCGAGCCCGTACTCGACTGCCTCGGCCGGTACGCCCGCTTCCGCCGCCATTGTTGCCGCGAGATATTCCACTCCACCATCGAGGAGCTGCTCGAAGTTAGGTAGGCTGGGCGGAACGCCCAACGCGGCGAGACCGGCGTTGAGCGCCAGATTGAGACCGGCCTTGCAAGGGTCATCGCAGAAGGGAATTGCCGAGGCGACGATATCGATGCAGGTGGCCTTGAGCGAATCCCAGGCGTCGGATACCCAGTTGATTGCATCGACCACAAAGCTGAACACCGCGTCGAAGGCATCGCCGACATAATCCCAGAACCCTTTGTCCTCCGGTTTCGGCGTCAGGTCGAGCTTCTGGCCGACCTGGAACAGGCCTTTCCACGGAAAATCACCGGGTTCTTTGTAAACGACAAAGCGGTAAATCCAGTTGGGGTCTTCAAACTGAATCGGCTGGTAGTTCTGCACTTTGACATTCGGAGCGACGATTTCCACCCGCAGCGGTTCGAACATCTCCGGGTAAACCTGGATAGTTTCTCCCGCCTCGCCGTAATAAACCGACCGGGTATCCGAAGGATAGCCGGTATATTTGCCGTCATAACTGGCCACGACCGGAATCACCCTGATATAGAACCGGAGTTTGCCGCCGGCAGCCAGCAGGTACTCCCAATTATTACGTATCGAGAACTCGAGTTCCGGCTTTGTGAGCTGCGGAACCGTGAATAGCAAGCCTGAGCCGGAGGAAATACTTCCGGGGCTGACCGACGTCATCCCGGATACGCCGGTGGATGCGGCGCACGGCGCCAAGACGCCGGGTTGCTGCAACGGAATAAACGCCGCGTCCGTACCGGGCCGGGGGGCGAAATCCCCGAAATGGATGGGAAACTCATACTCGGTCGCGCCGAGAATTCCCGAGGCGAGGATCCCGCGGGCATTGCGCCAATCCTCCCCGCCGGCGGCAAACGGTACGGCCGAAACCTGCCAATAAGCGTACACCACCCCGGTTTTATTGGTCGTCCACTTAAACCACCGGACCGGGTCCGGTTGTTTCCAGTCAATCTGCCAGTCGTCGATCTGGCCGTAAGACGAGGTTTCATAATGCGGCCTTTCATCACGGGGTGAGATTAACAGGCTCGTGCCGGTAGCGCCGGAAAGAGTTATCTCCGGCCGGCCGTACACTACCTCGCGGGCGGTCGAGGGAACACCCACACACTCATCCCGGGCATTTAAGGGAACGACCCGGACATAGTATTTCCGGGCGGGCAGCGGCAGGAGCGACGCCGTCAGCCGTTTCGCCCCGGCGTTCGCGGCGGCTGTGCAGGACGGGCAGTCGAAATCCTGAGGGCTGGGACTGAGCGTTAACCCGGAAACGATGCCGGATGACTGGCCGGAGCTGTTAACCCGTCTGATGAAAGTATTGGCAGCCAGCAGGGACGAAGCAAGTTTATCCCGGTCCGCCGTCGCCAGATTTGACTGCTGCAGCGAGCTCGCCAGGGTATTCCTGACCAGAGGCGCGGTAATCCGGCTGAGCCAGACACCGTTCACTTCCGCCGGCCCGGCCAGGAAATCGGCGAAATCAATGGCAAATTCCTTCTCGGCCGCCGTGAGTCTGCCGCTCGCCAGCAGTCCGGGCGGATTCCGCCAATTGTCGCTGTCACCTGCGAACGGAAGCAGGGAGACCTGCCAGACGGCGGAGGTTACCACACTCTCCGGTTTAGCCAGGTTCTGTAGCGGCCCAACCCACTTAAACCACCATTCCTGGTCGGCCATACTCCAGTCGATGAACACCCCGTCGCCTTTGACGTATTTATGGGAAGCCGTGCCGGCCGGCTTGCCGGGCCGGGTCGAAACCAACAGATCGGTGGCGCTGATTGGCTGGAAGCTGTAAGAATTGGCCCGGTGCGCCAGGTTCGGGCGGCTGGTCAGGCCGGCCGAGAAGTTGATGCCGGCCGGCAGATCGGAAACCGTATTAAAGCCGGTCAACCGACCCGTATCGATGGCTATGCCGGTTCCGGTATCGATGGTCGGGTCTGTCCCCGTCCCCGTCGCGCCCGGGCTGCCGGTTTTGGCCGGAGAGGCGGAGACGACGGTGACTTTCCGCTCCTTATCGCTCCAGTCCACGGTCGCTCCGAGCGCTTCGCCGACGAACCGGAGCGGGACCAGGGTGCGGCTGCTCACAATGACGGGGGGCGCATCCAATTCGACCTTGACGCCGTTTTTTGCGGCGACACGGCTCCCGACCGTCAGGTTGATCGTCAACGCCCCTTTGGTGGCGGTCACGGACTGGGCGGCGTCGTTCCAGGCGACATCGGCGCCGAGCGCCTCGAAAATGGCCCGCATGGGGACCATGGTCCGGCCGCCCACGATAGCCGGCACGACATCCTCCAGGATAAGCCGCACCCCGTCGACATAGACGCTGATCGCGCTGTTGCCCGGCGGCTCCGGCTGCGGGTTAATCGTCGCGGCGGCGGCAAACCCGGAAACAGTCGAGCTTGCCAGTACCGTCAGGATTACAAAACCGGCAAGTAACCGGTATGCGGCCGATTTCATTCTATCCCCCCCAATCTTATTCTCTGTTTCCATTACTCACCCTATTTGAAATACGGTTCGGCGATCATCATTTTATCGGGGTTCGTGCTCTTGGGAACCCGATCGCTGACCAGATTCTGGATATACAGAGTCTTTATTTGCGGTATCTCGATTTCAAACGGTATCGATTCGCCCTTGTGCACCGTTATTTCTTTCAGGACCCGCCCCTGATAATCGTCTTCACGGATCTTGATTATCACTTCCTCCGGCTCACCATCCAGGTCTTCCAGGCAGGCGATCCCGCCGAAAATCTGGTACTTGCCGTTCGGATAAACGAAACCGCTGAACTCGTAATAACCGTCAGTTCCGGTATAAACGATGCCCCATTCGTACTGCTCGCCGTTGACGAACAGCTGGTTCAATTCCTCGCTGAACTGACAAGTGTAATTCTTGGCAAAGTCGGTGCCGAGCAGGGGAATCCGATCCCGCTCGCCCAGATATATCGTCTTGGTCGCCGCGTCGTAATCGACCGCGACCGAAACGGCCTGCGCCACGACCCGCACCGGCAGGTAAGAACTGCCCTTATAAAGAATCGGCCGGATCGGCTGGCCGTCGGCGCCGAGGGGAATGAAATCGCGTCCGTCCAGTTTCATCTTCATTTCATGATCAATCATCGCCTTGATTTCTTCCGTTGTACCGGCCCCCATGGCCCCCACGCTCACCCCGAGGATAAAGACAAGGCAAAGCAGTAAAGCCGTCAAGCGTTTGTTCATGACTTCTCCTCCTTGTTTCTTAGTGACGGTTTATTTTAACATCATCTCCGTCTTGTCGGTGACCACGCCGCCGACGAAGGTAACCCCGATACTGCCGCCATCGCTGTTGTGCCAGCCGTAGATGGCCTTGGTTCCGGCGCCTTCTTCGCTCAGCAGGGTTTCCGTCCCCTCGCCCAAAATCTCCTCCACTTCCGCCAGTTCCATGCCTTCCTCGACCCGGTCATACTGCGCCAGGGTGACTTTCGCCCCGTCGGTCAGGTACGCTGCCAGATAAGCCTGGCTTCTCCCGGTCACCTGGTCATCGTAAAACGTGACACTGATGTTGCTCCCGTCTTCATTCTCCCATATGTACTGGTCCAGCCGGTCGCCGTCGACGAGCGCCTCACCCGGATTGCCGAGGAGTTCCGCCACCGCCGCGTAGGAATCCCCCATCTCGATCTGCCGGTACTTCTCCAGGTTGTACGGCCGCGTGTCGGCAGCGGGCGGATCGCCGGAATTCGTTTCCGGTTCAGTGGCCTGGCTGCAGCCACTCAGCAGCAACATGACCGCCAGCGCGACAAGCAATAGTTTTCTCATCCGAATCCCCCTTTTCCGTTTTTGCTTTTATAATGTTTCGCAAGGCAGTCGTTCTGACCTCGCAGCTTGAAGCAGAGACATTTTTCCTCCAGACTAATTATAGAGAAATCACGCCCGCCTTATTACCCCCAAAAGTACTAGACCGGCAGAAAAAGGCAAAATCGGTGCGATTTCCGCCAATTCTCATATGCCGGGATACAGGGTAAACAACTGGCTGCGCCGGTTCACTCCGAGCTTCTGGTAGACGTTCTGGAGGTGCATCTTTACGGTATTGACCGACAACCCCAGATTTTTCGCGGCTTCCCGATTTGACATGCCGGACAGCACCTGCTGGACGATCTCCCGCTCGCGGACGGTAAGCAAGGCCAAGTAATCGGTTTGATACATCGCTGTGCCGCAACCGCCCGCGTCCAGCCGGGCAAGCAAGGCCTGCCGCTCGTACAGCCACCGCAGGCGGTTCACCAGGTGCGGGTAGAGCAGGCGCAGCGCGGTGATTTCCTCGGCCAGGAAATCACCCCGGCTTTTTCCCCGGTGCAGACACAAGGCGCCATAGGCCATTTGTTCGTCCCGGATGTCAAAACCGAGCAGGTAATAAACGTCGCTGCTCCGGAGAAAGTCGTTGTAGTACTCACTGTACCGCACCCACTGCCGGTAATTCAGGAGGTCGGTGCTGCGGGCGATTAACAGCCGGCTTCGGTTATACGCCTGATGGAACTCGTCCAGGCGGATATAATGGCCCAGATAGGCATGCAGCGAGCTCTGCGGCGAATCCAGGTGAACCAGCATATCCGCCGGCCGGGCGGCCAGAGGCGGGTACAGCCAGAAGTTCGCCGTATCGAACCAGACGAGCCGCCGGACCGTTTCCAGCACCGTCCGGCGGATTTCCTGCTTGTCGTCGGTGGAACCGATAGCGGCAGCAAGATCGAGGATTATCCGTTCCTTCATCGCTGCCCCTCCTTCCCCGGAACTGGTGTGAATACCATCCTTATCCAGTTATGGTAATACTCCGCTTTTCTCTTAATACCTTCAACCCCGGAAGCGGGGACTATTTACCACTGGGAAAGCATATAACCCATGGTTCCAATGGACATAAATAACCGCAGGCAGAGCCCGATTAAAGGCTCTGCCTGCGGCTGTGCGGATTTATGCGTTACGGCAGCCGAACTTCTATGGTTCCGGCAGATCTGGTCATTGGAGAAAAGGAAATCGGAAACTAAGCCTGAATTGCTTGAAAAATTACATTGGTCAACATATTCAGTTCAAAAACTGATCGAATGGAAGCATCCAAAATTTCCTGGTAGTCTACGGCATACCAAGTCAACCTATGTCCGTTGATTAAAGCTAATTCCCTGATAAATTCCCGTATTGCCCGCCCATTGCCGTCGCGGAAGGGGTGTAATACATTTAATTCCGCCATATAGTAAGCTGCCCGTTGTGCAAAAACAATTTTTGAAGTCCCTTTGAGAGACATTTCCGCTTTCAAGTCCGAAAACAGTTTATCGGCATTTTCTTCGATATACTTCCATTTAGCGAAGGAAGTATGTCCCTTGCTAATATCCTCATTGCGGACTTTTCCAGCGAAATCGTAAAGATCCTGCAAGATATAGCGATGGATTTCCTTTAAATGCTCAAAATTAAAACAACCGTTAACCGGCCTTTTCTCCAGTTCCAAAAGCCTTTGCGCCGATAAGGCCGCCTCAGCTTCATTTAATAACTCTAGATCTCTGATATCCAGCTTATTGATCAAAATCTCACTGTCCGGGTAACAATATTTAGTTGCACCAGTGTATTTTATCGGCCGCATTATCCCTTTTTCTTACCCTTCTTCGTCAAAATCCCCTTGGTAATCAACTCGATAGCTTCCTCACTGCTTATTTGGCCTCTCAAATATTTTCTTCCATAAGTGATGCTGCTCCGGCTCATCTTCAAACCTTCCACCGCAAGAGTTGTCCTTACGTTGCCGATAGTCCGCTTAATTTCGTTCTCGATTTTTATCATATGGACAGACACCCCACATATAAACAGAATCGTTTGACACTTACATTATTATTATAGTTTATTAGGCTTGATCAGTCAAAACTCAAATCCTCACTGTTGATGTTATAGTCCCATCATAGCAAAAAGGAGCACCGCATTTCATCAGCGGTACTCCTTCTCTCCTGCCCAAGCTGTTTTCTAACCCACGATTTGCTTTCCGCCTTCACCCGCTCTCCGTCCCGGCAGCGACGCTTCCGCGGCCCGCAGTCGGGCGGGGATGACATCGCAGCGGACCAGATCGGCATAGCTTTCCCGACGGAGAATGATCTCGGCGATTCCACGGTTGACCAGGACCATCGCCGGCCGGCCGACCCGGTTGTAATTGCTCGCCATCGAATAATGGTAAGCGCCGGTGTTCAGCACGGCGAGAATATCGCCCGGCTCGATTGCGGGGAGTACCGCGTCGCGTACCAGGATGTCGCCCGACTCGCAGTAGCGGCCGGCCACCGTCACCGTCTCCGCCGGCGCCGCCCCCGCCTTGTTTGCGCTCAGGCATTCATACTTGGCGTCGTACAAAGCCGGGCGCAGATTGTCGCCCATCCCGCCGTCAACGGCGACGTATTTGCGAACTCCCGGTATCTCTTTGATTGCTCCCGCCGTATATAGGGTCAGGCCGGCCGGGCCGACGATGGAGCGACCCGGCTCGAGAAGCAGCACCGGCAAAGCCAGCCGCCGCCGTTCGGCTTCTTCCCGCACTGTCCGACTGAGACGGGCGGTATACTCCGCAATCGACGGGGGAACGTCCGAGTCCGCGTACTTGATGCCCAGGCCGCCGCCGACATTCAGTTCTTCCATTGACCAGCCGGTTTCCGCCTTCAACTGCCGGGCAAGCTCCAGCAAAGTGCCGACGGCCGCCGCATACGGTTCGGGGGAAAATATCTGCGAGCCGAGATGGCAATGCAGTCCTCGCAGTCTGATATTGCTCAGGGCGAGAGCCTGCCGGCAAACCGTGAAAGCCTGTCCGGCCGCTGTCGTCAGGCCGAATTTTGAATCCAACTGTCCGGTCTGGATATGGCTGTGCGTATGCGCTTCCACTCCCGGAGCGATCCGGAGCAGAATATCGGCCGACATGTCCCTTGACCGGGCGGCCGCATTGAGCAGCTCCAGTTCGTAAGCATTGTCGACGATGATTCTCCCCACTCCGGCCGCCAAAGCGTAATCCAGCTCGCCGGCCGCTTTGTTGTTGCCGTTAAGCGAGATCGCCGCCGCCGGGAAGCCGGCCTGCAAGGCCGTATACAATTCGCCGCCGGAAACCACATCCAGACCGATACCTTCCTGTTCGAGAATCCGACACATCGCCGCCGTCAGAAACGCCTTTCCGGCATAATGGATTTCCGCCGTCCCGGGGTAATCCCGCATCCCGGCAAGGTAAGCCCGGCAGTTGTCCCGCACGACCGCCTCGTCCAGCACATACAGCGGCGTCTTGAAGCGGCGCGCCAGTTCCGTCAAATCACACCCGCCGGCTTCCAGATGCCCGCGGTCATTTACCCGCATTGTCTTCCGCAACCTTTACCCCTCCAGATAATTTAATTGGTTAATTATCCGGAAGCGGTTTTAGATAGGTGCCGGAAAACAGAAAAACGACTTAAAAGGGCATAAAGTCGTCCATCACCGTGCACGAAGAATCCCCTCCTTCTTCTTCCCTACGCCTGTAAGATAGCGCTCCACCGGAAAATCCGGGTGATTTTCCGGTGACAGTCCGGCAGATGTTATCTGCCGTCCCAATCCGGCAACCGGAGCTGTTGCCGGATTTCGGCGGGCGTCCCTTTCGCCTTCCCCCGCTGCCCTGCTGTCGGGAAGAGTACTGATGACGATCCGCAACCTCTAGCTCACCATACAGAAGATGAGGTCCGAATATGTAATTGTCTTGGATTTTACTACAAACGAAGGCGGAAGTCAACAACGCCGGCAGCCGCCGGACGATCAAACTCCTTTCCGCTATCATTTCCAAGCAGCCTTCCGAGTGAAAACATGTCATTCCTTAGTGAAAGCCGAATAATTATAATGGGACTTAGCTGCCCGGCGCCGTGCAATCACCCTAAATCAAGATACAGCCGGAGGGCTCTTCTGACTGCTTTCCGGCATTCTTCCTTATCAACAAAACCGCAGCATGTCCCCAAACGTTCTTTGGCAATGGACCTTATCTGATGCGCCATAACGATAGAAGCTTGCGGGAGACGGGTTTCTTCCGGTTCCAGCAATACCTCGACCGGATACACTTTCCTCCCCGGTTTATGGGAAGTCAGACATACAACCGTAACGACGGGAAGCGCCTGATTGACTGCCTCCTCGGAAATGACCAGTACAGGCCGGATGCCGGCTTGCTCCGATCCTTTGATCGGATTAAGGTCAGCCCAGAAAATATTCCACTGGTAATTCATGGCTGTTCATTCTCTCTGGTGGCTTCAAAGTCGGAATAATTGAAATCGTACATCGCGCTGCCCAAGTCTTCCATAAACAGTGGGTCTTTCGCTGCTTCCTGCATCGCGGCATACAGGTTTTGTTTTTCAATGATTTTGACATAGGCTTCGATCGCTTCTTTTACGGCAGCATTTACAGAAGCTACCCGACCCGCGCTGGAGTGTTTTTTTAGTTTGTCAAGCAGGTCGATGGGGAGGGAAAAAGTATAATTCTTCATCGTTCTGGCCACGGGAGTCACCCCATTATTTATATTTTATATTTATATTGTATGGAGACAAATAGAAAAATGCAATAGATTTTATATTTGTTCCTGCTTTATTATATCAATTATAGATACAGTTTGGCTAAACTTATTATGCCATACACGCTTCTGGCGTCGGAGCAATGCCTCCACGCCCTGTCCGAGCAGCGGCGGGCCGGTGAAGACGAATAATGCTCGGCGCTGTCCGGCGGGTAACTCGTAATCCCCGCCGCTGCCACCCGGTCTTTGTCTGCCCGGTGTTACCGCGGCAACGCCGGACGATGCGCCGGGACCGGTTTGGCTCCCCGCTTCACAATCAGCAGGCCGGTGAAAACGAGCAGGGCGCCGGCGACCTTGCCGGCCGTAATCGCGTCGCCCAGAAAGAGGCGGCCGAGGATCATGCTGCAGACGGGCACGATATAGTGGAAGAGAATCGCTTTGACCGGGCTCGTCTCCTTAATTCCTTTATACCAGAGGATGTATGCGGCAACCGTGCCGCCGGCGACCACGTAAGCGAACAGCAGCCATACCGAGGGGGCAAATTCTGTCCAGATTGCCCCGGCCTGCGTCAGCCCGGCATAAGCGGCCAGGACCGGCAGTCCGCCGGCCATCGCGAACGTCGTTACCTTGGCCGGCGAATAGTGAGTGAGCAGCGGTTTGGCGATGACCGAGTAAAAGGCGAACAGCAGGGAGCCGGCCAAGACCGCCAGATTCCCCCGGAAAGCGTCGGAAGCGAAGCTGAACGTCGCGCCGGGAGTACCGGCAACAATCAGCCCCACCCCGAGAAAGGCCGCCAGCGTACCAATCCACCGGGCGGGGCTGACCCGCTCCTCGCCCGTGATCACTGCGTACAGTCCGGCAAAAATCGGCGAGGTCGAGATAAGCAGGGCGGCGTTCGCCGCGGTTGTCCGATGGATTCCGTAGGTCCAAATGATGTTGTAAACCCCCACCCCGAGTAGGCCGAGCAGCAGCAGGCGCGGATAATCCCGCTTGGCAATCGCAAAATTCTCGCCGGTCGCCTTCAGATAAGCGCAGAGCAGCAGCACAGTCAGTGAAAAACGCAGCAACAAAAACTGGCTCTCCGGAATTGTTTTCAGCACCACCTTAACCACCGGATAATTGATTCCCCACAGCAGTGCAGCCAGGATTGCCGCGGCTTCCCCCTTCGGTTCCCGCATATGAATTCCCCCTTTTTTGTCCTGTTTCAACTCACTGGTCCTACTGTCATGCTAAACGATGTCCGCGGCCCGGTATTGTATTATCTTGCGGAGTTAATTATAATTGGCTTGAAGCAGTGGCAAAGGGGGAAGCCGGAATGCCCGGACAGGATTCTCGTCCCGCGGCGGGTGGAAACCAGACCGTGCTGTATCGCCTGGACGATTTCCCGGACCTGGAAGTCTTCGAGGCGAAGCGGTCCACCCATACCTACTCGCGGCATATCCACTCCTTTTTCAGTCTGAGCGCCACCTTGGCCGGGACCCGCCTCGACTGGCACCGCGGCACAAAATACCACCAGACGCCGGGTTGCATCGTTGTCGTCAGTCCGGGAGAAGTGCACGGCGGCGGCGCCGCCGATGCCTCCGGGTACAGCAGCCGCGCCGTCCGTCTGAGCGACACCTATTTCGCTTCCCTGCTGACCCAGATTTCCGGCCAAGCGCGGGCGGAGGCGGTTTTCGTCCCGCCGGTCATCTATGCCCCGCAATCGGTGGACATGGTTCTCCGTCTGCATTCGGTATTGAGCAGTTCCGCCCCGAAGCTGGAAAAAGAATATGCGCTGTACAGCGTGCTCGCCCGGATAATCGGTTGCCACGCCGCGGAAAAGCCGGCGTTGGCCCGCCTGGGCCGCGAACGCGGCCCGGCGCAGCGCGTGCGCCGTTACCTGCAGGACCGCCTCGACCGGAACGTCTCGCTGGACGAGCTCGCCCGCGCGGCCGCCTTGAGCCCGTTTCATCTGGCCCGCGCCTTTACCGCCGAAGTCGGCGTCCCGCCCCATATCTACCACCTGCAGGTGCGCCTGGCGCGGGCGGCCGACCTGCTCGCCGCCGGGATGCCCGTTGCCGCCGTCGCGGCCGAGACCGGTTTCTGCGACCAGAGCCATCTCACCCGGGCCTTCCGGAGCCGATACGGGGTCACGCCGGGGAACTTCACCGGCAAGTGAACGGGAATAAAAACAAACGCGGATGTCCGCCGCAGGGACATCCGCGTTCATATGTACTTGTTTCCGCGCTCAGGCTTTATTCCGGCAGTTCTGCAGCAGTCCTTCCAGCACCTGGACGAACGTATTCAAGTGTTCTTCAATCCGGCCGGGATAATTCGCCTCAATATATTCGACGGTATCTTTGGCCGTATGCCAGATCTCACCGTCCAGTTCCGTCTGGGTATACCCGTCATAAGGCTCCAGTTCCCAGTTTGTCGCCTCAAAGTAAGCGTAAGGAATTCCCGCGTTCTTGAACGGGGCATGGTCGCTCCAGTCCCCCGTCGTCCCGGCCGGGTAATCCGGATTCAAACCGGAATTTGTCTCCAGGTTCAGGCCGAGCTTCTTCGCAATCTGGAGTGCTTTGTCCCGGTACCATCCGTCTTTCCCGGCGCTGCCGTAGACATACATCTTGTCGCCGACGGCCAGGCTGTCAAGGTTGACCATGACCACCGTACTCGCGATTTCCTCCGGCGTCATCTGAGCGACATAGTGCTGCGAACCTTTCAAACCTACTTCTTCCGCGCCAAAGGCGATAAATATCACCGTATAAGGAAGATTGACGTCTTTCAGGTTTTCCGCCGCTTCCAGCATGACCGCCACCCCGGAAGCGTTGTCGTCCGCTCCCTTGCCGGCGCTGACCGAGTCATAGTGCGCTCCGACGATGACCTGCTTCGGGGATTTGCCCGGCTTCACCGCGATGACATTCGCCGAGTTGTAAGTAGTACCCCTTCGCACATAGGAAAACTCCTGCACCGTCGTCGCGTATCCGATATCTTCAAAAACTTCGGCGATATAATCTTTCGCGGCCGCCTCCTGGGCCGACCCGGCCGCCCGGGCACCGATGTCGTCGGCGAGAGCTTCGAGATGCGCATAGGCAATTTGCCCGGCGGCGACATCGGGCTTCGCCGCCAGTACCGACGTGGCAAGGGAACTGAGAATTAGGAGCAAAACCAGCAACCAGGAAAAACGACGTTTGAACATAATACTCCTCCTCTGTCGTATCCACCGCAGCCGGCCGCAGCTGTTATGACGTATATTTATTCTCTCAGGCGAGTGATGTTCCTGCTCAAAACGTATTATTTTGCAAAATATTTTATAAATTACCATTACGCTCTTTTTCCTGTTCCCCGACATTTCCACGGCGACAACCATGCCGACGCTTTCTTCATCCCATCTTCCGCCTAAATAAGAAAGAGGAGCCAGCATTCCGCTCCTCTCCGTTTCGGCGACGGATTACCCGTCATCCTATTATCGTCTTGCCGTTCCCGGGATCCCCGTCTCGCACGGCACACCCGTCTGGCATTTGCCGCAGGCGCTGTACGGATACCCGTGCTTCTCCCTTTCTGCTTTCAAAGGATCGATGTGATGCAGGAAATGGTAGCAGAGAGCGTTGTCCTTGCCCGCCGGCGTGATGGCCCCGATCGGGCAGCGCGCGATACAGGCGCCGCAGGCGCCGGCCGCGAGCTGCGGGCAGCGTTCGAACGGGCCGGTATAATCCCGCGCCGTCGGCGGGAAAGACAGGTCGGTAATTACGCTGCCGAAACGCCCGGCCATTCCCTTGGCGGTAATCATACCGCGGTTCAGGCTGAACGTCCCGAGCCCGGCGATATAAGCGACGTGTCGCTCCGACCAACTGCTGCGAAAAGTGCCGTAGTCGACCCGGAATTCCTTCTCTAATAAGGGTGCTACCGCCCGGCCGCCGTTCGCGCTCAGAAAATCCACGAGCGCCCGGCGCACGGTATTGTTGAAACTTTCGCCCCGGAACCGGCCGTGCAGCCACGGGAGCGACAGCTCCGACTGCGCGTAGTTGGATTGGCGCACTGCTTGGCTGAACGGGAGGAAATAAGATATTACCGTCTGCGCGCCGGGCAGCCATTCGGCCGGGAGGCGAAAAATATCCCCGACGACCGCGGCCTCTTGCAACCCGGTGAAGAGCGGGTCGTCGGCCGCGGCGAACGCGACGAGCGGTTCGTCGTAATAGCGGATACCCTCGGTAAAGACATTGTCGGGATGTTCGGCTACCAGTTCACCGATCAAATTGGCAATAACTGAACTATCCATGTTGACTCTCCCTCCTCTTCTCTGCCGGCAGCAGCAAACCCCCTCACCGGGCTACGGCGCCGCGTGAAAGCACCGCTGTCGGTAAGCACCGACCAAACCGGGCCGGCGGCGGTTTTACCGTTCACTGATCCAATATCGCTTCGTCTTACTCCAAGTCAAGACATCGCGTCTCGGCCACCGCCCGGAAACCCTGCTTCGCCCAGAACGCCTGAGAAAGCGGGTTGTTTACCGCCACCCAAGCTTCCAGCCTTTTAATTCCCTGCCGCCGGGTCCAGTCGCGGACATAGTCCAGCAGCGCCGCGCCGGCCCCCTCCCGCCGCCAGTCCGCCCCGACCGCTATCTCCATCACTTCGACATAACGGCGGACCAGGTTCACGGGCGGAGTTTCCTTTACCTCCGCCAGGATGTAGCCGACGACATGCCCGTCGTTCTCACAGAGCGCCAGCAGCTTGTCCGGATCGGCGATATTCCTTTCGGCGTAAGCCGAATAAGCGGCGATCGCATCATCGGCAGCCGCAAAATACCCGTCAACCTGGGTATGCAGATACATCAATTCCCACCATAACGCCACAATCCGCTCCAGATCACCGGCACCGGCCCGCCGGATGTGCATGTCAACACCTCCCCTGCCACTCTATTTATTGGCCATAATGCTGGAAAGATTTATCCTCAGCCTTATGGTTTCGCTCCGTTTCTTCGTACCCTTATATACACAGCCCGGGCGCAAGCACCTCGTAAGGGCGTCCGGCTGCGAAGTCCTGCCCTCACCCCCAACCCCTCTCCCGTAGCATCGGGCGAGGGGAGTAAAGGAGAAAGAAAGATGAGGAGCGAGACGCATAAATACATAAAAAGCTTGCGCGAGAAATGCGGAAGAAGCCAATGGAAGCTGAGAGCCACTTGTGCGCATACTTCGGGATAGAAGACTTGATGGTTTTAGATTCAAAAGGCAGGGGGCGTCCTCGGGACGCCCGCCCATCCCTCCGTGTCTTCATTTCCTTCGGTCCCCATTTGCACGCACGGCCCGGACGCAAACGACACCTAGTGAGAATCGCGCCGTGTCCGGAGAAGGCGAAAGTTTCAGACGGGGCCGAGCCACGGAGGGCGAGGCGACAATCGAGCCACGGATGGCGAGTTTGTCAGTATCACCCCGTCGGAAACCGAGGCTGAGCCGCTGACACGGCCGATACGAAACTATGTCGCAGCCGCCGGCATCATTAGAATATAGCCTTTTCCTGGCAGTAACCTATTTGCAATGGAAGCCGGCGGCTAAGACCGGGCCGTAGAAAAAAATCCCGCGAAGCACAGCCGCAACCTTGAGTCTCTATCCTCGCTTCCCGACACTGTGCCCATCGCGTAGTTCACCACTGCCAGATATTCCTAATCCGTTCGCCGCGGTCCGGCGGGGTTCCTGCCGGCCCGGCAGCCCCTATTCCTTTTTCACCCGCGCCGCGTCAAGCACCGCGTGCGCCGCCGCCGCGCGGGCCGCCCAGGTGTGCCCGGCGACCGACTGCATCCGCCGCTCCCGCGCCGCCGGGTCATCCTGTTCCACCGCCCGGCGCAACTGCCGGGCGAATTCTGCCGGCGTAACGGCGGTCAGGACGTCGGGAAACCGCCCGGTTGCCGGCAGCGGCGTCGCCACCACCGGCTTCCCGGACGCCAGATATTCATAGAGTTTCACCGGGTCGCTCGCCTGCGTTACCGCATTGAGCTTAAACGGCAGGATAAGCGCGGCGAACTGAGCGAAATACGCCGGCAGGACGGCGTAGTCCCGATGTCCCAGATAATGAATATTCTGGCGCCGGGGCAACGCCTCCGAATCCTTCCCGAGCAGCGGCGGTCCGATGAAGACGAAAGAATACTTCGGCAGCAGCCGGGCGATCTGTTTCACCAACCCCCAATTCAGCCACTCGGCGAGGGTGCCGGAGAAACCGACCAGCGGTTGTCCGCCGCCGGGCAGATCGGGCGGAACGGGCAAGTCGTTCCCGGCCGCCCGGGCGAAATGATCATAATCCACACCGTTCGGCAGCAGATTGACATTGCCGTGGTGCCGGGCGTTTTGGCGCTGCAATTCCGGCGACACGGCGAAGATGATGTCCGCCAGCTTCCGCAGGCGCGGGACGTACGGGGCCCAGGCGGCGAATTCACCGGCCGGGAGGTCCAGCGCGTCGTAGACGACCAGGCCAGGGCGGCACTTGGGGAGTTGCCCGGCAAAGGGCGGGTAAGCCGTCCACAGGATCGGCTTTTCGCCGGTCAGCCGGGAAGCCTGCCCGGAATTGCGGCAGACAAAAACGTTCGGCGCCGCTTCCACGGTTCCCGTCTGCCGCCGGCCCGCGAGCTGTCTGGCCTGCCGCGGCTCGATAAAAACCACGCGATAACCCAGTTTGCCCAGTTCCCGCAGCAGTTGCTGCGGGCGCTGGAAGATAAATCCCCACTCAAGCACGGAGTGATAAATTATTGTCGGCAGCAAAGCTAACCCTCCCATCCGGGGCGCCTGTAACAGCATATGTCGGCGGCCGGGGGAGGGCTACACCCAGGGTTGGCATAGATCGGCAGTCGGCCTGCGCCTGATCCGTTTCCGACCGGCGCCGCCTCGGAGCGGCCGGGCAAACCTCACTGCCGCAAATTCATGAAGACAATCAGGAGATTGGCGAGAAAGATCAACACCGGCGCCGCCAAGGCTCCCAGCGGCGACCGGCCCGCCTTCCCGTCCGCGGTCAGGCCGAGCACTGCGATGAGCAGCGGCGCTGCGAAGATAAAGAGCGGCTTCGGCACGAAATTCCCCAGGGTGCCGCCGGTGGTAAGCTGCATACCGACCCGGGCCGGCAGAAACGGCGTGGCAACCAAATTGATAACCAACATCAGCAAGGCAAGATACCATAGATACTGCCGAGGTTTGCGCTCCATGTCAGGTTCCTTCCTTTCGCGAAAATATGTTTTGGCGGGTGACCAATTCCGCATCGGTATCGCTCGGCGAACAGCCCGCTGCTTAAGTATATACGCCGGCCGCAATACAGTCAAAATGCCGTTCCCGCCGCACCGCGGCCGAAAAACCGGCGACCGGTTTGGGTATGTTTTGTGTTCACCGGCATAAATAACTGGTAGCGGTTTACTCGACCCGAACACTGCGGGGTGGTCTGATTTGCGTGGAAAACGCCGGCGCGTTTATCTGCTGGATAGGCGTCCGGTCCGAAAAATATTTCTCCTGCTGCTGCTGGGCGCAATCGCCGGGGCAGCCTTGATTAACCTGGGGGCGGAGGATATTGTTCCCGCTCCTTGCGGCTGCTCGTCCGGGGCGGACGCAGCCGACTGCATCCGCCTGACGGAGGCCGAGCACCCTTACGGGACGCCGGTCGGCGGCAGCCTCGCCTGGGAGGAGGACGAAACGTTCCTCCGCGCCTTTGCCGCCTACGGGCTGCAACTGCGGCTGGCCGCCTTCCGGATCGACCTGCCGGACCCGCCGCCCGGTGAGGCGGCCAATGTGGCGCTCGCGGCCGACCGCCTGGCCGGGATAAGCGTTTTGCCGGGGGATGTCTTTTCGATGAACCGGAGTCTGGGGCCGTATACGGTCCAGCAAGGTTATCAGATGGGCAGCTCTTACCAGGGCAACCGCGTTGTCCGGACGGCCGGCGGCGGCGTCTGCAAAGTCGCCTCGGCGCTGTTTAACGCCGTGATCCTGGCCGACCTGCCGGTCGTCGAACGGCATACGCACGGGATGCTCGTTCCGTATGTCCCGCCCGCCCAGGACGCCGCCGTCGTCTATGGCAGCAAGGATTTCCGTTTCCGCAACGACACGGCGGCGCCGGTTCTGATCTGGGCCGACACGGTTGGCAGCACTCTGTTTCTGGCGCTGTACGGAACTGAGTTGTCACCCGGGGTCGCCTGGCACCACGATATCGTCAGCCGGCAGGAGCAGCCGACCTACTATTACCGGAACCGGGATCTGGACCCCGGCGAAAGCCGGGTGGTATCGCCCGGCGCGAACGGGCTTACCGTCAAATCCTGGCTGACCGTCGAACGGCCGGACGGCGCCTTAGCCACCAAGGACATGGGCGTAAGCCGCTACCGTCCGATGCCACGCATCATCGAACGCAATTGAGACGAAAAAAGATTTCCCTCCCCGATTCGTCTATAACCGGGCATTAACCATCTCCATAATCTCTTCCTGCCGGCGGCGTGACTGCGCGAGCAGCGCGGCGGCTTCCTCTCCGATCGCCGCAGCCGCCTCCGGCGACTTGAGCCCGCTCAGGTTAATTCTGACGTTAAGAACAGCCCCTTCAACCGCCGTCAGGGCATACAAAGCCCCCACCCCGGCATCCGAGACGGCGTTCGGATTCCCATACTCGGCCGCGAGGCGCAGGTACTCAAACAACCGCGAAGCTTTGCGGGCCAGCTCCAGCGGTACTTCGGTCGCCTGCCGGTAAGCCGTCCGGATTGCCGCAGCTCTCTCTTCTGCCGCCGCATCGTTATCCTTCGGCCGGCGGAAAGCGTCCATTACGGCCAGAAAAGCCTTCGTGTCGGCGTCCATCAGCCGGTAGAACTCCTCCGTCAACCCCGGAAGTTCGCGGGCCGCAAGCTCAAGCCTCTCTTTTGTCTCGTCCGGCAGTCCGGCGTATTTCTTTTTCCCGATGGTCAGAGCGAAAACCATTCCGGCCAGCGACGCGGCGAAGACGGCCGCCAGAGCGGCCGCCGAACCGCCGCCCGGCGCCGGGGCGTCCGAAGCCAGCAAGCCGGTAAATTCCTGCAGGGTCATGTCTTTGAAATTGGGCATTGAATTTCTCCTCCAGTAACACGATTAGCAGCTTTTATATTGATTGCATCTGAATGCATTATCGCGCACAGATTGCCGCGTCGCCTGAAAACACAGGTTCCAGCCGCCGGCATCATTAGCAGGTAGCCTACTGCCTGCAGTCACCTATTTGCATTGGAAGCCGGTGGCTGCAATCCCCACGCGTGTACGCACCACGGAAAACGAAAAGACCGGCACGGTGCTTTCGATCCGACGGACGGGGTAATCCTGTTCAGGCCGTTAAGGATGAGATCCTTCGCTCCGCTCAGGATGACCCTGCATTATGTTTGCTGCAGGGTAGGGAACGCATTGCATGCGTTCCGCCCGGGTAATTCGTTCCCCGTATCCCTCGTAGGAACGAGTTTCCACGCCCGCCCGGCCGAGAGTATTTGCCGGCGATTTATTCTGGCCGGGGCGGCACAGAGACCGCCCCCTACAATTCTACGCATTACGCTTAACGCAATGTAGGGAACGCATTGCATGCGTTCCGTCCGGGCAATTCGCCCCCCATGACCTGGAGGGGCGGGTTTCCATGCCCGCCCAGCCTGCAGTCCGCCCGCCATCTCTAGTCGGTCGTAGGGGATGCCGCCTACGGCATCCCACTCGTCCTATACTTTTTCATAGCGATGACACGAATATGACTACGCATACCAACAGCAGAGATATGGACAACACTTAACCTAATAACAGAGACGTCCGTCCACCACGACAACGGTCCCTTTCTTGATGACCGTATCGACGTGGTTGATGCCGAAATGATAGACGAGATAATTTTCATTTGGGGCGTCCATGATGACGATATCCGCCTGCTTACCCGCTTCCAGACTGCCGACCCGCTCGCCGCGGCCGATCGACCAGGCCGAGTTGATCGTCATGCCGCTGATTACTTCGGCCGGGGTTAGCCCCATCCCCATGGAGGCGAACACCATCACGGACTGGAGCGACTCGGTCGGACAGCTGCCCGGGTTGTAGTCCGTCGCGAGCGCGACCGGCAGGCCGGCCTCGATCATCTCTCTCGCCGGAGCGTAGCGCCCGAGGCGCAGATAGAAGGACGTGCCCGGCAGGAGAACGGGAATGGTGCCGGCTTCTTTCATCGCGGCGATGCCGGCCGGGGAGACCGCGACCAGGTGCTCCGCCGACACGGCCCCCAGTTCCGCCGCCAGTTCTCCGCCGCCCATGGGCTCGATCTCGTCGGCGTGCAGCTTGATTTTCAGGCCGTGCTCCCGGCCTTTGCTCAGTATCTGTCGGCTCTCGGCAACGGAGAACACACCGTGCTCGCAGAAGCAGTCGATGAACTCCGCGAGTCCGTTCGCCGCCACGTATGGGATGACATCTTCCAGCATCAAATTGATGTAGCCGTCCCGGCTCTCCTTGTACTCGGCCGGGATGGCGTGGGCTCCCATGTAGGTACTGACAATGTCCAGCGGGTGCGCGGTCTCCTTCAGTAGCGTCAGGCATTTCACCTCGTCGATGAAGTTCAGCCCGTAACCGGATTTGATTTCCACGGTCGTCGTCCCCCAGAGGAGCATCCGGTCGAGGCTTTTGTTCAGTTTTTCCTTTAACTGCTTGGGGCTCGCGGCCCGTGTCGCGGCCACCGTGCTCAGGATGCCTCCCCCGCGCCGGAGGATCTCCAGATAGGGGATGCCCTTCAGTTTCATTTCCAATTCGTTCTCCCGCGACCCGTAGTGCACGGCGTGGGTGTGTGGGTCGACGAGGCCGGGCAGCACCGTCTTGCCCCGCGCGTCGATAATCCGGGCCCCGGCCGCGTATTCGCTCCCGTCGCCGGCGCCGACCGCCTCAATGCTTTCGCCGGCGATAGCCACAAAGCCCTGTTCGATGACTCCCAGGTCGGACATTTCCGCGCCTTTTTTCGGTCCCCGGTGGCGGCAGGTAACGATTCTGCCGTTGGTCAGGAGTATATCCGCCACTTCCGCGTCCCTCCTATTCGCTCAGTCTGTTTTCCAATATCTGGTCCATACGGAAATGTTCAAGCTGCAGGTAGTATTCCAGGGAACTGATGAGGGAGGCCAGCGGTACGAGGCCGACGATTTCGCTGCCGACCACGGACACCCCGTACCGCTTCGCCTCCATCTTAATCATCTCATGCGCCCGGTAGATCGCCGTTTTCTCGTAATTGACCAGATTCATCGAGACCTGGACGAGCTTTTTGTCTTCCAGCATCACGCCCATCGCCTTGACAAACCGCAGGCCGCCGTTCAGGTGCCGGATATTGCGCGCGATGGCGTTGGCGACGGCGATATTGTCGGTGCCCAGATTGACGTTGTAGGCGACAAGGGGAAAGCGCGCGCCGACCACCGTACAGCCGCTCTTCGGGTTCATTGCCTGCGGACCGAAATCGGGTACCCATTCCGGCTGCTTAATCTTCTCGAAAAAGCCTTCGTACTGTCCCTTGCGGATATCCGCCAGGTTCTGCCGCGCCGGGCGGGAAGCGGCTTCCTCGTACAGATAAACGGGAATGCCGAGTTCTTCCCCGATCCGCCGGCCGACCCGCTTGGACAACTCGACGCATTCCGCCATGGTGACTTCGCTGACTGGGATGAACGGGCAGACGTCCATCGCCCCCATCCGCGGATGCTCGCCCCGGTGGGTGATCATGTCAATCAGTTCGGCCGCCTTGACGGCCAGCCGGAAGGCCGTTTCCTCCACCCCTTCCGGGCTGCCCACAAAGGTCACCACGGTCCGGTTGTGGTTCGCTTCGGGGGCGTAATCCAGGAGCTTGACGCCGGTGCCGTTCCGGACAACGTCTATTATGGCCTCGATCACGGCCGGATTCCTGCCTTCGGAAAAATTGGGGACGCATTCAAGCAATTTCGCCATATCTCCACTCCTTAAAAAGGTAATCGCAGAGTTCAAACGGCGGCCGGCGGGCAATCCGCCGGCCGCCGTCTCTCCACCGGGTACAACCGGAAGGTAACATTAACCTGCTTATTTTAACAGGGGAATCTTCACTCCGTGCTCCTTCGCAAACACCGCCGCTTCTTCGTAGCCGGCATCGACGTGCCGCAGGATGCCGGTGCCCGGGTCGCTCGTGAGGACCCGCTCGAGTCTTTCCGCCATCTCGTCCGTGCCGTCGGCGCAGACGACCATGCCGGCGTGGATGGAATACCCGATGCCGACGCCGCCGCCGTGATGCACCGACACCCAGGTCGGGCCGTTGACGGCGTTGATCAGGGCATTCAGGATCGGCCAGTCGGCGATGGCGTCGGAGCCGTCCTTCATCCCCTCCGTCTCGCGGCGCGGCGAAGCGACCGAGCCGCAGTCGAGGTGGTCGCGGCCGATGACGATCGGGGCGCTGATTTCGCCCTTCTTCACCAGTTCGTTGATGGCGAGCCCGAACTTAGCCCGCTCGCCGTACCCGAGCCAGCAGATACGGGCCGGCAGCCCCTGAAAAGCGACTCTCTCTCCGGCCAGCTTGATCCACCGGGCGAGTTTCCTGTCTTCCGGGAACAGCTCCAGCACGAGTTCATCCGTCCGCCGGATGTCGGCCGGGTCGCCGGACAGGGCGGCCCACCGAAACGGCCCCTTCCCCTCGCAGAACAGCGGCCGGATATAGGCCGGCACGAAGCCGGGGAAATCAAAGGCGTTCTCGACGCCTTCGTCGTAGGCAACCTGCCGGATGTTGTTGCCGTAGTCGAACGTCACCGCGCCTCTTTCCTGCATGGTAAGCATCGCCTGCACATGCGCGGCCATGCTCTTTTTGGCGAGGCGGATATACTCTTTCGGGTCGTCCCGGCGCAGGGCAAGGGCCCGCTCCAGGCTCATGCCGCCGGGCACATAGCCATTTAAGGCATCGTGGGCGGAAGTCTGGTCGGTCAGGACGTCGGGGGTGAAGCCGCGCCGGACGAGTTCGGGCAGGATATCCGAGGTATTGCCGAGCAGGCCGACGGAGAGCGCCCGGCCGGCCGCCTTGGCCTCCCGGACGAGCTGCAGCGCCTGGTCGAGATCGTCGACCATCAGGTCGAGGTATCTCGTTTTGATTCTCCGCTCGATCCTGGCCCGGTCCACTTCGACGCAGAGCGCTACGCCCTCGTTCATGGTGATGGCGAGCGGCTGGGCGCCGCCCATCCCGCCCAGGCCGCCCGTCAGGGTGACGGTTCCTTTCAGGCTGCCGCCGAAGTGCTTATCGGCCACGGAGGCGAGGGTCTCGTAAGTGCCCTGCAGGATGCCCTGGGTTCCGATATATATCCAACTGCCCGCCGTCATCTGGCCGTACATGGTGAGCCCTTTCTGCTCCAATTCCCAGAAATGCTCCCAGGTCGCCCAATGCGGGACGAGCATGGAGTTGGCGATAATCACCCGGGGCGCGAGGTGATGACTCTTCAGCACGCCCACCGGCTTGCCGGACTGGACGAGCAGCGTTTCGTCGTCGGCCAGTTCCTTAAGGGAGCGGACGATGGCGTCGAAGCATTCCCAGTTCCGGGCCGCCTTGCCCTGCCCGCCGTAGACGATCAGCTCATCCGGTTTTTCCGCTACTTCCGGGTCGAGGTTGTTCATCAGCATCCTCAAGACGGCTTCCTGCTGCCAGCCCCGGCAGCTCAGCTCATTACCGCGCGGAGCCTTGATTACTCTGGACATGGCTGACCTCCTTTAAGATTTGATGGGTTTCTGAACAGTGCACAATGACAGGGGCAAGGGATATTCTATCTGCCAGAAAGACTGCCCCCCAACCGTAGGGGCGGGTTTCCATGCCCGCCCGGCCTGAGATTATTTGCCGAAGATTTATCCTTACTACCCTCACCCCCGCCCCCTCTCCCGCAGCATCGGGCGAGGGGAGGAAAGGAGAAAGAAAGATGAGATCTGAAGCCGAGGCTGAGACGCTGACACGACCGATGCGAAACTACATCACAGCCACCGGCAGCCTTAGCGGAACCCCAAAATAATTCCGCATTCCGAATTCCGAATTAGAAAGTAGCCAACTCTAGGCAGTAACCTATTTACTATGGAAGCCACCTAATTAAGCTCCCCGATCTCCGCCTCGACCAGCGCCAGCAACTGTCCGGACTGCACCAATTCGGTCGCCGCGTTGATATCCGGATACATCACCCGGTCTCCCTCCAGCGGAGCTATATGCTCCCGAAGCAGCCGGTAAGCCGGACCGGTCCCCCGGCCGAGTTGGCCGCCGCCGTCGCGCAGGGAGACGGCCTGGGCCGCCGCCAGGTATTCGATGCCGAGCACCGAGGCGGCGTTGGCGACAATCGTCCGCGCTTTGCGGGCGGCGATGGTGCCCATGCTGACGTGGTCTTCCTGGTTCGCGGAGGAAGGAATCGAGTCCACCGAGGCCGGATGGGCCAGCACTTTATTCTCGGACACCAGGGAGGCCGCGCAGTACTGGGCAATCATAAAGCCGGAGTTGACGCCTCCCTCCTTGCCGACGAGGAAAGCCGGCAGGTCGTTTAATTGGTGGTTCACGAGCCGCTCGATGCGCCGTTCGGAGATATTGGCGATTTCCGCCACGGCAATACCCAGAAAATCGAGCGCCAGTGCCAGCGGCTGACCGTGGAAATTGCCGCCGGAAATCACTTTGCCTTCATCGGCGAAAATTAACGGGTTATCCGTCGCCGAATTGATCTCGGTCTCGATGATGCCCCGCACGTAGGCCAAAGCGTCTTTGCTCGCGCCGTGCACCTGGGGGATGCACCGCAGGGCGTACGCGTCCTGGACCCGCAGCTCACCCTGCCGGGTGGCGAGGCAGCTCGCCGCGAGCAGGTTCAGCAGATTGGCCGCGCACTTGATCTGGCCCGCCTGGGGCCGGATGGCGTGGACCCGGTGGTAATAAGCATCGGTAATCCCCCGCAGCCCTTCCACCGTCAGGGCGGCGACAATATCCATCGACTTGCCGAGAATGGCCGCGTCGTGCACGGCCAGGGAACCGACGGCGCTCATCACCTGCGTGCCGTTGATGAGAGCCAGGCCTTCCTTTTCCCGGAGTTCGACCGGGGTAATTCCCGCCGCTTCCATGGCGGCGCGGCCGGACAGACGCCGCCCTTCGTAATCGGCCTCGCCTTCGCCGATCAGGACCAAAACCATATGGGCGAGCGGTGCGAGATCCCCGCTCGCTCCCAGAGATCCCTTCTGGGGGACGACCGGGACGATACCGACGTTGAGCATCCGGAGCAGCGTCTCGACGGTCGAAATCCGGATACCGGAGTGCCCCTTCGCCAGATCGTTCGCCCGCAGCAGCATCATGGCCCGGACGACTTCTTCCGGAAACTCTTCCCCCACCCCGCAGGCATGGGACATGATCAGATTCCTCTGCAGCCTGGCGGCGTCCGCCTTGGAAATGACGACATTGGCGAACTTGCCGAAGCCGGTGGTGATTCCGTACGCCACTTCTTCCCGCTCGACGAGCGCTTCCACAAAATCACGGGACTGCTGCATTCTCTCCCGGGAAACGGGGGAAAGTTCAACCTGCCGCTTCTGCCTGGCAACTTGCACGATGTCCTCGATGGTCAGACTGTTCCCGTCGATGACGAGGCTTTTCATTAGCCACCCCTCTTTCGCTATGAATGAAATTCCCGCGCGTTATTTGCACTGCTGATATTTTCTTCCAATATTATTATATAATATCGGACTTGGATTGCAAAGTCCAAACGACTGGCGGCTTATATCCGGGTACGCCGGTGACCCGCCGTGTCAATTCTATTATATCCGTCACCGTAAAAAAACGGAAAAAATCCCGCAAGACCACCCTGGGGACAGTTTTACGGGATGTGCGTTCAACCGATATCACCTGTTCAGCCACCACTCGTTGCAATTCCACAGGTTGGTATAGTCGGTCGGATTCGGTTTGAAGCCCTGCAGCTCGTCGCTGACGGCGTCAAGGTTGGCCCAGTAATAGAGCGGGATAATCGGCACTTCTTCGGCAATAATGCTTTGGATCTCGTCAAAATGCTGTTTACGCTGCGCCTGGGCGAACGTCTGCCGCGACAAATCGAGCAGTTCGTCGACTCTGGCATTGCGGAAATGCGGATAATTCTGACCGTCCGGCGGGCACTGCCCGGAATGCCAGAGGGAATAATTGTCCGGGTCGACGCCCGACTGCCAGGCGAACATTATCGTATCGAACTTGCCGTTTTCCCGGATGTCGCCGAACAGAGTCATCGGGTCGTAGTTTTGGATTTCGAGGTCGATCCCCGCTTCTTTCAGCTGCTCCTTCAGTAATTGCTCGACCTGCTCGCGCTGCCGGGAGCCGGCCGTCGAGGCGAGCGTGAAGCGCAGAGGCTGGCCGTCTTTGGCGTAGAAGCCGTCCGCCCCGGGCTGCCAGCCGGACGCTTCCAGCAGTTGCCTCGCCCGTTCGTTGTCCTTGGCGTACAGGCGCACGTCCGGGTTGTAAGCCCAGGAGAGCGGACTCTGGTCGCCGGTCGCTACCGCCACCCGGCCGTACATCAGCATATCGATGATTTCCCGCCGGTTGATGGCGAAAAAGATGGCCTGTCGGACATTCTTATCCTGGAAGAGCGGTTTCTCCAGGTTGAAGTCAAGGTGCTCCCAGAGCAGCGACGGGGTGACGTGAGCCGTTACGCCGTCCATCTTTTCGATGGGTCCCAGCTGCGGCCACTCGAATTTCTGATACAGATCGATCTCGCCCGCTTGCAGCAGGGTAAGCAGGGTATTCGTATCCGGCACGATCCGGTAGATAATGCTGTCCAGGTACGGGCCGTCGCCGTAATAGTCGGTAAAAGCGGCCAGTTCGATATGGCTCCCGGGCTCCCAGGCGACGAAGCGGAAAGGCCCGGTTCCGACCGGATTGCGGTTGAATGCCGCCGTATTGAGGTCCGTATTGCTCAGGAGATGCTCCGGCAGGATGAAACCGAATAACTGATTGTACGCCGGATAGATTTCACTGAAAGTTATCTGTACGGTATAAGGGTCGACAACCGTGAGCTTCTCGATTTTGTCGTATCCGTCGCGGGAAGGCACCATTACCTGCGGGTTCATGTATGTCTCGTATGTGAAGCGCACGTCATCCGCGTCAAACGGTTCGCCGTCGTGCCATTTGACATCCTGCCGCAGTTTATAAGTCACCGTGAAGCCGTTTCCGTCCAGCACCAACCCGCCATTGGCCTCCGTCGGCACCGTCTCGGCCAAATCCGGCAGGAGTTCCATCCGGTCGTTGCCCCGGAACAAACCGCTGTACAGCATCCGTGAGACTTCCGCCGCCGCCAGCATCTCGGCGAGCAGCGGGTTCAACGTGTCGGGCTCCTGCAGCGAGCCGATCCGCAAGGTACCGCCTGCCTGCTCGGCCGGCGCGCCGCCCGGAAGCGTGCAGCCGCCCAGCATACCGATAACCAACAGCATGAGCAGACCGACTGCAAAGATTTTTTTCAACATTGGCGCTCCCCCCATCGGCTAATTCACCGCCGTTATCGCCGGCAGCAGCGGCCTTCTTCCGGCAGGATATTCCATCCGCACCGGATTACACCATTTATTTGTACTATTCTGTAAATATAAGCATAATCCTGTCGCGGGTAAAACAAAACGGCCGCCGACGGCAGCCGTTTTGACCAAGAATAAAGCCTTAGTAAATATCTCAGTCCGGGTGGGCATGGAAACCCACCCCTACCAGGGACACGGGGAACGAATTACCCGGGCGGAACGCATGCAATGCGTTCCCTACGCCGCGTTAAACATAAGGTAGCCATTGAACCGTAGGGGGTGGTCGCCGCCGACTTCAACTGCAAACAGGTTTCTCACGGCAGCAGCTCATCTTCTATGGTTGTCGGCGGCGACCGCCCCGGCAAGGATAACTGCCGGCAAGTTAAATTCATCGCTGCACTCACATGGCCTCGGCTTGCCGGTACAGCTCCCGCACTTCCTCCGGTGTCGTCAGCCGGGTTAAAATATGAGCGATAATGACGATGCCGGGAATATCGATGAGCAAGCGGGTGAGGGCGAACGGTACTCCTAAGGCGGACGCCTCGAACAGAAGCATCGGGATCTTGGTCGTCGACCAGGCGCCGATGAAGATCAGGATGTTGCTGAATTTCACCCCTTTTTTCATGAACACCGCCGCGATCGGAAACGCCCCGTACAGGGGACCGGCGGCCGCCGACCCGAGAATAAAAGCCAGGACGACGCCCTTGAGTCCGGATTTGTCCCCCATATACCGGATCATCATTTCCCGCGGTACCCAGATATCGAGCAAGCCGAGCAGGATGAAGATGGGCGGAATAATCATGGACATTTCCTTCAGACTGTAACCGACTACGCTTACTGCTTTCAGCCCCAGACTGTAGTTAATCAGGAACAGGACCAGCATTGCCGCCGCCGCGCCGACCGCGAGTGTATATCTGCCCAACCGCTTCATAATCCGCCGACCACCTTTCCGATAACGAATGCCACGATGAACGAAAAGATAAATGCCAGGGAGTTCCGCCAGAGGGTCAGCCGGCGCCCGAAATACTTCGTCTCCACCGGGATCGTCACGAAACCGACCATCATCAGCGCCGAGACGAAAGCGGCGATCTGCATGTACCCGGCTCCGTTCTGCAACAGGAGCGCGGCCGTCGGAAAAGCGATGAACCCCGGGATCAGAGTAATCGCCCCGACGACGGCCGCTATCACTACGCCGAACCAGCCCGACTGCTGCCCGAGCAGGCGCGAGATAACCTGCGGGTTGAGAACCGCGAGCATGATGCCGACCAGCATGATGACCCCGATGAACTCCGGCAGGATATTGGTTAAAGATTTCCACGCCTTCATCAGTGCCATCTTCGTTTTCTTTTTATCCTTGGCAAACGACACCGCCAATAAGCCGATGGTCAATAGATAGAGCAGCAGATTGTTCATGCTTTACTCCGTTTCCTCCTTTTTCACCCGCGCGTAAGCGGCCAGAAACTGCCCGAGGGCGGCCCGCCGGCGGGTGATGCGCGCGGCGCAGTTCGCCAGATACTCGTCGCCCGACCGGTTCATGGTATATACTTTGCGGGCCGGCCCGCCTTGCCCCGGCTCCAGGTGCGACTCGACCAGACCGGCCTCTTCCATCTGGCGGAGATGGCGGTAGACGACGCCCGGGTCGGGTACGGCATCCAGGTAAGGCAAAGCGGTGAGCTTCTCCAGCAGTTCGTAACCGTGGGCCGGTGCTTCCTGTAAAATCAGCAGCAGGCACGGGACGACAAAAGGCTCGGGCCGGAAACCGTGCCGGTGGCAATGACACCCTGCCGCTTGGTGCGGCAAATGGTGCTTGCTGTCCATATCGTTTCCTCCTTCACTAATGACATTATGTCATTAATTGCATAATATCATTAACAAAGGACGCGGTCAACGTTTTCTTTTCCCGGCCATCGGCATATCTGCATGCATTCAAGTTCCGATTTTCGTATCCCATATGCACGCGTGGCCCGGGCGCCGGCGACCTTTAACAGCCCTGGCTTAAACTTCTTGTTTCAATTCTAACCCCTGCCAAGACGGCGACAGGTGGGCTGATGTTCCCCCGCCCACACCCCCCGCCTGCCGCGTGCAAAAATAAGCTTGAATAGCCATATTGTACATACGCTGATACCACTATCTTGGTTTTACGGGTTTTATGGGTTCACAGTTTTTCGTCCTTCCGTACCCCATATGTACACACGGTCCGGGCGCAAGCGACACCTAGTGAGAATCGTGCCGTGTCCGGCGAGGTCGAAGATTTCAGACAGGGCCGAGCCATGGAGGGCGAGGCGACAATCACGGCACGGAAGCCGTGTTTGTAAGTTTACCCCGTCTGAAGTCAAGACTGAGACGTTGACACGGCCGAGGCGAAACTACGTCACTAAGACCGGACCGTAAGAAAAACCCTCTGTAAAACATAGCCGCAATACCCTTTATGATTGCCTTTCCATCGAATACTATGGACAAAGCATAGCTACTAAAAAACAGGAGGGCCAGCAGTCTTCCGCTTCCCCTCCTCAGCGTCACCGGCTATTCCTTTTTCTTCTCACAGGGATGTCCGTCTTCGCCGTGGCACTCTTTGATTTGCTCCGGACTGCACTCTCCGGGCTTCCCTTTCAGTTTATCGGGGTGCTCACATCCGCCTTTGCACGCCATAGTATCCCTCCCTTCCGCATCGTCATTGCCTTCACCCGCATTTCTCCGGCAAAGGACCTCATAACATCGTGCGTCACCGGCAATCTCGTTAATCATATCGGAAATCAGACGCAGCTTATCCCTTTCCACGGAATAATGCGTCCAATACCCGCGCTTCTCTCCTTTGACGAGTCCCGCCTGGCGCAAGATCTGCAAGTGCTGTGACGCCGCCGCCTCGGATATGCCCAGATGATTTGCCAGCGCCCCGACGCAATAATCGTGGGTCAGCAAAGTCATAAACAGGTTGAAGCGGGTTTCATCCGACAAGGCTTTCAGCAGTTCAAACAACTCCGCCATCCGACCACCCCATCCATTTAAGTAATTAATTAATTAAATTATATTTCGGCTATCCATTTCCGTCAAGAGCAATCCGATCAGCATTACGAGAAAAATGCGCCGGCAGTTTCGCCGCTTGCATTTTGGCTGCCGAGACACTATAATATTAAAAGGCGACGGGGTTCGCCTCCGTGCGCCAAACTGCAGACTCCTGCTTTCCCCGGTAGGAGTCTGTTTGTTTCACAGGGAGGATGGTATATTTTGGTGCAGGTCATCGCAGTCGGCTGCGGTGGAATGATCGGAGCGGTCCTTCGCTACCTTATCGCCGCCGCCACGGCCAGATTCCTCGGTAACGCCTTCCCGTACGGAACTTTAACCGTCAATATCCTGGGCGGGTTCCTGATCGGACTGATTATGGGCACAAGCTTTAGCGGCTGGGGGCTGTCCCCGACCGCGCGCCTCTTCCTTACCACCGGCCTGCTCGGGGGCCTGACCACTTTCTCCGCGTTCAGCCTGGAGACGGCGACACTCCTGGGCGACGGGAGATACGCGCTCGGCACGCTCAATATCCTGCTCAATGTGCTCTTAAGTGTCGGCGGCGCTCTCCTGGGCAGAAATCTCGCGCCGCTTGTCTGGCCGGGAAAGTAAATCAGCTCGGCCGGGACAATGCAGCATCGTAAAAGCGAAAGCCAGGACAAGAAATTAGGAGCAAGATAAAGCTAATAACCCTAGACAGTTGGTGAGAATGAGTGTATACTATATATGAGTGAGAAACAGTTTCATTCGGAGATGCGCTTGGCATTTTCCCGCTTTGGGAAGCAAGCCGCGTTTCCGGAATCCGAACCGGCTAATTTCCTGGTTAGGTGAGGCTCCTATATAGTGAGATGCTACTGCCCAGAAATATCGTGAGATGCCGATGGGTCAACAGGTATGGTTGCAAAGCCATGTCTAACGTAGCTGGAGAACATCCTATGCTATATAGTGCTAAACCCCGACAGGTGCAGGGTTATTTCGGCCTTTCACCGTCGCACGGTGGAAGGCCGTTATTGTCAGGAGGTGGTGAAAATGGAAGCAGGCCCCGGACATAAGCGCAACCGTACAATAGCCGCGCCATTTTCACCACGGGAGTATACATCGCTCCTTTGGTGATACATTCTATTACCGAAGGAGGGTCAGCTATGGAAGCCTCTATCCTCGAACTGTTCCGCAGCAAAGGCTACCGCAGTTTCAAAAACGCGGTCGCCCACCTGGTTCCGGCCGACATCGCCGAGATGATGGAAGAATTGAACCCGAAAGATACCCTCTTGTTTTTCCGCCTCCTGCCCAAAGACCTGGCCGTCGATGTTTTTGCTTACCTGCCGATCAAGCAGCAGCAGGTCATCAGCGAACTGATCAGCAAGGAAGAGCTGAAACTGATTCTGGAAGATCTGTACTTTGACGATAAAATCGATTACCTGGAAGAGATGCCCGCGCACCTGATCAAGAAGATTCTCCAGAACACTTCGGAGAACGAACGCAAGGTCATCAACCAATTTCTCAATTATCCCGAGTTTTCCGCCGGCAGCCTCATGACGATCGAGTATTTGGACCTGCGGGAAACGATGACCGTGGCGGCTGCCATCGCGCACATCCGGAATATCGGCATCAGCAAAGAAACCATCTACCTCTGCTACGTCATCGACGACAACCGGCTCCTGAAAGGCGTCCTCTCACTGCGGGAGTTAATCCTGGCGGATGAGAAGGTTCCGGTCGGCAGCCTGATGAAGAAGGATTTTATCGCCGTCACGACGCTCGACGACCAGGAAAACGTGGCCACCCTCTTCAAAAAATACGACCTGCTGGCCCTGCCGGTCGTCGATCAGGAAAAAAGGCTGGTCGGGATCATCACCATCGACGATATCGTCGACGTCATCGAGGAGGAAAATACCGAGGACTTTCACAAGATGGGCGCGCTGCAGCGCTCCGACGTCGAATATCTGAACGCCGACGTCCTGAGCCTCGCCCGCCAGCGCATTGCCTGGCTGCTCATCCTGATGGTGTCGGCCATGTTCACCGGCAATATCATACGCCGCTACGAGAACGTGCTGCAGTCCATCGTCGCCCTGGCCGTCTTCATTCCCATGCTGATGGACACCGGCGGCAACGCCGGCGCCCAGTCCTCCACGCTGATTATCCGCGGCCTGGCCCTGGGGGAGATCACGATCCGGGACTACCTGAAGGTCATCTGGAAGGAACTGAAGGTCAGCACCCTGGTCGGCGCCGGCCTCGCTCTGATCAATTATCTGCGGATCATCCTGCTGGAACGATATTCGGTGAGCATCGCGCTTACCGTCAGCCTGACCCTGTTCATTACGGTCGTGCTGGCCAAGGTCGTCGGCGGCGTCCTGCCGCTCGCGGCCAAGAAGTTGAAGCTGGACCCGGCCATCATGGCGAGCCCGCTTATCACGACCATTGTCGACGCCATCGCCCTCATCACTTATTTCGGTTTCGCCGGCTGGTTTTTGAACATCCGGGCCTGAACGCAAGCAAACCGGCGGCGGTGGGCCGCCGAACGACTCCGACTAAGCTGAAGGACTGCCGCTCAGGCAGTCCTTTCAGTTTGCAGACAAACCTTCGTATTGTCATTTAAAGTACAGTGAAAATTTTAACTCATTAACAGCAATGCGATACTTTGCTATCTCAGAAGCCTTATTATACGCTCTTCCTCACCCCATCAACCCGTCCACTTCTTCCCCCTTTCCCTCTCCCAATTCTGGGAGAGGGCAGGGTGAGGGTTAATCGTGCCGGAGGGTGAGGGCAGGCATGAAATGCTTACGCTTTATCGGCAGTCGGCGATGACTGCCGCTCAGGCAGTCCTTCGTTGTCTCTCAGCAGCAGCGACGGCCGCCGCAGTCGCACGGCTTGCTTTCCGGCTGCTTGGCCGCGTTTTTTGCGGCCGTCTTGGCAAAATATCGCTTCAGATTTTCCGGCACTTCGACCGGCCTTCTTACGCCTTCAGCTGCCGCCGGCTCTCCGCCGTACACCGTTTTCAGGATCGCGTCGACGACCATGGCTTGCGGCGGTACGGAATACTCTTCGCCCCGGTACACCCAAACCCGGCAGTCCACCTCGTCCCCGCACAGGTCGCCGCAGGCTTCGCACCGGCTTTCCTTCACTTCCATCTGGATATCGCGCCCGTTTACCCGGATTGTCGGCGAGCTGACAAAGCCGAGTTCGGCGGCCTGCGCTTCGCTGGTGACGTGAATCTTATTCACCTGCACTTCCATTCCGGCCGCTTCCAGTACTCCGGCCACGTCGGCCACTGCCGCGGCGAGGACCTGCTCCGTGCCCTGGCAGCGGTCGCAGACGCTCAAATCAAGATACAAAAAATCGATCGTTACGGTTTTCCGAGCGTTCGCCTCCGCTTGCGTCCCGCAGCAAGCGGCAGCCGGTTCACAGCATCCGGCAACCGGCCCGCAGCAGCGGGCTGTTTTGTTCTCACTCATTTTGCATCCCCCTTGTCTTATCAAACACGCTCTGCTGCTAAAGACGGAAAAATGAAAAGAAGGATGCAAAGGAGCCGCCTATTTTTCTTGATCGCAGAACGGACAATCAACCGTCCGGTGTTCATAATCGATCAAACCGCCGCGCCGATCGAATTCCAGCGCACAGCAGGCAAGCAGCTTTTCCCTGAGCATTTTCCTCGCCCTCTGCACGCGTGATTTCGCTCCGGGCAGCGACAGGCCGAGCTTTTCACCGACAGCCTTTTGCGTCAGTCCTTCGTACTCGGTCAGCCTGATCGCTTCCCGGTATTTCTCCGGCAGGTCCCCGAGCATCGCTTTCAGGCAGCCAGCGATTTTTATGACCGCTTCGTTTTCCTCTTCCGGCTCGCTTACCTCCGCTGCCGCGAACGGAAGCCCGCCCGTCTCCGGGCGCCGCTGCCGGTAATAGTCGGCAATCGCACTGCGGGTTATCCGGTAGATCCAAGCCGCAACCTTTCCGCTGTCCCTAAGCTCGGGCAGATGGGAATGAATCCTGCAAAAGACATCCTGCAAGATATCCTCGCGATCCTCCGGGCTGCCGACTTTACCGGCAATATAGCCGCGCAGCGCTCCCCCGAATTCCCGCCAGATGCTCTCCGTGTTCGTTTTAGTCACCTCGGAACTTTCCATCATAATATCAGAAGCGTTGCGGGACTCAGGCGGCTGCCACCGGCAAGACCTGCAACCACCTAATTCCGCCGTCGCAGGCGCCGGAAGCGATGCCCGGAGCGGTGCGGCCGGTCCCCGGGCCGCACCCTTTTCCCGCCGTCGCAGCATCCGCCTTATTCCGCCGGCGCGGCCGCCGGGAACCAGTGCCGCGTGTGGTTGGCGATATGCACCAGCATGAGCATGACCGGGACCTCGGTCAGTACCCCGACTACCGTCGCCAGTGCCGCCCCGGACTCCAGGCCGAACAGGGAGATGGCGACGGCCACCGCCAGCTCGAAGAAATTGCTGGCGCCGATCATCCCGGCCGGAGCGGCGATACCGTGCGGCAGCCGCCACGCCTTGGCCCAGCCGTAAGCGATGAAGAAAATCAGGAAAGTCTGGATGACCAGTGGCACCGCAATCAGGGCGATATGAACCGGGTTGCCGAGAATTATCTCGCCCTGGAAGGAGAAGATGATCACCAGGGTCAGCAACAGCCCCACGATCGTCACGTTGTCGAATTTCCGCAGGAAGACATGCTCGAAATACTCAATTCCCCGGCTCCTGATGAGCGAGGTGCGGGTCAGATAGCCGCCGGCCAGGGGGATGACGACGAACAGCAGGACCGAGAGAAACAGGGTCTCGTACGGAACCCGCACGTCGCTGACCCCAAGCAGGAAAGCGACGATCGGGGTGAACGCGAGCAGGATAATCAAGTCATTGACCGCGACCTGAACCAGCGTGTAGGCCGGGTCGCCTTTCGTCAGGTGGCTCCAGACGAAGACCATCGCCGTGCACGGCGCCGCCCCCAGCAGGACCGCCCCGGCCAGATAATCGGTGGCGAGCCCCGGAGCGATCCACGGCCGGAATACCACCTTCAGAAAGAAGGATGCGATTAAGTACATGGTAAAAGGCTTGATGAGCCAGTTGGTCACGCAGGTGACGGTGAGCCCTTTAGGCATTTTCAAAGCCCGGACGATACTGGAAAAATCGATTTTCAGCATCATCGGATAGATCATCAGCCAGATGAGGACGGCAACCGGGATGGAAACCTTCGCGTACTCAAACCGGCTCAGCACCGCCGGAAACGCCGGAAACCACTGGCCGATGGCCACTCCGACGACAATGCACAGTGCCACCCAAACGGTCAGATACTTTTCAAAGAAACCTATCCCCGCATCGCTTCGCTTTTTCCTGTCAGTCATTCCGCTCCCTCCAAATATCCGGAGACTCGCTCCTTGTCGGCACTGATATGCTCGCAGGTAAAGCCGCTGTTTTTGTACCGTTCCAGTTTTTCGATATCTCCCGAACACTGCGCGGTCCGGCCGAGCTGTTCTTGCAGATAACTGTAAAGCTCCGGGTTATCCGCCTTAAACCGTTCGTCCAGGCAGTAATGTACCCACTGGGCCTGCTTCTCACCCTTGATGATTCCCGCATTCTTCAGGCGGCTCAAGTGTCGGGAAGCATTGGACTGGTTGATATCGAGCAGCACCTCTATTTCACAGACGCACAGCTCGCCTCGGAGCAGCAGGTTCACAATCCGCAGCCGCGTCCCGTCGGCCAGCACTCTGAGTACTTCGGCCAAGCGCAAACGAATCACCTCCTGTATGACTATATCCGCATCCATTCATATACTATGCAGTATAATTCCTTTTGGAAACCTATTAATTGACCACACTAATCGCAGCATTTACCCGATCTCTGCTTTGCCTGTGTTTCATCAAAGGCCGCTCGTTTCAGCATCCGTTCTTTTCGTCCCTCATATGCACGTGCGGTCCGAGCGCAAGCGACCTTTAGTGAGGATCGTGCCGTGTCCGGCGAAGGCTCGGTTGAAGACGGGGCCGAGCCATGGAGGGCGAGGTGACAATCACGGCACGGAGGCCGTGTTTGTCAATGTAACCCCGTCTGAAGCCGAGACTGAGACGCTGACACGGCCGATGCGAAACTACGGAGCTAAGACCGGACCGTAGAAAAAGCCATCCTGCAAAGCAAAGCCGCAATACCTGACCTTTGTTACTCCTTGGATACGTCGGCTCCCATCTTTTACCAAAATATAGTCGACAAGTAATTTTCCACCAGCAGAAAAGCCATTCAAGTATGCAGGTCCGTTTTTACCCCTTGCCGGTCCGGATCAGTTCGGCGAAATGGTCCGGAAGCTCGCTCGCTTCAATCGCCCTGGCCGTCTTCTCATAGTCGTACTCGACTTCCCGGGCTTCATAAGCAATTTCACCGTTTTGCCCGGTGACAACCACATAAGTCGCCTCCGGACGCCCGTGTTTGGGCTTGCCGACACTGCCCGCGTTGATCACGCGCTTGCCGCCGATAGCCTTATCGTAAGGGATATGGGTATGCCCGCAGATCAGGAGATCGGCAGTCAAGTCTTTAACCACTTCCGTCAGAGCCGGCGCATCCTCATACAAGTACTCGTTATTCTTGCGGGGGCTGCCGTGCACGATCAGGATATCCTTCCCTTCGACTCGCAGGGTGAGGCTCTTCGGCAGCGCTTTCAGGAACTCCTTATTCTCCGGCGTCGTAACCTCCTGTGTCCAGTACAGCGACTGCGCCCCCATCTCCATCGCCGCCGCGTCTCTGTAATCGCAGCCGCACACCATCAGGTCTTCGCCCACGCCCTCGTCGTAATTGCCCTGCACTGTGGGTATCGCTTTCTCCCGGATCAGATCGACCACTTCATTCGGAAACGGACAGTAGCCGACCAGGTCCCCGGCGCAGAACACTTCGCCGATACCCTGGGCGGCGATGTCGTCCAGCACCGCCCGCAGCGCTTCGATGTTGCCGTGAATGTCGGCGATAACGGCAAACCGCATACTTATCCCTCCTGTCCCTTAGCGGAAGCAAGCCGGCAGCGGCTGCCGACTTGCTTCCGCTGATAGTTTCTCACGCGAGCAGCTTCTTGATCTCTTCCTTGGTCAGCACTTTGCCGGATACTTTCACTTCGCCGTCGATGACGAGGCCGGGAGTCAGCATAATATCGTACTCCATGATCTTCATGATATCCGTCACCTTTTCCACTTCGGCAGCGATACCGAGTTCACTTAACGCTTCGCGCGTGTTCTTTTCCAGGGTCCGGCACTTGGGACACCCGGTACCGAGAATTTTTACCTCCATTCTGTTCACCTCCCGTTATTCAGTCTCTGGCTTGCCGATAAGACTGCTGTTAATAGTAATAATATCCGGCTATTCCAAGCTTTACACTGCCGGTGCCGTGCCTTTGCCACCGCCGCCCGGTTTCTTCCCGGCCGGGCGGGCCTACCCTCACCCCCGCCCTCTCCCAGCGCCGACTACCTTAGAAAATGGCTGTCTGCATGGAGTTACCTATTTGCAATGGAAGTCGGCGCTGCGAAGCATCGGGCGAGGGAAGAAAACTTTCCTTACATTACCGCAACCCGGAGCGACGAGGGCGTCGCTCCCTGCATTTACACGGTACGGGGATGTAAATCCGTTCCGGCTATACCCTTGAACCTATTATACGCGGGGCGGGTTTCCATGCCCGCCCACCTAAATATTAATGGTCGCCCCTACGATTTACGGTATATAATGCCGTAGTTTTACCGCTGTGACATCACTTATTCCATTACTGTGGGTAAGCACAGGCTGTTTAATTCCGTTTAAGCAAACATCCCGAAAATAAATCCCGTCAGCGTCGACATGATGACCACCAGAAGAACATAAGTACCCGTCTTCTTCGGCCCGAGTACACTGTTGATAACGAGCATGCTCGGCAAGCTCAGGGCCGGCCCGGCCAGCAGCAGGGCGAGCGCCGGCCCCTGCCCCATCCCCGAGCCCAGAAGGCCCTGGAGGATCGGCACCTCGGTCAGGGTAGCGAAGTACATGAAGGCGCCGACGATTGAAGCAATCAGGTTGGCGGCCAGCGAATTCCCGCCGACGATTCTCGCCACGTATTCGGATGGGATAATCCCGGCGTCGGTCCCGGGCCGCCCCATCAGGAAACCGGCCACGAGGACTCCGACGAACAAAAGCGGCAGGATCTGCAGCGCGAAGGTCCAGGTAGACTCCAGCCAGGCCGGTATCTCCTCCCGCTTGAACCAGCGGAGAAGAATAATGCCCAATAAGATCAGCAAGCCGAAGGTCAAATGCCATTTCACATTATAAACGATGTTGAAGAAGCCCACCGTCTGGACCGGTTTGCTCCAGGCGGCGAAGATAAGGATGAATACGAGCGTCCCGAAGTAAAGGATATTTTGCCAGGGAGTCCGCAACTCCTCCCCTTTTCCTTCGGTTGCGCCGCCGACTTTATTAAGGCGGGCCTCATCTTCTTTTTTGTAGATGGCGGCCATGATCAGTCCGATCACAATGGAAAAGACGACCGCTCCCACCGCTCTGGCAATGCCCAGCTTCCAGCCCAGAATTCTTGCCGTCATGATGATGGCAAGGATATTGATGGCCGGACCGGAGTAGAGAAACGCGATCGCCGGACCGATGCCGGCTCCCCGCATGTAGATGCCGGCGAACAACGGCAGCACGGTACAGGAACAGACGGCCAGGATGGCGCCGGACACCGAGGCGACAGCGTAGGAAACCCATTTCCGGGCGCCGGCACCAAAGTACCGGATCACCGCTCCCTGGGAGATGAAGTTCCCGATGGCGCCGGCGATGAACAGCGCCGGGATCAGGCAGGTCAGCACGTGCAGCCGCGCGTACTCCTGCAGCATATACAGCGACTCCAGCACGGCGCCGGTGAAACGCGCGCTGCCAAGCGGCATATAGTAGGCCATTAAAAATACTCCGATTACTAAGCTTAACTTCTGCCAAGTTTTCATGCTATAGTCTCCTTTCAGGACTTCGCTCCGAAGTCCCTGCCGCTAAGCTGGCCAGTCATACTTTACCTTATGCATCAGTTCGAAGCACAGCCACTGCAGCCGCTGCAGTTTCCCCCGCAGCCGCCGGAAGCATCGGAAAACCCGAAATAGTAGATTGCCTCGTTCGGACACCGGTTGGCGCAGCCTTCGCAGCCGCTGACGCAGTTGTCCGGATTTGCCACTACCGGCTTGCCGCTTTGCTTCAGGTAGACACCGTGCGGGCAGAAATCACTGCAGATGCCGCATTCCGTGCATCTTTCCGTATCGATCACCGGGAACCAATTCTGAGCCATAAGTCTCGCCCCTCTATAACTATATTAGTATATTCTTATATTAGTATATTCCCGGCATCCGCCCGTGTCAATCATTTATCACTTTAAAGCTCAAAAATTTACTGCCGAATATTGACCAGAGTCAAACTGATCGCCCGGAACGAAAAAATACCCGTTAAAAATGGCAAACAGGCCAGCATCTCAGCCGAAACAACTGGAGAAGCCTTTCCGGCCGGATAACCGGACTGATTGCGTTTTCAGCGGCACCAAACAGAAACTCAGTCAAACGTTATGGTTTCAGTAACATTCCCCGCTTCATCATAATGCCTTTCGACAACTTTTTTCCCCTGGGAGTAGCCGATTGTCATGTACAGTTTATCGTCCCGCCAAAAAGCCTCGCTGGCCAGCGAACCGTCCCCGGCATTATAATGCGACCACTTACCGACCTTCACACCCATATCATACTGGCCTTTATCACAGAGTCTGGTGTTCTCCAAATCCGCGTACATTTCGTAGGGACCATGATATTTCAGCGTAAGCGGGTCAACATAGTAAATCCGCCCCGGCTCCTCCATCCGCCGCAATCCCTCGGTCTCGGCCGCTTTCTCCTCGACCCGGATGGTTGTCTCGGCTGCTAAGCTGTATTCTTCATTCGTCGCCCGGACCGTATACACCCCCGTCTGTCCGGGTGCGATGAACCGGAATTCCCGGCTTTGCACCGCCGGACCACCGTCCGGTGTTACCGTCCAGATAAGCTCCGGCAGGTCAACTCCGCTCGCCGCCACCGCCCTGACCGAAGTGCTCTCCCCCGGCCGGAGGACAGTCTGTTCCGCTTCCAGCCGGATACCGGAGTCAACATACACGTCAATCCACAGATAATTGGCCCAGCGGTCCGCCTTATCCGTCACATAGAAGCCGAGCCGGTTTTCCCCCTCTTTCAGCTCCACCGTATACTCCGGAAAAGAATCGGCAGCTCCGTCGTAGATCGGGTTCACCGTTTTGCCCCCTACCGGCAGCCAGTTCCGCCGGTCCTCCCACCGGCACAGCCTGAACTGGAAGGCGCCGGCCAACTCCCGCTCAATCATATCGATATGAAAGGTGAAGTCCTTACCGAACAGACGCGTGCCGTCGGCGGCGACGACCATCGGATAAGGAAAACAGTCGTTGCCGAGGTCCCGGTTCTCGACTTCCGTCCAGCGGGCGGCGATCCGGTCGGCGTTGTAAACGGCGAATTCGCCTTCGTACTCGAAGCGGTCGTAGGCGACCTCGCCTCCCGTCGCGATAGCCGCGGCGTTTTCGCCGGAGTTGTAGGGCCGGAACTTTTTGTCCGCATAAACAATATACCGGTCGGCACTGCCCGGATAATTCGGGTCGGCCACATAGGCCCGCTCCCCGGCAATTTTGTAGACGACGACGGCGTGCCCGGTGGTTACCGTTTTGACGTTCCCGGCCGCGTCCCGGACTGCCTCATCCCGGGAAATGCCGAGAAACTGCGGCCGCCCGGTCACGAGCAGGGCGCAGCGCAAGGCGAGCCAATCCCGCTCGTTGTCCTCAGGCAGGCTGAAAAGCTCCTCCGGCGCTGCCTCCGCATCAGCGAGAAATTCAAAATCGGTGTAATCTCTCTGAACCGAAGAGGCCATCCGGTAACCCAGGGCATCGTCATACCAGAAATCGGGCGTCGCTTCCCCGCCGTTGTTGTCGAGGCGCCCGTACAGGGGCGGTTCCCCGCGCCGCCGCTGATAATTATAATACCAGACCGCGGACAGGCTCTGCCCGGCGCAGTGTCCGCCCGGGGCGGCGTAAGAACCCAAATTGGTGAACTGCCAGTCGTCCGTGCCGGGCAAAAAACCCGACTCGGGATCCTCGCCGCCGGTTAAGATTGCCTTGGCCGTTTGGCTGACGACGATGTCGGAGAAATGGCGGGTAGCGAGGATGATTTTTTCGTTATCCTGATATATTTGCGGGATACCTTCCAAACTGCCCGTCGCCCGGTCGTAGAAAAACCCCATCGCGAATTCATCCTCGTCCTTGGCTATCGGCAGACTAAGATACACCGGTTTCGCGGCGTAAGCGCAGTTGTTCCTGATGGTGATCAGCGGAGTGGCCGGGTTGAAGTATGGCCCGAGGCTGTGACTTTTAATGGAGGTATAAGTGATCGTCCAGTCGGTTTCCGTCTCGTAGCTTCCCGCCGGGATAATAATTTCCAGTCCCGGCGGGAGGATTGTCGGCCGGGTGATTTCAATCCGGCCGCCCGTTGCCGGCACCGTCGTCGCCAGAATTTCCGCCGTCCCCCCCAGTACCAGCGGCTCCGTCGTTCCGGCCGGATCGGTACCGGTCGGAGCCTGACCGCAGCCGATACCGGCCAGGGTCAGAAGCGCGACCAGAGAAACGACTGTAACCAGCCTGAGAACCCGCTTCATTCCACACCCTCCCGTTCCTGTAGTGTGACGGAGCCCGTCCGGACTCCGCTTGCCTTACATCCTTATTGTAATACCGTCCGGCAGCAGTGCTATCACCCACACGGGTGATATTTTCATCCGGCCGTTCGCGCCGCTGCCGGGTATAAGGAAATATTTTTTTCGACACAATATTGATGGACACGCAACATCATCTTAAAGGAGGTTAATTATGTTTAAACACGAGAAACCGCCGCTCCATCCGGTCCGGGTCGACCGGCCGAACCCGCAGTACGCAGTCATGCTCCAGGAGCAGTTAGGCGGCGGCAACGGAGAGTTGAAAGCCGGTCTCCAGTACATCGCCCAGAGCTTCCGCGTCAAGGACCCGGTCATTAAGGACATGATGCTCGATATCGGAGCCGAGGAGCTTTCGCACATGGAGATGGTATCCATGTTGATTAACCAGTTGAACGGCCACGATCTCGCTGTCGAACAGACCACTGTCGGCAGTATCGAACCCCATGTCCTGACCGGACTGGCGCCGGACCTCACCAACGCTTCCGGCCACCCCTGGACGGCCGACTACGTGAACGTGACCGGCGACATCGTCGCCGACCTGCTTTCCGACATCGCCGCCGAGCAGCGGGCCAAAGTCGTTTACGAGTACCTGATCCGGCAGATCGACGACCAGGGCGTCAAGGAGACGATCGATTTCCTCCTGAACCGGGAGGAAGCGCACAACCAGCTGTTCCGCAAAGCTCTCGCCAAGGTGGCGCAGGAAGGGTCGAACCGGGACTTCGGCGTCACCGCCGATTCCAAACTGTACTTCAACCTCTCGACCCCGATTGACCAGAATTTCACCCTCGAAGACATCCACGCCCCGCACTGAACGAAAGCCGCCCGTCCGGGCGGCTTTTGCATCAGTTCGGCAGTTTGATGTAACAGGGCTCCAGGGAAAGGCCTTCCTCCTCGTACATCAGGCTGTAGCACGGCTCATTCAGGGGAAGTTCGAACGCGATAGTCCCGGTCACGGGCACCGCGTACTGGATCGAACCGAACAGTGCCAGTCCGGCATCATCGCTGTACAAGGCATCATAGACGGGCCGATACGCCCGGCCGGCGGTATCCCTGAGCTGGAAGCGGCTCAACATGTAAGAGGCATCATTCCCGTCACTGATATTTTCCAGCTTGACCTTGACGATCAGATATTCGCACCCCGCCGAAGGCCGGTGCTGGGGCTTCCCGTCATCCCGCCAGGTGTCCAGGCAGATAATCCGGAGGCGCCCGTACTCCCCGAAATTGGTGTCGTTCCCGATCTCGACGCAGTTCAGGACCCCATTCCATTCCACCTTTTCGCCCAGCGCCTCCCCCAATGCCCGCAGCGGCATGTACGTGCTGCCGCCGATGGTGACAACCGGTTTGTCAAAAGTCATTTTGACCCCGTTCACGAGCACCGGAAAATTCGCCGGATTAGCCGTCAGGTAGCCGGCCGCCCCGGCCGTCGTAACCGAGCCGAGCAACAGACCGACCAACAACCAAAACACCGCTCTTTTCATCCTATTGCCTCCCGCCCTGAGATTATTAATAGATTTCGCACCCCGCCGGATTTTTATGTCCGGAGGTTGATTTTTGCCGCCGGCCCGCCTTTCCCTTTTCCGGCGGTTTACCGGTCAGGGCTGAGCCCATTCCGCTTCATCTGCGTCAGGATTTCCCTGGCTACCCTCCGTTCCTCGTAAGGAACGGTTTCGTGTTTAAGTACCTGATAGGTTTCGTGCCCTTTGCCGGCGAGCAGCACCAGATCGCCGGGCCGCGCCATTGCCAGCGCCTGCTCGACGGCAACCCGGCGGTCTGTCTGCAGGCTGTATTCCGCCGTATGCTTTCGCACGCCGGCCTCGACTTCCCGATTGATGTTTTCCGGATCCTCACTGCTTGGGTTGTCCGCGGTAACGATACAGTAGTCGCTGAGCCGCGCCGCGATCTCGCCCATGATCGGCCGCTTGGTCCTGTCCCGCTCCCCGCTGCAGCCGAAAACCAGGATGAGCCGCTTCCGGGTAAACTCCCGCGCCGCCACGAGGACTTGTTCCAGCCCGTCCGGCGTATGGGCATAATCGACGATCACGGTGAAATCCTGCCCGGCGTCGATCCGCTCGAAGCGACCCGGCACCCCACCGAAAGCCGCCAGCGCTGCCTTGATCTGCGGCAGGGCGACGCCCTCCGTCAGCCCGACTCCGATGGCCGCCAGGGAATTATAGACATTGAACCGGCCGGTGATCTGCAGGATCATTTCCGCCCTTCCCTGCGGGGTGACGGCGACATACCTCAGCCCGTCCGTCGTCATCCGCACCCGTTCGGCCCTGATATCGGCCGGCGTACGCAGCCCGTATGTCAGCGCCGGCACGGTCGTGTGTTGCCGGATATGCCGGCTGACCGGGTCGTCCAGATTGATGACCGCGCCTTTACGGCGCTTCCGGGGCGCGCTGTCCGGTCTTACCGTCAGTCCCTCGAACAGCTTCGTTTTCGCCTTTAGATAATTCCCCATGGTTTTGTGGTAATCGAGATGGTCCTGGGTTAGATTGGTGAAGACGCCCACGTCGTACTCGATGCTGTCGACCCGGTGCAGTTCGATGGAATGAGAGGATACTTCCATGACGAGGTATTCGCCGCCGGCGTCCGCCACCCGCCGGCAGAAGGCCTGAAGATCGATCCCTTCCGGGGTGGTGCGCTCCGCCGCCGTCTTGCTGCCGTCGTATCTGTTCATGACGGTTCCGGCCAGCCCCACCTTGTGTCCGGCCGACTGCAAGATAGCCTCCGACAGGAAAGCGGTGGTGGTTTTCCCGTTGGTTCCGGTTACCCCCACTACCCGCAGCTGCCGGGACGGATGCCCGTAAAACTCGGCGGCGATGCTTCCGGCCGCCCGCCGCGTATCGGGTAAGCGAACATAGGGAATCCCCGGCGCAGCCGCATAATCACCTTGTCCGACTATCGCCGCGGCTCCCCGGGCAATCGCCTCCCCGATAAAAGCGTGCCCGTCGTATTTTTCCCCCGGAATGCAGATAAATAAATCTCCCGGCCGGACTTTCCGGGAATCTGCGGTAATGCCGCAGACGACTATCCCGTTACCGCCGGTTTTGCTGATTACCGGCAGCCCGCTCAAAAGACTGTCCAGATCCTTTCCCGCCATACCCGGTTCATTCCCCTTCCGTCCTGCCCCCATTATTATTCCTGCTTCCCCGGCCGGGATATTCCCATCTTCCGGACGGACCCGGCGGCCGGCTTATGCATTTGCCTGTCGCCCGCCGCGGTGCATTACCCAGGTCTCGCGCCGACGCAAGCCTTGTCCGGGTATAAGTGATAACATTTTCTTCATTGGCAGACCGATACCCTTCCGGCATCCCGCCCTGGTAATAATTGCTGCCGTGCAAGGTCTCAAACTCCCGGCTTTGGCAGTGGTTCCGGCCCGGTTGTCTCGTTGTTACGCTTCCGAACAAGATATACCAACAAACCTCCTTGCTGTCATTGTTATGAAAAGGAACGAAACCGGCGGAGTGCCACGGACGGCATCCCTTACGAAAATGACCCGTCATGCTCCTTTACTCCCCTCGCCCGATGCCGCGGGAGAGGGGCCGGGGGTGAGGGTAGACCTGCGAATTCCATATACGTGGATACGACGCATTGAACATAAAACAAGGAACGCATTGCCTGCGTTCCATTCAAATAACCCGCTTCCCGTACCCCCGGGGGAACTGTGCTCCCACCGGTCCGCAACTCTCCAAGCCTTTCCTGCCCCCGGTCTTCCCTCTGCCTGCCTCAGCGTACCGTACCCGCCCGCTTGCCTCTCCGGTTTAACTCGGTCACTGCTTTGGCCCCGTTTCCGAGCAGAATCGTTTCGACGCTGTCTAACTGCGCTTCCGTGCACCGGACGACGACAACGGCGTTGCCGAGTTGCTGCTTCTCCTGCCTAACCCGTTTTACCGCGATACTGTCGAAGATGTAACCAATGACGGCGCCGACTAATGCCCCGAGCAAACCTCAGATAATCGGCCCCCAGGTCAGACTGTAGCCATAAACGGCGCCGAGCGTCGAAGTAAAGGCGGCCAGCACCGCCATCGTCTCGTACGGACTTAGCAGGTATAGTTGTCCAGGCAGGTAGATGTCCTTTATGCCGGCGGCTTTCCCCCGCAGTGACGCGAGGGCGATATCAGGCGCCGGGATACCCGTCGCCTCGAGCAAGGATAAAGCCAGTTCCAGGCGGTCGGTTTGTTCAAAAATGGCGATATAGTGCATCTTCCTTTGGTCCTTTCAGGCTGCCTACGGCGTCTCCCCGAAATTCTGCCACGGATAACGCCGCCGCAGATACTCCATTTTCGCCGCTTCCATGGCCCGATTGTTGTAGGTAGCATACTGATACGCGCTGCCAATCGCAAAACAGTAGAGGGAGGGAAGGAACAAAAACCACAGCGGGTCGGTCTGCGCCGCCGCGAACTCACCCCGGAGAAGACAGTTCAAGGCTGCCGCCAGTTTACAGTGATGGGTGACAAATACCCATAACGCTGCCTTGAAAACACCGGAAGGCAAATGGCGGCAGTAAATCTGGCCCAGCCCCGGAATCAGCGCCGACCAAAAAGCCGCGGCGGCCGGGCTCTTCTTGCCGAGATAATTGACGGTGAGCGGATTGACCTTAACGGCAACGGACCGGAAAGCCTCCCTTTCCGCCAGCAACGACAGCTTATTGTAATCGACCGCGATATTGTAGGTATCCCAAATGCAGAAAATATAGATGATCATATAAAGAGCGCCCAGGCGAAGGTCGAATACCTCTCTCGCCTGGGCAAAACGGCCGGTAAAAGTATACATGATTGCCTCGTTCAAGTGGGAGTAAATGTTTATACCGATTTCCCAGATAATGAAAATATAGCCGCGCAAATAGTCACCGAGATAGAAATGCCCGAAGCCCGGAAACGCGGCCGACCAGGCCGCCGCCACCCAGGGGCGGATCCTGGGTATGATATTGATCGCATATGGATTGAAATCGACTTTGGGATACTGCATATGTTTTGTCTTTGGCTGCGGCACCAGATCACACCTGCACTTAGTTTCTTATCAGTCTGGTAAAATAGTGTCGAACCCTTGCTATTGTTCTCACTATTTTTGCTTCTGATGCATGTTAAGCACTTTTAACTACGTAAATCACTTACCGGATCAGCCGCAATACTTTTCCCGACTCGAACCAACGCCCGGCCGGGGAAAAGACCGGCTGCGGTTTGCGTTCGACTTTAGCCGCGGCGATAACGTCTTCCTTTCTTGCGCATAGTGTGATAGAATTGGTAAAAAATGTGACGCCGGCCGGTAAAGCAAGGCTGCGCCCGGCAGAACTTTTGTCCGGCGGCGAAATATATCCGATGTTTGCAAAGATACGGCTGGCAAGATGCCGCTTTGAGCGATAAACTGGATTAGGAGGTCGGGACAATGCTTGAGATTCCGGAGAGCACAACCATCGCGCGGCAACTGAACGAAACGGTGCGCGGCCGGACCATCCGCCGGGCCGTCGCCAACGCCTCGCCGCACAAGTTCGCGTTTTATCACGACGATCCGGCGAATTATGACGCGCTCCTCACCGGGCAGACCATCGCCGCGAGCTGCGGTCTCGGGGCGATGGTCGAGATCGCTGCCGGCGACCGCCGCATCGTCCTGGGCGACGGGGCCAACCTGCGCTATTACAGTGATCCGGACCTGGCGCCGTCCAAACACCAACTGCTGCTGGCGCTGGACGACGGCAGTGTCCTCGTCGCCACGGTCCAGATGTACGGCGCGGTGCTGGCGTTCGTCGACGGGAAATATCACAGCAAATACCACCTTGTCGCCAAAGAAAAACCCCAGCCCCTGACCGCAGCCTTCGACCGGGCGTACTTCGACGCCCTGGCTGCCCCCGGTTCGGATAAACTCTCGGCCAAGGCGTTCCTTGCCACCGAACAGCGCATCCCCGGCCTCGGCAACGGTGTGCTCCAGGACATCCTGTTCCGGGCCGGCATCCATCCGAAACGCAAGCTGGGAACGCTGGCGGCACCGGAGCGGTACGCCTTGTTCCGCGCGGTAAAGGGTGTGCTGGCGGATATGACTGAACAAAACGGCCGCGACACCGAAAAGGACCTGTTCGGCCGGGCCGGCGATTACAAGACCATCCTCAGTAAAAACACGGTCGGACAGCCGTGCCCGGTTTGCGGCGCGGCCATCCAGAAGGCGGCTTATCTGGGCGGCACGGTCTACTGGTGCCCGGGCTGCCAGCCCCTTAACGAATAACTAATCATGCTATACATTAGTGACAATAAATTGACAAGAAGTTAAATTATTATTATTTGGCCATCTCCCAACTCTGAGTTAATACAATATCCGGAAAGCGGCTTCGGTCGGATTAAAGCAAAGAACTCTGAAAGACACGGATAATCAAAGCAAATGAGATCATATCAATGGAGGAAATAATGAATGACCTACTGGAACACAGCAATCTGCGAAACAAACGGAATTAACCTGCACTACACAAGAACCGGGGGAAACAAACCGCCGTTAATCCTGCTGCATGGATTAATGGCTAATGGCGCGTGCTGGACAGATCTGGCCCGCGTTCTGGAGAAAGAATACGACGTAATCATGCCGGATGCCAGGGGACACGGAAAGTCGAGTGTGCCTGACTTCGGGTATCGATACGAAGACCATGCCAACGATGTTGCCGGCTTAATCAATGCCCTAAGACTTCCCTCTCCGGTCCTGCTCGGACATTCCATGGGTGGGATGACTGCAGCCGTGGCGGCAAGTCGTAAACCGAATTTACTCCGCGGCCTGGTTTTGGCTGATCCGACGTTCTTGAGTCCAAAAGTTCAGCGCGAAGTTCGCGACAGTGATGTCGCCGATCAGCACCGGCGAATGCTCAATCTGTCATTGGCTGAGGTGGTGGCAGACGCAAGGAGCAGGCATCCTGACCGGTCAGGGGGGACGCTTGAACTGTTCGCCCGGGCGCGCCTGCAAACAAGCATGGCCGCCTTTGACGTTCTCACGCCGCCGAATCCCGACTATAAGCTGTTAATGCGGGCAATCGACGTGCCAAGCCTCCTCGTGTTTGGAGATAAAGGCGTGGTTTCGCCCGTTGTCGCCAAAGAGCTGCAACAGCTTAATCCAATACTTAAGGCGGAACAAATCCGGGAAGCCGGTCACAGTGTCCACTTAGACCAGCCGGAGTGCTTTGCGGCTGTCGTCGGATCTTTCTTACGTTCAATCGGAACAGTTGTTGATTTATAAAGATTGGCATTGTTTACTCCAATGCCAATCTCATCTCCTTATCTTCCTTCTCCTGAAGTGCGCCGCCGACTTCCATCGCGGATAGTTGGCTCCTGGCAGAAAGCTATTTTCTAAGGCAGTCGGCGGTGGGAAAAGGACCGAGGATGAGGGTTAAGGTCGGCGTGGCAAGCACAGTAACGAATAACAGGAGGCGGATCCATGCACAAAGAAACCATTCGCGGCCTGGGCGGCTACGATATCCCCGGCTGCAATTATCTCCTCGGCCAGGAAAAGCTGGTCGTCATCATCAGCCACGGTTTCGGCAGTAGCAAGGACAGCCCGACCGCCGGAGTAATTGCGGCCGCGCTCTCGCAGTACGGGATCGGCGCTTACGCTTTTGACTTCCCGGCCCACGGCGACAGCCCGGTGGACGGCGGGATGCTCCGCATCGGCAACTGCACGGGCGACCTCGCCGCCGTCGAGGCGCATGTCCGGGAACTCCGGCCGCAGGCGGAGATCGCTTACTTCGCCTCGAGCTTCGGCGCCTACATCAACCTTATCTATCTGGCGACCGGGGAGCCCGCCGGCCGCCGCTCGTTCCTGCGCTGCGCGGCCGTGAATATGCCGGCGATCATCCGCCGGGCCGCCGGGCCGGAACACTACGCCGAACTCGAAGCCCGCGGTTTTGTCACGTTGCGGGAGGGCTTTGCCCGCCCCCTGAAAATTACCCGCGAATTTCTCGCCGATCTGGATGCGCATGATGTCTTTCAGCTCTATCGGCCCGGCCTGGCCGAACTGGCGATGGTCCACGGCACCGCCGACACGGCGGCGCCGCCCGAGGACGCGCGGCGCTTTGCCGAGTTTGCCGGCGCGGCCCTGACCGAGATCGCGGGGGCGGACCACGGCTTCCGGATTCCCGGCGGCATGGATCGGGTCGCGGCGGCGGCGGTCGGGTTCTTTACCGCGCGGCAGTAAGCGGATAGCTTCGGCTCAAGGAATTGCACAAGCGAAAACACGCGAAATGGCGCGGCCGGTATGCTGTACCGGCCGCGCCCGCTAATGCAAAGCAGTTATCCGAGCTTCAAACGCTCCCGGCAGCCGGTCCGGCTGCCGGCAATTCCTGCTGCCCGCAGAAGACAACAAGCTTTACTTTTGCACCGGCAGCATGATTTCCACTTGGCAGACGTCGATGGCCTCATCCCACGCGAGATATTTTTCGATGGTCGGCAGGTCCTGCTGCCGGTACTCGCTCTGCGGCATAAACTCGCCATAAATGCGCTTCCAGGCTTGGCCGAGCACGCCGCCGGATATCGCGCCGCGGGCGGTGAAGACGAGCCAGGTCGCAGCGGGGTATTCGTAAGCGTCAAACCCGGGCAGCGTTTCGCCGTCATACTCAATCCCGCACAGATAGTCGTTGTTACCCTCGCTGTCAAAGCCAAAGCACAGCCCCAAGTCACAAGGCTGACCGCTGATCGCCCGCAGCTTGTCGGCGGTGCCGTCGGCTTTGACAATTTCCCAGGTGCCGCCGCCGTGCGGCGTGGTGCGCCGGATGCCAAGCACCCGGAAGGCTTGCTTTTCGATAACCCGGTAATCCATCTCCTGTACCCCCGTAATCATCACTGTGAAAGTCAGGCGGGCATAGAATTTCAGGCTGGTCTCGGGCCGGCGCGCCTCCTGCGGCGTGATTCCGTGCATGCGTTTGAACGCCACGGCAAAGGCATCCGCCGAATCGTAGCCGTATTTCACCGCGATATCCAAAACGCGCTGGTCGGTATTCCGGAGGTCGTACGCCGCGCAGGTCAGCCGGCGGCGCCGCAAATACTCCGACAGCTGGATGCCCGTGACCGGTGCAAAAGACCGCTGAAAGACCGAGTAAGGACAGGCCATAATCCGGCTGATCGCTTCGGGATCGATCGCATCGCCCAGATGGTCCTCCAAATAGTCGATGGTCCGGTTCATCCGGTCAACCCATTCCATTGACCACCCCTCCTTTCCGCCTCCAGCATATCAGAACGGTGTCCGCCGCATCCGGTTTTCAGCGAACAAGTTTGCACGGGGATACGATTATGTCTGAAAGGCTGCTAATTCGCCAGTAATTCCTTCGCGCAAGCGATATAATAATGTCTGCCGCACGCGCTGGTTTCAAGTTTGGCCAGTGCCAGCAAGGCTTCCGCTTTCAATTGCCGGCCAAGCGCCGCTTCCCGGTCCGCCCCGATCAGCAGATCACACAGCTCAGCGGCCCATATATTATAGTTATCGTCCATCAATTTCTGCTCAGGCCGGCTTCATCAATGACGCCGGCTGCAAGCCCATTGCCGGTTTATTTCTCTTCACTTCCGCCTTCCCCCTTCTTACCACACATCGACACAGGAAAGACCGTCTGTGTGCAACGGTCTTTCCTCTTCCGCTAATATTAACTATGCTCACACCTGGCTCGGACCCCACTGTACCGCCAAGGGAAACTGCCTGTCCGTTCCGGGCCTTCGAAACAGTGAAAAAGGGATAGGGTAACACGCCTTCCGGGATGAAGGTCGCCAGCCGCCCGGTTGCTTGCCCGTCGCTCCTATCAACCCCGTTACAAAGCGGAACCTATTTTGCCGGCCATTGCTGACCGGGCTATTTTGCCGTAGACAATTTTCTCCGGTTCATCAATTGGCGAAAGTTTTTCTCGATCTCTTGCCGCCTCTCATCATACTCATTATCCTGCAAGGCCAGTCGGACATATTCGGCGGCAGTGATTTTCCCGTCGAAGTAAAGTTCCCTAGGCGTTTTTTTCATCGACAGCAGTTTCCTCCTTCTCCGCCCTTTCCCTTCCGGCAAACGAGTTTTGGTTGAGTTCTTCGGTAATATTTTCGGTGATCTTCCGGATTCCATGCCGCCGGTTCCTTTCCGCCGCCATGATGACCGAGATGAGCGAGGCAACCCCTTTGAGCAAATGCTGGTCGCCTTCGTCAAAAGCGTTCTCATTCAAGGAGTCAATGCAAAAAACCCCGACGACTTCTTTATTGATACACAAAGGCACGCAAAGACAAGATTTGATTTCGGACAAGTCATTCGGCGCCGCCGTGAACAGCGGTTCCTTCACCACGTTGCCGGTGTACCGCACCGCGGCCGAAGTAAAGCAGCTGCCCACAAAACTGTAGTCAAACGGCAGACCTGACAAGTCCCGGCTTTCGGAGCTGTACCCCTGCCCCTTATACAGCTTCAGATACTTCAGTTTATTCTGATCCGGGACAAAAACCGCCACCCGGTGGGTGTCATCTTTCGATTTCTTAATGATATTTATGGTGGCAACAAAGATAACATCCCACATTTTTTCGAGATTTCGGCCCTGTCTTACAGGATCAGTATACTCAAGACTCAAAATGGCCGACACTTGGATATTCAAATCCGTCATGATCCGGACGAAATTATTCTTCTGCTTGGAATCCCGCGATAACGCCTTGAACTGCTCGCTTAATTTGGAGAAAGCCCCGCCGCCTTTGACATTTAACCCCAAAAAATAAATCTCATCGCTTCGATACAGCTTGATTATCAACAGCCAGCCAACGGTTGCAACAAACAAATAGGCCGCGACCCGCACGACAGGTATCGCGAGCTGGCTGACCAGCCATTGCGCCAGAACGTTTTGGACGGACCCCGCCCCGCTGAGATTGTCCACGCTCTCACTTCCTAATATCGGCAGATACCGGCATATTTTATCCCGCTAAAGTAGTTTTCTCCATATTTTTCCTATTTCCTGCCGGTCGGCCGGAAAGAACGCGCCCGCGAAGTCAAAGCCGGCTTACCCACCATTGCAGAGTGCCGACCTCGAAGGTCAGCTCGTACACCTTATCCACCCCGTCGCAGTCGCTCCGGCAGCAGTAATGCAGCCGGCGCGCGCCGACGATATTCGTCTCGGTCCGCTCGGTGATCCGGTCGACATTGACGGTCCGGCGTTCGCCGTCCGGCCGGGTCAAGCGGAAACGGACCGGGGCGGGCAAGCCTTCCGGCGTAAAGGTTGCCAGCACTTCGACCGGCAACAGCATAGTTCGCATATCAATCACCTCAGGGTTATTATATCACCGAACATATGTTCCGAACAGTCGTTTTTTGCCGCTCCGCAAAATAAAAAAGCGGGCAGGTTTCTGTCCGCTCAGATTGTAGACAAACGATAAAATTGTCATTCTACAATACCGACAGTTATCGCAGAATTTTGCTTTGGCAACGCTTTAATCCTGCCTTACGAACCGTAGGGAACGCATTTCATGCGTTCCGCTCTGGTACTTCGTTCCCCGTATCACTTGCCGGGGCGGCAGCCACCGACAATCACAGAAAATGGGTTGCTGCCGGGAGGAATCTGCTTGCAATGAAAACCGGCGGCACAGAGACCACCCCATGCATGCAGAATATTTCGCGGCTGTCGGCCGCGCGTCAAAAGGGAAACTGTCCTTCCCCCACGGTGCAAGTGTAAATCCGGTGGATATAGTCTTTCCCCCGAAACTGCAAGGTCACCGATTGCCCGCTGAAAACAAAGCCGAATTTCTCGGCCAGCGCGACGGAACGCCGGTTATCCGGATAAATACAGGCGTTGATTTGCCGGACCTGCATTTCATCGCGGGCAAACGCCAGGATAGCCCGCATGGCCTCACTCATGTAACCCTTGCCCCAGTGCGCCGCCTTCAGGTCATAGCCCACCTCGCAGGTCCGGCTGCCGGCATCCCAGAAATGGAAGCCGCAGGTACCGAGCTTCTGGCCGTCGTCTTTTTTCACCAGTATCCAGCGGTGCTGTTGCCTGGGCTCCGGCCGCAGGTAATGGGCGATTATTTCATCCGCCCCCCGGATATCGACCAGAGGCTCGGCGTCGAACAAGTACCGATTAACCGCGTCATCCGAAAACTGGCTGAAGATAAACTCCCGGTCGGCCGCGGAGATGCAGCTCAGAAGCAGCCGTTCCGTCGCCAGGTCATGAAATAACATCCCAGCCTCCCCTTCGCTGCCGGCGAGCCATTGCGAATGGCCCGCGCCTTATTCGCAGGGAGCGTACCAAGTCCGCTCCTCACCCTGATTATATTGCATAGCGCTTTTGGCGCGCAAGCCGTTTCGCTCGCTTGGTGAACGGCGGCGGAAGCAGCGGCCGTCTTCCTCGTCCCGGCAAATCCCAAACCAACCGCCCGCTTCGGATATCGCCCGACCACGCAACACACCGCCGCTCGGGCTAATATTGAACCATTCGCCCCATAGCAAAGTCGGTCGCAATCGGATACAATACAGCAGCCCCCCGATTACCCGCTTCTCAGTATACACTGCCCCTCATTGCCGCCCCCACCCGGGCGGCCTTTTTTACGCCCCCCGAGCGGGTTCCGCCGGCAAAATACTCTCGCGCCGGGAAACGGAAAAATCGTCTTGCTGTTGGGTAAAACGGCAAAAGCAGGCGGCAAAGAAAAGTCCCATCCCGGCGGGCGGTCCTCCCGAGTATAAATGAGTCTTTTCTACCATAGCAAAATCATGGTCGGCTAAGTAGAATGTATTAGATTGGATCAAACATACTGGGAAAGGGGGAGACATCATGGGAGGTTTCGGAGGCGGCGGAGGCTGCGGTGGCTGCGGTGGCGGAGGCAGCAGTGCCTTCTTCATCTTCTTGATTCTGTTGCTGCTGATTATCAGTACGATGGGTACCTGTTACTAAACCCGCTAACCGGTCTTAAACCGTCACATACCAAATATCCTCAACGCCGCCCTGACCGGGCGGCCTTTTTTGGTGCAAAGAAAAGAGCGGGGCCTGCGTGTCCCGCTCCTTACACAAGGAGACTGGGGGGGCCGGTTATCTGCCATCCGGCCGGCGGCATGGCCGGCGGCATGGCCGGCGGCATGGCATCAGCCCAACAGCATAATCCTAAACGCATCTCCTGTTTTGCGGTGAGTAGCCGTTTGCGAGGTTCGGAAGCCGGTTTTCTCGTAGACACGGATTGCCCGGATATTAAAGGACGCGACTGAAAGCCTAAACTTTTTCGCGTCAAATCTATTTTCCGCAAAATCCAGGCCCGACCGCATAAACGAGCAGCCATTGCCTTTCCCGCACAATGACGGCATCATCCCAAGCCCGATATCAAGAAATCCGGGCTCATAAACCTTTGTCTCAACCGCGGGTATTTTTGCTGACTCTCCGAAGCAAAAATACCCCATCAGGTCACCGTCCAAATCAAGGCACGCGTAATAGTCACCGCTCATCAGCTCCTTGATGGTGGCGTCATCACGCCGGAAGCTGTACACCGCGTACTGCTCCGCGTATTGCCAGTCGGCTATTGCCTCGGCATAGGCACGGGTCATGGGGACAATCATTGGATGTTTCAAACTCCTTTCGGTCACATCAGTGGTTGGCAGCCGGTATAACACAAGCACCGCCTGAATAACCGGGCTCAAACCGCGAGGGGAGAGCCCGGTTGCTCCGTTTTCGGCGGCCGGCAGGCAGCCTGTGTCGTCCGCCACCTGACAACAGCCGCTTCGCGGCCGCGCCCTTTCTTTATATTTATTGCCTGAGCAGGCTTACACCTGTCCGGCCGCCCGGATTCCCGCCGCCGCGCCTTTATCCGGAGCGTCTCGCTTCCACACTGCGACAGCCAGCCAGGCATAGCAGCCGGCCAGGACGTAAACCATGACTAAAATCATCCCGACATTTGCAGTATAGCTTGCCAGAATGACGGCAAACGCGTCAACGAAGGCGTGCAGCAGCACCGCAACCGGAAAGAACTGAAAGTGTCCGCTGTCCTTCGCGGCGAACCATACGAGCACCGAGCAGGAGATTTGAATGACCACGGCGGCAACGCGCTCGACGATACTCAGCAGGAAAGCCCCGGACGGAGTTGTCGCGAGGGCCACGAACGTGGCCCTCAGGGCTTGCAGGGTCGCCACGTCGGTGACCCCGGCGGTTAGCGCATCGTGCATGCCGGCGTTCAGCTTGACGGCGATCGCTATATATGACACCATACTGCCGAAGAGAATGTAAAAAACCTCGAAGCCGCCGTGCCCGGCTCCGTACATCAGCGCATTCCTGGCGTTGCCGCGGTTCTTTTTCAACACGGTTTTAAAGGCGGTGTAGCGGCCGGTTTCTTCGAACAGCCCGGCCATCAGGCCGCCGACAATGCCATAGAGCCAGATGCTACTTTTAATTACCTGGCCGGCGCCTGACGTGAAGATAAAACGGTTAATCGAGCCCTCGAGCAATAAGGCAAAGACGACGAAAACCGCGCAGCCGACAAAGAACGGCGCGACGTCAGCTTGATACTTCTTTCTGAAGACCAGAAACAGCGTGACCGGGATAGCGATGCCGGCCAGAGCAACGACGGCCATAAAGACGATGGACAGCGCAGGTACTGTATAATTCACAAGAATACTCCTCTCATATGCTTACTGCTTTCGGCTCCTCCCAGGGATGGTCAATGATATTCGGTTATAACCCCTTTGCCGTCAAAATAAACATGGTCGCCGTCGGCATAGTGCCAAACAGCCTGAAGAATTGACGGCCTTCTCACGCCGTTTGCTTCCTTATAGGCAGCGAAAACCGCCGTCCATCTGACCGCTTCGCTTGAGCCGTCGGCAGCGACGACCGACCTGTCGTCAGTCTCAAACGACAGCACTTCGCCGTCTTCATTGAAGGTGAAGATACCGCCGGCGGATATACCGTAACAGGTTATCGTCGCTTTCGCGTGCAAGTCATCGATCGCCTTCCAGCTAACATAGTCCTGCAGCGCCGCGCTGGGGACGACCGGAACCTCCGACAGGAAAGTGACCAGGCTGGATTTATCCATAACCTTCCCAGCCTGGCGGAACAGAGTGAAGAGTTTCGCCAACCTGCCCTGCATGGTGCCGGCCCCGTCCAGGAAAGTATCCAGACCCTCAAAGGGGATGCCGTACAACGAACTGTCAATGTAGACGATTCGGTTCGGCCCCTGCACGAAGTTATACTGCGTATAATCGATTTTCAGCGTCGGTTTATCCGGGCCGAACGAAAAATCGGCATCCTTAAAATGAATTTTTATATAGGACATTTTGGGCGAGCCGATATATCCGCAAGCGCGGAAATACTTCTGCACCGGCGCCGGCAGGCCGGCAATATCCTCTTCCCGGAACACGTCTTCCCGGTGCTCCGCTTCGGCTATCTGCTCCTCTACCCGCGTGGCAAATTCCGCTTTGGTCTGTGAGCCGGGAAGATTGAAATAAATCATCAGGATGCCGGCTATGCCGACCACCAGTCCGATCAGGATGTACATTATTCTCTTACCCCTCCGCTTCATGTCGTCGCCTCTCCCGTCGCCCTATTCCCTTCCGGTTGCATAATTCCCCTGATGTTTTGTTCCAGCCGCCGCAATCCTTCGCAGACGCTGCCGGTCAGCCCGGCGTCAAACCCGGCAAAGATTTTCTCCAGGAATTCGATTTCTCTTTGGTTTCGTTCGGCAAAGTACTTCGTGCATTTGGGAGTCAGCTCGATCCGCAAAGCCCGCGCGTCGTTTTTGTCTTTCACTATCGCGGTATAACCTCTTTGGTGCAAAACGGCGGCGATCCGCTTGGCGTTCTGGCGGGAATACCCGATAAAATTCGCCACTTCGCTCACGGTCGGCGGCTCGCTGAATTGCGAGACTCCGACGAGAAAAAGCCATTGCTTGATTGTAATGTTCTTGTCAAACTCATCTCCGAGCACCTGCAATCGGTTCGCTAAGGCAAAGATCGTTCCGAAGATGTAAGCTTGCTGTTCCAGTTCGGTCATTTCTACGCCCCCAATATAGGTAACATGTTACCTATATAATAAGTAACATGTTACCTTTTGTCAATAGGGTTTTAAAAGAATCGCAATCCGGACCAGAAAGCATTGGGGTAAAAGTGGAAAGCAAAATTCCGCCTCGGTATGAAGCGGAATTTTTGTATGGCCTTTGTTGTGGCAACACCGGCAGGAACAAACATACTGTTCACCAGCTTTAATCTTCACCGTCGTTCCTGTCGTTTGCTTTCTTTATTATGGCGACAAGCAGCGAAACAAGTAAACCAACCGCCGATACAAGCAAGAGAATCAGCGCAGAATTATCATTTGCAGCTTCAACAGTGAAACGTGTTGGCGGATTACCCCGAGAAATACTGACCGCTATCGCAAAAACAACAGAAAAAGCCAGCGTTATAAGTAAAGCTATCACCATTTTTCTATTTTGCGCTTTGGGGGGCAGGTACGCGTTTGCCGCTATCGTACTAACCAGGTATATCCCCATGCATGCTATGATAATTACCATGACGTTAGCAGGATATTTAAGCCAATGAATGCCCGCCCCATAGAGACCGCTATCAAACAAAAGGGCATAAAACATCAGTATGAACATTTGATTGCCAATGCTGTTGCGTCTTGCTTTTTGCATTTCGTCCAGACCGTTTTTATTACTTCCCATCCGCGTCATCCTCCCAAAAAAGTTGATCAAGGGTTTTGCCGAGAACCTTACAGATCGCAATGCACAGGTTTATCGAGGGATTATAGTCGCCCTTTTCAATGGCATTCATTGTCTGGCGGGCGACCCCGACAGCGTCCGCCAGGTCTTTTTGCGTCATGTCTTTTGCTGCGCGTGCGGCTTTTATCCGCAAGTTCTTTCCCATCGTTACCACCACCCTGGACTAATGTATCATATTTAAGCCATAATGTCAATTATATAAGACAAATATTTATATATTCGTGACTTCTCACTTAGAAAGATAGTCGGGGGGGAATAGCTTTCTTCCCTCATATCGCATCTTTCCGTATAAAAAAAAGACTGGCTACCCACCGGCAGGAAGCCATGTCTTTTTGTACGAAGACGTAAAACCATTATGAGCCGCATAATGACGGCTTACCGGTTGCTGTACCGGCCAACCCGCTCTTAACCCTGTCCGGACTACCGGCAGGGTTAAGCTAACCAGGCAAAGCCTGCCGGCAGACTATTCCAGGCTGTAAAACTTGCCCGCCAAATCATCAGTGGAGTCTGTGTGAGTGCTGAGTATTGCGATGATTGCCATGAAATCCCCCTGCTGGATGTAGATGGTTTTCGTATACATTGGAACGCCTAAAAACTTCGAACTCACTGCAACGGCAAGCCTGGATTCCCCAGCAAGCTCAATTGTTGTCTTTTCATATGTGGTATCAGTATATATTGTTGCATCAACCCTATGCGGCATCGTAGCCATGTCAAAGTCGCGATACGTGCTTTCATCAATACTTCCACCAAAACGCTCAAGGTTATCATATGTAATAACTATAAACTCAACCCCAACAGATGCTTCAGCAAACATATCGTGATAACGTGTATCGTTTTCGCCCGATTTTTTGGTCAACTCCGAAAGCGTCATGCCCTTACCTTCGTCCGGTGCTAAACCGCTTTCCTCGTTAAGCTGCTCCTCGTCGTAATATGTCCAGTCTTCGTCCAGTTCGCAGCCGATTTTCAGAAACTCATTGGTGTAAACACCGTCGTTGACGGAGCCCCGCTTATATGGAATTCCCTGCGAGTTGGGTGTTTCAGTACCGGCGACGGCAGCATCTGTTTCTTCTTCCGGGGCGGTCACTTTCCCGGCCGTGTCCACACTCCCGCAGCCGGTTACAGCCAGGATTAAGCAACAGATGAGCAGTACCGAAAGGACTTTTAACCGTTCTTTCATTTTTCTTTCCCCTCCGTTTTATTTCATTCTTCTAGCCGATACCCTGATGAGGCTAGGCCTTATAAGGGAAGCCGCCGGCTTGACCGGTCCCGTGGGCCGCCTAAAAGAATCCGGCTTTATTCTGTTGTTCAGACATTTTTCTGCGCCCTATGAGATACCCTTCCCTGACTGAAAGGTCCGGGGAAGCCACCCGTTAAAGTGACACAGACTGTCAGCAAATCGAAATGACTGACCGGGTTAGTGGGCGGGGCGCCGTGGGCGGCATCCCCTGCCGGGGATACGTGAATGCATTAACCGGGCGGAACGCATGCAATGCGTTTCCTACCTTACAGCAAAAGTCATGTCCCCGTCGGAAGGCATGTCTTTTCCGGTGCGCGTTCATTACGCCGGGCTCGGTTCAACGCCCGGTTTCGGCATTAACCGGGCGAAGCCTGTTTATCGTCTACTCCAAACCGTAAAACATGCCGGCCAAATCGTCAGTTAGGTCGAAGTAATAGCTGCATAGTAAGATGTTTACCATATAATCGCCATGTTTGTAGCAGACGTTTTTTTGATATGTCGGTGTTGCCAAACTTTCGGCGATGAGTACGGCAACCGGTCTGGACTGCCCGGCAATTTCGAGCGATGTTTTTTCGATTAAGACATCCGAATAGCCTCCGGAATCCACGTACTGCCTCATTTCATCCATCATCCGGTCAACATAGGCATCTCCGTCAATCGGCTGGCCGTCTACAATATCAACTGTGTCGTACGCGACAGTTACAAGCAAAAGTCCGTCGGCATAAGTAGCATATAAATCACTGTAAGTAGTACCTCTTTTCGCCGACACCTCAACCAGATCCGAGAGCGCCATACCCTTTGCGGTGCCCGGTGTTATCCCGCTGAAATCGTCAAGTTCCTCCGCACTGGCATACGTCCAGTCTTCGCCGAACTCGCAGCCAAGCTTCAGAAATTCGTTGGTGTAAACACCGTCACTGACGGAGCCCCTTTCGTACGGACCTTCCCCGGAGCCCGGCGCTTCAGCACCGGCGCCGGCGGTATCCGCACCGCCGCAGCCGGCCAAAGCCAGGATTAAGCAGCCGGCAAGCAGCACCGAAAGCACTTTTAACCGTTTTTTCATTTTTCTTTCCCCTCCGTTTGTTATTTAGTTCTTTTAACCGATACCCTAGAAGCAACGCTTTGCCAGGGCAGCCGTCTACTTAACCGACCCGCGGGCAGCCCGGAAAAGAGTTCGGCTTTTTCTATCGAGGCGCTACTTTATTCCCGAAGACGTCGCTTATCTACTTCCTCCTGGCCTGGCGGCCGGGCCGGGAACCCGTTCGCCACAATCTGACAACAAATAACATTTTCTCCTTATTACTCCATTATCCTTCCATCTATAGACATAATTACTAAAAAAAACCACCCGCACAGGTGGCCGGAAGCCTTGGATAATATCCCGAAGCACTATTATGGAGCCGTCTCAAATTCCCGCTCCTCCATTGTGGGAGAAACAAAAAACTGCCGATCGGGTTGTGGGCCGGATCCGGCAGCGCTTCGGGCCGTCGTCAATATGTCGCTCAAGCTTGCTTAGCAGTGGGATAAAGCCGCTCTCCGGCGGGGCTGGTGAGGAAGAAGAGTATTCGTATTCTATGAACTTACAGCCCGATCTCCTGCCAAAAAAGGGAAAGGCGTGAGGATAACTCACACCTTAAAACGATGTGGCGCCGCCGGTCCGGCTGCCTTACAGACAGCTTATGCCATGAACGATTAGCACGGTGGCCGGTGGTCTTATCCACAAACTTATTTATATCGCGCATTCTTTCCTTCAGCACAAATTTCATGCGCCCGGTCAAACCAAATGATACAGAAAGCTCCATCCAGTCGATCACGATACCCTAATATCCGTTTTTCATCACATACTTTCAGTTCATGGATTTGGACTTCCTCAGAGAGCTGGAAGTGCGTAATTGCAGGGTATACATTTACCTCTTGATACCCAAGCCCCTTATGGGTTCTTATCTGAGCCCATGTCAATTCCTCAATTTTCCGAAAGCATCTGATTAGGTTGGATAATTCTTCCCCTCGCCAATCCGCAAGCGTCCACCGCCTTGGGTCAGTATGGCGAAATGACAATTTGGGGCAAATATCCTCGGTGGACGCTCTGGCAGGTGCGGCCATGGCCTTGGCGGGAAGTCCAGTATCTTTCTTAGTCGCCGGCTTAGGAACTATCTTTTTCTTTTTTGACATTATTCCAAGTACTTGGAATAGAACTCCTTCATTGATTTTTTCGAGATAATACTCGTGCACTTCTCCATTGAGCCAATGTTGCCGCGCGCCTCAATCCAGGGGTCTTCTTCGTGGGTCTTGAGTTCCAGGAATTTTGCGTCATACATTCCGTATGCATCCCACACTGCATCTAGTGTTTCTTTCTGATCAGCAGTGAATATGCTGTCAGTGAAGTCTTCCGACTGACTGAGTTGATAATAAGGCTGGTTTTTGTATTTCCGATATAGCTCCGGGTTCGCCGGTCCGTGTGCCCATGCTTCAAATTCTTCTTCAAATAAAGGCTCATTGTGCCAAACAAGGTGCCAAGCCTGAGCGTAAAAACACATTTTTTGGAGTTTAAGAGAAGTCATGACGCTGCCGCATTCGGTGTCCACCTGAGATAAGAAATAGTCGGCGACATCAAAAATACTCGCTTTTCTCTCCATGGCATCCCCGCCCCTTAAATATATTATCTGGCCCATAGCTCCACCTCCTCTATTTGACGAAATCTGGCATAATCCTCCCGGCATGTTATATATTGGGATATTTTTCTCCTGGTGATATGTAGCATTGCCATCACCATATCCGTCCCATACAAGATATTATCAAGATAACAAAAAAGACCGCCTCAGGCGGCCTCTCGCATCCCAAGCGCAGCCCGACACGGCCTACGCCGTCCCCATCTCCTGCCACTCCTCCACCTGAGCGAGCAGGCTCCGGATTACCGGCGCGATGAACCGTCGCAGCCGGTCCTTATCCCAAAAGGCCTTGTCCGCCTCCGGCAGTTCGGACAGCTGAATTTCATCGAAAGTTATCCGCACCGCCGCCTCGATGATCGCTGCCTCGCCCTGACCGGCCGCCTGCCCGATGGCCACCGCGTTATCGACGGCCCGGTAGACGATACCGCGGGCCGCCTCCCAGCCCTCTTCCGAGATGTCGCCCTGCGCCGCCTGCTTCAGCCGGTAGGCGTAGTAGACGAACAGCACCGCCGCGAGGGCGATCGCCACAACGGTAAGCGCGCTGAGTTCTCTCACGCTCAACCCCTCCTCCTTAATTAATCCGGACGGTCTTCCCGTCCCAGGTCACCGTTTTCCCCAGCGCCGCCGCCAGTTGCCGGACCGGCGCGTAAGAGACGCCGTCGATGATTACCCCCGGCAAGTCCTTGCCCTGATACTTGATAACCGTCTTGTCGACCTTCACGTCATCACCCTCCAATTCCGCCTTGATCAGCCCGACGAACCAGGCTTTGTCGATACCGGTGCCGGGACAGGTCTTCGCCGCGTACTCCCGGTGAAAGATGTGCTCCGCGCCGAGCAGCTTCTCCGCTGCCGCCCCGAACTGCACCGCCGCCCCGAGCTGCCTGCCCTGCAGTTTGTCATGGCCGGTATCGAAATTTCCCAGCATCTCCACCGCCAGCGCCCCGGCATTGTGTCCTGCGATGGAGGCCGGGTCGCGGTTGAAGTCCCGGCCGGTCACCCAGAGGCCGTCCGGCAGCAGCGTCAGGTGCTGGCCGATGTCCGACCAGCCGTTCACCTGCGTGTGGTATTCCCGCATACTCGCCTGGAGCGCGAGGCCGTTCTTGCCGGTGTAGTCTTTATGGCTCGGCTTCCAGGTGTGATGCCAGTGCAGCGCGGTCACCCGCCGGGCAAACTGGCCGGCCCGGAGCAGGTTGACCAGCGCGTCCGTGGTCAGAATGACGTCGCTCATTTGTCCGTCCCTCCGCTGTCATCGTTCAGCACCGCGTCCTCTTTCCGCTTCGTCCAATCCACGAGCGGACCGGCCCAGGGACAGCCGGCGTCCCGGAGGTTTTCGAGGTTGCTCTGGAACTCCCGGATAAAGACCACCGAATACACCACCGTGGAAACCGTTATCCCGAACACCCGCAGCATCGTCACCCGGGCCGCGAGACCCACCAGGATCACCACACAAAGGTACCAAATGAGTTTGTCCTTGGTCCGCTGCCAGAGCACATCCGAGCTGATCGCCCCCGCCCGGATCGCCTTGAAATACCCGCCGGCGCTGCGGGAGATGGCGATAAACTTGGTGATGATGTCCATGACGATCGCCCCGCCGGTCGCGACGGCCGCCGGGATGTAGGCCGCGTCCGGGAAGAGCACCCAGCAGATGCCGGCCCAGCCCCAGGCGAGTAACGGGTTGATTTGCTGCCACGCCCGGCCGAAAAAGTCCCGAATCCCGACCAGCGTTTCCATGGTCATCCCTCCCCTCCGTCTTCAAGCCCATCATACCACAGAAAAAAAGAGCGACTCGCGCGCTCCTGTCTGGCGGTAAATTAAAGCGGATATTCATACCGGATTACGCCCGGCGGCTCTTCGGTACAAAACAGCCGTCGGGAAAGACCGGACCGTCTAGTCCGGCCGATCCCGGTGTTTTTAATGAAGCAACTTATCACGCAAAGCCTAATGTGTCCGCTCCGCCAGCGCCGCACGATCAAGCAGGCGCGGCGGTTCCTCCAGCCAGCCGTTATCGATCATGATGTCGATGCCTTCTTTCGCGTACAGGGAGATGTCCGCAATCGCGCCGGTGATCAATGCGATCAGGTCGCTCCGCAGGCTGGTGGTGCCGAGAAAAGCCTTGTCAACCAGACCGCCCGAATTCATGTATTGGAGCTGAGCCATGACCAGCTTGTCCGAAAAAGGCTGCTGCGTGGAGTCCGTGAGGGAGACTTCGGGAGGAGCCGGCACGCTGACCTCATCCTGGGTCAGGACCACGCTGTAGCGCCGGGCCAGCGACTCCGACAATTCGATGCCCCGGCCCAGATATTCGTTCACCCGCTCATTTTGTACTGTCTGGCGCAGCCCGGTAAGATAAAGCTTACCAAATTGATTGATATGCACGCCTAAAGCAAAACTGGAGATTTCCTGCGCCAGCAGCGGCCGCTTGGCGCCGAAATAACCGGCCAGAAAACTGTGCTTCTCCACCATGTCCGTCGCTTTGTTGATGGCGATGTACGGGGTGCGGATAGGCAGGCCTTTTTCCAGCATCAAATCGGCCGTCCGCTGGAAAACGTCGGCAGTCGTATGGACGCACTGATAATAAAAGTCCCTGACATCCGGCCGGGCCGTTGTCGTCAGCGCCAGGCTGCTCATTGCTATGGCAATTCTGGTTTTGTGTTCTATATAGTAAAGATAGAACGGGTCCGTAAACAGCCTGGCCGCGCCGGTGTCAACATCCGCGTCGGCAAACCCGGTCGGAACCGGTATCTCCTCCCGCCGGAACGTGTCCCCGATCCACGCCGCCCGCTGGTTAAGGACATTGCAATCGGTATTGATGAGCGCTTGGATAGCCGGATCGTTAACGTTGTTCAGGAAATACCGGTAAACACAAATGACCAGCCTGCTCTCCATATAAGTTGTCCAGAGAGAGGCGATTTCCCCGGATGTCAACTGCGTGGCGTGTGTGACTGTTATCCCGGAAGCTTTTCCGGACTTCAGGTCGGTTGGCATTATGCTCATATCCCTTCTCCTTTTCGATATGTGCCGATAATAGTCTGCCAAAGGGATATTTCGCCTATACCTACAGTCGCCGGGAATCTGCCTGGCAGTTGCGAATACGGAATGCCGCCGTCCGGTATTTGCAGTCTCGCGCTGTTCTCTGTTGCATCGGGGGTGCCGTTGACGACGGTTCGATTTGAGGGGAATAATCCGCCAAGCACTGGACGTTAAGCAGTGCAGAAAAAAGAGCGATTCGCACGCTCCTCTCCCTGTCTTGTTTTAGGCTCCGGTAAATATCATCTTACAGACTGACTTCTATCAGGTCACCAATAACAGAGCGGAAGGAACTCAATAATGCTTCATACCCTTCCTCTTCTCCTATCTTGCCTTCGCTACTTGCCTTTAAGAGATTCAATACGATCCCGACGGGGATATTGGCGAAAGCCCCACTCACCCCGCTGAAGATGGCGTCTTTCCTGCCTCTCTTAACTGCCGTATCGACTGACTCACCTTGGGCAAGACTAGAGAGAACTCCGCGGGTGCCCTCTTCAATACCATATTTCAGCATAGTCTGCAGTGTCTTTTCACTGACCGACGGGAATTGGCTTAACACCTTCGCCGTTTTTCCCATTATCTGGCTGGCAGCAGCTTTAGAAAGTGTCCTACCGGTGATCAGTGAAGGGATAGTTCCGTATAGACGGCCAAGGAAATAAACGACGGCCTCCAGGTCGTTCTGCGGCTGATATTCTTCCGCCCCTAAGCCGAGTAACAATTCCCGCATCGCTCCGGCGTCAAACGCCCGGTGCCACCAGGGTTTATCCTCGTCCCGCAGCAGTTGTGCCTTCATCTCCGGCCTGGATAGTTCCGCTTCGTCAAATGCGGTCCAATCGAATGTGGGCATCTCCGACGCCGCAGACGGATGCTTGACAAGCTGTCCCTGATAACCGGCCGCGTCGCCGGTATCGATATTCACCGGTAAGGTGAACGGCGCGACCGCCGCCGGCCGGTTCTTCACCGTACCGCGCAGGTCGCCCGCCTCCGGCCGCGGTCCGTACTGCGGTTCACTCACCGTCTGCGCCGACACCGGCACAGACGGATGTTCGGCAGCCTTTCCCTGGTAATCGGCGGCATAATAACCCGTGTCATACTCCTCCGGCGCCGTGACCGGAGTAACCGGCACCGGCTGGTTCCGCACGGCGCCGCCCAACTCACCCGCGTCCGGCCGCGGTCCATACTGCAGAGCCCTCGCCGCCGCCGCGAGCGGGATGACCGGCGCCGGCTGGCTGCGCACCGCGCCGCCCAGTTCGCCCGCGTCCGGGTGGATTCCATACGACTGAATCAGCGTCTGCCAGCCGGCCGTACCAGCCGGCCCGGCCGGCGGCGCCGAACGCAGACGCCTGACATCTTCGGCGGTCCACGCCATCATTACCCCCTCCTTATCGTGTCTCCATGTTCACAACCGAACGGGCTCCGGGATCAGAACGGCACCGGAAGCCCGAAGTGCTCCAACAGCTTTGCCGTCTCGGCGTCCGGGAGCCCCCATGAAAGAATGGTGTCCAGCGTTTGTTGCCGCCACTGCTTGTCCTGCATCTCGTCGCGGCTTAGCAGGCGATCATGCTCCCGGTCGGACTCGTACACCCCGCGGCTGAACGTGAGCGCCTGATTGTACCGGTCCAGCGCGTCCATGTACCGCCCGTAATCCTGAGCGGAGCGGCTGAGCAGAGACTGCAGGCCGCTGAGCCGGCCGGACTGGTCCCCGAGGTACCGGTTATAAGCCGCCTCCGCGAGCGCCGGCGCTACGTTCGACTCGAAGTCCGCCGCGTACCGGTCCCGCTCCTGGCTTGCCGCCGTCACCGCGTACGACGACGGCATCCCGCCGGTCATCGCCGCGTAATCCCCCAGCGTGTCCGTGCCGGCCCGGCTCCCCTCCCGCCGGTACCGCTCCTGCGCCGCAGCAAACGCCGGGTCCGCGTCCGGGTCATAGCTGAACGCTTCCGTCCCGAGGATTTCCTTGAGCAGCGCTTCGATCTCTGCCGCATACGGGTCCTGATAGTCCGCTCCGGCCGGCGCCGGCGGCGGCGTCCAGGCTGGCGTCTCCGTCGTCCGGACAAGCACCGGAGGCACCGTCGGGGCGGTCAGGTTCGCGAGCCCGGTCTGGCTCGCGTAGGCGTCGACCGCCCGCCGGATGTCGCTCTCGGCCGCGTACGTGCGTCCGCTCTCGAGCGCAAAGTCGATGTCGAGCGGCCGCCCGCCCAGCGTGACCTTGCCGGCGCTTTCGTCCCAGCCGATATCGTAATCCTTGATCCCGTACTTCTGACCGCCGTACTCGTTGATCAGATTCCGGACGGACACGTCAGTCGGCAGCTTCAGTCTCGCCATTTTCACCCCTCCCCTCTGCGCCCGTGGCAGCTTGTCTGGCCGGATGCTCCGGCACGTCCCGCTCCGGCGCTCCCTCGATGCGCAACTGCAGCTCGGCCATGGTTCTAGCCTCCGCCCCCGCGAGGTTCACCCGGTTCAGGAAAGCGAGCAGGCTGCTTTTCTGCTGGGCGGTCAGGATGATGATAGAATGTTTCACCTTATCCCCTCCTAAGGAATCGAATTGAGGCTGTTCCGCAGGCTGTTAAATACCGCGGCGGTCACCGCGACCCCGGCCGCTATCTGCGCCGGTGGGCTGATCGACGGATTACACTGGCCGATAGCCGTGATCGCCTGGTTGATAAAGTAGGCGTAAAGAGTCGCGCCCCGCACCGGCCGGGTGAACGAGCCGAGGCCGCTGAAGGTATCGAAGAAAGTGTACGGCTGCAGCCCCCGGTATACCCGGAACTCATTGATCCGCGCCTGGAAATTGTCCCACTCAGTCTTCGTCACCGGGTACGGGTCCCCATTATAGGTGGGCAGCACCGCTCCGGCCGTCTTGACGGTCGCCCAGTCCCAGTTCGCCGGCCGGGCCGCGGCCGTGGTCACGGTCAGGCTGGCCGGACTTGAGTACCCGCCCGCGTTATGTGCCTTGACCGTGAAGGTATACTGGGTTTCCGGCGTGAGATTGGCCACATGGTAGTCCGTGCCGCCGGTCGTCCCGATATAATTGCCGTCCCGGTAGACATAGTAGTCGTCCGCTTCGTTCACGGCATTCCAGTCCAGGTCCACCGTCGTCGCGCCGATGGCGTCGGCGTGGAGGTTCCCGGGCACGCCCAGGACGTTGGTACTGGTTGTGTAGGTGCTCGACCAGGACGAGTGGGTGTCCATCGTCTCGGCCCGCACCCGGAAGTCGTAGCTCGTGTTGTTGAGCAGGCCGTCCACTAACACTGCCGAGGACGTGGGGTCGTCGTAGTATATCCAGTCCGGGTCCGCGTGCCGCTTATATTCCACCCGGTACCACTGCGTTCCGGCGATGTTGCCCCAGTCGAGGGTGATACTGGTCGTGGTCCTGGCGGTGGACGTCAGGCCGGTCGGCGTACCGATGGTGGTCGTGGCATAGGCGTCGTCCGCGTCGACCCAGGTGCCGAGCCAGTTGACCTGCCCCTCGATGTGGTACTCGGTCCCCGGGTTAAGGTAAGTGAACAAGTGGTTCCCGGTATCGCGCTCCGTATAACCGGAGATAACCGGGATAGTAGCCCAGCTGCCGCCGTTGATGCGGACCCGGAAACCGTTGTACTCGTTCTGCGGCGCTCCCAGCCCCTTGATATCGCAGCCGATCTCCGTCGTGGTGATGCTGAAGGTATCCACATACGGCATATCAGTCACCCCTTGCAAGATTAGCCCGGCAGGAAGAGAACCTTTCCGGCGGAAAAATAGTCATAAACGGTTGGCGATGTGCATAAATATATTAGGTTTCCGGCAATCGGGCTGATCATGGGCTGGCTGCCCGGACAAACCTTCGCCGGGCCAGCGGAGCAGCCGATCAAGGTGTCCCCAGCGCACCGCGGGCCCCGGACACCTTGTCCAACCTGAATATACCACATATTCGCCCCGGCACTTTTGCTCTTGCGGCCGCCCCGCTCGCTTCGCCTTCCTGGTTTTGGCAGGAATACTCTTCCATGCATAGAATACAGCAGGTATATAATGCAAATAAGGAGTGAGTTCCGTGTCAAAACATATCAAGTTCCTGATTATCGGGCTTATCGCCGGTCTTCTGCTCGGACAGGCATTCTCCGTGCTGGCGGACCAGCCGATCAAGCTCATCATCAACGGCGCCGAGATTACTGCCAACCCCGCGCCGCAGATGTTCAGCGGTCGCGTCTTCGTCCCGGCCAGATACGTCGCTGAGCCGCTGGGGGCCACGGTGGAATGGGACAGCGTGAATAACGCAGTCATAATCAAGTCGGGTAATGCGGCGGTGCCGGAAACGGAAACGCTTCCCGCTGCGGTCAATCTGAGCGAAGCAGTGCTCACAACCAGTGATGGGATAGAGGTTAAGCTGTTTGACTGCAAAAGATACGATACCTCGTTTAAGTGGGAGCATAGGAACGAACCTAATATAAGCCCAGTTATTTCAACTTACGACGGAAGACATTTTTTCGTTATCTCAGGAAGCATTGAAAATAATACATCCAAATATGTTCATTTGGATGTATTCAGAGTATTATTGAACATCGTACCTGAGGTAGACGATGGCAGGGATTTTACATCTCTTTACCTTGACATCGACTATGCGCAAACTAGCGAAAGCAGATATCTTCCACCGGGTACCCTACTAAAGCTTAATTGGGTTTACCCCCTTCCGGCGGATGTAAATGTGAAAGAGCTTTTCGTCCGAGGTTCAAACCTCCGGGCCGGCACCGACCTGCGGATATTGGTGGATGAAGCGTCGGACTAGCAATCACAATCCTGGTGTCATCGGGAAAGACGGATTGGCTTATGGGCTCTTTTTCGGGGATGCGCCGCAGCAGGCAAAAACCTTCGCGGGAACAAAAAAGAAGGCCCCGCCATGGCGAGGCCTTCTTTTTTGTTCCCGGCTATTCCTCGACGTCTTCAGCCAATGCATCGGCAAACAGTTCCTGATCGAAAAGCTGCGATGCATCCTCCCTGATCTTACTCTTAATCAGATTCGGGGTTCCAGGCCGCAGAACATCGTATAGAGCCGAGCCGATGATATTGACTGCTTCCTGGAGCCGATCCATTGAAATATTTATTTCGATCGTGTCCTGTGGCTGATGATAATATGGCTCCAGCGTTCCTGTTGGCCCTCTCCAAATGTAGCACACGGCGGGGATGCCTGCCTGGTGGAAGGGGACATGATCCGAACTGCCGCCGGCTTTCTCCAGCAATACGCTGCTGCCTAACCGCGCACCGGCTGAAGTTGAGTACTCAGACACAAAGTTGTGTTGGCCGTTATACGTCATGACCCAGAGATGCGTTGTGTTTTCGTGGCTGGATGCAACCATGTCGAGGTTGAAGTTCGCAATACTGCGAGTAATCTCATCCGCACTCAGGTTTCGCACATAGTAATTTGAACCGACAAGGCCAATTTCCTCAGCCCCGCAGGCAATAAAGCGAATTTCTTTATCTATTGGGTAAGCTTTAAGAATTCTGGCAAACTCCATTATCGCGGCTGTTCCGGAAGCATTGTCATTTGCCCCCGGTGCAAAGGCCACACTGTCATAGTGAGCTGTGACATGTACAATTTCACCGGCATCCTTGTTTTTATTAGCAGGCTTTCTTGTGGCAATGACATTCTGGGACTTGTTAACCCGCTCGGTCTTTATGAACGCGGTTACTTCTCCCTCATCAAGCAGGGACTTAATTGCAACTCCATCAGCCTGTAGAATTCCTAATACCGCTACCGGAGATGTATACGTTGATAGATTAGGAGTAAACGTTCCGGCAGCATTGTTATAGATGACCACGGCAGCAGCCCCTGCAGCAACGGCATTCTGAGCCTTCACCGCAAAGGTATAGGTTCCTCTCTCGATGAAAGCGATGTTGCCGGACACTTCTGCCGGGAAGTCAGCCATACTGCCGCCCAGCCCGCAGTAAACCAGCTTGCCGGTAACCCCTTCTGCCGGAGTTACCGCTCCGGCAACTGAAACAGCTACAGATTTGTTAATCGGGGCGATCAAGTCGAGTTGCCCCGTTGTCCGTGCGGAAATCGGGAACTCTTGAATGGCCACTTCGTAGCCGTACCCTTTGAATACTCCCGCAATATAATTTGCGGCAGCCTTTTCCTGGGCAGAGCCAGCAGTTCTGGGGCCGATCACTTCGGAAAGATATCTGATGTGTTCAAGAGCGCGATTAGCATCTACCCGGGCAAGGACTTTCCGGTCGAAAGCAATTGCGCTATCTGTTGTTACCGCATAGACCGCACTGCTTACCAGCAGGAGAATCGCCAGAAAGACTGATATCAGCTTAACCCTTCTCTTCATAAATTCACCTCATTTTTATATTCTCTCTGCATACCCTTTTTTCACCTTCCTCATCTGCTTCTCTCCTATAGGCATCACCTCCACCAAAATTCGCCATTCTCTTGCGGAAAGCAAAGACTATGCAAATATATCGCAATATTCGCCATATATGGATAAATATGCGCTTGTCGTTCAAATAACATGAACTATTACGTATATTCAAGATATTACTCATGCATCTTCGCTTTTCCTTCATGTTTGGCAAATTTTTCTTTCTTGGCAACCCCCAGATATTTGAAAACGCTGCTGTTTATTAAAGAATTAGATGAAGAGGATACACCCCCTGGAGTCCATGCATTTTTACTGCCAAATGAGTTCTGCTTCACTGCCTGTGCCTTGATTGTCATCCGGCCTTGCACGAAGAAAGTAAACAGCCGGGAGCAGGTGATAAACCCCGCTCCCGGCACAATTGAAATTACAAAAAATCAAACGATTTTTCGTTAAACATTTACACTTTTTCAAACGAATCCGTGGGTTATCTTGGCCGGTCCGGAGAAAAATGCGCGAGAGGATGTTGCTGCCCAGCCTCCCCGAAATCAGATCGCGGGGACAGGGCGTCTTCGACCGCCCCGCCCGCATCGCCTTCCTAGTTTTGGCAGGAATACTCTTCCACGCATAGAATACAGCAGGTATATAATGCAAATAAGGAGTGAGTTCCGTGTCAAAACATATCAAATTCCTAATTATCGGGCTTATCGCCGGTCTCCTGCTCGGGCAGGCATTCTCCGTGCTGGCCGACCAGCCGATCAAGCTCATCATCAACGGCGCCGAGATTACTGCCGACCCCGCGCCGCAGATGTTCAGCGGCCGTGTCTTCGTCCCGGCCCGCTTTGTGGCTGAACCGCTGGGGGCGACGGTGGAATGGGACAGCGTGAATAACGCTGTCATAATCAAGTCGGGTAATGTGCCGGTGCTGGAAACGGAAACACTGCCCGCTGCGGTCAATTTGAGCGAAGCAGTGTTCACAACCAGTGATGGGATAGAAATTAAGCTGTTCGACTGCAGAAGATACGATACCTCGTTTAAGTGGGAGCATATGAACGAACCTAATATAAGCCCAGTTATTTCGGCTCGCGACGGAAAGCTTTTTTTCGTTATATCCGGGAGCGTTGAAAATGATACATCCAAATATGTTGATTTAGATCTAGTCAGAGCAGTATGGAACATTGTACCCGAGGCAGACGATGGCAAGAGGTTTTCAGATCTTATCCTTGACATCGACTATGCAAAGACTAGCGAGAACAGATATCTTATACCGGGTACCCAATTGAACGTTAATTGGGTTTACCCCCTTCCGGCGGATATAAATGTGAAAGAACTTTTCATCAGTGGCTCAAAACTTCAGGCCGGCATCGATCTGCGGATATTGGTGGATGAAGCGTTGGAATAGCAGTGGGTCAGATAAGACTAGATTATACTGGAAGTAAGCTTGCCTGACCTGGCCACAGAAACAAATTGCCAGGTGCACATCTCACCTGGCTGAATGGAACGAAAAGCTGAAAGGAGTTGTCTGCCATGAAGAAATTCCTTGCCGGCATTATCGTCGGTTTCGTGCTGGCCACAGCACTGGCCGTCGCCGCCGCAGATCCCATCAAGCTCATCATCAACGGTGCCGAAATCACTGCGGACCCTGCGCCGCAGATGTTCGGCGGCCGCGTCTTCGTCCCGGCCCGCTATGTGGCTGAGCCGCTGGGGGCTACGGTGGAGTGGGATGCGGCTCAGAATGCGGTAGTGATTACGTCAAAAACGGCGGTGGAGCCGGAGGAGCCCGAAGAACCACCAATTAACGAAACGGGAGAATATTTATCATTAAGAGACCTAGGTGAATTATATGGTTTAAGTGTCAGTGTGAGATATGCAGATTCGGGACCGGAGAGCGCTTATACTTCGTACATAATCAATGGCCTGGTTATCCGAATAGATAAAGATAAATACGATGAGCTAAGTAATGGTGATATATTGACTGTTCCTGTGTATAGCAATAATCAAATCATTGATTATTGCAAGCTGTATATAGAAAGCGGCAGGACGTTCATTGAAGCAAGAATCCTGAAGATTATCGAATCTGCGCCAAAGCCAGAGCCAGAGCCCGAACCCGAACCCGAACCCGAACCTGAACCTGAACCTAGATCGATAGTTGGTGAACTTGGTCAAACATTGGAAGTTGAAGGATTAAAAATCAGAATAGATGGCATCAGATATAGCGAAGAGCATCCTGATGCCACAAATACCTGGTCAACCTTTGCGCAAGATGGAATGGAATGGGCAATTATTTCGTTCACTATTATCAATGATAACGCCGAGCCAAATAGTTGGGCTAGTGTTGGAAATTGGGACGCTGATGCATATAAAGACCACCCTCGTTATAAAGAGTGGTTGCAAGTATGGTCGTATCGAGCTTCAACCAATCGTCTTGAAGTAAATAACTGGATATATGAAGATGAAACAATGTCATCCGAAATATGCTTTCAGGTTTTCGAGGGCTTGAAGCTAAGTAAGATTATTTATACTGGTATTAATGATGTAGAAATAACGTTTAAGGTACAGGCCCCTTAGCTTGATGCCGCTAGTCCGTGCAATTGCTTATATAAATATTCGAGAGCCTTGTTGCACACTCCGCACTTGGCTCTCTATTTGTTTGATGTCTTTCTTTGTCTCTTCAATGGCTTTTTTAAGCCGTCGGACTAGCAGTTACCAATCCGGCTGTCCTATCTCTTCCACCGCCAACAGCGGCAAATTGAGCAGCCAACATTCCTTTTTATAATCCGCCATAGACGTCCGGATCGGGAGTTGCGGCTAAGATTTCTCCCGATAAGCGTCAAACTCTTCACTTGCTTATTGGAATTACAAAAAATCAAACGATCTTTCGTTAAACCTTTACACTTTTACAAACGAATCTGTGAGTAGCCTTAGTCAGTCCGGAAATAAATGCTGTGGGAAAATGTTACCGCCCATGCCCTCCAAAAGCAAATCGCGGGGCCGGTCGTCTTCGACCGCCCCGCTCGCTTCGCCTTCCTGGTTTTGGCAGGAATACTCTTCCATGCATAGAATACAGCAGGTATATAATGCAAATAAGGAGTGAGTTTCGTGTCAAAACATATCAAGTTCCTGATTATCGGGCTTATCGCCGGTCTCCTGCTCGGGCAGGCATTCTCCGTGCTGGCGGATCAGCCAATCAAGCTCATCATCAACGGCGCCGAGATTACCGCCGACCCAGCCCCGCAGATGTTCAGCGGCCGCGTCTTCGTCCCGGCCCGCTATGTGGCCGAGCCGCTGGGGGCAACGGTGGAGTGGGATGCGGACAGGAATGCGGTGGTAATTAGCAGAGTACAAGATTTATCGCAAGAACAACAACCTGTTTCAGCGGTTGATAATGACGATTTAGTTCGCTTAGGAGGCTATGATCAGTTTGTTAAGATCGGTGACAACTTGTACTCTCTCAATAATAACCTCTCTCTTTTTATCCGTGACGGTAAGTATTACGCCGATAATGTGAATGCAATTAGTGGCCTCCTAGCTTTGCGCTACAATGACTACCAGATTAGAGACTCGGATAATCCATTTTTAAAAGGCACTATTGCATTACACGCATCAGAATTTATTCGATCGGAAGTGGTTTACACTAGCGCCAAAGACAATCATGTTGTCACCACTTGTTACAGCCCGGATAAAAGCAAAAGCTACGAAATATCAAGCGACCCAAAAACTAGAAGCGGAATGGTTCAGTTCGGGACAAGCTACTACATTCCTATAAGTGACATATTCAACACCCTAAACCATTCTTTACCCGAGATACAGGTCGATGAGACCCAAAGCGAATTAACTATCACTCTACCCGCCTTGTAGGCGGTTTTTTTATCCGAATACCGCAGTTGGACTATTACTACCCCAAATAATATTATCTGTTGCGCTCAAATCCAGAGTCCCAAAAACCTTCACCGCTCCTTCGTCATCTGTATCAGGTCTCAATTCAATATCTGTTCCCGCAGCAAGAGTAAGTTTTACTTTTGCTTCAACCCAGGCATCTAGCGCGCCTCCGTCAAGAAACTTCAGATACCACGCTCCATCAGGCTCCACTCCACCGCTGTAAAAATAAATGTCTCCGTATTCATCACTGGGGGTTTGCCATATGCCATGTTTATGCCCATCTGAGTTGTAACCGCTGATTCCACTGCTATTTATCACTACTCTCGCATTTCCGGTAGCGGCAGACTGGATTGTCGCCCCAACCATTGTCGCAACACCATTATAGTTCACCCGAAAGGGTGCACTTGCCCGGTTAGCGTAGGTTGACCCGGACCAAATGGCGATGGCGGTGTCTGACCCACCGCCGGCGATGCCGGATTTCGTAATATTGTTGCTGTCCTGCAGTTCGATCCTTCCCGTTGTAACCAAACCATCGGCTATTACCGTGGACGTCCGGTCGGCATTGGACGGCGGCTTAGTGCCGGTGATCTGACTATACGATGGCACCCAGGTATCCGCCCGCGCGCCCACATCACCAGCAGTCGGCGGGTTCTCCAGGCTGCCCCACTGAACAGTCGCCCCGGCACCGAGGACAATGCCCTCTATCACGTTGATTTGCTCGGCCGTCAGCGTCCCGGTGTAGATCCCGTCCTCGTCGATGTGGGTCAGCCGTTCCCCGCCGCCGACGGTATCCCAGTCGATTGCGGCATTCTCCCCCAGCACGATCCCCACCTCGGCGCTGATCGTCCCGGTCTTGATGTAGCTCGCGTTCATGTACAGCTCCCCATCCTCCATGAAGAGGCCCTGTAAGGCACCGTTGTCCGTAAGCTGGTTGAACACCGCCTCCTGCGAGGCGACGATGGCACCGATCTGCTCCGGGGTCGGCAGGTTGATACGCGCCTCCCCTTCCCAGACGATCGACGCGTTCTCGCCCAGCACGAGTCCCCCGACCGCGTTGATCTGCTCCGCGGTGAGCTGCCCGGCGTAGACCCAGTCGGCGGTCACGCTCGCGGCCCGCACCACATTGTCCTCGTCCAAGTGCTGCAGCATCCACTCCAGTTCCTTGCGGAGCTGGATGAAGGCCGTGTACAGCGCGGCAAAATCCTTATCCCGGTCCCCGGCCAGTTCGGGCCAGGGCAGTTTCGCTTCCGGCATTACCGTTCACTCCCTTCGGCGTAGCGCCACCGGATCGAATGGATCCGCGTCCCCGGCTTGCTGCCCGCGAGCCGGATGCTCCAGAGCTTCCCGCGCCGCAGACTCACCCGGAGCCGGTAGATCCGCCGCGCGGCGGCCGTCTCCGCCGGATTGACGATATTCCCGGCGCCGACAAAGTCGGCGTCGTCTTCGTTCCTGAGATACGCCCGCACCGTCTCCGTGGCCGCGAGCGCCGCGTCCACGAAGAGCTCGAGATTGTACTTCCCGGCCGCGCTCTCCGCCCCGAGCTGCCCGGTGGTGAGGCTCCAGGCGTACGCCCCTTCCGGCGTCCCGGTGCCGGCCGAATTGGTGCAGATCAGTTCCTGGAGTTGATCGTTTAAGGCCACGATGCTTCCACCCTGCGCGGCGATCCCGCCGGCGAACGGGTACTGCATCGTCTCGGCCGCCCACTGGCCGGTCAGGGTGTCGTAGACGTAGAGGCGGTCCGGGAGCGCGGCGGCCGCCGGGCAGTACGCGTAATACTTCCGGCCGTCCGTGGCCGCGGCTATCGCCGGATACTGCGCGAGGTCCGGCACCCGCCGGGAAACGAGCTGCGGCATCCCCCCGCTGTAGATCATGATTCCCTGCCAGGAGCGGTAGAAGAGCGCCCCGGCAACATTGGCGACCGCGCGGGCAAAGCCGGTTTCCGCCCCGGCGTTCGGGCAGGCGGTGACCACCGTCTGGAAGTTGGCCGGCTTGGTGCCGTACACCTCATAGACCGAATTCTCCTTGAAGAACACCGGGTGGTTATTGCACACCTCCACCCCAGTGAAGTCCCCGGTCCCGCCCGTATCGAGGGCGTAGCTGTCCGTCGAGAGCCCGTCGAAGACGTTCCAGTTTTTGAAATCTCCGAGCTTGGAGGCGTAGATCGTCCTCCCCTTGTAACCCCAGAGCCGGTTGTTGTGCTCGATGGCCCCGTCCAGGTCCGGAAACGCGTGCCGGATGGTGACCGCGTCGTTTGCTTCCGTCCCGGCGGTGAAAGTGTCGGCGTCGAAGGTGAGCACATTGGGTCCCGTTGCCCGGACGATGGCTGTCTTGTTGTTCTCCGGATGCGCCGCGCAGCCGGAAATCTCCACGCCGTCCCCGGCGGCGAAGCCAGCCGCATCCACCCCGGCGGCGGTCAGCTCTCCCGCCGCGAAACTGAGCTCGCCCGGCTCCGCCGTATATGCCGCCTCGATGGCGGCGAGCGCGCCTGTCTCTTCATTGTAATACTGCTTGCTCGCGCCGAAGAGCGCGTTCTTGCCGAACCGGGCGAGCAGCCGGTCGTCCGCTTCCAGGTCACCGATATATTCACCCCCGACGTACAGCCGGGTCGTCACGCCGTCGGCCAATATCGCCGCCGTCGCCCCGGTCACGGCGAATATCTCCCGCGCCTGCGTCCCCCAGTCGTACGTCCGGACAATTTCGCGCGGCGACCGGGCAACGAGCGCCGGGGCGTAGTCGGTGAGCATGTCCAGGAGCAAAGCCAGCTCACCCGCGCCGATCTCCGGCAACTGGTTCAGCCCGGCGAAATCGGCGACCGCCACCTGCCCTTTTCTCGCTCCGTACCGCAGCAGCGGAAATCCCTGCATCGTCTTCGCCCCCTTACCAGATATTCACGATCTTATTGCCGCCGGTCACCGGCCGGATCTGCTGCCGCTCGCCCAGAAAGGCGTCGAGGCGCGCGTTGAACAGGGCGATGTTGTTGTTGTACCCCTCGTACTCCTGATTGTGGAAGTCGATCATCGCCATCAGGTAATACCGGTACAGTTCCTCCCAGTCCTCACCCAGCAGCAACGTCTCGTTCGCCGTGTAGGCGGTCAGCTTCAGCCGGTAGACCACCCGCAGACCGGGCGTCGTGTCCGACGCCGCCGGCACCGGATAGATGCCGAGCTTCCCGGAGCTATCCTGATAATACCCCGTCTGCCCCGGGCTCCGGCAGTCGATCCGGGGGTACTCTGTTTTGTTCACATAGACCGCCGCCACGGCGTCGAAGCTCACGCCGTCCGGCAGGTCATACGCCGCCTGACCCTGCACCCGGAAGATGTCCGCGTAGCCGAAGCCCCCGCAGGCATCCTTCGCAAGCTTCAGGTCCAGGTCCGAGAGCCAGGTCCGCTTCTGCTTCAGGGTGAAACTGTTCGGCTTCAGCAGGTCGACATCCCCGATCAGGCTCGCTACTGTCGCCATGCTCCGTCCCTCCTCACGCCGGCACCAGATTGCCGTTGATTTTCGCTTTGCCTTCCGTCACCGTGGCGACCTTACCGCCCGCGAACGTCACCTGCGCCTGGTAAGTGTACACACCGGCGAGGTCGGCGGTATCCGCGGGCGTCAATATCACCTTGAACCGGTCGTCGCCCAGGACCAGCCCCGTCTTGCTCAGCACGACGGCGCCGTCCCGCGCCAGGACCAATTCCACCGCCGCGTCCGCGAGCGTCATCCCCTTGGGCATGGGGACCGTAAAGACCAGTTCTTTGTCGTTGCCCTCGTACAGGGAGAAATTCTGGTTGCGCAGCGTCATGCCGACCCCCCCTCCGATTTCGATGCTCCCCGCGTATTCCGCCCCCAGGTGCAATTCCGGCTCGTACTCGCCCTGCAGGTGAATGACCGGCCGCCGGATGACGATGACCAGGCGCAGCGTATCGGCCGGGACCGCCTCGGCCAAGCATGTGACGCGGTACGTGTCCGGGCCGAAGCCTTCGGACCGCGAGATAACCCGCAGCAAATCCGCCAACACGGCTTCGTTCGCGGATACCTTGCGGACGGCGTCGGCCGGTACTGCCTCGCTCATCCGCAGGCTTCGCCGGGTGTCCGCAGGGATGACTTCCGCCGCGGATACGATTCTGTAGGTGTCAAGGCGGAATGCCGCCGGCTGGGCGATCAGCCGGAGCAGGTCCGCGCTTACGGACTCGTCCAGAGTGATGACCCGGTAAGTATCAGCAGGCACCGCTTCGCTGCGGATAACCGCCCGGTAAGTGTCGATAGTAAAGTCCGCCGGTAAAGCAAGCATTCTGAGGGTGTCCGATGCAAGCAACTCCTCAATGCTGACTCTGCGGCGCAGGTCCGCGGGGACAGGCGCGGCGAGAACGGTATTCCGGAAGGTGTCGGCCGGCAACGGGTCGAGCCGGGAGACGCTGCGGCGGGTGTCGCCCGTTAAGCTTCCCGGAACGGAAATATTCCGAACTGTATCTGTAACCGGCGCTTCAATTCTATGTACTGTTCTCAGAAGGTCTGCCCGAACTGTCTCAATACCGGAAGGAAAGATCAGCAACCAGGGATAATCGATCATGGTCCAAGTATTTACGAAGTCCCAATCTATGTATGTTTGTTGATTCTGCAGCTCCGCGGTGGTCTTCGGAGCACCAACGCCGCCGGCGTCCTCACTGCCGAATAAATCACTGTCCCAGTAAGACGATGTCGCTGTGCATCCGCCACCGCTTGACGGGCACAGACCGTACTTCATTCCCAAAGCGTCATCTAAGACAGTCAGGTCACAGACTGCGTAACTGTTTTGAATACTAAGCGTGTCAGAATAACAAAGCCCGAAAACATGCGCAGGGTTGTTTACTGAGTCTGCTACGGTCACACTGACCCGCGCGAAGCAGTTGCTTATCACCCCATCGCCGTAATAGTACAATGACCCGAAGCAACGTTCTGTCGTTAGGGCCGGGGCATCAAGAACAGTGAAATTACCTGTAACACCCACATTATGCAATTCTGTGTCAGTAGCCACCAAAGCGATACCACAAGCACATTGGCAGGATATATTGACATTTTCCAACAGTAAGTTCTTGATTATTGCGTTTGAACCAGAGCCTTGCACTGCACCGAGCAACGATGGGGGTATTCCTTGCCCGGCATCTTCCTCGGTTATATATTGATACAGATTGCTTATTTTATGTCCGTCACCGTCGAAGACCCCGGAAAAGGCATCATAGTCATCATTGTCGAACAGACCTATCCAGCCCTTGCCGTCGTTCCAGTTCGCCGTATCGCCGGCATCCAGGTCATTCATAAGCTTGTAATGCGCAGCGTTGTCAACTCTCATATATACTAAGTCCTGGAGGGTACGGATCTGATAGGGATCAAGCTCCGTGCCCGAGCCGGCAAACGGCAGGAGAGTATTGAAATACATGGGATTACCCCAGGACTCGCCGACTACGGCGGCAAAGCCGCAGAGGGAGTTGGGCCAGAGGCCGGTAACCTGGGCTGAAAACGGCCCGGGCTCGGTGAGCGTACCGGCTTCAATTATAATCGGGTAGTGTAATCCATAGCACTCGACCAAAAATCTACAGGCAAGTTCACTCGCGCCCCCCATACTGACGAGGCTGCCGTGCAGAACAGCCGTAGTCGCCGTTATCTCGGTAGCCGGCTGCGTTACGACCCGGGGGCCGCTGCGAAACAGAGTATCATAAAGGTCACCGCCGGTGACCAGAAGACCGCCGCCTTTAGATAGTTTAGGGTATATCTGCCCTTTGACAACGAACAACGGCATCAGCCCCTAACTGACTGTGATATCGCTGAAATAACTCACCGCACCGGCGCCGGTATCCCTTGCGGACAGAATCAAAGTAAGCACCTCATTCTTACCGGGAATTGCCGAGACATAAAGCTCCTGCCATGTGTCGTCGGCACCGCCGTGGGTATCGGTCTGAGGGGTGACAGACTCGCCATTCAGGACTATCTGCGGTTTATCCCCGCTCGTATTAAGGTGTTTTACCCGGACCCATATCTCGACTCTCTCCCCGGCCGCGGCGGGGATCTCGAACAGCTTCTGTCCGGCCCGTTCAATCCTGACGCCGGGCCCGACATTATAAAAGTTTTCCCAGTCTACGCTGACCAGGCTCGGTTCATAGGGACCGATACCCAATACGCCGTCGCAGAGTCTGCGTGCCCCACCCGTGATGTCGGTGGTTATACCCGACATATCGCTATCCTCATTGCCCATGAAGTCAAATTGCAAAATCGGGCACAAAGCGCTGATCAGGCCCAACGGATTATACCCGACATGCTTAAGAGCGGACAAGGCGGTAGCAGTCTCATATCCGCTGCCGCGAACCGGGTAATTGTTGCAATACCCACTAATGCCGGACACATCCAAAGGATTTGCCTGGTCCGTCCCGTAAGCTCCGTACCGGCAGAATACTGACTGGCAGTTCTGGAAAGACGCCGGAGCCTTACCGTAGAAGCCCGTGTTGCAGCTAAGCGCGATGCTGTTTACAACGTTCACATTCTCCATAAACCCGTAGTAGGCGCCGAAAGCAAGTGAATTGACTACTTTGCCCCCGGCTTGGGTTGTATCATAATAACCAAATCCGTAATAACCGCCGATTGCAATAGATTGCTGGATAAGTCTGCCGGAGTATCTGGAGCTAATCCCGGTATATCCGGCAATACCGATTAGATTTCTCCCGGAGTGGGGATTTGAAATTCCGTAGAGTGCAGCGATGGCAATACAGTTGACTATTATTCCTCCGGAACCTATTCCATGAGCACCTTCTACTACCAGCCCAACACAATAGCAATATTGATACGAGGTAGTTACAGTATTACTATCTGAACTACCGTCAATAAATATCTGCCCCCAGGGGCCTGTCATGAGATCCGGGTTAGGTACACCGATTTGGTTATATGTCTTAGCGTTAAAATGCCAGACAGCCCCGCTCGTTGGATTTTCGTTTTCATCACATCCGGTGACGCGAACCATTCCAGGCTTGTCATCCGTTAAGTATACACAGTCTGGGTCAGGACACCACACAATACGTAATTCTGACGTTCCGGCTGTCTGGAATACGGGTTTTTCCCGATATGTCCCGGGTCCGATGGCAACTGAGTCTCCGGCGGCCACCACTGTCACAGCCTTACCGATAGTCAGGAAAGGGGTTGCTTGGCTCAGGCCATCGTTATTGTCGTTGCCTCTTTGGGCGGAAACATAGTATACGGCCATATTTATACACCTCTGGGCATCATTAATTGTGGAGCGAGGTCGATAACAGGTTGCTTTTTGACCGTCATTTCCCTCTCACGAGCCCCGAGTTTCTGCAAGGGTTTGACCGGTTGCTCTGTCCCATACGCCTCAATGCGGACCTCTTCATCCCACCGCTGGTATCCGATGGTCAAGTCGCTGCCCTTTTCCTTGACCTCATAGTACTGCTGCTCCCGGACAACTTGCTTGCCAAGTGAGGCAGACCGCAGCATCCTCCACTTGATGGGTTCGCCGCAGTCGATAAGAGTTTTACAAATGATCTCTTCAGCATCGCCGGTCGCCCGTATTTCCTGCTCAACCGCTTCTTCCGGCTTCAATTCCCGCTCAAATTCTTCAGGCATCTCAATTCCCTCCCTAAGCCACCTGGATTTCCACCGCCACCACCAGATCCACGCTCACGTCGTTACCTGGTCCGGCTCGTCCGCTGTCACCTTCGCCTTCACCCGGAGGAGCCGGTTCACTGCCGTGACCGCCCCGGTGATGATCAAGGCCACAGCATAGGCACCGTGCGTTCCGGCCCGGCGTTGTCCTGCCCGGACGATGTGGTTCACCATTTTCTCAGCCTCTCTAAGCAGGCGAACTACAGTTCCTTCATTTATCTTAGCATACCTTGCAGGCACCGCTTTCGTCGCGCCTGCGGGCCGCGAAGCGGATTCCGGCTTCCGCCCTTACATACTTTGTCTTGCCGGCGGGCGGTTTGACCACTGCCGCACGCCGTTATCCGTTCTGTCTTATGCCGGCACCAGATTATCGCTTATTTCCAAAGTCCCTTCCGCCACCGTGGCGATCTTCCCGCTCGCGAACGTCACCTGCACCTGATAGGTATACACTCCGGCTAAGGCGGCGGTATCCGCGGGCAGCAGGACCACCTTGAACTTGTTGTCGTCCAGTATTATCCCATCCTTGCTCAGCACAACAGTGCCGTTCGCCGCCAGGACCAGCTTGACCGCCGCATCCGCAAGTGTCATCTCATCCGGCAGCGGAAGTGTGAAGATCAGGTCCTTGTCGTTGCCCTCGTACAGGGAAAAATCCTGGTTTTCCAGCGTCATGCCGAACCCACCTCCGATTTCAATGGCCGGTTCATACCCCCCGGCCAGATGCAGCACCGGGTCGTACCCGCTTTGCAGGTAAATGGCCGGTCGGATCAGAATGATGACCTGTCTCAGGGTATCGGACCGGATCCAGTCCCGAAGCACCGCCAGGCGGAAAGTGTCGTCGCCAATGGCCTCTGATAAAACGACCTTGCGCAGTATGTCGGCCAGGAATTCTTCCGTGACACCAACATACCTGAGGGTATCAGCGGTCGCCGTATCCATCGTCAGCAGAATCCGCCTTGTGTCCGACCTGGCGCCCTCGGCGAAGATGGTCAGGCGGAGCGTATCGGCCACGACGGCTTCCGCCAGCACTACCGCCCGGGCCGTGTCCGTCGGCACGGCTGCGCGGATGCCGACCCGGCGGGCTGTATCCGCTGCCGGGTCGGCATATATCGCAATCTTCCGCAGCGTATCGGCCGGCACGGCCCCCACCAGCGAAACCCGGCGGAACGCATCGGCCGGCACCGCCTCACCCTTATGCACCAGCCGCAGGGTATCGGCATAAGCCCGCTCAATCTCCCGCACGATCACAGTTCGTAGCGTGTCGGCGGGGATGCTTTCACCGATGGCAACACGGCGGATGGTGTCGGCTGCTATTCCCTCTCTTATCCCTATTCGCCGCAGTGTGTCGGCCCAAAAGGCTTCCGACAAAACAATCTGGCGCAGTGTGTCGGCTGCCGGCGCCTCGGATACGGCGAACGGGAACCGCTTGCCGTAGTGTGCGGTTCCGTAGGTTTGCGGGTACATGGTATCACCGCCTTTTACTGGGCAGCCAGCGTATCTTCCACTTCCTGCCGATACTCCGCATTCTTGATATCCTCAAGGGAAATCCGCCCGGACTGCACCAACCGGATTAGCGCCTGCACATAGCTCTCCAGCATTACAGAATCCCTTCCTTCTCCAGCAGCATCATCAGGAGGATGTCCTGCGTCTGCTCAATACGAACTAGTTTGTCATCGAGGCTTTCCTGGGGTTCGGAAGGAGTATCGGAAGGCTTCGGTTTCCGCACGATATGCCGCTTACCGCTGGCAGTAATAACCTCGAACTCCTGGATAATCTGTTCGCCTTCTTGATATTCGCGCAATAATTTTTCCATCAATCTAACACCGCCCATGCAAATATTCCATTTGCTACAGTAGTTGAGCATTTGACTACAAGAGAACTATGAAAACGAAGTGGGAATAGATTTAATCCTAAAGACAATAGGTCAATCCTATAGACTGACCCACCATCTATTTGTATAGTAAAAGTTCTGGAGGTTGTAGAAACATTATTTATCCCAACTAGATACCCGCTGCCTTGGATTTCGAGGAAAGTGTTCGCCGCAGAACCGGTAGGACAGTTGGTAACAACTGTTGCGCCGGTTAAAGATTTTATATCTTCAGCTAATTCTCGAATAGAATACATAAAGTCACCTTCTATCTTTATCTTATTAATCTAATATCACAGAACTGCCCATAACACCCTGAACCAGCGCTACCAACACTTCTATATATCTCAAAACTTACAGAGCAGTTCCCGCTGTATCCACCGACATCGACTGCTAGTATTCCCCAGCTAGATACCGATGCCGTACTGCTATGAACCTGAGAGCCATCTATTGAAACCCTAATTTGACAACTGGTGGCATTCTGATACATACGATAAAACCTTATCTCTTTGATGTTCGTTAAATCTAAAGTTAATGTAGCCCCTACTGTTCCAGTAGAGCCACCTGAGAAGACAGTAAATTCAGCTCTCATACCAACACCATTACTCTGGCGGCCTGCAATCCTACTAGTAGCCCCCAGAGATGTGATAGTAGCAGGAGGTACAGGAGATGCCCTATCCCAAACCTTCCCACTAGTGCTCTTTTTCCAAAGGGTATCTACTATATAAGGACTTGATAATAGTTGAGTTAACCTTCCCGTATTACTAACCATAGTTGTAACCATATCTGTATAATTAGTTGCGGCATCAATCATAGCTAAGTTATTGACCATTATAGGCAGAGCATAAGGACTAGCCGCTAAAGCCCCTCTTGCTATGCTTGAATTGATTAGTTCAACTCCATGTTCTTCATTAAGGAGTATCATCTCTGTTGCATGTTCATTCTGAGCTATAACTTGTATAGCATTATTATTTTTTATCTCCCCAATGGTAGCCAGCCCAGCGGCTTCCGGCATCTTAAATACATCAGCCAAAAGGTCGCCAATACTAGCTGTTTTACGCATAGCCAAGCTAGCGCTTTCTCGACTTACGAAATCCCCAACCATCTGCCGATATAGTAATTCATCTGATCCAGAGCCAAACGGAATAAATGGCACCTACTCCACCTCCTCATAGAAAATACCCCATTGTCCGTCCTGGATACTTACTCCCCAGGCATAGACAGTCTGCGTATCCGGGTCAGTAACGCGATGGGGTATGACGGCGTCGCGGTGGGCATCTACCTTCGTCTGTGCTCCGACCGGTGTCTCAGCCCCGGTTTGTGCAGCAGTAACGCCGTGTGGGTTGTCGACGTTGCCGATATGCGCCGCCAGGTCTGCCGCGTCCGCCAGTTCCTGCTGCGTCCCCGCACTGAAGATGACCTCTACCCGGTCCCCGGCATTATGCGCCACGGCGGCAGTTCCTTCCCGGCCGCGGAGCACACCGGAGAGCGTATTTGTCCCTTTGTTGATCGCGCCGACCTCCATGATTTCCTTGACGCCGGCAAATCCCAGCGTCAGATCGTGGACCAGGACGATAAATGGCCCAGCATCAGGGAAAGCAGCAGCGTCAGCGACCACAAAGCTGGCCGCGCTGCTGTTTATCCCGGCGGCAAGTGTCGTCACCGCGAAATTGGCGCTTTTGAGTCTCGGCATCTATCTCACTCCCTAGACCGCCTGGATTTCTGCCGTCACCACCAGGTCCACACTCGCGTCGTTGACCGGATCCGGCTCGTCGGAGGTTGCCTTCGCCTTCACCCAGAAGAGCTTATTCACCGCCGTCACCGGCCCGGTAATGGTCAGGGCCGCGCCGTAAGCCTCATATACACCAGCCGCCCCCGCGTTGTCCGGAGCTAAAGCCCACTTATTCGCCGTCGTCCCGGTCGGAGTGACGGTCACGTCCCCGACCGTGGCGTAGCCCGCGTCGCAGCGGACCGCGAGCTTGATATCGCCGCTCTCCTCGTTGTCCGTCGCGTTCAGCGGCCCCACGGAGACGGGAGCCAACCCGGTGTTTTCCGACACCTGCGTCCCGTTCGTGCCCCCAGCGGTCGGGTTCCCCTGATAGACATGGATATGGTTAGCCATTTTATCAGCCTCCTTGTCGTATGCTGTGCTATAACCACAACGCTGAAAGGTTTTTGCTTAACAGCATGCAGTTAAGCGTTATTCTGGGTTTTCGTACCCCATCAACACACATGTTCCGGACGCAAGCTACTTAAAGGTATCCTTGGCACCCGCCTCACCTAGTCCGCTCTCCTCGTACCCCATATGAACACATGGTCCGGGCGCCAGCGACCTTTAGTGAGCATCGTGCCGTGTCCGTCGAGGGCGAAGGCTTCAGACGGGGCCGAGCCATGGAGGGCGAGGCGGCAATCACGCCACGGAAGGCGTGTTTGCAAGTTTACCCCGTCTGAAACCGAGGCTGAGACGCTGACATGGCCGATGTGAAACTATTGAGCCAAGACCGGACCATAGAAAAGCTATCCAGCGAAGCAAAGCCGCAATTTTTTTCCTGCATAACCACCGTTATTCTCCATAAATATAGTCAATGCGTAGCTATCATACGAGGGGGCCGAAGCCCCCGTCAATTACCTGCTACATCCCGTACGGGTTCTGCTTCCGGCGTTCCTCGTATTGGCTTTCGAATTGCTTGCTCACATCCGCCGCCTCGGCCGCCTGCCGCTCGGCCGCGGCGAGCGCCAGATACACGAAGCGGGGAATCAGCACCAGCTTGCCGCGCTGGATCAGGTACCGCTTCCCGTTCACCGTGATGTCGATGTCGTTCTTGTATCTTTCGTTGTCCTTGAACGCCCGGAACGGCACCCGCTCCTCCAAATACGCCTTCTGAGCGGCCGGCGTCCGGTCCACGGGCGGCGGTAATTCTTCGTCTTCCGCTGCCCTGGCCCGCTCCTCTGCCTCCCGGGCCTGCGTCCGGGCCGCCGCCGCTTCTTCTTCCGCCTGCGCCCGTGCGGCTTCCGCCTTCGCAAGCTCGGCCTTCAATTCGTCCATCGTCAACTCGGCCGTTACCTTCTTCTCCTTATCCGCCATAAAGGGAATCACTCCTCATCGCAAATTTGTTGTCAGGGGAGGGGAATCCCCTCCCCTGACGGTTCAGTTCGCGTCCGGCTTAGTTGGCGCCGGATTCGTAAGTGCTCGCGGTCTCGATCCGCACCATGTAGGCGTTCACGAGGATTTCCGCCGTCTTCGTGGCCTTCCAGCCGGAGGTGGCCCGCTGATTCAGGGGGTCGGCCGTCCCGGCGGAGCCAAGCTGCTTGATAATGTTTTCCAGGCCGCCGCCCTGGACTTCCGTCACCCCATAGGCGTCCGCCCCGAGGACGAGCGTCGAGTACACATCCCGGCCGGCCGCCCCGGCCTCGCCGGGATAGACCACGTCGCCGTCCGCCGGGTTATGCGTCGGCGTTTCCTCGATGGTGACGGTGGCGGCTCCGGCCGCCCCGGCCGAGGCGCTCGCGACGGTGTAGAGATAGCCGTCCACGATGATGCTCCGGCCGGCGAGCGCCGTCGCGTCAGCCGCGGCGAGCGCCTCGTCAATGGTGATGACCTTGTTCGAGTAGCTTGCGACCGTGAGGTTCCGGGCCGCATTCACACCGGACTGCACCAAGTCGGGCGCGTGGAAGATTTTCGCTTCCGTCGTCTCCACAAACCGCACGCCGTGGATCCGCCCGATTTCGCCCGCGAAGATCTGGGTGCTGCCCGCGTAGCGCGCCGCCTCGATCCAGTCCTCGTCGCCGGTCAGGTCGTAAGCGATGTCCGGGTGAACGATCGCCACATAGCTCCCGTCGATTTTCTTCGCCTTGCCGACCTTCAGGGTCCGGACCGCCCGGCGAATAGCGCTGACGGTCAGGTAGTGGTTATTCGTTGCCGTGGTGTCGCCGCCCACCAGGAGATGCCGGGCGGTCACCTGCCCGTCGGCGAACTGCACGTTCGTCCCGGCGTTGATGATGTCCCGGGTGATGGTGTCGAGCGTCTCGCCGGCCTGGTTGCCCAGGAGCCGCGAGGCGTGCACCAGGTTGTTGTCGATGGCCGTCAGCAGCAGCAGATCGGACAGTTCGATGTAGTCACCGTACTGGTGGATCGTGCTGGCGACGGTGAATACGGTCAGCGATTTTCCGGACGGCGTCACGCCCTCGGCGAGCGGCGTGGTCGCCTTCGCCAGCGGATTGTACCCCCGAAATTCGACCGCCTTGCCTCGGCCCCGCGGAATCGGCTGCTTCTGGCCGAACTGGTCGTGGATGAGCACCGGCACGGCATTGTCGATCATGTAGTCGCTGTAGAACGTCTTCATCTCGTCCGAGAGCGTTCCCGTCTCGGTCGTCTGGGTATTGTCGAACATTGCGAGGTCTACCGCGAGGTAGTCCGCAACGTCGTACAGCAGTTCCGTGATTTTTTCCATTCCTGTCTTACCTCCCTTGTTTTCTTCGGCGCCGCAAGGGAGGAACGCCTAAAATACGATCTCTTCCCCGCTTGCGGCGCGGCGGGCGAGTTCCGCCCTGTCTTTGACCGTCAGGTTCCTGACTTCTTTCTTCACGATTACCCCGGTTGACGCCGCCGCGCCGTTCTCGGCCGGCCGCGACCCCCGGGCCTGGATTTGCTGGGTCACCGCCGACACGGCGTCCTTCTTGGCGGCCTCCACCTTCCGGTTCAGGATGTCGTTGAAGTGCACCACCTCGTACGCCGCCTTCACCGACACTCCGGACTGCAGGAGCTTCACGAAGTCGGGATTATCCGCTTCCCGGCGGAGATCCAGATCCGGTATCACGCCCGGCCGGTCCTTGGTGCCGGTGAGCTGCGCCGCCTCGTCATACCAGCCCTTGACGATGGCGTCCTGCGCTGTCCGGACCGCCCGCGCCTCGTCCGCCTGCCGTGCCCGCTCCCGGGCCGCCTTCGCGTCCAGGTAGTCGGCGTAGGTCGCCGGGTCCATGTTGGCCCGCTGGGCCAGACGTTCCACCGCCTCGCCCTTCACCTTGTCGGTGAGTTGCCGTACATTGGTGACGCCGTGAACCATAGACAGCGCGTCGAGGAGCTGCTGGACCTCGCTCAGCCTCGTCTGGAGGCGCTTCGCTTCCTTGAAGCGCTGGTCGATCAGCCGCTGCGTGTCGGCCGTGTACTCCTCCCGCAACAGTTCCCGTGTCACCTTTTGGTAGAGAGCTTTGCGCTCGTCGGCCGTCAGCGTGTCGATGTCGGGCAGCTCGTCCGGCCGGCGGCTCTCAGCTTGCGTTGCCTGCGTCCGGGTCTCGCTCCCGGCGTCGGAGCCCTTTGCCGGTTCGGGCTTGGCCGCAACACCGGTTTTGCCCTTGTCGCCCCCGGTGGCTTGCGGCGCCGGCGACTTCAGGTCCACCGACTCGCCGGCCATGACCCGTCTGGCAATCTCGCGCCGCCCGTCCGGCGTGCCGGCCGGATTTGCCCCGGCCTTGGCGCCGGCGTCCGGTGGTTCTGCCGCCCCGTCGGCTGTCGCCGTCCCGGCTGTGTTCTCGCCGGTTCCTACGGTCCCGGCCGCGGTCCCGGCGGCCGCTTCTCCGGCCGGCACACCGCCTTCCCCGTCGAACAGCCGCAGGTCTGCCGGCATTAACACCGTCTTGTCAGAGAACATAGTCCTACCTCCTCGCCGTCTTTCCGGTGTGTCATTCTGCCGTCTTTTCCGGCGTGCCAGCGGGCTGCACCCGCCTTTACGGTTCTTTCACCGCCAATATATCACAAAACAAAGGAGGCGCTTGCGCGCCTCGCCCGGACTGCCGGTAAAGGAAAGCATGTCATATCGATAGCCTATCCCCCTACGGGTTCGCAAACCCGCCATTCTCCCCCGGAGCCATTCTATTTCTTCCACATCGAAGTGACGGGAAGCTGGAAGGGGATCCGCTATATCCCTCTCCCAATTCTGGGAGAGGGCGGGGGTGAGGGTTAATCGTTCCGGGGCAAGGGTGAAGGTTCAATAAGGCATGCCGCCCGGTCCGCATGGTCGGTTCTGCCAAGATTGACAAAATGTGTCGAAATTGATTAAGATGTCTGTGGAGGTATTATCAATTTAATTGTAGTTTCTTTAGCAATACGGATTGGCAGGCAAACGGCAAAATCGCATCTCTTGTATTTCAGCAGTACAAAGACACACAACAAGGGGGAACACAAATGCATCACAGCTTTCGGAAAAGATTGACCGCAATCATCCTGGCCTTCTTGCTGATTACAGGTGTCCTGCCGGCAGTGACACCGCCGGTGATGGCGGCGGACCATTCAGTAACGCTTGCTAATGAAGCTACCGTCGGTGCGTACTGCCATATTACAGCCACAGAAATTTTCGGCGTTGAACGCGCCGCCAGTGAGTGGGCAGAGATAGGATTTACAAGGCCGGTTTTGACAGGGAGTCCGGGCACCTACGGAGATTTGTCCTATCAGGAGGGCCCCCCGCATATCGGCGCTGACGGCACTAATTACGGTGAAATCAATGGGATACTTGTATTCGATGAACAGGATTACTATTTTATCGCAGATACGGAGGGCACATATACCTTTACCGCATATTACGATGATGAACTTGCCAGTATTTCTGATAATTATAACGTAACTATAACCGTAGACCCATTGGCCGCTGTGCCGACAGTAACGGAAATCAGTCCGACGAGCGGCCCGACGGCAGGCGGGACAAGCGTCACCATCACGGGCACGAATTTCACGGGAGCGACCGCGGTCAGCTTCGGTGCCACGAACGCGGCCTCCTTTACCGTCGACTCGGCGACCCAGATCACGGCCGTCTCCCCCGCCCGCGCGGCCGGAACGGTAGACATTACGGTTACCACGGCAGGCGGCACCAGCGCGACCGGCGCGGACGACCAATTCACTTACACGGCGTCCAACACGCTACCGGCCTTTATCGGCGGCACGACGGCCCTGACTGTCAATGCAAACGCTTCGGCGACTGATATAAAGGTCCTGCTTCACGCCAGTGATACCGACATAGACCAGACCCTGACCTGGACGCAGCACACCGCACCCAATCACGGAACCCTTACCGTCTCGGGTGCTACTGCCGCTTCGGGCAGCGCAGACATCACGCCGGGCGGCACGATCACCTACACCCCGGCGGCGGGCTTCTCGGGCTCGGACAGCTTTACCGTGCAGGTTTCCGACGGCACGGCGAGCGCGACGCGGACGATCGCCGTGACAGTCAATTCGACCAGCGGAATCGTCACGGAGCATTATGATGACGAAAGCAACGGCGCTACTGCCTGCAGCTGCGGCGGTTTTGGTTTCACCCTGACAGGCGGCAAACTATCCGTTGCCAATATCCCAACCTATGGCTGGACGGGAACGGTCACGGATGACTGGTATGCGGATAACTATTCCCATCTCCTCGCTTCAGAAGGAACTGTCGGTTCCATCCAGATAGAACCCGGAGCAACCTTTCGGGTACATGATCTGTATATTTTCCCGGGAGTAACCGGAGATTTTGTCAGCAATGACGGAACAGTTGTCATAAGCGGTAAATTGGAGGGCTCCACGGAGTTTACGGACACTGTGGAAAGCGGCGAGATCAATGTATTCTCTCCCCCAAATAACGGCTGGACCTATGTAGACTTAAGCGCCTACAGCAGTCAGGCGATTGACACGCTGGAATTCGAACTGGGGGGAAACCTCCGGTACCTGGCGGTTGACGCGGTCCGGCACGAATCCACTAGTTTACCGGCCCTCCCCCCCGCCCCCACGGTAACCGCGGTCAACCCGGCGAACGGTCCGACCGCAGGCGGGACAAGCGTCACCATCATGGGTACAAGCTTCACCGGGGCGACCGCGGTCACAATCGGCGGTACCGCCGCCACGGACGTCACGGTTGTGAACGCCACGACAATCACGGCGACCACGCCCGCGGGAACCGCGGGGGCTAAGGACGTTGCCGTGACGACGCCGGACGGGACCGGCACGGGGGCGGGCCTCTTCACCTATGTCGCCGCCCCCACGGTGACGACGCAGGCGGTGACCGATATCACGGCGACGACGGCCACCGGCAACGGCAATATCACCGCGCTCGGCTCGCCCAACCCGACCCAGCACGGCGTGGTGTGGAGCACGTCCGAAAACCCGACCATAGCTGATTCCAAGACTACGGAGGGCGCGGCCGCCGCCACCGGAGCGTTTACCGGCAGCATCACGGGGCTTACACCCGGTATGACCTATCATGTCCGGGCGTACGCGACGAACGACGCGGGGACCGCCTACGGGGCTGATGTAACCTTTACGACAGCGGAAGCGGCAACCGGCGGCTGGGTTGAGCCGAATCAGAATATCGAAGGCCTGAACTACAACACCTCGGAAAGTGCGAACAGCCCTTCGGTTGTCCGGTTCGGCGGAGAATGGTACGCCGCCTGGCAGGAAGCGGTATCCGGCGGCTCTTCCCAGATCCGCGTTGCCAAGCAGTCGGCGGCAGACGGCACCTGGAGTTTTATCGACGGCGGCGGCGCGGCGGGCATCAATTTCAATAGCACCAAGTCCGCATCCTCCCCCAAGCTTGTGGTCTATAGCGGTAACCTTTTTGCCGTCTGGACGGAAAGCTCTTCGATCGTGGCGAACGGCTCTCCCCGCACCGTTGATCAGGTCCGCGTCAGGAAGTATAACGGGGGCAGCAGCTGGACATTTGTGGACGCGGTGGACGCAAACGGCGCCACGGCGCTGCAGCCGGGCGACTATGCCACCTATGATTATCCCTATTCGCAGTATGTGTCCGCAACTGCCGACGCGACCGGGCTGTACGTCGCCTGGGCGGAACGATGCAATAGCGGCAGCTTTATCGGAGTTCCGACTACTAGTCAGCTCCATGTCGCAAAATATAACGGTACCGACTGGAGCATAATCAGCGATACCACAGCCGCCTCCGGGCTGAATATCAGCCCGGAGGAATCGGTGGGCAGTACTTCCATTGCGACGGCAGGCTCGGGAAACCTGTATTTGACGTGGACCGAAAAGGGCAATGTCTATGTCAAGTCATATAACGGCACCGTGTGGAGCGGTGAGTTGAGCGGCAGCGCGAACGGCCTGGAATATGATGCCTCGAAGAATATCAACAATCCCACGCAGGTTGCGATTCTGGACGGGGTGCCCTACGTGGCCTGGCTCGAGGCGAACGCCGGCGGCATCAACCAGGTGCGGGTGAAAAAATACGTAACCGGAAGCTGGACGTCGGTTGACGGCGGCGGCCTGAATTACAATCCGGCCAAACACGGCAGCAGCACGGCGCTCGCGGCCGATGCCGACAACCTGTACCTGGGCTGGTCGGAAGCCTCCGCCGCCGTTTCGCAGTTCAGGATCATGTCCTATAACCCTGCGGATGGCTGGTCGGCGTTCGATGCGGACGGGATCAGCGCGGGAGACGACGCAACCGGCATCAATATGGATACCCTGTATCCAACAGCGAGCAAGTCCATCGGCACCGGGGACGGAAAGCTATGCGCCCTGTTCTGCGAAGGGGAAAGCTATGTCTATCGGATCCAGTTCAAGGAATATGATCCTACGTTCTCGCTGCCGGCAAACGGCGCGCGGCTTAGCGGTCTGACCGCGAGCGCCGGTACGCTAGTCCCTGCCTTCAGCAATACTGTCTACGATTACGTCCTGTTGCTGGACAAGGACGCGGCGAGTGTTGACATCACGCCGACGCCGGCGGACGGCAATGCGATCATGCTGTACAACGGTTTGCCGGTCGCAAGTGGGAGCCCCCTGAACATCGGCGGCCTGCCGGCCGGAGATACCAACATTCTGATTAAGCTGGTCGCGGATGAGGCGGCCATTGTCAAACACATCAATATCCGGATCAACCGGGCCGTATCCGACACACAGCGGATGGTTTCCGCGGCGGGCGACAGCTTTTTTGATAGCGATGGTTATTATTGTCCGGAAGGCGACACTTATACCTATCCGGGCGAGGCTGTCAACTGGGTCGGCTACGACGATTCTTATGGTGTGGAAAACACGAGCGTCCTGAAATTTGACTACAGCTTCCTGGCGGAAGACGTGACCGCCGGCGAGCTTTCGGTTAAGGTCAGATCCGTATCGGACGACCGCGACGGGGAAAACCCGTATATCACCCTGACCGGTTCGGCCGACACCGACTGGACGGAACAGTCGGCGTCGCTTCCCGTTTCCGGCGGCTCCGATGTGGAGATCATCACCGCGGATGATACGGGGATTTCCGAGGGAGCCTGGAAGAACATCGACGTCACGGCCTACCTGACCGGCCTCAGCGGCAAAACCCCAGTCTTTGTGCTGGAAGGGAACGCAGTCGAGGAAGATGTGCCAATAAGTAAGGCGTGCTGTTTTACGTTCTACTCCCGAGAGAATTCGGTCGATCAGCCAAAGCTGCTGCTGACTCTCGTGGCAGCCGCCCCGACAGTGACGGGAATCAACCCGACGGGCGGCCCGACGGCAGGCGGGACAAGCGTCACCATCACGGGTACAAACTTCACCGGGGCGACCGCGGTCACAATCGGCGGTACCGCCGCCACGGACGTCACGGTTGTGAACGCCACGACGATCACGGCGACCACGCCCGCCGGAACCGCGGGGGCTAAGGACGTTGCCGTGACGACTCCGGACGGGACCGGCACGGGCGTCGGCCTCTTCACCTATATCGCTCCCCCGACGGTGACCGCCGCCAACATCTCCATCAGCGGCGCCAGCGGCACCGCCGGCGCGTATAAGATCGGCGACACGGTGACCGCTACCTGGAACAACACTGCCGGCGGGGACAATAACAGCGGGATCACCGCCGTCACGGTGGATTTCACCGCGTTCGGCGGCGGCGCCGCGGTTGCGGCGACCAATTCCGCGGAAACCTGGACGGCGACCTATACCATCGGGTCGGGAGCCATCGACGGCACGAACCGGAACATCACCGTGACCGCGACGAAAGGTGAATACGGTTCCGCGACGACAGCGGATACGACCAACGCGACGGTGGATAATGTAGCTCCCACGGTGACCGCCGCCAACATCTCCATCAGCGGAGGAAGCGGCACTGCCGGCGCGTATATAGTCGGCGATACGGTGACGGCGACCTGGGACAATACAGCCGGTGGCGACAATAACAGCGATACGATAGCAAGCGTCACGGTGGATTTCACCGCGTTCGGCGGCGGCGCCGCAGTTGCGGCCACCAATGCTGCCGATACCTGGACGGCGACCTATACCATCGTACCGGGAGCCATTGACGGCACGAACCGGAACATCAACGTGACCGCGACCGATAACGCCGGAAACACTATGCCAAGGGCCGACACCACCAACGCGACGGTTGACAATGCCGCCCCGACGGTATCGTCGGTTTCGGTCCCCGCCAACGGTACTTACATAGCAGGGCAGAACCTCGACTTCACGGTTAATTGGAATGAGAACGTGACGGTTAGCACCGGGGGCGGCACACCAAGTATTGCCCTTAATGTGGGTGGCACCACCCGTTACGCCGCCTATCTGAACGGTACCGGCTCCTCGGCCCTCGTGTTCAGGTATACGGTGCAGGCGGGCGACAGCGACACGAACGGGATTACGGTCGGAGCGCTGTCCGCAAACGGCGGAGCAATCCGCGACGCGAAGGGCAACAACGCGAACCTCACACTGAACAGCGTCGGAGCCACTGCCGCCGTTTTGGTGGACGCAGTTGCCCCGACGGTGTCGTCGGTATCGGTTCCCGCAAACGCTACTTACGTAGCAGGGCAGAACCTCAGCTTCACGGTTAACTGGAGCGAAAACGTCACGGTCAATACCGCGGGCGGCACGCCACGGATTGCGCTTGATGTGGGCGGCACCACCCGTTATGCCGAATATGCAAGCGGCAGCGGCACTTCGGCCCTTGTGTTCAGATATACGGTGCAGGCGGGTGACGACGATTCGGACGGGATCACGATCGGAGCGCTGTCCGCAAACGGCGGGACAATCCGCGACGCCGCGGGAAACAGTGCGAATCCTACGCTGAACAGCGTCGGCAGCGCGGCGGGCGTTTTGGTCGATACAAGCCCTCCGGCGGCGCCGTCCGTCCCGGACATGACTGCGGCGTCGGATACGGGTGCATCCGATTCCGATGACATCACGAGCGATACTACGCCGACCTTCACCGGCACGGCGGAGGCGAACAGCACAGTGACGCTCTACTCCGATGCTTCCTCCGTCGGCACGACAACAGCCGATGCAGGCGGCAACTGGAGCATTACTGCAGCCCCGGCGCTGGCCGAGGGAACCCATACCGTCACGGCAAAAGCAGCCGACACGGCGGGGAACGTGAGCGCGGCCTCGGGGGGCCTCTCCATCACCATTGACATCACCGCTCCCGCCGCGCCGGCGGTAGCGAGCGCGGCGGCCCTGACCAACGACTCCACGCCTGCCTGGACGTGGACCGCGGACGGCGGCGGCAACGGTACTTTCCGCTTCAAGCTGGATGACAACAACTTGACCATAGGCGCGACAACCACGACCACCGGGGCCTGGACGCCGGCGTCCGCCCTCGGCGACGGCAGCCACACCCTGTATGTGCAGGAGACGGACGCTGCGGGCAACTGGTCGGCCGGCGGCAGCTTTGCGGTCACGATCGATACGGCGGCCCCGACGGTGACGCTTGCCTCCCCGACGTCCGATCCGACGAACACCTCCCCCATCCCGGTGGTTATCACCTTCAGCAAGGACGTTACCGGCTTTGCCGCCGGCGACATCACGGTGGCAGGCGGCACGAAGGGCGCGCTCGCCGGCAGCGGCCAGGACTACACGATCGATATCACGCCGACCGGTGACGGCCTCATCACCGTCGATGTGGCGGCCGGCGCGGCGACCGACGCTGCGGGCAACGGCAGCCTGGCCGCCGTCCAACTCGCCCGGACATATGACACGAGCGTGCTTTCCGTGACCCTTACCTCCGGGGCGTCGGAATACACGAATAACTCCCCGATCCCGGTGGTTATCACCTTCAGCAAGGATGTGACAGGCTTTACCATCGGCGACATCACGGTGACGGGCGGCACGAAGGGCGCGCTCGCCGGCAGCGGTAAAGACTACACGATCGATATCACGCCGGCCGGCGACGGTATCGTCACGGTCGATGTGGCGGCCGGCACGGCGACCGACGCCGCGGGCAACGACAATTTAGCTGCCCCTCAACTGACCCGGATATATGACTCCATCGCCCCCGCCGTCGCGGACGGAACAATCACAGTCGGCACTGTGTCCCAGACAACGGTATCGCTCGCCTGGACGGCGGGGACGGATGCGGGCACGCTGCCGGCCGAGCTGGCGTACAAGGTCGTCTATTCCTCAACCGATAATCTGGCGACAGTGACCGAGACGGAAAACAACGGAACGACAGGCATGAATTGGACACCGGGCAGCACAAGCGCGAACGTCGCAGGTCTTGCGGCCAATACCACCTACTACTTCAATGTCCTGGTTAAAGATCGAGCTGGGAATAAATCTGTGTACACCACGGCAGCCCAGAAAACTAATCCCAAGCCCAAGACCGACGATAAACCCAATGATAATCCTGCCCCGTCAGATCCAGGAGCTACCGTCATCGTCAACGATGAACCCCTGACCGCGGGAACCGCGCAGACTGCCAACAATGCGGACGGTCAGTCCGTAACGACCGTGACTGTGGACTCCGCCAAACTGGAGAGCATCCTGGCGGCCGGGGACCGCGGCGCGACCGTGACCATTCCCATCACGAACGATACCGACGTGGCAGCCGGCGTGCTAACCGGCGGCATGGTCAAGACCATGGAGGATAAGGAAGCCACACTGGTGATCCAAACCGAAGCGTCGACCTATACCCTGCCGGCTTCGGAAATCAACATCGACGCGGTCTCCGTGCAGCTGGGCACGGATGTGTCCCTGTCAGACATCACGGTGACGGTGAGCATATCGGAACCGCCCGACGAAATGGTCACGGTCGCCCAGAATGCCGCTGGCGACGGGGGCTTTACCCTGGTTGTCCCCGGCGTGGCGTATACCCTGACCTGCGAATACGGCGGTCGGACTGTGGAAGTCTGCAGCTTCACGGCTTACGTCCAAAGGACGATAGCCATCCCGGCCGGTGTGGATCCGGAAAAGATCACCACGGCCGTAGTGGTCGAGCCGGACGGAACGGTACGCCATGTGCCGACGCAGATCACGGTGATCGACGGCAGATATTACGCGGTGATCAACAGCCTCACGAACAGCGTCTACTCCGTCGTCTGGCACCCGGTGGAGTTTTCCGATGTCGCGGGCCACTGGGCAAGAGACGTGATCAACGATCTGGGTTCGCGGCTGGTCATGGACGCGGTGGCCAACAATAATTTCGCTCCTGAGAACAAGGTGACCCGCGCGGAATTCGCCGCCGTCATCGTAAGGGCCCTGGGCCTGGAGCCGGGAACCGGCCCCGGCAGCTTCACGGACGTGCAGCCGACGGATTGGTACTGCGGGTATGTAGATACCGCCGCGCGGTACGGGATCGTCTGCGGGTATGACGCCGTGACCTTCGGCCCGGACGACCTGATAACTCGCGAGCAGGCGATGATCATGCTGGTCAGGGCCACGAAGACGACCGGACTGCGGGTAAGCCTGAACGAGAACGACATCGCCGGACTGCTCGGGGCCTTCCCGGACGGGCTGTATGTCCCGGCTTACGCCAGGAACGAAATCGCAGCCTGTCTCAAAACCGGGATTGTCTCCGGCACGGGAAGCGGCAGCCTGGCGCTGCGAAGCTACGTGACGCGCGCCGAGGTCGCGGCGATGGTCCAGCGGCTGCTGCAAAAATCCGGGCTGATTTAACACGGCAAGCCGCGAACACGGGTCGGAATAAATGAGGTGCAAGTATGACGCCGGACTCAGGCAAAAGAGTCCGGCGTCATTTCCAATAATGCGGGCTGCAGTATATAAGCTGGGCAGTGTTAAGCGTGGCTCCGGTGGCGTGGTCTGCCTGTACGATAACCTCATTCCCCTGGGCGGAGACGATATGGTGATTCCACTGCAGTACGTGTGACGGCTTTGTGCCGGTCACTCAGGGCCAGGGCACGTGGCTTCGCTCCCAACCGCTTCCGCCAAAAAAACATACCTCGCCTTTGTCGAAAGGTATGTCCTTTTTGTGCAGTGAAGTATGGTATTATAAATATGAAGGCTATCGCACTATGCCGACAAACCGGGACTTGCGGGGGGAAAAGCCAATGCTGAAAAGAGCTTTGAAATCTGCCGCTGGAATAGGCATCGGGGTGATGACCGGCAGTGTGATCATACCCAGGCTGCTGTTCTCCGGACGCTACAACAGTACATATCCGCCGCTGTCCATCCACGCATTGCAGGGATTTTTGTTCGGCTATGCCGGGAGCTTTGCCGTTTGCCTCCTGGTCGAATGGCTGAAAACAAAGTCGGTAAAGGAAAACTAGCGGCAGAGAGGGACTATGCAATATCGCAAAACAAAGGAGGCGCTTGCGCGCCTCGCTTGGCTGATCTTTCTTCTATGCGTCGCTATATTCTTAAACAATCCCATTTCACCGCGCGGGAGATTTTTCTCCGTCATCAACGGGCACTTTCTTTCGGATTACCATCATTTAGGTTTACCGTATGTCGCGCGCCCATATTTTGTTGCATAGCCGTCATGCAGGCCGATAACCTGCTTCAGCATGAACTCTCTGAGAGGGAGGCCTGCTTCCGCGGCCCGGCGTGCCAAATAGTCAGCAAAATCCTGGTATTTGCCGTTCATAACCTGCGCGAGCGCATCGAGATGCACGTGCCAATTGCCGAGGAACGTGGCTACATACTTATCCCCTGCGGTATCGTACAGCACATGGGTGATGGTTAGCGCGGCGCCAGCAGGTTCCGGCTCGATTTCGTAGCGAACCTTCGACTGCAAGGCGGGCCCTCCCCCGTACGGCCCCTGATTCCAGGTATACTCAAGCACCTGCTGCGGCTGCACCTCCGTGACGATTCCCGTTGTCCAGGCGGCCGGGTTGTTCTCGTCATAGGTCCTGATCGAGAAAGCGCCCCCTACCTTCAATTCCAACTGATCGACAGGGTTCAGCCAGAGTTTCGCGCCTTGGCGGTCGCTGACCGCATACCACAGGCGCTCCGGAGGCGCTTGAAAATGCCGCTTGAACCCAAGCACGGACAAAATACCCTCGCGGCGCTCATATACTCCGTCGAAATCAGGACTGCTGTCGGTATTCATAGTAACCCTCCTTTTGGTATTCGTAATAAACCCCGCCCATATTATAACTAATATTACGGAGATAAAATCCCCGTCGCGCGACACGGTCTATTAACCATCCGTTCTTTTCCTCATTGGGATTAACGATAAAACGCCTGCCGGATGATCTCAACATACGCATCATAGTCTTTCATCAGTTCATCAATGGCCGGATCCTGTATGTCCTGCCCTTTGTAGTTATCTTGCAATTCCTTCGTACACCCGTCCAAAGCCCAGCGAATCAGTTTGATAGTATTTTCATTTCGAAATTCCGGTTTGAAAAGGGTCATATCCAGATTGCCGAACAGGAAGTTTTCTCTCAGCCGGTAACTGCGTTCTTTCTCGATATTTTTTAAATCTTCACAGACTTCCGGCGATTTTTCACGCTTGGTTTGAGCGATAAAATCCGTCATATCCGGATGACGTTTCAAGACTTCCAGCTTTCGTATTCCAATCTGTTTGAGAATGGAAGGCAGATCGCCCTTACTGGTGTCGATTTGACTGCAAATTTCCTTATCCATGACTTCCCGGACATACTTATACAGGTATAAATATAGATCTTTCTTACTGCCAAAATAACGGAACAGTATGCCTTTGCTGATTTGTGCCGCGGCTACGATATTGTTGGTTGAAGCGTCCTCATACCCCTTATGGGCAAACTCCGCCAAGGCCGCGTTTAATACGCGTTCTTTCTTGGCTAGGTCAAGGTTTTCAAACATTTTATGCATCTGACACACCACTTTTCTTAACTGGTGACCGCTATGGTCACCATAATAATATCATAAAGTGACCCGGGTGGTCAACAGCTTCGTAAAAAAATTTCCTGCCTCGAAACAGACATTCTATTCCAACCTCACCCGCACATGCTGCGGGTACCCCGCCTCCACCTGCTTCAGGCCGACGTATACCGTCCGGTAGACGGCGTCCACCGGCGCCTGCTCCGCCGCCGCGGCGAGCGGGCGGGTCTCGATCCGGAGCTTCCCGCCCCGGCACTCGCACCGCACGATATCCAGATCCCGCACCGCCCGCAGCGAACCGGCCAGGGCCATCCCAAGGGCGGAGACGGCGGCGCACACGATATCGTTGCCGGGATTGTACCCGGCGTGGCCGTCGATCCGGCAGCCGACAAATCCCCGCTCCGTCGCGTAAAAAGTCGCCTCAACCAAGCGGGCCGCCTCCCGGGCTGCCCGCGCCGGCCGGTGCCTCACCGCCCGCGTCGCCCGCGGGGAACGGCCGGCCGGTCAGCTTCTGCAGCGCGGCAGCCAGCTTCGCGTTCAGCGCCTGCGTCTGGGCTAGTTGCTGCAGGATGGCATTGTTATCGTTGATCGCCTGGACGATCTCGTCCTTCCCCTCGAAGGACAGCATCTTCAGCGCGATCAGGGCTTCCGGCGCCCGCTGCGGGTTGAAGAAGCCGACCGCGAACAATTCTTTCGCCAGCTCGTTGTAGGCCATTTTCGAGAACGGGCTGTTCCGCTCCGGTTTCACCCGGACGTCGAACAGGGGCTTCCTGAGCATCGGCTCGCCCGTATGCGGGTCGAACACAGCCAGGTTATCCGCCCCCAGGACCGGCTGCAGCCTCAAGCCGGCGTTCGTGTAGGTCACGTATTCGTCGCCGGCGGTGCCCCGGATGCGGAAGTCCCGCGGCACGTCGTAGAATTGGGCGATCAGCTCGATCGTCATGTACACCATGTCGGAGTAAACCTGATACGATTCCTGAATCATATCCCGGGACACCTTGTTCCCGGCCTCCTGCAGCGCCTGGATGGCCGCGGCGGCCGTCACCCCGCCGGCGGCCTCGCCCCGGTTGAAGTCGTTCGTGGCGGACGTCTCCTTCAGTTCGTTAATCTTCGCCTGCCGGTGGTGGATGATGAACGGGTCGAGCGGCCGCGCCTGGAATTCCCGGATCGAGTCCTCTCCGACATTGCCGTTGCACTCGATGATGTCCTGGCTCCAGTCCTTGAACTGGTTGATATTGACGGTCCCTTCCTGCTTGACGAAGAAGCGCTGCTTCCCGGCCATCAGGGCGTTTTTGGTGATGATCTGGTCCAGCTTGTCGACGTACATCTGCGGGTTCTTCACCACGTCGATGAACCCGAACCCGACCGGCGTCCCCTCCTCGGGGAACAGGACGTCGAAGAAGAGCGGGTACTCGCCGTGGTCGTAGATGCCCCGGTCCGCGTATTCCGGGTGCGCCGGGTCATCCTTGGAATCGTAGAGGACGTCCGCCGCCGTGAACTTCCGCATGTGCAGGACGGTCCGGCTTCCCACCCGCTCCCGGTAATACCAGTCGATGACGAGCGTCTTGTGCCGGAGATCGATGTTGTCGTCGTGCACGTACTGCCCGATCTGGATCGCCTGCGAGCCGACGCTCGCCTCCCGCGCCTGCGGGTAGTGATTCGTGAACACCTCCGAGTTCATCAGCCCGACCACGAACACGTTCGCGCTGTCCTGGATGTCGGTCACGCCCGGCTCCCAGAAGACGTTCAGACCGTCGATGTACCGGATGGCGATGTCCCCGAGGCCGTTCTGGGCGACAGCGTCCCAGAACTGGCCGTAGATGGCGAAGCCGTGCTTGAGCTTGTACCACCAGGCCCGGCTGTACGTGCGCTTGAACCGGACATTCTCGTACACGAAGGGCACCACCCCGGAGAGCCGCTTCGCTTCCGGCCGGTCCATGGCCTTGCGCGGCAGGATGTTCGGCTCCGGGAAGTTGTCCAGCGCGTCCGCGTGCTTGTTCATCAGGGTGTTCAGCAGGTACGCCGTCACCGGCTCCGGGTCCTGGCTAGCCGTCTTCCGGCGGATGAGGTCCCAGTACTGCAGCTTGAACCATTTTTCGTTGTCGATGAGCTTTTGCTCCAATGCCTGCTTCCCGGCCTTGTACTCGCTCAGGAGCGCCAGGCCGCGCGAGATGATCTGCTGCGGCGTTTTTCCTTCCGCCGGGGCCGCGGCCGGTACGATCGAAACCGTATGGCCGAACGCGTTGATCTGTCCTTTCACCCGATCCCCTCCCTTAACTCAATCTTACTCATTACCTACAACGCTGAAAGGTTTTAGCTTAATTGCATAGTGTTAAGCGTAACCCCAGGTTTTCGTATCCCTACTACACACACGGTCCGGACGCAAGCACTTGGCCGGGGCGTCCTCGGGACGCCCGCCCGTCCCTTCGTGCTCTTCATTTCCTTCGTGCCCTATATGCACGCACGGCCTAGGCGCAAGCGACACCTAGTGAGAATCGTGCTGTGTCCGGCGAAGTCGAAAGACTCAGGTGGGGCCGAGCCATGGAGGGCGAGGCGACAATCGAGCCAAGGATGGCGAGTTTGTAAGTTTACCCCGCCTGAGTCCAAGGCTGAGCCGCTGACACGGCCGATACGAAACGTTGTCGCCAAGAGTAGGCCGTAAAAACACCAGCCAGCAAAGCAAAGCCGCAACCCCTTTTCCTGCGTGACCTTCAGCTACCCATCGCTTCCCAGAGATTTGGGTAATGCTTAGTTAACTCATTTGCATGAATCCGTATTTATCCCACTTCGCCTCGTCGCGGTCGAGCGGGTCGCCCGGCAGCCGGGCCGCACGCGCCCGCCGCTTCGGCGTCACCGGGAACGCCGTCACCATGTAGCGGCACTCGTCGTAACAGTGGTCCTCCTGCTTCGTGTCCACATCCTCCACGTCCAGCCGGTCATAGACGAGGTTCGGGACGGTGCGGATGTGGTTGTGACAATCGCTGAAAAAGTAGATGCCCGGCCGGCCGTCGTCGTCGAACAGCAGCCGGTAATGGATCTGCATCTTTCCGGCCATCCGGTCGTTCTCGCCCGGCTCGAAGAACACACCCAGCTTCTCCATCATCCGGGCGATCGACTCGCCGCGGCTCGCGTCCCAGATGGACGGGTCCGCGATGCCGATAATACGGTTACCCCGTTCGTACTTCTCCTCGATTTCCCGGATTTTCTCCGCGATCTTCGTCGGCTCCCAGCGGATGCCGTGGTCCGGCTCGCCGGTCCACCCGTACAGCTCCCGGTAGAGGTAGAGCCGCCCGTCGTAGTCCACCGCGTACCAACCGACCGAAAACGGCCGGGAGTACCCGAAGTCGAAGCTGCGGTACCGCTTCCACTCCCGCGGGACGGCGAACGGCGTGATCACGTGCGTCCACTGCCGGTCCCGGTAATGCTCCGGGGCGTCGCGCCATTCCGGGAAGACTTGGCCGGTGAACGACGTCCAGGAGCCGTACAGCAGCGCGTCCCGCTCCGCCCGCGGCAGCAGGGCCAGGTTCGCGAGGTAGTTCGGGTCATTCGCCAGCAGGATCTTGTTGTCGAAGACCGTGCTGGGGACGAAGCAGCGGGAGCGCCGGTACTGCCGGCCCTCGACCTCGACCTCTTCCCAGTAAGTCGCCAGCGGATTCTTCCCGTCGACCCAGCGCGCCTTCACCCAGGCGTGGCCGAGACTACCCGGGTTCGTGCCGTTGCGCCGGTAGACGAGCGTCCCCGGCCCGCCCGGCCGGTTCCGGGAGAAGAGATACGAATATTCGTCCCAGCTGAAGTGGGTCAGTTCGTCAAATGCGATATAGTCGTAGCGCTTGCCCTGATACTTGATGATGTCCTTCCTGTACTGCAGCGCGCCGATGTAGATCTTCGCCCCGCTCGGGAAGCGCCAGAAATGCTTGTTGTCGTTGTAGCGGGCGGCCGGGTAGGCCGCTTTGTAAATCTCATGGCTCCGGTCCACGATCTCGCTCGCGTCCGGGTAAGTCTTCCGGAAAATGATGCCCCGGTAGTGCGGGATATGCACCTGGCGCAGGGCCTCGGCGATGAGCGCGTCGCTCTTCCCCCCTCCGGCCGCGCCGCCGTACAGCACCTCGTATTCCCACCGGGCGAGGAAGGCCGCCTGGCGCGGCTGCGGCGCCCAGGCCACCGGACCGGGCGCGCCGCTGCGCGCCTTAGGCAGAGTCAGATTGCTCACCGCTCGTCCCCTCCTCCGGCGGCACCGTCCGGTCCTCCGGCATCCGCTCCGGCAGAATGACCACACCTTGGCTCTTATCCTCATCCGCCGCATCGTCCAGGCCGGCCTTCCGGCGCTCAAGCGTGAGCTTCTCGAGTTCGATTTTCAGCTTCTCCCGCTCATAGGCCCTGACCTCGCCGGCGGCCGCCGCCTGCCTGTCGTACAGCGTGCCGACGAAGCCGGTCAGATGATTGAGCGGCACGTTCAAGACCGTGGCCAGGGCCTTTACGACTTCGCCCAGCTCGGAGGGCGCCGGCCCGGCTCCGCCCTCCGAACGTTTCTCTCCGGCCGCCTCAAGCAGTTCGACGAACCGGTCGACGGTGGCCCGGAATTCCGCGGCCGCCGCCTGCGCCAACCGCAGCCGGGCGTTCCCGACGTCGATGGCCAGCTCGATATTCTCCCACGCTTTTTCGATAAACAACCGTTTTTTCACGTCGCGCAGCGCCTGCAGCCGGGCCGGCTCCTTCATCCGCTCGGCGTACTTGTCCACGGAAGAAGCGGATACGCCGAGTTTCTTCGCGACGGCGTTCTTGGGCAGGCCGGCCGCCGTGAGCGCTCTGATCTGCTCAATCAGTTCATCGGATAATTTCATCCACCGCGCCATGCCGCCACCTCCTCCCTGTAGCCATCATACCACGAAAATGAGCAGTAACTTTTCTACACGGACGCAAGCGGGGAGCTGCCAGTTTCCTACCTCAGACTGTCAACAAGCCCCGTATTGTCATTGCCATGAAAGAGTACAAGGTGAGCGGGATGCTTATACGCGGCATCCCCTACTTAACTATCACCTCTATCTCCTCTCCGTCGCCGACAACCATAGAAAATAGCCTTCTGCCTGCAGTAACCTGCTTCCTAAGGAAGTCGGCGGTGAGTATCAGTTACTCTTTGTCCGCAACGCCGGAAGAGTTTAGCCCAATTGCAGGCTGTTAAGCGTCACCCTGATTTTCGTACCCCATCTGCACACATGGTCCGGGCGAAAGCGACTTTTAGTGAGAATCGTGCCGTGTCCGGCGAAGGCAAAGGTTGAAGACGGGGCCGAGCCATGGAGGGCGAGACGCCAATCCGCTCACGGATGGCATGATTGGCGGGAACCCCCGCCGGAGACCGCGGCCAAGACGCTGACACGGCCGATGCGAAACTACGTCGTTAAGACCGGACCATAGAAAAAATCATCCAGCAAAGGCAAAGCCATAATTCTCATTCCCCCTGACCTTACAGACGCCCTAAGAACTTATGGACAATTCGGAAAGCTGCACTCCGTAATAACGAAGGAAGCCGCAGCGCTGCAGCTTCCTCCAGCTTGCAGACAAAACTCCGTATTGCCATTGCCCTAAGAGGGCAGAACCGGCGGGATACTTTTATGCGGCATCTCCTACAGCCGGATGGAGATGAAAGCCGGACTGCAGGCCGGAACGCATCCAATGCGTTCCCTACGACCGCATGGAAATCCAGGCCGAGTTGCGGACCGGGCGGACCAAGTCGTCCGCCCCTACCGGGGAGCAGGATACCGGTTTTGCGGCGGAACGCAGGCAATGCGTTCCCTAAGTTCCTTTAGCAATGACATTTTTTCGTTTTGTCGACAGTCGGAAGCGGGGAGCTACCCGCTCCCCGCCTGCGCTTCACCGCCGGTCGGCCACCGCCCCGGCCTGCGCCAGAGGTAAAACTGCATCTGTTTTAACATTGCCCGCCTCCGCTCCGCGCCAGTTCGCTCCGCTTTTCCGGCGGCGGCCGGCTCCGGTCCCAGCGGCTGTCCACGGCCGCCAGCCGGCGCCTCGCTTCCGCGAGCAGACGGGCCACCGTCTTCAGCCCCTCGATATCGTCCCTGGCCCGGCACATCATCGCTTCCTCTTCCGCCCGGTGCAGCAGGGCAATCAGCACACTCAGGTCCTCCCGTCCCGCCATCGGCATCCCCGCCTTTTTTCGATAATCCGCCACCGCCTCAATGATGCGGTACCGGTCCACCCTGAACAACCGCTCGATCCGGTCGAAGTTCCGAAAATTCTTTGATCGCAGGATTTTATCCAACTGCACCGCCAGTTCGGGGGTGACTGACCGGCGGCCGGGTTTCAGCCGCGTCTCCCCGCGCATCGCCCGCAGCGCCTCGTCCGGGGACAACTCTCGGTACCAGACGATGGAGAGCAGCAGCGCATAAAAACCTTCCGCCAACGGACTTGCCGACCGCTTGTCCAACGGCATCCCTCCTTTTGCGACGGCTGTCTATTGACCGCAACGCCGAAATGCTTTGACCCAACTGCCCACAAACGGTCTATACTCCAGGCTTTCGTACCCCTCTACACAAATGATCCGGGCGAAAACTATTTATAGGAATACTCCCATTGCTCGCCTTACCCCGTCCGTTCTCCTCACAACCTATATGCACACACGGCCTAGGCGCAAGCTATTTATATAAGTGACCTCGGCAGACGTCTTACTCAGTCTGTTCTCATCGTACCCCATATGCACACATGGTCCGGGCGCAAGCGACCTTTAGTGAGAATCGTGCCGTGTCCGGCGAAGACAAGGCCGAAGGGGCAGTTGCGAGCAGGAGGGGAGCAACCGACAATCACGGCACGGATGCCGTGTTTGTCGGGTCTGCCTCTGAGGCCGCCGGCAAGCCGCTGACACGGCCGATACGAAACTATTGAGCCAAGACCGGACCATAGAAAAAGCCATCCAGCGAAGCAAAGCCGCAATCCCTTTTCCTGCATGCCTTAATCCTCTCTCGGCACCACCCGGATAATCACTGCCTGCCCGTCCGCCCGCTTGGTCAGGACCACCGCTTTGGCCCGCCGGAAGGCGTTGAAATCCGCCAGGGTGATCTCCGCCCGGTCCGCGCCGGCCACCGGGGCGGCCAGCAGGCAGCCGATATACCCCTTCGCGATCTCCACCTGTTCCTGCAGGAGATCGTTTATTTCGCCGGCCGCCCGGAGCGCCGCCGTCGTCCGCCGCAGCAGGTCGTCGCTCCGCGCCAGCCGTTCCCGCAATTCCTTCCCGGTCGGACGCTTTCCCGCTTGCTGCCCGTTCCCCGGCAAGCTTTGTCCTGCCTCTTTTTTCTGTCGTGGGTCATCCTGTACTGGGAGGCACCGCTTGCCGTCCATCCGTCCCCCTGTCTCACCCATTTCGCTCATCCCGTCCTTTCTTCACCCGTATTCACTTCCGGCCGCACCCCACTGCGCGCCAGAATCTGCCGGATGCTCTCCAGCTTGCCCCGCGCCCGCTCCGGCGGTGTCCGCTCGGTCTGTTCCAAGCTTGCGAGGTACGCACGGGTCCGTTCGACCTGATCGGCCTTGGCCGGTTCGCCGCCGGCTTTCTGCCGCCGGTGCAGCCGTTCCGCCGCTGCGGCCGCCTCGCCCGTAGTAATGCCGGCCATCGCCAGGTTCTTCAGAATCCCGCCAACATAGCTGGGCTTGCGAACATTCTCGGCCAGCGCCCGCTGCAGCGCCCACATGACCGCGCTCGGCTCCATCCCTTCCTCGGTCCATTTCAGAATCGACTCGACCTGAAACGGGCTCGCCCCGGGGATGAATTTGTTGGTAATAAAGGCGGTCAGCTCCGCGATCGCATCCGCCCTCGGCCGGGTTTCTAATTCTCCGGTCGGGGACGGCACCGGCGGCGTTGACTCGTCCGTCCCGCCCCCGTCCTTTCCTGTCCCTTCCCTACCCAATCCGGGGGGTAATTCTTTCTCCATCGGCGGAGAAGGCTTGCCACTATTTGGGGGAAAGCCTTCCCCGGTTTCTGCCTTATTTATCGGCGGACCCGCCGCCGGCGGCAACTCCGGTCCGGCGGCAGGCGGAGGCGGCAGCTTCGATTGCTTCGGGTATTTCGGCTTCTGATAGGCACTCCATTTCAGGAAGGCCAGATACTCAACATCGTCGATCACATAGAGAACCAGATTTTTGCACGCGTCGATAACCCGGTCGCGCATCTCCCGGACCTGGTCCGCGGAAAAATCGTCGTACTTGAAGATCGCCGACCGGAGGAAAGCCGGGTTCCCGAGCAGCCGGCCCTCGTCGTCCGCGTTGGAGAAACAGCCGATGAAGAACAGCCTTTCCGTCGGCTGCATCTTCCCGATCTCGGGGTCTTCCCAGATTTCCGGATGGATAAAGCGTTGCCTTGCCATATGCTCACCCCAGCAATCTCATTTGTTCAGATTGAACGAACCCTTCTTCCCGGCTGCCCCGTTGTAATCACGGAGCTTTCCCGACTGGTCCCGCACCACCGGAAACGCCGCTCCGGCGATCCGGGCCGCCGGTCATGCCGCGTCATTGCGAAAAAACATTTATGTTTCTTTTCTTTCATGTATGTTTCGCGCAAAAGTGGCTATACTGTAAGTATCAAAAGTTTACTCATGGTCCCCCTTGACTTCCTTCCCTTTCCTCACAGCCCGTTCGCGGGCTGTACTTTTTTGCCGGACAACGGAAACATCAGACCTCCATACTGCAAAAGCGTCACCAGATGAGGATGAAAATTGAGATCCTTCGCTCCGCTCAGGATGACCCTGCATTGTGCTTGCTGTGGGGTAGGGAACGCATTGTATGCGTTCCGCCCGGGTATTCTCTTCCCCGTATCCCTTGGTAGGGGCGGGTTTCCACGCCCGCCCGGCCTAAAAGTATTCGTCGGCGCTTTATTCTGGCCGGGGCGTCACAGAGACCGCCCCCTACATGAATACAGGATGTTTTGGTGGGATGCCTTCCGTGGTACTCCGCCTGTTCTGCACCTTTTCATAACAATGGCACAAGCTTGGCTATGCAAGCAAGAGCACTCCACACAATGACACTATATAGTTTCAGACAGACATTAGCTGATAGATGTCTAGATGCTTGTGGCTAAAGATACAGGACTCTTCAAGTTGGCTTACGAAGACTAAAGCGCTTCGCCGCTGTCCGTCATTCTGAACGAAGCGAGAACTTCCTCTGGTTGTCATTCTGAGCCGCAGCGAAGAATCTCATCCTTTACCAGACTGAACGGAACTATCTTAGCCTTTCTATTTGCAGGTAAGGATGAATAAGATTCTTCGTTTCACTCAGAATGACAATTTACTTCGCTCGTAAGATGTTTAGCCGGGGTATACAGATAATCATATTACTGATTTTAGGCTTCACACCTTTATCGCAATTCGTTATCAGTGGCCTTCAGTCAGAATCCATATTATACCTATACCCCTGCTTCCTAGCGCCTCTATCCCTACTCCCCAACACTATGCTTACCGCATCCTTCCGGCTCTGCCGGTCGCCACCGCCACGATAACCGCGGCGGCGACAACCGGCCCCGCGCAGCTAATAGCAAGCACGGCCACCCGGCGTAAGCCGGCCAGATAATACGGCCAGAACTCAATGAACGTCATGGCCTCGTGCCTGAACACCGCTCCAAGCGGCGGCTGTCCGGCCGGCCTCCGGCCTCTCCACCGCCGGTCCCGCCGGCTGCTCCGTCAGATCCGCTCCGCAGTAAGGGCATGTCCACTTACCGGACGTCATCGCGCTGTATGACCGCCGCCCGCATTCCGGGCAGGTTTTCGCCAACATACCGATCCCTCCTCACGCAATTCTTCCATCATGACTCGTTAAGGAAAGTGCTCCGGGTCAGCCCATCGACAATAAGGAGTCTCTTGCCGGCAGACATCCTTGCCGGGGCGGCGCAGAGACCGCCCCCTACAATTTTAATACTTTACACTTAACGCAGTGCAGGGGAAGCATCGCTGGTGTTCCATCCGGGTAATTCGAGTAGGGGCGGGTTTCCAGGCCCGCCCGGCCTACTGTATCACCCGCTCAGTCCAGGAATTATTTCCCAGTAAATAACAGATGCTTAAGCTGCCTCTCCCCGGCTCGAACTCAGCTCATTCGCGCCGGCCGGCCGCCCCCCGGTTAAGATCGGCGATCTTGGCGGTCACATTGGCCAACTGCCGGAACTGCGGGTCCCGGAGCGCCTGACGGAACTGCGCGTCGGCCGAGTGCTCATCACAGAACTCAGCCAGCGTCCGGTCAATCTTGAGCGTCAGCACATAGACCTTCTTCTTGACCTGCTTCCCTTTCCGGTTCACGGTTGCCTGATGCGCCCGGAGCTGCAGCTTCAGCGGGATGAAGGCGATCCGGCCGCCGGTGATCGTCCGGATCATATCGAGTCCGGAGTTCAGATTGACGATACTGTTCCAGGAACCGGTCCAGATCTGCCAGACCCCGAACCCCGGCACCTGCGGCAGCAGGAGGTTCAATATCCCGATCGGCCGGCAGCCGCTGCACTCCGGGGCGTCCGGCGTGCAGGCCCGCTCTATGAGCCGGCCGTCTACCATCGCCATCGCGCTCCGGCCGTCGCCTTTGCACTTCAGACCGGTCTGCCCGTATTGCTTGCGGTACTGCGGAAAGACGATCTCCTGGTCATCGAGCGGAAACATGATATCGAGTTCCGTCGGGGTCTTGCCGTAGACGGCCTGCACCGCCTCCGGGCAGATGAAATACTTGGTCTGCAGCGGCGCCCCGTTTTTCTTCCCGTCCTTCTTCCCGAGCTTGATCTTCCCGAGCCGGGGAAGCCGTTTGTATTCCGATACGCCGAATATCGGCATCCGTATCAACTCCTCATCTCAGATATCCCGGCAGCGCATTGGCTGTCTGCCGGCACATTGCGCCGTCGTCCCAGGCGGCCCGGCCTGCGCCCGGTCTGCCCCCCCCCAACCGTTCCCCCGCCTCCTCTCCTGCCAATACTCATTGCCCACAACGCTGGAAGGTTTAGCTTAATTGCATGATGTTAAGCTTTGCCCTAGGTTTTCGCATCCCATCTATACACATGGTCCGGGCGCAAACCGTTTATAGGAGTGCCCTCGGCACCCGCCTTACCCCGTCCGTTTTCATCGTGCCTTATATACACGCACGGCCTAGGCGCAAGCGGCACCTAGTGAGAATCGTGCCATGTCCGGCGAAGTCGAAGGACTCAGGTGGGGCCGAGCCATGGAGGGCGAGGCGACAATCGAGCCAAGGATGGCGAGTTTGTCAGGGCACCCCGCCTGAGTCCAAGGCTGAGCCGCTGACACGGCCGGTACGAAACGTTGCCGCCAAGACTAGGCCGTAAAAAGCCATCCAGCGAAGCAAAGCCGCAATTCCTTTTCCTGCATGACCTTCGGCTGCCTCTGCCGTCACTCCCCAGTGATATGGGTAATGCATAGCCTTTCCCGCAAAGTTTTCCTGCCGGTGCGCCGGCGGTTCGTAACCTGCGCCCGGATGCCGCGCCAGAGAACACGCTGCTGATTCCAGCCCATACTCATCCTCCGTTCCGGCCGTCCGTTGGTCAGTTCAGCCTTCCGGTTAATGTGCCTTGGGCGGCTGCCTCCCCATTGTTTCTCTCAGCGTGAAAGCTATCGGCGAAAAAAATCGCCTCGATCGATTTTCCCAATATCAGAGACAGCTTTTGCGCGAAGTCGAGCGACACGTTCCGCCGGCAGTTCTCCATCATATTGTAGTGGCTGACCGAAACGCCCAGCATTCCGGCCACTTGCTCCTGGGTCAACCCCTTTTCCTCCCGTAATTCCTTGAGGCGATTCCGACCCGTACCCATCACCTGCCTTTCACGCCATGTGAACCTTTTGCTTACATTATACTTCACGTTTCGTGAATGTCAAGCGGTTTAGCAAAAATATTTTCTCTTTTTGTGAAACGACTTTTAGCATTTTTTTCTATATGCTATACTAAGCATGTTCACGATTAGTGAAAAGGAAGTGAAATGATGCTCGGAGACAGGATACGGGAGCTGCGGGAAGAAAAGCAACTGAGCCAGATCGAAATGGCGAAACTCCTCAACGTGGCGAACACAACGGTCTCGCAATGGGAAACCGGTAAGCGGCAGCCGGATATCGATACCCTCGAACAACTCGCGAACCTGCTTAACTGCACCACCGACTACCTCCTCGGCCGCACCGACTACAAAACCGCCTACTCTGTTCCCCTCGCCGATTTCGCGGAATACCTCCCCGCCGACCTGAAGCGGTTCGTCCTCGACAACAAAGGTCACCAGTGGGCCGAAGTAGCCGCCAAGGCCGACGAGTACAACCTGACGCCGCAGGACATCAAAGACCTGATCGACATGGTGACCCGCATGAAAAGAGCGGTGGACGAAAAGTCGAAATGAGTCGATAAAGCGCGGAAATTTCTCACCTTGTTTAGCGCAATCCCCCAAACTTTTCCTTCCATCCTCCCGACTTCTATGATAGGATGGAGTTGCACGCCAAACATATGTTCGCTTGATAGGAGGGAAAAATTTGTATGGGGAATGCAGCCCGCAGACTAGACCGGTTATTCTCCGCTGCAAGGATACGCTGGCGCAAGTGGTTGTCGACAATACCCGTTTGGCTTCTGAGCTCACCGATGCCGTTGCGGGCGCGGGTGAAGACGCATGAATACTGATACTCCGATATTATCCTTATAGAATTGTAAGTTTGATGGCGTTTGGCAGCAGACTGCGCCGGCTCCGAGAAAAAAAGAACTTTCGCACCCGCTGCGAAAGCACGGTCTATTAAAAGACAAGGAGTGATGAGCGTGGATAACGAAAAATTTCAGGAGTTGGTGCTCAAGAAGCTGGATTCAATGGACCAAAGATTAGGGAATCTGGATAACGGCCAACAAGAAATCAAAACCGATGTAGCAATACTCAAGTCCGACATGACAGAAGTTAAGTCCGATGTCAAGGAGCTGTCGCGCAAGATGGATGTTGTCTATGAGCAGACTGCCGGCCTGACCGAGTTCCGCACCGAAGCCAACCGGAAGTTGGACGACATCGCCAATACCGTGGACTTCCTGACCCACAAGGAGAGTCAAACCGAGAAAGAAATCTTCGTCATCAAGAAAAACATCTCGCTGGGGAAATAGCCTGACCTAAATACCTGCAGCGGGAAATAATATTTTTGTTATAACGGCGCAAATCCGCGCCGTTACTTGCTTTAATTGGTCGGAGGAAAAAGATTTGCCTCTCCGGCCTCTCTGCCCCGGCCTTGTTTCCGTCGTCGAGGGCCAACACCACACATTGCCATAAAGCCTTGATATAGCTGCGTTTTCCACTTAGGAACAGCCATGGGATAATAATTGGACAAAAAATTATTCAGTGATATAATATTAACAAACATATCCCCACCGGGGGGAAGGGATGGGAGCGTAGATATGTCTCACCACACCAAGACGAAGGATGTCATTGACCGGCTCGCCCGCATCGAGGGGCATGTGCGGGGCATCAAGCGAATGGCGGAAGAGGAAAAAGAATGCGGAGAATTGCTGATTCAGATTTCTGCGGTGCAAGCCGCTCTGAAGAAAGTATCGCAGATAATCCTCACCGACCATCTGGAACACTGCATTATCGACGCCGTAAAAGAAGGCAGCGAAGTTGAAGCTCTGGAGAGCCTCAAGAAAGCACTGGAAAAAATCTGACGGAAGGAGGGACAAATATGCATGAAGGCCATCACGGCATTCTGGATGGGGTAGACCACGAGCACACCCATGACCACGAACATGCTCATGACCATGAGCACCATAGTGCAAAGAATACCAATAACTCGGTTCAGATCATCGCCGGAGTTATCGTTGTCGCCTTGATCGCGGTTTTTATCGTCTGGAAATTCTTTTAAAGGGTGTGACAAGCCATGCACGAAGGGCATCACGGGATAATCAGCGAAGCAGAACACCATGCTGTGCCCGTCGTTTCGCAACGTACGCTTGGTATGAAGCTGCCGGTTAAAAAGTTTATTTTCCCGGGTCTGCTGCTGGTCAGTATTATTGCCGCTGCTATCCCCGGAGTGAAAGCGGCGCCGGGGTTCGATATTGCTCTTCTCCCGATGCTGGTCGGAGGCGGCTACATTACCTGGACCACCTTGGTAGCGGTAATTCAGACCAAGCGGATTACCGCCGGAATAATGGTTGTGCTGGCTTTAATCGGCACCGCTTACGTCGGAGAATATCTGGCCGGGGCTGTAGTTGCGTTCATGATGATCAGCGGCGAATTTTTGGAGGACATTACCCTGGAAAGGACGCGCAACGCGGTCCGGGAAATAATCAAGCTGGTGCCGGAAACGGCCAGGGTCAAAACGGCGGATGGGTATCAAGAAGTAAGGATAAACCGGGTCAAAGTCGGTGACACAGTGCTGGTCAAGCCGGGAGAAAGGATCCCGGTGGACGGCGTGGTCACCCGCGGGCAGTCAGCCGTAAACGAAGCCTCTCTGACCGGGGAGTCCCTGCCGGTAGACAAAACTAACGGCGATAAGGTCTTCGTCGGCACGTTTAACGAAAACGGCGCGCTGGAAGTTCTGGCCGAGAAGGTTGGGCGGGACTCTGCCCTTGGCCGCATTATTACGGTTATCCGGCAAGCCCAGCAGGAGAAAGGCGAGATCCAGCGCACGGCTGACCGCTTTGCCCAGTATTTCACCCCCGTTATTCTGACGATCTGCGCTGTTGTATGGCTTGCTTCCCACGATCTTTACCGGGTAATGTCGGTGCTCGTCATTGCCTGCCCCTGCGCCCTGGTCCTGGCCACCCCAACTGCGGTAGTGGCCAGCGTCGGCAATGCCGCCCGCCGCGGCGGCATTATCAAGGGCGGCACTGCCCTGGAGGCAGCCGGGAAAGTTACGACGGTTTGCCTGGACAAGACCGGTACCATCACACAGGGCAAAGTGGAAGTGGTGGATGTCGAGGCTTTCGGTGCAGACAGTGCAGAGATGGTAATAAGGACGGCGGCCATAGCCGAAAAGTATTCCCAGCATCCGATCGGTGCGGCAATCACAGATCATGCCGGCAAGCTGGGCATGGGCGAGGTTGAAGATGCGGAGAATTTCACCGTGTTGCCGGGCCGGGGGGTCCGGGTGGAATTCGGCGGGCGGGTGATAGAAGTCTCCAACATGAGAGCGGAAGCAGACCATTCCGGGATTTTCAGCCAAAGCATGCTTGACTATGCCCGCGCGCAGGAAGCACTCGGCCGGACTGTGATGTTTGTGATTGAAGCCGGCAATGTCATCGGGGCGATAGCCGTTGCGGATGTCATCCGGCCCGACGCGGCGGCGCTCGTGCAGAGCCTTAAAGCGATTGGCATCAGGCGGGTGGTAATGCTGACCGGAGACAATGCCGGAACAGCGGCGGCAATCGCGGCGCAGGCCGGGATTGCCGACTACCGGGCCAATCTGCTGCCGGAAGACAAGCTGAAGGTTATTCGTGAGCTTAAGGAGAAGGGTGAAACCGTGGCCATGGTCGGGGACGGTGTGAATGACGCCCCGGCTCTGGTGCTGGCGGACATCGGTATCGCTATGGGGGTTATCGGCACCGATGTTGCCATCGAGTCCTCCGACATCGCCCTCATGTCGGAAAATCTGCCCCTGATCCCTGAACTGCTCGGATTAAGCCGGCATGCGCTGACCTTAATCAAACAGAACATTTGGGTCTTTGCGGTTGGTGTGAACCTAATCGGCATTGCATTGGCCAGTTCCGGTTTCCTCTCTCCGATTGCCGGCGCCATTGTCCACAATATTGCCTCCATCCTGGTAGTCGGCAATTCAGCCCGCCTTTTAACCTACCGCCATGCATATTGACGATTATCTCGAGCAAAATCGGAAAAACATCAGGGATGAACTGCTCCGGCATCTGCAAAATCTGATCCGGATTGATACCAGGAGTCATCTTCGCCATGAGAGCAGAGCGGCAGCATACTTAAGAGAACAACTGTCCGCCTCAGACATCTCATCTGTTCTGCTCGAACCGATTGCCGGGAAGGGAAGCGTAATCGCTTCCCTTCCCGGCCCGTCCGGTGTTCCTCCGCTCCTTCTGTTGTCTCACCTCGACACGGACGATTGGGATGAAAACGGATGGGAACATCACCCGCTGAGCGGAGAGATGGCCGATGGGTTCATCTGGGGGCGCGGTGCGGTTGACTGTAAAGGACTTACCGCTATCTGGCTGACAACACTGCGTCTAGTGAAGGGGCTTGGCTTCCCCCTGCGGCGTAAACTGCTCATCGTCAGCACGGCTGATGAAGAAGCCGGCGGTGCTTGGGGAGCCAAATGGCTGACCGAGAAAACAGACCTGATTCCAGCCGATGCCTGGATCCTGAGTGAAGGCGGCGGCTTTCCGGTCAATTTCGGCAGGAGACAATATTTCGTATGTCAGACGGGTGAGACAGGCCTTATTGAGTTCGAACCGAGCGTTCTGGACAAAATCAAAGGGCTGCTCAGGCAAGAATATCCGCCGGTTTCAAGGCGAACCAATAGGGAGTTTGCCCGACGCATCTTCGAGCGTCAGCCTCTTCCCGCTCGTTTGAGCATCCTATTCCCACGCACATGGGAAAAAACGCTTAATTTTCTCCAGAGCGGCAAGCGTTACCGACTTGACTTGTCAATGCTATTCCGCCCTTTATTACTTGAAGACAGCATTGCTAGTCCCCTGCTGCGGGCTAGAATCGCCCCGCTGTCTGATGCTCCCGGGAAATTGTCTGACGCGCTTCGGAAAGCAAAAGCCCGGATTATTCAACTGCCCACCGAGTCGCCGGCCGGACACGAAGTATTCCGGGTTATCGAAAAAGTTGTAGCTAAGAATTCAGGCGCTCCGGTCGTGCCTTATGTTACGCCGGGTATGAGTGACAACCGTTTTTTTCGTGCCAGAGGAAATCCCGTTTTTGGTTTTTATCCGCTCGGACAGATAAATACCTTCCGGACTATTCACGCAAGCAACGAGAAGGTTAGCGCAGACGACCTCTTTGAAGCCTTTCTCCTGCTTTTTCAGATAGTTCTTGGCTTGGTACTGCCGGAAGATACGTAAGCTGATGGACAAAACAGTCGGCAGACAAAAAACGGCGCAAATCCGCGCCGTTACTTGCTTTAATCGGAGTAATTGTGGGAAAAAGATTCATATCAACCAGTGACGGGAAACCTTCAATCAATACTCGTAAGCGTTAAGGCACAACATGATAACTGTATCTGATCTCAGTCAGCTTTTTCCCGCCGATTTCTATCTGCTTTCCGTCCGTGGTTCTGACAAAATTATTCTTTGTGTAGAACTTTTGAGCCCTGATATTTTCATCCAGCACCCAAAGATATATATCCCGAAATCCTTTGGTCACAAGCGCATCCGTAGCGGTTTTCAGTAACGGCTTTCCGTAACCTTTCCCGAAGTATTCGGGCAGTAAATAGATGGAAATAACTTCTCCCCAACCGGGTAACTCCTCGTCTCTTGCCGGACAAACCGACGACGTGCCTATGTACCGGTTGCCTTCAATAATGACATAAGCGTCATACTGGCTGTTTGCTAAAACAGATGACCACCGGGTGCCGCTTAAAGCATCCAAATAATCCTGCGGGACAATTCCGCGGTAGGCAACCTGCCAACTGCGGGCATAAATATTCCCTATGGCTGCAAAATCATCGGATTTCGTCACTTTCCGTATTTCCATAGACAACACCTCTTCGTCTGTATTATAGCTTACCGTAGTATAAAAAGGAACGGACAAATTTCTTGTCGATATTTGTCCGTTCCTTGGAGCAATTGTGGAAAAAAGATTTTTATCTTAGATCGATATAATACCCGCTGCTTGACCTGACAAATCGGAATTTGTCTATTTGCTTTTTGTCTGGCACTCACTGCATTCTGCGTCATGAATAGAGATAATACCGCCACAAACAGGGCAAGTGTATTCTTCATGCTGTTGCTTCATAAACTTCATAAGCCCAGCCTCTTTTACGGTCTGACTATTTTTCATAAGACTTGTACTATAACGGGTTTTATAGCTTTTTTCAATGGACTTAATTTGTTTACAAGGATAGTCAGTGCATTCAAAGCAATAAGTAAGTCCATTTCCCTTTATGCAATCTTTTATTTTGCACTTTCGGCAATGCTCCGGTTTTCCTGTATCGCTGTTCAGGCAACCCGCGCAAGGCTTCTTATGATAGCAGTGTTTATAACAAACCATGCAGTTCATGCCGCAAGGGGCAAACATCGAAGTTTCAATTATATCCGGCATTTTCATACTGTTTGGCTCCTTATTAATTCCTGTTTAACTGCGTATTACATAAATAATCTGTGCTTCCAACCATATGACAAATTCCTGTTTATCTAAACTTTGCAATAATCTTAGAATCCATAATACCATGCTTTTCAGTATAAAAAAAGACATAACTTCCCTTTGGCGGAAGATATGTCTTTCTGGATTAACAGTGCGAAAAAGATTTTTGTATTGAGGGCAAAAACACGCACCGACCGAACGATAAATTGGAAGTTGTAGCTCATCCTTATACCACTAAAGGAAACTCACTGTATAATAGAATGGCTGTGAATATAAAATTCTTCCTGACTCGGCTGGTATTTTTTCTCCAGGCTTTCCAGACCCTCGTCAAAGCGCTCAGCTTCTTGTTCATCTATCTCAAATACAGGACTTTGATGGTAAACCCATTTTCTTCCGTCCAAGACATTGGGTTTGAGTTCTTTTACCAGCATTGCCGCCGGATATGTCCCATTTTCAAGACAGACATTGTACTTTTTGCAACTCTTAAAACCGCGGCCTACATAATTATTCGGATTCCCAAATATTACAATCACATCGTAATCAAGTGCGGCCGCCTGTTCAAAGGAATACTCCATCAGTTTTTTTCCATATCCCTTTCTCTGATACTCCGGCAAAATGCAAACCGGACCGAAAGTAAGGATGTCTTTTTCTTCTCCAGACTCATCAATTAGTTTTGTTTTCGTATACATGATATTCCCAATGATCTGATTGTCAACTTCAAGCACCAGATCCAACTCCGGCAGAAAGTCTTTGTGGGACCGCATAACATGAACTAAATAGTGTTCAACGCACCCCGGAACATATAAATTCCAAAAAGCTTTCCTTGTGATTTCTTCTACTCTCTTATAATCTGTTTCTTCTTCATTCCTAATCTTAATCATTTTGTTCATTTATAAACCTCCGATAATTTATCTAAGACCAATTTTTGTGCTTTTTATTATGGTTATCTGCTCAACAAATTCCTGTTGGTCTGCGTGATGTAATAAACTTTAAATCCATAATACCATGCTTTTCAGTATAAAAAAAGACATAACTTCCCCTTGACGAAAGATATGCCTTTTCATGGCCGGAGTGAGAAGATTTGCCACTCCGGACCTCCGACCACAGATTTGTTCCCTAGTTGCGGATAACTTTATGCGATACTGCAAAGCATTGCTATATCCGCATTCTTACCTCAAAACAGCTTTTGTTTTACTGTCGCTCACCGCAGACTTGCTCCCGCAGCGGTTCCTTCCCATTCACATAATGGCCGGCCCATTCTACCGGCCACCCTGGAACGACAGGTCATCCTCCGCCCCAAACCTTCCGTCCTGCTCACCTGCGTTGAATTGGCTTTCTTTCGGCCAATCAAGGAAGCGCACCGCCTCGGCAACCACCTCGACGGTCTTGTGCTTCTGCCCGCCGCTGTCTTCGTAGGCCCGTGTTTGCAGATGCCCGCGCAGGGCGACGAGGCGCCCTTTGGCCAGGTGGTTTCCGCACGTCTCGGCGAGCTTTTGCCACGTGATGATGTCGAAGAAATCCGTCTCCCGCTTGCCTTCTCGGTTTGTGAACTCCCGGCCCACAGCGACTGAGAACTTACATAAGGCGGTTCCGTTCTGGGTATACCTCAATTCGGGATCGCGCACCAGGCGGCCAATCAGTACAACGTTGTTCAGCATGAATATCCCCCTCTTGCCTGCAGCAGCATATTCGCACCGCTTTTCCCGATAAGGCGGCGCCATAATTCAATTATACATCAGAACATATGTTCTGGCAAATAAGAAAAACTTGAGGCCGCCCCTGTTGAGGCGGCCTCAGATTTAATCTGCAAAGCTATATTTTGGGGAAGAGACATGATGCACCGGCGGCTCCATGTCTCTTTTATAAGCTGTTTCCTATATTGCCCTACCGTTTGGTAGTAACTGGAGCTGAATATTCTCCATAGCCATACCCACCAAAAGTACTTGCCAGCAGCAGGATGAGGATCAGGAAGATGAAGAAGGCACCGTTATCATCGCCTCCCAGGCCACCGAATCCGCCCATATTTGCACCCCCTCTCTAACCGGCGCACGCTGATTACTCGCGCCCGGCCGTCTGTGTTTCCAGTTCTGTTACATCTTATTCAAGAAGCATATGGCCGCTTTAGTCCATCTGCCTCAAATTAAGCTGAATAATCCTTACTGTCCTCTCTTCAAAAGACACTCAAATATACTCACCGGAAAGGAGGGATATTATGGGCGGCTTTTTGTCAGGCACAAAAAGCGAAATCCGCAGATCCCACTTAAGGAGGAAAGTGCCATGAGTGGCTGGATAATTATCATTGATTTCAACCCGCACACTCATAGGATGCACCGTTGTTTATCAAATTGTTCCGGCTGGCATAATCGGCCCCACCCCCCTTTACCACTGCTTCCTAAACTACTGTTCTTTCTCGGCAGGAAAGTCTTACCAGGCAATCGAATAAATCCTCTGGCACCATCAACTATATAACGGTGAAAGGAGTCGATACGCGTGAAGAAATTTCTCGCCGGCATAGTTATCGGTTTTCTTCTGGCCACGGTAATGACTGTCTCCGCCGTCTCCCCCATCAAGCTCATCATCAACGGCGCCAAGATTACTGCGGACCCCGCACCGCAGATGTTCGACGGCCGCGTTTTCGTCCCGGCCCGCTTCGTCGCCGAGCCGCTGGGAGCCACGGTGGAGTGGGACCAGGAGCAGAACGCGGTGGTGATTACGTCAAGACCAACAGAAGAACCGGCAATTCCGGTGGACGAAGAAAACAACAATGATACAGATGCAATAGAATGGCTAAGTTATGATGAGCTCGGCAAGGTATATAACGCGCAGATTAGTGTCGGTAGTGCGGAAGGGATAACTTTAACAAACAACGGCATCACAATCTCTTTCCCCCACCACGGAAATACCGATGGTGTCTATACGGTAACAACGAACGAAGGTTTTGTTTTGCTTCTTAAAATCGAAAACGCCAGATACTATCATGCGGCTAGTGAGTTGGCGGCTATTGGTTTCATAACTGACTCTGAAGTTGGATCTGTACCTGCGTCACCAATCTCCACCAGCCCAACCGATGCACTGCTCCGATTAGTTCAAGATATCCAGGCAGCCGGATACGACCTTCAATATGCAGAGCAAGATGAAGGTCAACACTACTCATTTTCCTTTTGGAATTATGTCCAAGTCGGGATTTTGTCCGATGTTATCCCTAAAACCGGTAATTACAGCCTCAGTGTTGGGGATGATATCGCGAATGACGTCATCGCATTGATCAAAAACCGCTTCCCCGATTCTGAGGTATGGCTCATCAATATTTTCAATGAAGATGGCAGAGGTGTACAAATTCAAAGAAGTATCCCAAAATTACACGTAGGTGGAAGTGGTGGGCTAGGTGATTACGCACCGAGCTGGAGTTATAAGGGCCAAGCGCTAAACCGTTGGGTTAAGTAAGGAGAAGCTCAATACTTTTCCCGGCTTGTAGACAAACTCCCGTATCGTGCCATTCTGAGCGTAGCGAAGAATCTTAAACTCATTGCTGAAGTAAGATTCTTCGATAGCTTCCGCTATCTCAGAATGACAATTTTTCCTTTTGTCGACAGAAAAATAAAGGCTTCAGCAAAACGCTGAAGCCTTTATCATTACTGGTATAAAAATGGTCGGAGTGAGAGGATTCGAACCTCCGGCCTCTTGGTTTCGAGCCAGGCTACGCATAGTTTTGGACTATGTAATATTCATTAACCCTTATCAATGGTTTATAGCGTTGCATCTTAGAGCGGATGGGGCTGATTTGACACAGTTTCTAGCGTAATACAAAAAGACATTTTATATTTCGCTGGTCATAGTTTCATAAAGCAGATTCATATTCCTAATCTTTCTACGCCTCTCCACTCACTCCACCCGTTCATCTGGAGCGAACGAAAATCCCCTCCTGCCATATCTGATAGCCATATAGAGCAAAGCCATGTACGGTTGTCATAAGGAAGGTCTGAAACGGACTGACGGCAACATATTGGAATATACCCCGATTGCTTAAGAAAATCCCGAGATATAGGAAAGTAAATGTGATATTGGATATTGCATCAACTCCGATGTAGAGCAAAAAGTTACCGAAGGTATACCTGAAAATCCACATGGTCATAACCGGGAGCAGGCCGAAGAGATAAGCAATGCTCTTGAGGGGATAAGCCGTTTCCAGCACGGCCCACCATTGCAGCGTAATACCGGTCTCAATAATGATGCTGCTGGTAAAGGCAGCAAATAAGCCAACCGGCAGATAACGTTTGGCGTTTTCCTTCCCCATTACTATCAGTGTCAGCCAGGGGATAATTATAATCAACCATAAGATGAATTGGTTACTCAAGTAATCCCTCCTATCAGCCTGTAAAATTAATATTTCTAGGTACAGGAAAAGTATGCATAAAGCAGTTTCTTCTCAAAGTATCCGCCGACTTTCACAGCTTTCCGGGGCTTGAAAAAAAGGACCCCTCTTGGGGTCAATGCGAACCATTTGCGGCACGTCCCACGCGTACTCGTTGAAGAAGATGACACCATATGAATTATCTGCCATGCCACAAAAAAGAGACCGCCTGTCAGAGGCGGCCTCTTTTCAAAGCTTCCCTATGGGAATTACCCTTATACAAATCCGGTCTAAAGTATGTCGTCCCTGACGCTCGGGTCGCTGATCCGGTTATCAGACTCAGGAATAGCGTCATAAATCGCGGGATCGATCTCGTAAACAGAACCATCGGCAAGCCCTTTGAGGATTTCGAAAACCGATTCTTTTACCGTCTGCTTCAGCATACCGTTTTGCTTCTGGCCCAGGTTCTGAGTCTGACCTTTTATCTCTATCAACATGATTGAGGTATCGTTCAAAGCGAATGCACCCAAAGCGGTACCGGGCAGATTCACCTTCGGATATTTCTGGATTGCGCCAAAGGATGAGAAGCCTTTTTGCAGTGCCATCCACCCCAAGGCATTGACCTGCTTGGCTAAGGTCAGAACATTGTCGTCGACGGAAAAATGCTCGCCCGAGAATTCATCGAAATAGGGATCTGCCACATCAGCCGCAACCTGGATGGAAACCGATCTGATATCCTCATCAGTTAAAGCATTGAAGCCGCGGTGGTGAATATCAAAATAGACGTCCGGTTCGAACTCCCGGAAGACAGACGTTACAATCCGAGCTTCCGGGTTCACATAGAAACCGCCATGATCGCTGTTGTTCATATTTATACGGTCATTCAACGCTGCCGCAACAACAGCCGGAGCGTAATCCTCGATTCTGAAGTTGGTGTTCGGGTTATAGTCGCGGTTCTGGTCGTAACCTTTAACTGATGAGTTGTAATACCACGGAGCCTTGGTCCCTGCCGGAAGCCCTATGGCTGTAGGGTCCCAAGCCTGGAGACACTGGCGGATTGGGTACCATTTGCCGTCCCTCTGATACATGGACCCGTCAGGATTAATTCGCGGCATAATCCAAATGGAAACTTTATCGAGGATCTCATCAACTTCTTTGCCGCCGGCAACCAGTTTTTGCATCAACTCCACTGCAGCTTCCGTGCCCAATACTTCGTTGCCATGAATTTGAGTGGTAATGAAGACGCGGACTTTGCCTTCTTCTTTGCCGCCGAACTTAGCCAGGTACAGCGGATATCCATTCTCAGCCGTCAGATCATTGACCGGAGCGTCCGAATAGCCGACTATCTCAAGCTCCATCTTCCCTTTCGATACTGCTTCAAGCCGAGCAAGTTTTGCGTATAGTTCTGCATTTGTCATTACGCTCGATAAGGATACATTTTGCTCATCCTCTACCCATGGACCGTTCGGTAATGACTGCGGCGTTGCAAAGGATAAAGATGACAAGCAGAATGTAAGAATTAAAGCTGTACAGACAATACTAAGCCCCTTTTTCAATTGATCCCCTCCTCAGTTTTTTCTACCCCCGGGATACAACCTAAACTTATACCCCCTCCCAAAAGGTATATCGGAGAATATAGATTCTATTGGCTGAACAAGTTTCCTCTCCGATGGGGATATAATTCGTTCGACAGTATTTTATGTAAATGTCGGAACAGATAAGGGTATTCGCACCTTTATTGAAAATATCTTCTATGGCTTTATGTCGTCTGGAGAAACAATAAATAAAAGCTTCAGCATTTTGCTGAAGCCTTTATCATTACTGGCGTAAAAATGGTCGGAGTGAGAGGATTTGAACCTCCGGCCTCTTGGTCCCGAACCAAGCGCTCTACCAAACTGAGCCACACCCCGACGCAAATATTATTGTATATTTTTTGCCCCGGTTTGTCAATCCCAAAAACATGGCAAAGCCGCCGGCAAATGTTTTGTAAAATTAATCCATTTCACACCGTCCCCGGAAACCGTACGCTAAAGACCGTGCCGGCCGGACCGGTTTCGACCTCGATTCTGGCGCTGTGGCGGGCGGCGATACTGTAACAGATGGCGAGTCCCAGGCCGGTGCCGTTCTCCTTCGTGGTCACGAACGGCGTACCCAGGCATTCATAAATTTCCGGCGGGATGCCCGATCCTTCGTCCCGGACGGTCAGCACGGCCTGACCGTCTTCCGTCTCCGTCCGGATGGTCAGCTCCCCGCCGGCCGGCATGGCCTCGAGACCGTTGTCGGCGAGGTTCTGCACGAGCTGGCGGATCTCTTCCCGGTCGACCCGGACGGCCGGACAGGCGTTCGGCCGGAAGACGACCCGGCAGTCCCGGCTCGCTGCCGTCTCCTCCAGCTGCAGCCGCAGCGCCGCCAATATTTCGTTCAGGCTGTCTTCTTGCAGGCGGACGCTCCGGTCCCGGGCGAGCGACAGATACTCGCTGATGACCCGGTTCGCCTGATCAAGCTCGCCCAGCATCAGCGCAAAATACTCGTCGAAATCCTGCAAGCCGGAATTGGCGGCGAGCAGCTGCACATACCCCCGGACCACTGTCAGCGGATTCCGGATCTCGTGCCCGAGGCCGGCGGCCATCTGCCCGACCAGGTTGAGCCGGTCCAGGCGCGCGACCTCTTTTTCCAGGCGCCGCAGCGGGGTAATATCGTTGACGACGCTCAGCACGCAGTCCTCCCCGTCGATGCACACCGGTTCGACCGCGGCGAGCCCGGTCCGCACCTCGCCGGCCCGGTTCCGGAACGTCACTTCGCAGTTCTGCCGGCTTTCCCTCCTAGCCGCGCAGGCCGTCAGGAGTTCGGAGAAGTACTTATCCGCCCAAATATTCAGTTCGGATACCCGCCGTCCGATTAGTTCAGCCCGCGCATACCCCATGCCCGCAAGCCAACTCGCGTTGGCTTCCAGATAACGTAAGTCACGGCAGGAAATAATGCTCATCATGTTCGGGCCGGCATTGAAGGCGACGGCGAATCTTTCTTCCGCCCGGCGGAGTTCCAGTGCCGCCTGCTTTTGGGCCGTGATATCGCGGCAGTAAACGGTCAGCCCGTCGGCGGAAGGAATCGCCTGGACCGCGAGCCACGCTCCGTCCCGAAGTTCGCTCGTCTCGAATTCGGTCTCCCGTTCTTCCCCGGCCGCCTGCAGCAGCCGGGCGAAGCAGAGACTCCGGCAAAAAACCGGCAGCACCTCCCGGATGGAGCGGCCGAGACAGGTCTCCCGCTTCATCCCGGTCAGCGCCTCCGCCGCCCGGTTCAAATAGGTAAAACACCAGCCGTGATCCAGAGCGAACAAGGCCCCGCCCACCCGCTCGAGCATCGCTTCCCCCGGCTCGGTACGGATGAACACCTGCCGGGCATACCCGGCGGTAAAGCCGTTCGGACTGTCCGGGACCGTAATCGCCTCGTATGCGTTTGCGTTGCCGGCTGCGCTCATTTGCCCCACCTCCGCCGTCATCACGCTTATTCCGCTTTATCTCTTACTTTAATTATAGCGAAACGGCGACGGGGATTTTGTCGAAACCGGCGATGAAAGGACAAAATCTTCCTTCTTGTTACACATTATCCCATTCGTTTCCAGCAACCGCCAGGCGCATCCGCGAAATCAGCCGGAAGCAGGCACGGGCGTCTGGACCACAGCCGCCCGTGCCTGTAGATAAACTCCCGTATCGTCTTGCCCTCTTAGCCCTCACCTCTATCTCCTCTCTGTCGCCGACAACCATAGAAATTTTCACTGCTAACCCGCGGAACAAGCGAATTCCTCCCCTTGAGGTGAGGGGAGGCAAGGAGGGGAGCTGAAAGGGAACGGCCCCTTTTGATAAATGTCCAATTGCGGATCGAGCGGGACGCCTTGGGAGGCGTCCAATTACAACCGGATGTAGCCAGCTATGGAAAGTCAAGCTAAAAATTCGGGTCAAAAGGGACCTGGTCACGAAGTACTGCGAAGATGATATAGGTAAGCTTCCTGGCACAGGCACCCACAGCGGTCATGTGATTTTTGC
>Ga0228535_1000245_pt1 | contig 177040 bp, 155 predicted proteins | sample SJ1metagenome_FD_168457 | JGI IMG/M metagenome (GOLD analysis project Ga0228535, IMG submission 168457) | Enriched culture of PCE-dechlorinating microbial communities from Ithaca, New York, USA - SJ1 | ecosystem: Engineered > Modeled > Simulated communities (microbial... > Unclassified... | reverse complement strand
CTGCCGGGGCTGCTGCTGGCCCTGCTGATACTGCTGCCGGGGCTGCTGCCCTTGTTGCCGGGGCTGCTGCTGCCCTTGCTGCCGGGGCTGCTGCCCTTGCTGCCGGGGCTGCTGCCCTTGCTGCCGGGGCTGTTGCTGCTGGCCCTGCTGAAACTGCTGCCCTGGCTGCTGAAACTGCTGCTGCCCCTGGGGTTGATTCCGGCCTCTGTTATTCATGGTCGGTCCTCCTTGAATTTTTATAGTCGGAGAATATTCTCATACCTGACGCGACGGCCGGCCCTTGCCTCCGGCCTGTTCCCGCCTGCTCCGGGCCGTTGCCCTCAATACCGGTACCAGCCGGCGGCGCGGCGGCGGGCCGTTTCGTAATCCGGCAGATCCAGGCCGGCCCGGGGGCAATCCTGAAGGCACTGGCGGCAGGAAGAGGAAGGGCTGCTGAAACCGGCAGGCTCCGGAGCAACGGCGGCGGCCGGGCCCTCTTCCGGACCCGCGGTTTCCTGCTCCGCCTCCGGGCCCCGGTTCATACCCGCCAGACCGGTGAGTCCGGACAGCATATTGAGCATGGACAGCCAATCCATGCCGGAGGCCCCGGCAAAACCGCCCTGCCAGTTGGCGCGGGGGTCGGGCTCCGCTTCCGGCTCCGGCGACGCCGCCGCTTCCGCTTCCGGAGCCGCCGCCGTTTCCGGGGCCGCGGCCGTTTCCGGAGCCGGCGGCGCGTCCGTGACGCCCAGATCCTCAAACAGGGCGTCCTTCACCGGCGGCTCCGGCTCCTCGAATACGGCGGATTCGGGAGGGGGCGCTTTGGGGGCGCTGTTCCGCGCCTTGGGCGGCTTGGGCATCTGCGACATCATGGAAACCAAATTGGAAAGCTGCGACAGATCCGGCCCGCCCCCGCCCTGATTGCCCAGGCCCTGTAGCAGAGAGAACATGGCCAGCGGATCGGGCCCGCTGTTGCCGGCGCCCATGCCGCCCAAGTTGCCTAAGCCGCCCAGGCCGCCCAAACCGCCTAAGCCGCCCAGACCACCCTTGCCGCCCAGGCCCCCCAAACCGCCCAGGGCGGACAGCATACCCAAGGGGTTGCCTCCGCCGCCGGTCAGCCCGGTCAAACCGGACAGCATATTCAGGATGTTTCCGTCAAAGCCGCCCATAAACGTCCCTCCGCATTTTGTACCAGTATATGCGTAAGGGCGGTGCCCGCGCCTGTACAGCAGAAAAAAAGCGGCCCCCACGGGCCGCCTGCCGTTTCTGACGCTAGTTGATCTGCCGGGGCAAGCGGGCTTCAGGAGAGCTGAGCCGCACAGCCGCCCCCTCGGCGGCAGGAAAATCAACCGGCTTTCAGCAAGCCGGGTTTTCTGTCAATACCGGTCTTCCCAATCGTCCCGGACGGATTTTTCCCACATGGGCACGCCGCTCTTGTAAGCGTTTTTAGACAGCATATGGGCGCCCACCGGATTGGTGAAGAGGATGAACAGTATGATCAGGATATTGCGGGTATAAAAGCTGCCTTCATGGCCGCCGGCAGTGGCGTAGAAAATGATGGAGGCCAGCATGATCAGCATGATCCCTAACGTGGGGCCTTTGGTGGCGGCATGCATGCGGCAGAATACGTCCGGCAGGCGCACTATGCCCAGGATGCCGGTAAAAATGAGGAAGCTGCCGAACAGGATCAGCATACTGATGAGGATGCTAAGAATGATCTCGATCAATGACATCGCCGTCGCCTCCAATGAATTTTGCGATCACAACCAGGGCTAAAAATCCCAAAATAGCGATAACCATCACGGCCGACAGGTACTGCAGCGTATTCAGCTTTAACGAATAAATGCTGATCGCCGCCATGACGCATGTGCCTAAAGCGTCGGAAGCCACGGCCCGGTCGGCCGAGCTGGGACCGGCAATGATGCGGTACAGGCACATCAGCACGCCGACACCCAGGATGCCCAGGGCGAGGTCAAAAACGATGGTGGGAACAATACCGCTGAAGCTCATCCGTGGAACACCTCCCAGATATTCCGCTCAAACGTGCGCTCAATGCCGGCGCAGACCTCGTCCGCGTCACTGATATGCAGGGTATGGATATAAAGGGCGGAATGATCCGCCGCTACCTCCACCGTCATGGTGCCCGGCGTCAGGGTGATCATATTGGCCAGCAGCGTGATCTCCGCCGGGGTTTTGAGATAGATCTCCATACGGATGATGCCCGGCCTGATCTTCAGCCGCGGCTGCAGCACATGGTATAAGACCTGCATGCAGGCGATGAACAGCTCGCGGAAAAAAATCAGCGCCAGCTTCACCGCCTTGAAAAAGCGGCGCAGATAGAATTTCTGACGGCCGATGACGCTGCCCACCAGCCAGATGATCAGCGCGCCCAGCACATAGCCTACCGAAAAGTCGATCAGGGTATAGGAGGTGTGCAGAAAGGCCCAGACCAGCGCGAGCAAAATATTCAGGCCGAATTGCATGCTTGATTCCTCCTTCTTGCAGAAATAAAACCGTTCCCCTTTGTCCAAGGGGGAACCGGGAAGCCGCCGCCTACCATCCCAACACCGGGCCGATATAATTGGCCGGGTCCATGATCTGGGCCGCCGCCTCCGTGACCAGGCCCACGCTGAGTTGGCCGAAAATGCCCATCGCGAGGGAGAAAGCCACCAGGGCCAGGCAGGGGGCCAGCAGGGGCTTATAGTTGAAGTCCGCGGGCAGATCGGCCCGCACCGGCTGTTCCGCGCCCCAGTAGCAATAGATGAAAATCTTCATCATGGAGAAGAGGGTGAGGAAACCCACGGCCAGGGTAAAAAACATGGCCCAGTAATTGGGGATGGCCGCGGCGCCCTGCAACATCAGGAATTTGGCGAAAAAGCCGGAAAAAGGCGGCACGCCGGCCAGGCTGATCCCCCCCAGGAAGAAACCCCATCCCAGCAGGGGGTAGCGGTGCAGCAGGCCGCCCATCCGCTTCAGTTCCGACGTGCCGGTGATCTTCTCCGTCACCCCTTCAAAGAGGAACAGGGAGCTTTTCACCACGATATTGTGGATCATGAAATAGATGGCCGCGGCCACGGCGGCGGCCGTGCCCAGGGCCAGGCCCATCATCATGTAGCCAACCTGGGAGATGATATGATAAGAAAGGATGCGTTTGTAATTGTATTGGGCAATGGCGCCCAGGCCGCCCAGCACCATGGTGGCGATGCCCAGCGCCAGCAAAATAGCGCGGGTATAGGCGTTATCGCCCACGAACATCAGCGTATAGGTGCGGATCAGGCAATAAACGCCCACCTTGGTCAACAGCCCGCCAAACAGGGCGGAGACGGCGGCAGGCGGTTCGGTATAGGATTGGGGCAGCCAGTAATAGAGGGGGAAGACGGCGGCTTTGGAGCCGAACACCACCAGGAAAATCACGGCGATCAGCGTCACCATGCCCTGGTTCTCCGCCTGGGGCAGCTTCACCGCCAGGTCCGCCATATTGAGGGTGCCGGCCACGCTGTAGAGCAGCCCCAGCCCCACCAGGAAAAACACGGAAGCCAGCACGTTCAGGATCACATATTTGTACGTCTCCCGCAGCTGTCCCTTTTCCGCGCCCAGCACCAGCAGGATGTAAGAGGAGATCAGCAAGATCTCGAACCATACGTAGAGGTTGAAAATATCGCCGGTGACAAAGGCGCCGTTGACGCCCACCGGCATCATCTGAACCAGAAAATAGTAAAAATGCTTTTCCCTGGCTTCGTCGATGGTCTTGAACGAGTAAAACACCACCGCGATATTGATGATGGCGGCCATCAGCACCATGATGGCGGAAAACAGATCCATTACCATGATGATGCCGAAGGGCGGCTCCCAGTCGGAAGCCCAGAACACCAGGGTGCCCTGGGTCTTGACCACATAGAGCAGCCGGACGGCGTTGGCCAGGGCGGCCACGGCCGCCAAGCCGACAATGCCGCGCTGGACCTTGACTTTCTTATAAGTAAATATGAGCAGTATCGCCGCCACCCAATGGATGAGCTGGGGCGATAGCACAAGGTTAGTGCTGGTCGCCATGATAATCCGTATTCTCCAATCCGCGGAAGTGTTCCGTGTCGTCGCTGTTCAGGGTTTGATAAGCCCGGTAAGAAAGTACGATGACGAAAGCCGTCACGCCGAAGCCGATGACAATGGCGGTCAGGATCAGGGCCTGGGGAAGGGGGTCGATATAGGATACGCCGGCCTGCCCGGTGAGGATGGGGGCCAGGCCCCGCTTCAGCCTGCCCATGGTGATCAGCAGCAGCAGGGTGCCGTGGGACAGCAGGCAGGTGCCGACCACCATGCGGAACAGCACCCGGGACAGCAGCAAATAGGTGCCGGCGGCAAACAGAATACCAATGACGATCGCGATTACGAATTCCATATTATCACCTGTCCAAATCGATCTCGGACGAAGCGGGTTCAACCGCTCCCTCCTCTGCCGCCGCGGGCCGGGGACGGCCCTCGCTCTCGCCGATGCTGGTGATAATGGTCACGCAGCCGCCGGTGACGGTGAGAAATACGCCCAGATCGAAAATAGCGGCGGTAGCCAGCTCCAGCTCGCCCAGGGCCCCCAGATGGAAAGTGCCGAAGGTATGGGTGAGGAAAGGGTCCCCGAACAGCAGGCCGCCCAGGCCGCAGCCCAGGGAGAAGGTCAGGCCCACGGCGATCAGGTATTTGAAATCAAAGCGCAGGGTATTGCGGACAAAGCTGCTGCCGAAGCTGACGTATAGCAGCACCACCACGGCGGCGCACATCAGGCCGGCGATAAAGCCGCCGCCGGGCGCGTTGTGGCCGGTCCAGAACAGGAAGATGGCGAAGACGAGGATGACGTACACCACCCAGCCCACCACGGTGTTGAGGATGAGGTTATTGCCCTTGCGCCTCAGCTCCCGGCGCATTTCCTCCGTGCCTTCCAGCACCTCGTATTGCTCCATACGGCCGCTGACGTTCACGCCGCCGTCGTTTACGGCCACCGAGGCGCCGGTGTAGTCGTTGTCCTGCGCCGTCCCGTCCGGGGCGGTCCGGCCGGGGTGGTCCGGCGGGAGCCGCCAGTATTGCTTATTTTTGGAGTTCATCCGTATGCACCCCCTTTTCAGGCGGCAGCAGCAGCGCGATCAAAATGAACACGCCGATGGATGCCAGCGCGATCACGGAGATCTCGCCCATGGTATCAAGGCCGCGGAAGTCCACCAGGATCACATTGACGATATTGTTGCCGCCCCCCAGCAGCTTGGAGTTCTGAATATAGTAGTCGGCGATGGACTGAAACAGCTTGTTGCTGTGGCCCGCCATCACAATAAGCGTCACGGTCAGGCCCACGGCCAGGGAAACCAGAAGGTTAAAGTTCTTGCGGCCTTTGCTTTGCGGCTTGTCCGCGAAGGATTTGGGCAGGAAGCGGAACGCCAGGAGGAACAGGACCAGGGAGATGGTCTCCACCAGCAATTGGGTGAGGGCCAGGTCCGGGGCGCTGAAGATCACGAACAGGAAGCTCACCGAATAGCCGATGGCGCCCAGGGCGAAAATAGCCGGGACGCGGCGGCGGGACAGGCAGATCACCAGGCAGGAAGCCACGATCACCGCCATCCAGAACACCTCGAATACCGAAACAGGGGCCAGGTCGTCGGCGCGGATGACCAAAGCGCCCCGGCTGAACATGGTGACCAGGGTGATCAGCACGAAAAAGACGCAGGAGAAGCCCACATAATCGCTGAGCCGCCCCGTCATATGGGTGCCGATCAGTTTCTCGCCCCCGTGGACCAGGCCGTTTTTGGGGATCAGCCAGTCGTAGATATCGTTGGCGGACAGGAGCTTGGGCATGCGGAACAGCGCGTCCCGCCATTTGTCGAAACGGCGGAAGATCAACAGGCCCAGGCCGATCACGATACAGGTCATGGCCAGCGGCCAGTTAAAGCCGTGCCAGAACGAGAAATGCAGGCTGACGCCGCCGCCGGTCACGGAACTTACCGCCGGTTCCAGCAGCGCGTGGGCGAAGCGGTTGGGGAAGAAGGCCAGCAGCAGGGTCAGGGAAGCCAGCAGGCCGGTGGGGATGAGCATCAGGCCGCCCGGATCCTTCACCGGGCCGTGCGCCTCATGGCCGGCATGGGAGCGCGGCAGGTCTTCCGGCAGCCGGCCCAACACAAAGACCCTGAACAGGATGACCATACAATAGACGAAAGTGAATACGGAGCCCAGGACCGCAACGGCCGGGACCAGCCAGGCCAGGAAGCCCAGGGAAGCCAGGTTGCCGTTGACCGCCTGCAGGGAGCTTTCAAAGAACAGCTCCTTGGAGAGGAAACCGTTGAAGGGCGGCAGGCCCGCCATGGCCAGCGCGCCGCAGCCGGCGCACAGGGCGGTGAGGGGCATCGCCTTGGCCAGGCCCCGGAGGCGGCGGATGTCCCGGGTGCCGCATTGATGGTCCACCATGCCGGTGACCAGGAACAGCGTGCCCTTGAAGGCGCTGTGATTGATCAGGTGGAACAGGGCCGCGGCGACGGCAGCCTCGGAGCCGTAGCCGAGCAGCGCGATCACCAGTCCCAGTTGGGAGATGGTGGAATTGGCCAGGATGGCTTTCAGATCGTATTGCTTCATGGCCCGGTAAGCGCCCCACAGCAGGGACAGCAGGCCGAAAGCGGAGATGGTTACGAACCACAGGGACGTGCCGCCCAGCACCGGGGCCATCAGGGCCAGCAGATAGATGCCGGCCTTCACCATGGTGGCGCTATGTAAATAGCAGGAGATGGGCGTGGGCGCTTCCATGGCGTCGGGCAGCCAGATATGGAAGGGCACCTGGGCGCTTTTGGTGAACGCTCCCAGCAGCGTCAGCGCCACCAGCCAGGGGTAAACGGGGCTGGCCTGCACCAGGCCGGCCCGGGCCAGGATATCCGCCATTTCGAAGCTGCCGCAGACCCGGCCCAGCAGCACGAAAGCGGCGAGCATGGCGAAGCCGCCCACCACCGTGACGAACAGCGCTTTCTGCGCGCCGTAGCGGGGCCGCTCCTCTCCGTACCAGAAGCCGATCAGCAGGAAGCTGGAGAAGCTGGTGCCCTCCCAGAACAGATAGAGCAGCATCAGGTTTTTGGCAATCACCGTGCCCAGCATGGAGCCCATAAAAATAAGTAAAAAACAATAAAAATTAACCAGCCGCTCATGGCTGGACAGATAACCGATGGAATACCAGAAGACGAGCAGGCCCACGCCGCAAATCAGCAGCGCGAACAGCAGGGATAACCCGTTCAGGGAAAAGGATAAGTTGATGCCGGATTCCGCCACCCAGGGAGCGAAGAAGGAAGCGCCGGAGCCCGCCAGCACCGGGCCGACCTGCGTGCAGAAATAGGCAAAACACAGCGCCGGGACGGTTAAGGCAAACCAGCCGATGCGGCTGCCCAGATAACGGCCTGCGAAAGCTAAGACGATGGCGGCGATAAAGGGGACCAGAATCACAACCAGCAGCATGGATAGACCCTCCGTGCTCTACTGACACGTTTAATAAACATCTTACATATTTCGCGGACTTATTTACCATAACATTTTAGTCATAGTATTGTCAAGAGTAAGAATGCAAATATTCTGAAAAGAAAATCAAAAAGAGGGTTTTCGCCTTAAGCAGCATAGCGCTGGCCCTTGACAAATATTGCCGCCCTGTTTATACTATTTGTACTATCTAATATAGTACAGACGGGCCGGGCAACCCCCGGCCCGAAGAACGGAGGCAAGGGAGATGTTTATGATCGATTATAAATCCCGGACTCCCCTCTATCAGCAGATCGTGGAAAACGTGGAGCGGCTGGGCCTGGCCGGCCTGCTGCCCCCCGGGGGGCAATTGCCCAGCGTGCGGTCTTTGGCCATGGCGCTCTCCATCAACCCCAACACCATTGCCAAAGCCTACGCGGAGCTGGAGAGCCGGGGCGTGATCTATTCCCGGCCCGGCCGGGGCAGCTTTATGGCGGAGAGCCTCGAGGCCCTGCGCCGGGCGGGCCGGGAGCAATTGCGGGGACGCGGGTTGGAGCTGTGCCGGGAAGCCCGGCGGCTGCGCTTCGACAAAAGCGGCTTCCTGGAGCTCTGCGGCCGCTGCTGGGACGAGGAGGATCGCGGCGCGGCAAGCGCCCATACGGAGAAAGCGGGTGAGGCCCATGATTGAGGCGCGGCAGCTGACCAAAAACTTCGGCGTCGTCACGGCGGTGAACAACGTCACGGTATCCATTGGCGAAGGGCAGGTGTTCGGCCTGCTGGGCACCAACGGGGCCGGCAAGAGCACCCTGCTCCGGCTCATCGCCGGCATTTTGCGGCAGGATAGCGGCAGCCTGACCCTGGACAACGGCCCGGTCTTCGAGCATCCGGAGACCAAGCAGAAATGCTTCTACATTTCCGACGACCAGTATTATTTCGCCAACGCCTACCCGGACCAGATCGCCGATTTCTACGCCGCCCATTACGCCGGCTTTGACGTTCCCGGCTTCCAGCGGCTGCTGGAATCCTTCGGCCTGGACCGGCGGCGCAAGGTCAACACCTTTTCCAAGGGCATGAAAAAGCAGCTCTCCATCCTGGCGGGCCTGACCGCCGACACCCCCTACCTGCTGTGCGACGAGACGTTCGACGGCCTGGACCCGGTGATGCGCCAGGCGGTGAAAAGCCTGTTCGCCGACGGCATGGCGCGCCGGGGCCTGACGCCGGTCATCGCCTCCCACAATCTCCGGGAGCTGGAGGATATCTGCGACCACGTGGGCCTGCTGCATCAGGGCGGGCTGCTGCTGTCCCGGGACCTGGAGGAAATGAAGCTCTATGTGCACAAGGTCCAGGCGGTGTTCGAGGTCAATCTGATGAAGGACGACCTGTGGCCGCTGGAAATCATCAGCCTGAAGGATAACGGCCGGCTCCAGACCCTGCTGGTCCGGGGCGAGCGGGACAAGGTGGAACAGGCCGTGGCGGCCCGCCGGCCCGTCTTCATGGAGCTGCTGCCGCTGACCCTGGAAGAAGTGTTCATTTCCGAAACGGAGGTGGCCGGATATGAAATCCGCAACCTGGCTTTATAACGCCAAGGCCGCGTTGAAGCGCAAGGCCTGGTTCACGGCGCTGGTTTCCATCATCCTGCTGTTCTCCCTGACCATCAACGCCGCCCTGCAAACCCAGGACCTGCTGCGGCGGGCGGAGTGGAACGCCGCCGAGCTGGAACGGCTGTCCCGGATCTTCAGCTACAACAACGCCGCCGTCTCCGTGCCCCTGCTGATCGCGGCCTTTGCCGCGGCGGTGGCCTTCTTCGGCTATCTGCATCAGGGCAGGCAGTCGGATTTCTATCACAGCCTGCCTATCAGCCGGCCCAAGCTGTTTTTCGCCCATTTCGCGGCGGGAGCCGCGGCGGTGCTGCTGCCCTGGCTGGCCAATCTGCTGCTGACCCTGGCGATCATGGCGGCCCTGGGCGCCGGTTCCTATCTGGACGCCGGCCTGCTGTGCTCCGGCCTCGGCGGCCATCTGCTGTGCTTTTTCGCCGTCTATACCCTGACGGCCCTGGCCATGGTCCTGACCGGCCACCGGCTGGTAGGCGGCCTGCTGGCCCTGGTGTTTTTAGGCTACGCGCCCCTGGCCCTCTCCCTGGCCTCCTCGCTGTGGGGAAAATTCTACCCCACCTGGTACAGCCAGCTCATCGACTGGGACAGCCTGCTGGCCCACAGCTCGCCGGCGGCCCGCTATATCAGCCTGATGTCCGGCAATTACCGCTACGTCCTGCTGACCCCGGCGGATATTTACGGCCTGCTGGCCCTCATCGCCGCGGGGATCTGCCTCTGCCTGTTCTTCTATGGGCGCCGCCCCGCGGAAGCCGCCGGCCGGGCCCTGGCCTTCCCCGTCAGCCGCATCGTGATCAAATATCCCCTGGTAATGCTGGCTATGGCCGGCATGAGCCTCACGCTGTACGAGATCGGCAACAGCAGCTGGACCTGGTATATGATCGGCGCGGTGCTGGGCGGCTTCATCAGCTCCCAGATGCTGGAAATCATCAACGCCTTTGATTTCCGGGCCATCCGCGCCAGGCTGCTGCCGTTCCTCATCACCCTGGGCCTGTTCTGCGGCGGGTCCCTGCTGGGCATCAACGACGTCACCGGCTACAACGATTATGTGCCGGAGCCGGAGGAGGTGGCCCGGGTGGAGATCGTCTTCCCCGACCTGGACATCGGCAACGACTATTTGCTCTACGGCTACGTCTATAACGACCCCGCCGCCGGGGCGGCCCTCCGCTATCTGGCCGGCAGCGAGGAAGAGATTCTGCAACGGGGCCTGGTCATGGGCAGGGAGGGCGTTGCCGCCGCTGTGGGCATCGCCGGGAAGCTGGTGCAAGCCGGGAAGGCGGCGGAGCAAGAGACCGACTGGAACCGCTCCCGCACCACCGCCTATCTCCGCTATACCTTGCAGGACGGCACGGTCAAAACCCGGGCCTACCGGGGCGTCAGCGTCTATACGGCCGATATCGCCGAAGAGCTGGACGCCATCTATGCCGAGGAGCAGTTCCGCCAGGGCCTGTACCCGCTGTTCGATTACCCGGCGGAGCAGGCGGCGCTGGTGGGTTATACGGTGTACGAGGATTATTCCGACGGCTATGTGCGGCTGATCAGCGACGTCGACGCGCCCCCGCAGGATATCGCGGCGCTGCTGGACATTTACCGTGAGGAGCTGACCGGCCTCATTGCCCGGGATCTGCGGGAGCAGGTTCCCCTGGGTATGCTGGAATTCCGGGTCTACGCAACGCGGCCCACCCAGGCTGAGGTCAACGGCAGCGCGCCCGGCCGGGAATTCGATTATCCCGTCTACCCCGCCATGACCGGCACGCTGGCCGCCCTCGCCCGGCTGGAACAAGGCGCCATTGCCCCGGAGTCCTGGCTGCCCCGCTATGAGGAAGCGGTGGAGGCCGTCTATTTCACCAATCTGGATCAATACCAGGATGCGGAAAAGCTGATTTACAGCGGCAAATACCCCGCGGCCACCGCGGAAAGCTATCCCGCGGCCTACGGCGACGAGGGCGAGCGGATCACGGACCCGGCGCGCCTCCGCCAACTGATCGACGAGAGCCATCCCTCGGGCAGCCAGGGGAGCGTCTTCCATGACCAGGACGGCAGCAGGCAACTGTTGGTAACCTACCGCAACCGCTACGGGGAAACCTATACCCAGAACCGCTGGTTCGACGCGCCGGACCGTTGATCCGCCGCTACGGGAGCAGCCGCCGCGACGCAAACGCTCCTTGAAACCCTTCTTTAAAGTAACCGGTACGAAGGACGGATGCTTCTCTTTTCCCAATAATTCTATATCTGAATCTGAATAATTATTATTGGGGAAAGATAGGATTATGAACCAGGCTGTTCAGAAACAAGCCAGACAGGGCAGAGGAATGGCCAGCGAGGGAGCGTACTAAAACGTACGCGACCGACGCTGGCCTTTCCGATAACGCTGTATGGCGCAGTTTATAGACAGCCCGGGCTACCGTTTGGTCTTCGTCAGTTCCTCCACGGCGGCGGCCAGGGCTTCCAGATGTTCCGGTGTATTGTACCAGCCGGGGGAGACACGGATGGAGCCTTCGCCGAAGCTGTGCAGAGAGCGGTGGGCCAGCGGCGCGCAGTGATAGCCGGAGCGCAGGCAGAAGCCCCGCTCGTTCAGGAAGGAGGCGGCTTCCGCGGCGGTGAGGCCCCGCACGTCGAAGGCCAGCACCGGCACGCGGGGGCGTTCGGTTTCCGGCAGATACAGCTTGACCCGGGGCTGGCGCCGCAGCCGTTCCACCAGCATCTCCAGTAAATCCATGCTGTGGCTGTACAGGGTATCGACGCCGGTTTGGGCCACAAAATTCAAGGAAGCGCCCCAGCCGGCAATGCCCACGGTATTGAGGGAGCCGGCTTCCAGGTGATCCGGATACTGGTTGGGCTGGGTCTTGCGCTCGCTCTGGCTGCCGGTGCCGCCGGACAGGAGCGGGGTGAGCCTGAGTCCTTCCCGCACATAGAGGGCGCCCACGCCGCTGGGTCCGTAGAGGGCTTTATGCGCGGGCAGGGCCAGCATGCCGATATCCAGCTTCCGCACGTCGATGGGCAGCAGGCCCACGCTTTGGGCCGCGTCCACCAGCAGCGGGATGCGCTTGCAGCGGGCCAGGGCGGCGACCTCCGCCAGGGGCTGCACGCTGCCGGACACATTGGAGGCGTGGCAGATTGCGATAAGGGCGGTGGCGGGCTTCAGCAGCTTGCCCACGGCTTCGGCGCTGATGTAGCCGTCGCTGTCCGCCGGGATCCGGCTGATGCTGATCCGCCCGCTGTTGGCCAGGGCATAGAGGGGCCGGAACACCGCGTTGTGCTCTACGCCCGAGTACACCACATGGTCGCCGTGCCGGAGATAGCCGATCAAAGCCATATTCAGGCTCATGGTGGCGCCGGCGGTAAACACCACCCGCCGGTAATCAGGGGCGTTGACCAGCTCCGCGATCTGCCGCCGCACCCCGTCCACCATTTCCGCGGTGCGGCGGGACAGCTCGTAGCCGCCCCGGCCCGGATTGGCGCCGTAATGCTCCAGGGCTTCCACCATGGCTTGGCCCACTTCCGGGGGTTTTGGCCAGCTTCCGGCCGCATTATCCAAGTATATCATCATCATCCCTCGTTTCGCTTGGAGTGAAAAAAAGAAAACCTGCTGCATTATATGCAACAGGTCTGGTTGATGCCAGCGGCGGGCGGTCTTGGCCAGGGGGCGTCCGGACGGATGATCCGGTTTACAGGGTTTTGTTCAGCGGATCTTCAGCGTGCGCTCGATCTCGGAAATGGAGCGGTCCAGCTGGCTGTCGCTTTTGCGGTTCCCCTTGATCTTATCGCAGGCGTACATCACGGTGGTGTGGTCCCGGCCGCCGAAATCCCGGCCGATCTGGGAGGTGGTGGCGCCCACCAGATCCCGGCACATATACATGGCCACCTGGCGGGGATAGGCCACGTAACGGTCCTTCTTCTTGCTCTTCAGATCGTCCACGGTGACCTGGAAATACTCGGCCACGGTTTTCTGCACCAGGGACACGGTGAGCTTGGGCACGTCCTCCTCGGGCAGCATGCCCCGGAGCGCCTCCCGGGCCATGCCCATGTCGATATGGCGGGAGCCGTTCAGCTGCGTGAAATAGATGGCCTTGTTCAAAGCCCCTTCCAGTTCGCGGATATTGGCCTTGATCTTGTCGGCGATATAGTAGGTGACCTCGTCGTCCAGCTTCATATCCTCGCTGAAGGCCTTCTGCTGCAGGATAGCGCAGCGGGTCTCCCAGTCCGGGGGCTGGATATCGCAGATCAGGCCCCCGGTGAAGCGGGAGCGCAAACGCTCGGAGAGGGGATTGATGTCCCGGGGCGGCCGGTCCGAGCTGATGACGATCTGTTTGCCCGCGTCGTGCAGGGCGTTGAAGGTGTGGAAGAATTCCTCCTGGGTCTGCTCCTTTTCCGACAGGAACTGGATATCGTCGATCAGCAGGATATCCGTGCTGCGGTAACGGTTCTTGAAGGCGTCCAGCTTCTTTTCCCGCAGCATGGAGATGAATTCGTTCGTAAAAGCCTCGCTGCTCACATAGACGACCCGGGTGCCGGGAGAGCGCACCATGATGGCCTGGCCGATGGCATGCATCAGGTGGGTTTTGCCCAGGCCGCTGCCGCCGTAGACGAACAGGGGGTTATAGGAGCGGGCCGGGCTTTCCGCCACCGCCATGGCCGCCGCGTGGGCGAAGCGGTTGGAGCTGCCCACCACAAAGCTCTCAAAGGTATAGCGGCTGTTGAACACCGGCTTTACCGCGAAGCTGCGGATGGGCTGGGGCCTGGCGTTGATCTCTTCCGGCTCCGGAATACGTTCCTGCCGCGCGTCAACGATCTCGATCTGCAGCTTTTCATTGGTGAGCGTCTCCAGGGTATCCTTGATCAGCTCATGATAGAGGGTGGAAAGGGAGATCTTGGCGCTCTCGTCCTTGACCGTGATATAAACCACGTTTCCCCGCTGCTCCACAGACAAAACCGTATCCCGCCCGAACCAGCGGTCGAAGTAAATGGGTCTTACTTCCCGGCGTATCAGGGCCAATGCTTCTTGCCATATGCTGTCCAAATTTATCCGCATCTCCTATGTATTGGAAATCAAAGCAAAACCGCACCGTCTTTATGGTTGACCGGAGCGGCGGCCCGCCGGCGCAATTGACCAATCGCGCCCTACGGGCCGCCTCCGATACGTAAGCCATAACTAGCATAACAAATTTTATCCACAATGACAAGCCAATTTTATGGCGTTGTGGATAAAATTTCGTCGTTTCCCTTTCCGGCAGGGTTTTTATCCACAAGGAAAAGAAAATGCTTTGACATTCCGGGCGCTATCATATATAATTCATCTGTTAGCGTTAGAGTCGGACACTGCGCCCTCGCGCTGCGTCCTAAAATAAAGAGGAGGATTAAAAATGGTTAAAAGAACGTATCAGCCCAAGGCGCGCGTGCATAAATCCGTGCACGGGTTTTTGAGCCGCATGAGCACCAAGAACGGGCGCAACGTGATCAAGCGGCGCCGCGCTGCCGGCCGCAAATCGCTGTCCGTGTAAATGCTGCCGGAACAGCACCGCCTGAAGCTCAGGCGGGATTTCGACCGGACCTACCGCCGCGGCAAAAGCGCGGCCGCTTCCCTGCTGGTGCTCTACGCCGCCAAGCGGGCGCCCGGTCCGGCCCGGGTGGGGTTCTCCGTCAGCCGCAAGGTGGGCAAGGCCGTGCAGCGCAACCGGGTGAAACGGCAGCTCCGCCATATCGCCCTGGCCCGGCTGCACCAGTTCCGGCCCGGCCATGACTATGTGTTCGTGGTCCGCCACGCCGCCGCGGAAGCGGATTACGCCTTCCTGGATCGGCAAATGGACAAGCTGCTCAGGGAAATCGCGAAATGAACAAGCTGCCGAGCAGGATCATCTGCGCCCTGGTGCGCTTTTACCAGCGCTTTATTTCGCCGCTGAAACGGCCCACCTGTATTTACCTGCCCACCTGCTCCCAATATATGCTGGAGGCCGTCATGAAGTACGGCGCGCTGAAAGGGGGCTGGCTGGGGATCAAACGCCTGCTCCGCTGCCATCCTTTCCATGCGGGCGGCTACGATCCCGTCCCATAGCCTGAGCGGGCGGCTTTGACCCTTTTGTGCCTGAACTTTGCCAATCATTCTTTTATGCGGAGGATTGCCTGTGTATTACCTTCAACCGTTTTTTGCCGCCAACGCGCTGTGGCAGGGCATCAAGGATTTTTTAGGCAGCTGCCTGGAAGGGCTGTTCGGCCTGACCATGAGCATGGGCTTGCCCAGCTATATCCTGGCCATGTTCATTTTCACCCTGATCATCAAAGTGCTGATGCAGCCTTTGATGAACAAGCAGATGCGTTCCACCCGCAGGATGCAATTGCTGGGGCCGGAACTGGAGGAGCTGAAAAAACGCTTTGCCAGCAATCCCCAGCGGCTCAATGAAGAGACCATGAAACTGTATAAGGCGAACAATGCCAGCCCCACGGCGGGCTGCCTGCCGCTTTTGATACAGCTGCCGATCATCATGGCGCTCTACCAGGCCATCGGCGGGTTCGTCCCGGCTTTTCCGGAATATTTCCAGCTCAATTGGGTGGGCGGCCAGGTGCTGAATTTGGCGGAGCCGGACCCCACCAAATTTATCCTGCCGCTCCTGGCCGGCGGCTCCACTTTCCTGCAGCAGTTCATTTCCACTCCCAATAAAGGCGACCGCACCCAGCGCATGATGCTGATCATGATGCCGGTGATGTTCTTTTTCTTCGTGCGCAATTTTCAGTCCCTGCTGGCCTTTTACTGGATATTCTACAGCCTGATCGGCGCCGCCATCTACTGGCCCTTCCTGAAGAAATGGGAAAAAGAGGATAAGGCCGAGGTGGAGCGCCGGGCAGCGGAACGGGCGGCGGAGGAGGATGCCAGGCGGCAGAAGAAAGAACGGGCCGCGGCCGCCCGAAAGAAACCGGAGCGCAAGCCCAATCAGCCCGGCTACGAGGTGCGGGAGGATGATTTTACCCCCGAGGAGGGGGCGGAATTCCTGGAGGACGAGGAAGAGGAAAGCCAGGACCCGGAGAAGCAATTCCGCCGCTGGATGCGGGAGCAAGGCGTCAAGACCAAGACCAAACGGGTCAAGCTGCATCCCTACTCCACGGAGGAGAGCGTGGTGGAGCTGTGCTACATGGAGAACGGCCAGGAGCGCACCATGGCCGAGCTGCGTGAGTACTGGCGGAAGAACGTGCTCGCCCCTCCGCCGGCGCCAAGCATCGGCAGCCTGTTCGGCTTTGGCAAAAAAAGCGGCAATCCGGGAACCCGGACCCCGGAGACCCGGGGCAAGGATCAGCCGGAGGCGCCCGCCGGGGACCGGCAGGACGGCCCTCCGGAAGAATAGCCGGCCTGAGCCGCGCGCCGGGGCCGGCAGGGCCAGGGCTGTTTTCCCGATGCCGCCCACCCTTGCGCAAAACCCGGGCGGCCTTTTGGGCTGCGTCCGCGGCGGACCGCCGGATCCGCTGCCGCCGCATCATCCTTTCCCTGTTCAGGCAGGATACAACCGCTCCCGCCTAATGCTTTTCCGGTAAAAATTCATCTGCTTCTACTTTGGGCAACGCCGTTCGGCGGCGTCAAAAAAGTTTTCAAGCGTCACAAGGAGGTTCGCGTATGTTAAAATCCTTCGAAGCCAGCGGAAAATCAGTCGACGAAGCTATTGACAAGGCTTGCCTGCTGGCCGGCCATACCATAGAAGATCTTGATATTGAAATTTTGGACCTAGGCGGCAAAGGCTTTTTGGGCTTCGGCAGCCGCGACGCCCGGGTGCGGGTCAGTTACGAACAGCCGGAGGAGCGGCGGGAGGCCGTTGCCCGGGACAGCAGGCCGGACGCCCCTTCCACTTTCGGCGTGAAAAAGAGCAAAAAAGAGCGTTTTGAGCAGAAAAACCTCAAAACCAAGGCGGAAATCGAGATAAAACCCATCGTCACCGTGGATCCTGCCGCCGGTTTGCCGGAGGAATTGAAGGAAGCCCAACGCCGGCAGCCCCGGCCCAAACGAGAGGGCGGAGACAGCCGGGACCGGGTTGATAGCCGCTACGGAGGCGAAGGCCGCCCCCGCGGCGACAGTCCGGACCGGGGCGACGGCCGCCCCCGCGGCGAGAACCGGGACCACCGCCCGGACAGCCGGGCCCCGCAGCGCAGCAACCGGGAGGACCGTCCGGCCGTTGTCCGCAGCGACAGCAAGCAGCCCCGCAAGGAAAGCCGGGCCACGGACGTGGTGGCCGGGGAAATGGAGCGGCAGCTCACCGCCGCGGCTATGGACTTTTTGCAGCCCCTGTTCGACGATATGGGCGTAAAGCCCCGGGTCTTGAGCGAGGTGCGGGAGGGCATCCTCTGGCTGTGCTTTTCCGGGGAGAGTCTGGGCATTCTGATCGGCCGCCGGGGAGAAACCCTCAATTCCCTGCAGTATCTGTGCAATCTGGCGGTGAACAAGCACCGCGGCGACCATGTGCGTCTGGTGCTGGACGTGGAGCAATACCGCCAGGGCCGGGAGGAAACCCTGTCGGTACTGGCCCATAAGATGGCGGACAAAGCGGTGAAAACCGGCCGCCGGGTGGAGTTGGAGCCCATGAATCCCCATGAACGGCGGGTGGTGCATATCGCCCTGCAAAACGACCGCCGGGTGGATACGGTGAGCCACGGCGAAGAGCCTTACCGCCGCGTGGTGATCAGCAAACGCCGCCAGGATAAAAAGCCGCCCCGCAAAGAAGGGGGAAACAACGGCGGCAGCCGGCCCGCCCCGGCTTTCGCCCCCCTGGGCAAAAAGGAATAGCTTGCCGCCGGGCCGGTCTCAGGGCCGGCCCGGCGTTCCCGTTTGGGCAGCCGCACTGTGAATAAGCGATTTCTCCCGGTCCTTCTTTGACAAAAGAAGGACGGTTTTATCTCCGCCGCGGTTCGCGGCAGAAAGGAAAAGCCATGGACATGCTGGACACCATCGTTGCCCTGGCCACGCCGGCGGGCAGCGGCGGCCTGGGCGTGATACGCGTCAGCGGGCCGCAAGCCGGAGCCGTGCTGGAGCGGCTGTTCCGTTCCGCTGCGACGCCCTGCGGGCAGCCCCGGCAGCTGACCCTGGGCAGCCTGGTGGACGAAGAGGGACGGCTGCTGGACCAAGCCCTGGCCGTGTGGTTTCCCGCTCCCCGCTCCTATACGGGAGAGGATGTGGCGGAACTGCATTGCCACGGTTCATCCCGGCTGCTCCGGGAGGCGTTGCGCCTGGCCTGCTCTGCCGGGGCCCGCCCGGCGGAACGGGGGGAATTCACCCAGCGGGCCTTTCTCAACGGGCGGATGGACCTGGCCCAGGCCGAAGCGGTGCTGGCGCTGATCGAGGCCCGCACCGCCGACAGCCTGCGGCTGGCAGCCGCGCAGCTGGCGGGGGAGCTCACGGCCAAGGTGCGGGAATACGCGGCCCGGCTCAACCAGGCCCTGGCCCGGATCATTGTGGCGGTGGATTTTCCGGACGACGCGGATTGCCCGGATCAGGCCGCGCTGTTGTCGCTGCTGACGCCCCTTTACCAGGAGCTGCGGCAGCTGCTGGACAGCGGCCGGCGGGGCCGCTGGCTCCGGGAAGGCTCGATGCTGACCATTGCCGGGCCGGCCAACGCTGGCAAATCCAGCCTGTTCAACGCTTTGCTGGAGCGGGAGCGGGCCATCGTCACGCCGGAGCCGGGGGCGACCCGGGACGCGGTGGAGGATCAATGGGAGTTGGCGGGCCTGCCCCTCTCCCTCTGGGATACCGCGGGCTTCCGGGAAGGCGCGGAGCAGGAGGCGGAGCGGCTGGGCATGGAACGCAGCAGGCAAGCCATGGCCCGGGCCGCCCTGCTGCTGCTGGTGCTGGACGGCGCCGCTCCCTGGCCGGACCAGGCCGCCGCTGTGCTGCGGGAAAGCGCGGGCCGGCAGCGCCTGCTGCTGGTGAATAAAGTGGATATCGCCGGGCCGGAACAGCTCCGGGCCGTACTGGACAGGCTGGCGGAAGTTGCGCCGGGGGAAAAGCCGCTGCCAATCTCCGCCACAAGCGGTGCGGGCCTCGCGGAGCTCAGGCAGGCCATCCGGGAGGCGCTGCTGGGCGACGACCAGGAGGGAACGCCGCCGCTTTTATCGGAAGCCCGGCACCAGCAGGCCGTCGCCACGGCTCTTCAAAGCCTGGACCAGGCGATACGCGTACTGGAGGAGGGCTGGCCAACCGATCTGGCAGCCATCGATATTGAAAACGCCCTGGCTTCCTTAAGCCGGATCACCGGCGAACAGGCGGGCGAGGCGCTGCTCAGGGAAATTTTCTCCCGCTTCTGCGTGGGGAAATAGCGGAGCGGGGTCTCCCGTGGGGTTTTAGAACCCTTCCTTTCTTGAAAGAAAGGAAGCGAAAGAACTTTAAACGCATTTAAGGTTACTCCAGCTAAGGATGCCGTGCTTTTTTAATCTTATTATTAATATTAATAATTTTATAAATTAAGGGAAAGTAAGGGCTTCCCCTCCTCTACGGGCAGATTTGAATCCGTTTAAAGTTTTCTTGGTCCTTCTTTTCCAAAAGAAGGACGGTTTTACTTTTTCAAAGGACAATCATGATGCCGCATTCTTTCAACAGTTTCGACGTGATCGTGATCGGCGGGGGCCATGCCGGGGCGGAGGCGGCCCTGGCCGCGGCCCGGCGGGGCGGGCGCACGCTGCTGCTGACCCTGTCCCCGGAAAGCGTGGCGATGGCGCCCTGCAATCCGGCCATCGGCGGGCCGGCCAAAAGCGTGCTGGTGCGGGAAATCGACGCCCTGGGCGGGGCCATGGCCCTTATTACCGACGCGGCCCAGATCCAGACCCGCATGCTCAATACCGGCAAAGGGCCGGCGGTGCGGGCGCTCCGGGCCCAGATTGACAAACCCCTCTACCAGGCCTTGATGCTTCGCTATCTGGAAGCCCGACCCAACCTCTATCTCCGGGCCGGGGAGGCTGCGGAACTGCTGCTGGCGGGCGGGCGGGTCCGGGGCTGCCGGCTGGCCAGCGGCGCGGAGTTTGCCGCTCCGGCCGTGGTGATCTGCACCGGCACCTATCTGAACGGCAAAATCCTCTGCGGCGAATACGAGGCCGCTTCCGGGCCCCTGGGCCATCCCCCGGCGCTGCTGCTGGCAGCGTGGCTGCGGGCTCAGGGCCTGCCGCTCTCCCGTTTCAAGACCGGCACCCCGGCCCGGCTGGATAAGGAAAGCATCGATTTCAGCAAAACCAGCCGCCAGGACGGCGAGCCGGGCCTGTGCTTTTCTTTCCTCACCCGGCCGGGGGAATTCCGGCGGCCCATGATCCCCTGCTGGCTCACTTATACCAACGGCCGCACCCATCAGATCATCCGCGACAACCTGCGGCTGGCGCCCCTTTACTCCGGGCGCATCCAGGGCGTCGGGCCCCGCTATTGCCCCTCCATCGAGGATAAAGTGGTGCGGTTCGCGGACCGGGACAGCCATCAGCTGTTTTTGGAGCCGGAGGGCGAGCGGAGCCGGGAATACTATGTGCAGGGCATGAGCACTTCCCTGCCGGAGCGGATCCAGGAGCTGTTTTTGCGCACCATCCCGGGGCTGGAAAACTGCCGCATCGTGCGGCCGGCCTACGCCATCGAATACGACTGCCTGGATCCCCGGCAGCTGAAGCCCACGCTGGAGCATCAGGAGATCGGCGGCCTGTTTTGCGCCGGTCAGATCAACGGCACCAGCGGCTATGAGGAAGCGGCGGCCCAGGGGCTGCTGGCGGGGGCCAACGCCGCGGCCTTGGCCCTGGAAGTGGAGCCGCTGCTGCTGACCAGGGCCGACGCTTACCTGGGCGTGCTGGCGGACGATCTGGTCACCAAGGGGGCGGACGAGCCCTACCGCCTGTTCACCTCCCGCTCCGAATACCGGCTGCTGCTCCGGCAGGACAACGCGGATCTGCGCCTGACAGAGCTGGGCGTTGCCCTGGGTCTGGTGGACGAAAGGCGTAAGAACGCCTTTTACCGCAAGCGGGAACTGATCCAAGGGGAGGTGGAGCGGCTGAGCCGCCGCCGTCCCACAACCGCCGAGCTGGCGGCTGTAGGCGCGGCCCCGGCGCCGGACCAGACCCTGGCTACCCTGCTGGCCCGGCCGGAGCTGGATTACGCGGCTATCGCCGCCCTTTGCCCGCCACCGCTGGAACTGCCGCCGGAAGTCACGGAGCAGGCGGAGATCAGCCTGAAATACGCGGGCTATATCAAAAAGCAGCAGGAGCAGGTGGAACGCTTCCGCAAGCTGGAGGAAAGGCTGCTGCCGGAGGATATCGACTATGCCGCCATGACCGGCCTGTCCAAGGAAGCGGCGCAAAAGCTGGCCCGGCAGCGGCCCCGCTCCATCGGCCAGGCCGCCCGCATTCCCGGCGTGTCCCCGGCGGATCTCAGCGTGGTGCTGGTGCATTTGAAGCTGAAGGAATAGGCCGGGCGGCGACCCCTGCCGGAAGGTCGCCCAAGCCGGGCCCGGGAAGGGCAAAAGAACTGTTTCACGTGAAACATTGCGGGGAGAGATATGGAAGAGCTGCTCAAAGCGCTATTCGCCCGGGCGGGGCTGGAAATCGCGGACCGGGAAAAGGAACTGCTGGCCCTCCATTGGCAATTGCTGTACGCGGCCAACCAGCAGTTTAACCTCACCGCCATCGCCGAGGAGCAGGCTGCCGCGGAAAAGCATTATCTGGACAGCCTGCTGATCCTGCCGCGCCTCCAAGAGCTGATCAAGGGCAGAGACGCCGCCTTGGTGGATATCGGCAGCGGCGGCGGCTTTCCCGGCCTGCCCCTGGCGGTCTGCCTGCCGGAAGCGGCGGTGACGCTGCTGGAAGCCACGGGCAAAAAATGCGCCTTCCTCACGGAATGCGGCGAACGGCTGGGCCTCCATAACCTTACGGTACGGAAGCTGCGGGCGGAGGAAGCCGGGCGGGTGCCTGCGCTCCGGGGCGGCTTCGATCTGGCCGCGGCCCGGGCGGTGGCGGGCCTCCCCGCGCTGCTGGAATACGCGCTGCCGCTGCTGAAAACAGGCGGGCGGCTGCTGGCCTATAAAGGCGCGGACTATGAGCGGGAAATCGCGGCAGCGGGCAAGGCCCTGGAGATACTGGGCGGAAGCGTGGCGGCGGCCCATCATTTCCTGCTGCCGCAGAGCCGCGAGCAGCGGCATATCGTCGAAATCGTCAAGGAAAAACCGACGCCGGACCTCTACCCCAGGCGTCCCGGCCTGCCGGGGAAAAAACCGCTATGATCCGACCTGTTTCACGTGAAACATTTTTTGCTCCGGCAGGATAATATAGGAAAGATCAAGAATTTTAACCCGACCGCCCGGAAAAAACCGGCGGCGGTTTTCCGTATACGGACCACATTTTACATAAAGGGGAAACATATGGGCAAGATCATCGCCATCGTGAATCAGAAAGGCGGGGTGGCCAAAACCACCACGGCGGTCAACCTCGCGGCCGCCCTGGGCGAGCGGGGCAAAAAAGTGCTGCTGATCGATTTGGACCCCCAGGGCAACGCCACCAGCGGCCTGGGCGTGGACCGGCGCAGCATCAAGCACTGCGTCTACGACGTGCTGATCAACGACGCGCCGCCGGAAGCCGTGGTGCTCAAAACCGGCTTCCGCAATTTGCAGCTGCTGCCGGCCACCATCCAGCTGGCCGGAGCCGAGGTGGAACTGGTGTCCGCCATCGCCCGGGAAAACAAGCTGCGCCGGGCGGTGCGGCCGCTGTCGCCCTTTTATGATTTCATGTTCATCGACTGCCCGCCCTCGCTGGGCTTGCTGACCATCAATGCCTTAAGCTGCGCCGATCAACTGCTGATCCCGCTGCAATGCGAATATTACGCCCTGGAGGGCCTGTCGCAGCTGCTGTCCACTTTTCGATTGGTGCAGGGCAATCTGAACGCCAAACTCTCTGTGGAAGGGGTGCTGCTGACCATGTACGACGGCCGCACCAATTTATCCGCGCAAGTGGCTGAGGAAGCCCGCAGCTATTTCGGGGACAAGGTCTATCAGACCGTGATTTCCCGCTCCGTACGCCTTTCGGAAGCTCCCAGCCACGGCGTGCCGGGCATCTTCTACGACCAAAAGGCGCGGGGCGCTGAGGAATACCAGGCCTTTGCCGAAGAATTTCTGTCCAAACAGTCGTAACCGCTGTTTTTCTTCCTAAATATAATAAAACCGTTCTTCTTTTGTAAAAGAAGAACCAAGAAATTTTAAAGTTTAATGGAATTGTACCTTTAGACAGGTTTAAAGTTCTTTCGCTTCCTTTCTTTCCAAGCTAGCGCCGCGACCTTTGATCGCGCGCGATAGCTACGTGCGTCAGCTGCGGTTTTTCCTTTAGGAAAAAGCCAGCCGGGCCAAGAAAGGAAGGGTTTTAATACACATGGTTTTGCCTTCAAGACAAGGAGGGAGCATATGGCGAAGAAACAGGCCCTGGGGCGGGGATTATCAGCGCTGCTGCCGGATATGATCAAGCTGGAGCAAGCGGAGGAAGGGGAACGCGTACAGGACCTGGACATCGCGGAGATCCGGCCCAACCCCCATCAGCCCCGCCAGACCTTTGACGAGGAAAAACTGCGGGAACTGGCGGAGAGCATTAAAACCCATGGGGTGATGCAGCCGCTGATCGTGACCAAAAACGCGGACGGCTGGCTGATCGTGGCCGGGGAACGGCGCTACCGGGCGGCGCAATTGGCCGGGCTGACCAAATTGCCCTGCATCGAAAGAAACTATTCCGCTCCGGAACTGGCGGAAATATCCTTGCTGGAAAATATTCAGCGGGAAGACCTGAACGCGCTGGAAGAAGCAACGGCATTTCACGCATTAATCAATCAGTATAATTATACGCAGGAAAAATTAGCCGCTTCCCTGGGCAAAAGCCGCTCCGCCATTGCCAATACGCTGCGGCTGCTGGCCCTGGCTCCCCAGGAAAAGCAGGCCTTGAGCCGCGGCGCCATCAGCGCCGGCCATGCCCGGGCTTTGCTGAGCATCGGCGACGTGGAACAGCGGGGCCGTCTGTTCGCGCTGATCATCAAACAGGGCCTGTCGGTCAGGCAAGCGGAAGATGCGGCGCAAAGGCTGAACCGCGGGACCAAAAACCGCAAAAACCCCTGGCAGCAGCGGGAGGACGCCCTGCTCAAGGATTTGGAACGGCAGATCAACGCGGAACTGGGCCTGAAAAGCCATTTTCAGGGCAGCGGACAGCGGGGCCGACTGGTGATCGAATATTACAGCGAGGACGACTTGAACGCGCTGATGGATAAAATCGTCGGCACGGCTTAAAGGGTACTGAAACCGAAACGGAACACATATAATTTATCTTATGCCTGAGCAGGCGCCTTTTAGATATTCACAGCGGAAATAAATAAAACGGTGGAAAGCCCCGGGTATTCCTGTGAAAAAAGTAAAAAAATTGTTGAATGAAGGTTGAAACATCCGGCCGGATCGTTGATAATTGGAAGGGGCGGTAAAAAGCGACATGTTTCGGTGGAAAACGTGGAAATGATGGGGAGGCTTTTACCTGGTGGACAACCTGTGGAATCGCCATAAAGACGATGCAAGCAAAACAATTATCCACACTATCCACGCCCCTAATACTAATACTGTTTTAAATAATAATGCTGACGCTAAGCGGCCAGGAAAGGATGAGAAGCAATGAAGATAACCATTCAAAAAGAGGACCTGTTATACGCGGTCAACGCGACGGAGCGGGCTGTTTCCGGCAAAAATACTTTGCCTATTTTAAACAGCATTTTGCTGAGCGCCGAAGCCGGGCGGGCGGTTTTCCGGGCTACCGACATGGAGTTGGCCGTGGAATGCGCGGTCAACGCGGAAACCGAGGTTTCCGGCAGTATCGCCACGCCCGGCAAAAAGCTGGCCCAATTGGCGCGCCTGCTGCCCAACGGCCCGGTGGAACTGCAAAGCGGCGAGAGCGGCCAGCAATTGGAACTGCGTTATCAGCAATCGGAAGCCTGTGTGCCGCTGATGCCGCCGGAAGAATTTCCGCTGCTGCCGGAGCCGGGGGAAAACGACGGCTGCTTCAGGATCGCCGCTCCGGCGCTGCGGCGGCTGATCCGCCAGGTCTCCATCGCCGCGGCCGCCGACGAATTAAGGCCGGTATTTACCGGCGTGCTGATGATCTTTGCCCCGGACAGCCTGGAAATGGTGGCTACCGACACGCACCGGCTGGCCCGGGGCCGGGGCGCCGCTTTTGGCCAAAGCCAGGCCAAGCTGCTGCTGCCCGGGCGGGTGCTGCAGGAGGTGGCCAGGCTGGCCGTCAACGACGACGAGGACGTGCTGATCCACACCGGCCAAAACCAGGCCTTTTTCAGCTTTGCCAATCTGACTTTCGCCAGCCGCCTGATCGTGGGGCAGTATCCCGACTACCAGCAGGTCATCCCCAAAGAGGAGCTGTTCGTCACGGAACTGGTGACGGATAAGCGTTCCTTCATGGATTCCCTGGAGCGGGCGGCGCTGATCTCCCATAACGCCAGCCAGAAAAACAACACCGTCTGCCTGTCCATCGCGGAGCACAGCTTCCGGGTCAGCGCCGAAACGCCGGACGAAGGCCGCATCAACGAGGAATTGCCCGCCGTTGTCGGCGGCCAGCAATTCAGCATCAACTATAATGTCAAGTATCTGCTGGACGCCATGAAAGTCATTGACAGCGAGCAGGTGCGCCTGCGCTTTACCGGGCCCAATACGCCGGGCGTCATCTTGCCGGAAGGAGAGGAGCAGCAATACCTCTATTTGCTGCTGCCGATACGGGTGGGACGCTGATGCTGCTGAAACGGTTAAGACTGGATAATTTCCGCAATTACGGCCACGGGGAATTGCTGCCGGACCCGGGCGTGAATCTGATTTACGGCGCCAATGCCCAGGGCAAGTCCAATTTGCTGGAAGCAGTCTCTTACCTGGGCATGGCTTCCTCGTTTCGGGCGGCTGCGGACAATGAGCTGGTCCGTTACGAACAGCCTTATTTTTATCTGGAAGGCGAAGCGGAAAGCGAGACCCAGGGCCCGCTCAAAATTTCCGCAGCCTATTCCCGGGACAAAAAACGTAAATGGACCGTTAACGGCCAGCCGAAAAAGCGGCTCACCGACGTGGTGGGCCTGCTGCATAGCGTGGTGTTCGCGCCGGAAGATATTTATCTGGTCAAAGCCGGGCCGGAACAGCGGCGGCGCTACCTGAACCGGCAGATGTCCCAAAACGAGCGGGAATATTGCCGCCTGCTGCTCAGCTACAATCATGTGCTGAAACAACGCAACGCCTGCCTGAAAAAGACCGTGGAAAGCCATTGCGCCGACGAGTTGGCCGCCTGGGATAAGCAGTTGATCGCGTACGGCAGCGTGATCATTGCCGGGCGGCTGCGCACCGTGTCCCAGCTGATCCCCCTGGCCGCCCGTTTGCATGACCAGCTTTCCGGCGGCGAGGAATTATCAATGGCTTATCAGAACCAATTGCTGGCCAAAATCAGCGAGGCCGAGCCCCGGGCGGAGCAGATCGCCGAACTGTTCGCCGGAGAACTGGCCCGCCTGCGCCAGGCGGAAGCGGCCCGGGGCCTGACCCTGGCCGGGCCCCACCGGGACGATCTGCTGATCCTGATCAACGGCCGCCCGGCCAGGGATTACGCCAGCCAGGGGCAGCAGCGCACCCTGGCGCTGGCCCTGAAACTGGCCGAGCTGGAGTTGGCCCGGCAGCTGACCGGCGAATATCCGCTGCTGCTCTTGGACGACGTGCTCTCGGAACTGGACGAGCAAAGGCGCGACCAGATCATCGAGCTGGTCAGCGGCAAGACCCAGACCTTTATCAGCGCCGTGGAAGGCTCCTGCCCTGTCCGGGCCGACGCCAAGTGGGAGGTCAGGAACGGCGAGATCTTCCGGGACTAAGCCCGGCTTGCAGGCAGCGGGCAAAGACGCCGGAAGCCTTTTAAAACCCTAAAACCGTTTTTTTCTTGAAAGAAAAGAACCAAAAGAACTTCAAGCTTATTCAAAGTTATGCTACACGAAAGTAAGCACTTTATTTTTCCCCTACTTTTTTTATAGTTTTATAGAATTAGGGAAAAGGAATATACGGGCATTTCCACTCAGCTAGTTTTGAATATGTTTACAGTTTTCTTGGTTCTTCTTTTACAAAAGAAGGACGGGTTTAAGCCTTTTTTTATATAAAATACAGGCGGTTTTCCCGCCTGTATACCCGGACAAAGCGCAGGGGCCGTTCCGCCGATACGGAAACGGTCCCTTTTTATTGAAAAGCCAAGTAAAAAGTCAACGGAAGGCGGAGCGAAACGGGCGGGGCTTATTCCAGGATTTTTTCCACATGGGCGGAGGCCATAGCCAAAGCCATGGCCGCGTAATCGCAGCCGAAGCCGAGGACGCTGCCGACCCGCAGGTCCCGGGGGCTGTCGGTAACGTCGCAGATCAGGCAGTCGCTGCTGCCGCCCAGGATGCTGACGCCCCGGTCCAGGGGGGTGAGGCCGCTGAGATAAACGTCCTGCTTGCCCAGGGTGAGCAAAGCCCGGCGTCGCAGGCCCTGATCCACGAATTCCCGATGGCCGCCGAAGCTGTCCCTGCCGCCCCGTTTGCCGTAAGGGAGCGAGGGCTTTTCCTTCAGCTCTGTGATTTCCGCTTCCAGGCGGAAATTATGCCGCCAATAGCCCACGATGGGCTCGTTATGGCAGGGCACGTTGCCCAGCAGCCAGCTTTCGCCCATGCGCAGCTCGTTGATGCGCCGCGGCAGCCGCCCCTCCGCCAGCAGCAGATAGCTGCTGCTGTTGCCGCCGGAAATAACGGGGAGCGCGCGTCCGATGGCCTTTTCCGCCAGTTCCGTCAGGCGCACCAGTTCCGCCATATTCCGCTCGTCGGGCAGGATCTCGCCGTAGCAGGATAGGTTGGCGCCGATGCCTTTCAGCTGCAGATGGGGCAGGCTTTCCGCGAGCAGGGCCAGCTCCGTCAGCTCCCCCTCCAGGCAGCCTTCCCGGAGGTCGCCCAGCTCCGCCATGAGCAGCACCTGATAATGCCGGCCGTTGGCGCCTGCGGCCCGCTCCAGATCCAGCAGCGCGGCTTCCTCGCTGACCAAGCAGCCGTCGGTCAGCGCCAGCAGGCGGTCCAGCTCCGAGAGCATGGGCGGGCGGATCAGCCATTTTTCACCCGGCGCCTGGCTGTAGCAGGCCAGGTTATCCAGGCGGGCGTCGCCGAAGCTTTCGACGCCCAGGTCCGCCAGTCCCCGGATCAGCTCCGTCCGGCCGGACAGGGCTTTCACCACCGCCTGCAAACGCACGCCCCGCTTGCGGCACAGTTCCAGCAGCAGGCGGGCGTTCTCGTATAAGCCTTCCCGGTTGATCACAAGGCGGGGATACATCTCACATCTTCTTTCTGATAAATTCCTTGATCAGCAGGGCCGATTGATCCTCGAAGGCCACGTCCTCCGGCTGCAGCTCCGCCGCCGGCTCAAAGCCTTTGGCCCGGGCCGCGGCCTGCAGCAGCTGCGCGGCAAAACGGGGGTTTTTCACCAGCACCGGGCCTAAAGCGTTGGTGAAGATCACCTGGTCGCTCCTGGCCCCCTCGCCGCCGCCGCCCTGCCTCACCTGATCGCTTTCATTGCCCCGGCCGTAGCAAAGCCGCCCCAGAGGCTCCTGCCCCGCCAGCAGCCGGGTATCCATGACCTGGATCTGGCAGCCCAGTATCTCCAGGCCCGAGGGCAGGATGAAGGCGAGATCGTCTCCGTAGACCTGCTCCCGCTCCCGGCATTCCATCGCCAGCAGGGACAGCCCCTCGAAGCTCTCGCCGTTCAGCAGCCGGGTGGAGCGGGCCAGGATGGCGCCGCTGTTGGCAATGGCCAGGACGGGCCGTCCCGCGGCCGTAAAGGCGTCCAACTCCTCCCTTTGCTTTTCCAGGGCCTGCACCAGCCGGGGCATGCAGCGCAGCTCCCCGGCGGTGAACACCAGCATGTCCCCGTGATCCAGGTCCGCGGGCTGCTCCGGCGTTTCCTGCCGCCGGATCTCCACCTCCAGGCCCAGCAGCGCGCCGATACGGGCCAGGGCCATCAGGTTTCCCCTGTCCCCGTGCAGGTGCAGCACGTCCGGATACATCCAGTTCACGATCAGCTTGTCCATAAATTACCTCGGCTCGTTAGAGTTGCGCTTTATGAAAGCGGCGGCGGGAGCGAAAAGGGCCGTTGCTAGCGGGCGCTCCCTTCCGGCTGCGGGTTCTTTGCCGCGTATTTTTTCAGCTCGTGGAACTTTTTCAGCCAGGTGATCAGATAGACCTGCTCCGCCGGATATTTTTGCAGCTCGGCGATGATGGCCGCATCGTCGTTGCTGGGGACGACGCTGATTTTTTCCCGGGGCGCCCCGGCGTAGAGCAGGCGCAGCGCCGTGTCGTAGCTCACGGTATCGGAAAAGCAGATATACCGCTGGACTTGGGAGGCGATCAGGTCCTGGAAATCGCAGTCATAGGCGTAAAAAGTATTGGTGTAATGGGGGCGGAAATCCACCAGCTCCTCCAGGCCCAGCAGGAAGATTTTCTCCCGCGGGTCCTCCGCGATATAGTCCAGGGCGCTTTGCAGGGTCTCCGGGTTTTCCTGCTTCATGCGGATATAGTGGATAGTTTTGCCGCCGGCCCGGATATCCTCCAGCCTGCCGCCGATATTCACGAATTCCCCGGCCGCTTTGTAAATGGCCGTTTTGGGCAGGCCCAGCTCCTGGGCCACGGCCAAAGCGGCGGCGTAGCAATAGAGGAAATAAGGCGCGTCGTAGCGGAAGGGCCAGGTATGGCCGTTCATTTGGTAGGTATGGTTTTGGTAGTCGATATGCTCCAGCAGGTATCGGGGCTGCTCCTGGCTGGCGAAGCCGCAGCTTTCGCAGCGGAAAGGCCCGATATTGTCGATATTGTAGTAGGCAAAGGCGATGGGCGCGCCGCAAATGGGGCAGGGCAAGGTGGTGGTATAAAAATCCTCTTTGATGAAAGATTTTTCATTGGCCGCCACGCCGTAGAACACCGGGCGGTCGCTGAAGCGCAGCAGGGAGGCGGTGTAGGGGTCCTCGTTGTTCAGGTAGACCTGGGTTTCCGGCCGGATCACCTGCTTCAGCTTGCGGTAAATGATATCCGGCTCGCCGTTTCGCTGCACCTGGTCTTTTTGGATATTGGTGATCAGCAGATGGCCGGGGGTGAGTTCCCGGCTGATCACGGGCAGGAAGCGCTCGTCCGTCTCCAGGAGCAGGTAGGCGGTTTTGAGCCTGCCGAACAGGGTGGCGTTTTTCAGCAGCGCCGCCGCCACGCCGGCCAGCAGATTGGCGCCCTCCAGGTTCACGGCCAGGGAAAGGCCGGACTCCCTCAGCATGGCCGCCAGCAGGTTGGTGGTGGTGGATTTGCCGTTGGTGCCGGTGACGAAGACGGTGCGCTCGGGCGCCGCGCCTTTGATATGGCGGATAAAGGCCGGGTCGATCTTTAAGGCGATTTTCCCCGGCAGCGTGGTGCCCCGCTCTTTGTCAATGATTTTGATGGCGAAGGCCGCCAGGCGGGAAACGATCAGCGCGAACAGAAAACGGATGCTGGCCATGAACAATACCTCCCCATGTTAACAAGCTTATTATACGCCGGCGGCGGCGGTTTTACAAACATTTTATGGGACCGGGGCCGGTTTTAGGGCCGGGCCGACGCATCATCACTGTTTTCGGACAGGCCGGCCGATTTTCTGCAAATAAATCGGTATTTTTCTCTTGACAAGAAACGGGCGGAGGTATATCATGTATTCATATTCGTTTTTTATGTTTATTTATTCATACGCAAGCCGGCGGCAGTCCGGCGGAAGGAGAGGATATACATGATATCGTCAGCGGAAATCATTGCCAAGACCAATGAACTGGGAGCGCATAATTATCATCCCAAGGACGTCGTTTTCGCCTATGCCGAGGGGGTGAACGTCTACGATCCCGAGGGCAGGCAGTATTATGACATGCTGTCCGCCTATTCCGCCCACAATTTCGGCCACCGCCACCCGGAGATCGTCCAGGCGGCCAAGGACCAGCTGGATAAGGTGACGCTGACCAGCCGCGCTTTCCACAATACGCTGCTGGGCGACTGGTACGAGGCGGTGGGGCGCATCACCGGCAAAGAACTGGTGCTGCCCATGAACACCGGCGCGGAAGCGGTGGAAACGGCGCTGAAAACGGCCCGCTGGTGGGGCAACGCGGTCAAAGGCGTGGAAAACGGCAAGCAGGAGATCATTGTCTGCGAGAACAATTTCCACGGCCGCACCATTACCATCATCAGCTTTTCCACCGACCCGCTGGCCCATGACCATTTCGGCCCCTATACCCCCGGTTTCACCATCATCCCTTACGGCGACGCGGCGGCCCTGGAGGCGGCCATTACCGAAAACACCGTGGCCTTTCTGGTGGAGCCGATCCAGGGCGAGGCCGGCATCATCATTCCGCCGGCCGGTTTCCTCAAGGAGGCCCGGGACATCTGCACCAGGCACAACGTGCTGCTGATGGCCGACGAGGTTCAGACCGGCTTCGCCCGCACCGGCAAAATGTTCGCCTGCCAGCTGGAAGACGTGCAGCCGGACGTCTATATCATGGGCAAGGCCCTGGGCGGCGGCATCATGCCCATGTCCGGTATTGCCGCGGATCATCAGATCCTGGGCTTGTATACGCCCGGCTCCCACGGCTCCACCTTCGGCGGCAATCCCCTGGCCTGCGCCTGCTCCCTGAAAGCCCTGGAGATCCTGGAGCGAGACCATTACGCCGAACAGGCCGCGGAAAAGGGCGCCTACTTTATGCGGAAGCTCGGGGAAATCAACAACGACGAGATCGTCGATATCCGGGGCAAGGGCTTGCTGATCGGCGTGGAATTCAGCGGGCCGGCCTTTGATTATGTGAAAAAGGTCATTGCCAACGGCGTGCTGGCCAAGGAGACCCATGACCACACCATCCGCTTCGCCCCGCCCATCATCATCAGCTACGAGCAGATCGACGACGCCTGCGCCAAGATCAAGGCGGCGTTCGAGAAGTAAGCGGTTTCCATCTCTCAATAAACGCAGGAGGTATCATCAATGGCGATCAATTTAAAAGGCAGGAGCTTTCTTTCCATCATGGATTTCACGCCGGAGGAGATCCGCTATTTGCTGGATCTGTCCCATGATCTAAAGGCCAAGAAGCGGGCCGGCATCTTAGGCGACGCGCTGAAGGGCAAAAATATCGTGCTGCTGTTTGAAAAGACCAGCACCCGCACGCGCTGCTCCTTCGAGGTGGCGGCGCTGGACGAGGGCGCCCACGTAACGTTCCTGGATTCCAAAAGCTCCCAGATGGGCAAGAAGGAATCCCTGGCGGATACCGCCAAAGTGCTGGGCCGGCTCTACGACGGCATCGAATACCGGGGCTACGACCCCCAGGTCCCCGTCGATCTGGCCACATATTCCGGCGTGCCCGTGTGGAACGGCCTGACGGACGTGGACCATCCCACCCAGGCGCTGGCGGACGTGATGACCATCGAGGAATTCGTGCCGAAACCCCTGAACAAGGCGAAGCTGGTCTTCTGCGGCGATACCCGCAACAACGTGGCCTATTGCCTGATGTATATCGCGGCCAAGATGGGCATGCATTACGTGGGCTTCGGCCCGAAAGCGCTGGCCCCGGACCCGGCGGTGCTGGAAGCCTGCCAAAAGGTGGCGGCGGAAAGCGGCGCCGTCATCGAATACGGGGAGGATCTCCGGCTGGTGGCGGGAGCGGACGCGCTCTATACGGATATCTGGGCCAGCATGGGCGAGGAAGACAAAATACCCGAGCGGGTGAAGCTGCTGACGCCCTTCCGGGTGGACGGGAAGCTGCTGAAAGCCACCGGCAATCCGGATTGCATTTTCCTGCACTGCCTGCCCAGCTTCCACGATTTCGAGACGACGATGGCCAAGGAACAGCTGGCTTTAGGCTTTGATATCCGGGAAGTGACGGACGAGGTGTTTTTGAGCCGCCACGGCAAGCAGTTCGACGAGGCGGAAAACCGCCTGCACACCATCAAGGCCGTGATGATGGCCACCCTGGGTTAAGCGGATTAACGCAATCAGGGCCGGATTTTGCTCCGGTCCTGATTTTTTTGTTGACTAACGGCGCCAATGCCGTTATAATGATGATCATAGATTTGTGAATTTTCGGTGAACAAGAGATAACACTCCCATTCTGAAGGGGAGAGAGGGGAAAGAGGACCGGCCGGGGAGGCCGGTCCCTTTTTTTAGCAATTGACGTAGACAAAGCCGCAGAGTATAATATAGGGTGAGTTAGAAGGAAAAACAGGGAACCGGAGCCGCCGCGGTTCCGTCAATACCCTGTGAAGCCGTACCGGGACGCGCTTCGGCGCTGCTTCCGGCCGGTTCAGGGGCGGCGCCAGGGAAACAGCTTTCAGCGTATTCATTAAAAGTTCACGTTAAGGGGATAAACTATGCTGGCCGAAGAACTGCGCCCCCAGGTGGCGGAAGGCCTGGATAAGGTCGAAATGCTCAGGAGGTCTCTTTGACGTTCAGGGCAAGCTGGATAAAATCGCCGAGCTGGAGCAGCAGACTTTGGCGGCGGATTTCTGGAGCGACCGGGACAAAGCCCAGGCCCTGCTGAGCCAGATCAACCGCCGCCGGGACGTGGTAAAAGCCTGGCAGGCCACCTTCGGCCTGGGCCAGGAGGCGGAGACCGCCATTGAGCTGGCGCTGGAGGACGAGGAATTCAGCGCCGAGGCCGAGCAGGCGGCCGCCAAATTCCTGCGCTCCCTGGGCGAGCTGGAATTATCCCAGCTGCTGTCCGGCGACTACGACAGCCATGACGCGGTGCTCTCCGTACACGCCGGCGCCGGCGGCCTGGAAGCCCAGGACTGGGCGGAAATGCTGCTGAGGATGTTCCTGCGCTGGGCCGAGCGGCGGCGCTTCAAGACGGAGCTGCTGGACAGCCTGCCCGCCGACGAGGGCGGCGTGAAAAGCGCCACCATCGGCGTGTACGGGCTGAACGCCTACGGCTATCTGAAAAGCGAGCGAGGCGTGCACCGGCTGGTGCGCATTTCCCCTTACGACGCGGCGGGACGGCGGCATACCAGCTTCGCCTCCGTGGACGTGCTGCCCCAGGTGGCGGATGACAACGAGGTGGTCGTCGACCCGGACGAGATCCGCATCGACACCTACCGCAGTTCCGGCAAGGGCGGCCAGCATCTGAACAAAACGGACAGCGCCGTGCGCATCACCCATCTGCCCACCGGCATCGTGGTGCAATGCCAGGACGAGCGCAGCCAGTTTTCCAACAAGGACCGGGCCATGGCCATGCTGAAAGCGCGGCTGCTGGATTTGAAGCTCCGGGAGCGGGAAGCGGAGCTGGCCCAGATCCGCGGCGAACAGCAGGAGATCGGCTGGGGCAGCCAGATCCGGTCCTATGTGTTCCAGCCCTATCGCCTGGTCAAAGACCACCGCACCGGCTTTGAGATGGGCAACGCGGACGCGGTGATGGACGGGGATCTGGACGGTTTTATCGGCGAGTATTTACGCAAATTCGCCCGCTCAGAGTGACCGACCGCGTGAGACGCGGCGGATGTCCGGCCGGCGGCAAGCGGCCGGTAGGCGGTTGACGGCCGGGAAGCGGAGAAAGCACATGGCAAACAAAACGCGCAAAACCACACGAGGCATCTTTTTGCTCAGCCTGCTGCTGACCCTGCTGCTGGCTTTGGCCGCGGCCGCCCCGGCTTTGGGCCTGGACAGCGGCCGTTCCATGATGCTGATCAACAAGGAATACCGGCTGCCCGCCGACGACGTTCCCCAGGACCTGGTCAAGCTGAACGAATATATGCGGGCCGGCGCCAGCGTGCAGATGAGCCGGGGAGCCGCGGAGGCCCTGGGGCAGATGATCGCCGCCATGAAAGCGGACGGCATCGCCGATGTATACGGGACTTCCGGCTACCGCAGCTACAGTACGCAAAGCACATTATATAAACGGAAGGTCAATGAATACCTCGGCCTGAGCGGCTATAATCTGGCCGCTGCGGAGGCCCAGGCCGGCACCATCGTGGCCCCGCCGGGCGCCAGCGAGCATCAGACCGGCCTGGCTATCGATCTGACCACCAGCGAGAACGGCAGCAGCCTCAGCGGCAGCTTCGCCGACACGAAGGCCGGCCGCTGGCTGGCCGCCCATTGCTGGGAATACGGCTTTATCCTCCGCTATTCCGCGGACAAAACCGCGGTCACCGGCTATATTTACGAGCCCTGGCATTTCCGCTACGTGGGGCAGGTCCATGCCCGATATATGGCCGAAAACGGCCTGTGCCTGGAAGAATATATGGCGCTGCTCCGGGAGCAGGGCGTGCTTTCCTATGACTTGGACGGCGTGAATTACGCCGTCTATTACCGCGACTCCCTGGCGGGCCTGGATCTCCCCGCCGCCCAGCTGTCCCAGGCTTATGCCGGCGACAGCAGCGCCCATATCGTTACCCTGCAATCCAGCCCGGCGGACCTGAGCGACCTGATCGCCTATTGGGGCCAGGAGCGTATCCAGCGGCTGATGCTGCTGTCCGTGGTGGCGGGCTATACCAGCTATAAGCCGCTGCCGGGCCAGTCCCAGCTGAACCGGGACATGACCCGGGAAGGGCTGACGGCGCTGATGGAAAACTTTAACCCGGACGCCGAACGGCAGGACGGCCTGGAAGCCGCGCTGGAACAGGGCCGGGTCAGCGCCGCGGTCTGCTATTTCCGCCCCCAGGGCTGATGCAGGCGGTCCATAAACTTCGCCATACGTAGTTCCACCCCACAAAGGCAAGACCGGCCTTTGCGGGGGCCCCGGGTTGTCGGGATGGCCAGCGTCGGTCACGTACGTTTGAGTACGCTCCCTAGCTGACCATCCCTGCCGCCTAGTCTGGCTTGTTTCTGAACCGCCTGACTAACAAAATTGGGCCAAAAGAGGAACCGAGAAAACTTTAAAGGGCCGCCACCTGACCGCTCGGCTTTGTAATTGCCGGGCGGTCGCTTATCTTTTTGTCCGCGGATACGGCTTTCGCTCATTTGTCAGCCCAACAAGATAATCGATGCTGGTTTCATAGAAAATGGCCAGTTGGGCCATGATATGCAGCGGCGTTTCCCGCTCGCCCCGCTCATATCTGGAGTACAGGGAGCGGTCGCAGCCCAGGTGCTCCGCAACCTGCCGCTGCGTTAAATCATGGTCTTCCCGCAAATCACGGATTTTTATTCGCATCTTATCACCCCTGTCTCCGCAAGCCCCAGGGTAAACTGTATCCTGGTATTTTTACCGAAGCTCCTGTTCCAGATTCCGGAAAGTTTCGGTATTAAAGAAATCCGCAATACTGATTTCCAGTCCGTCGCACAGCTTTTTGATCGTGACAATACCGGGGTTCTTGCTGCCGCCGTTCATGATGCCCTTGACAGTCGACGGATGAACGCCGGATAAATTAGCCAAGGCATTAAAGGCCAGCCCTCTTTCCTTGCATAGCGCCGACAATCTGTCTTTTACCGCTAATGCAATAGACATAAAAATCACCCCTTGGATTTTATATAGTCTAACATTAGCATTGCTTCAAATTTTTTTTGGACTTTATATAGACCAAAAAGTTTTTCTATGATATAATAGTCTATATAAAGTCCAAAGAGGTGTTGCTCATGCCTGATTATGAAAAGCTGTACTTTGCGCTCTTTAACGCTGTTACCGATGCAGTGGAGTTCTTAAAGCAAGCCCAGCAGACCGGGGAGCAGCGCTATATTGCGGATGGCGGCCTGCCGTTGATCCTTCTGCGCGGCGGCAATGAAAGCCGCGAACCGGATGAATAGGCAAACAAAAAAACAATCATCTTGAGATGATTGTTTTTTTCCACTGGAGGGACTCAGGTTTCTGCCTAAGGTTTTGCCGCCCACCTAACCGCATCCAGATAATAATCTGGCCGCCCCTACTTTGCTGCCGCGGCCTGCAGCACCTTGTTGGCCACGCTGCCGGCCACGGTGGCGCCGGTGCCGCTGTTTTCCACCAGCACGATAAAGGCGTAGGGATGCTCCGGATCGTCCAGGAAGCCGGTGAACCAGGCGTGGGGGGGCTGGCCCTCCACCTCGGCGGTGCCGCTTTTGGCGCCGATGCTGAGGCCGGGGAAATTGTCCGCGCCGTATCTGGCCGCCACGTTATGGCGCATCATCGCCTTCAGCCGCTCCGCCGTGCCGCTGCTGAGCAGCCGGTCCGAGGGATGGAAAATATCGATCCAGAGGGGGATGCCGCGGGTGGTGGCGACGCTTTTGAGCAGGCGGGGGTTCACGCCCTGGCCGCCGTTGGCAATGGCCCCCACGTAACGCAGCATGGAGACGGGCGTCACCATGTCGTGGTATTGGCCAATGCCGGACCAGGCCAGGGCGATATCCAGCTCCGCCAGGTCAAAGGACCCGGCGGCTGTGGTATAATTGTCAACTTCCAGGCTGCTCAGCAGGCCGGCCTGTTCCGCGTAGGACCGGATGGTCTCCGCCCCCAGTTCCAGGGACAGTTCGGCGAAGGCGCTGTTGCAGGAATTGGCCAGGGCGGCGTCGAGATCCTGTTCGCCGTGGCTGTCCGTGCAGGCGACCGCGTCGCCGTTGATCTCATAGCTGCCGTCGCAGGTAAAGGTCCGGCTTGCCAGGCCCTCGATATTTTCCAGGGCCGCCGCCAGCGTGACCAGCTTGAAGATGGAGCCCGGCGGGAAGCTGGCGGTGAGGCAGCGGTTGATGTAGGGGCCGCTGTTGTCCGCCAGATCCGGCGGGTTGGCCGGATCAAAACCCGGCGAGCTGACCATGCATAATATTTCGCCGCCGACATAATCATACACCATCACGCAGCCGTTCCTGCCGGAGAGGGCTTCGTAGGCCACCGCGTTCAGGTCCGCGTCAACGGTGAGACGGATGCGCCGGCCCTCCCCGCTTAAGCCCCACAGGCCGTTCAGCATATTGTAGCCCATCAGTTCTTTTTTGAACTGGCTTTGGGCGCTGCCGCCGATATTGCCGGCCGCGTCCCCCACCGCGTGCAGCGTGGCCCGGCGCAGGGTCTCGCTGTCGTTGTAGGCCCGCTGCCCGTCCCGGGTATAGAGCAGCACCGCCCCTTGGCGGTCCTGCACTTCCCCGGCCACGAACACGCCCTCGTGCCAGGCGTGGCTGTTGAAATAAGCCCCGGCCCACTCCGCGCCCTCGTCTTCCAGTTTGCCGAGAAAGATAGCCAGCGAGAGGATGACCAGGGCTGCCAGGCCCACGATGATCATGGTGCGGCGTTTGATGGTGTTCATAATACTCCTTGCCGATGCACTTTGTTGGCGGGATTTTCCGCCGGGAAGGCCCCGCCGGATTTACCGCCTTGCCGCCGCCGCGTATGGGCCGCCGCAGTTTGCGCAGGAACCGGCCGCCTCTTCGTCAACCGGGGGAACCGGGTTTTCCTCCACGCCCAAGGGCTGCTCCCGCTTCCTCCTTTTCCGGGGCAGGCGAATGGCAAAGCTGGCGTTCTGCCGGGTGTCCGCCGCTTTGAGGAAAGCCAGCAGGCCCCAGGAGGCGATAAGGCTGCTGCCGCCGTTGCTGACGAAGGGGAAGGTGACGCCGGTCAGGGGCAGCAGGTCCAGGGAGCCGCAGACGTTCAGCAGCATCTGGAACAGCATCAGCCCGGCGGCGCCGCAGGCGGCGATCACATAATAGGCGGAACGGGCGTTATGGGCGGATTTCACCGCGGAGAGCGCCGCGATGACCAGGGCGGACACCGCGGCCAGGGCGACGATCAGGCCCCATTCCTCGGCCACGAAGCCGAACACCAGGTCCGTGTCGGCGGCCGCCACCCATTTCAGCCAGCCCTGCCCGCCCCCCAGGCCGAAGAAGCCCCCGGAAGCCAGGGCGCTCATGGTGCGGGTCTGCTGATAGCCGCTGGTGGCCACATATTCCCAGACATGGCCCCAGGCGGCGAAGCGGTCCGCGATATAGGGACGGATGGATACGGCGAGGATGCCGGCCAGGGCCGCGCCGCCCACGGCCAGGGCGATGGTGGCCAGATCGCCGGAACGCAGGTAGGCGACGATCAGGAACACCACGAAGAAGATGACCGCGGTGCCGAAATCGTTCATCAGGGCCAGGGCCCCCACCAGGGCCGCGGACAGGGCGATGAAGGAATAGAGGTTGCGCCGGGCCTGCAGGCGGTCCAGGGTGGCGGCGCCGGCAAAAATAAAGGCCACTTTCACCAGCTCCGAGGGCTGGAAGGAAAAGCCGGCGATTTCAACCCAGTTCCTGGCGCCGAAAATGGTTTCCCCGAACAGCAGCACATAGCCCATCATGCCTAAGGCCGCGCCGGCCATAGGCCAGCGCAGGGCTTTGACCCGCTGCAAATCCCGGAGTATCCAGCAAAGGGCCAGGAACAGCGCCAGCCCCAACGTCAGGGCCACGGTCTGCTTGAACAAAGCGCCGGGGGTTCCGGAGGCGATAACCGCCAGCCCCAGGCCGGAGAGGAAGAAGCCCAGGGTCTCCACCTCGTAACCCCGGCGGCGCAGGCCGAGGGAGAAGGTCCAGAGCAGCCACATCAGCAGCAGCAGCCAGCCGAAGGAAGCCAGGATGGCCAGCGCGTGTTCGCCGCCTTTGGCCAGCGCCAGCTGGCTTGCCAGCAGCAGCATAAACAGGGTCAGCAGCGTCAGGGTGCGGCCGGGGCGGATGACCCGGCCCGGCACGGTGCGCGACCCCATCTGCCGCTCCGCTTCCTCCGCGCTGATCCCGTTCAACACCATGTCCACGCCGGCAATGCCGAGATGGTCCCCCTCTTTGACCACGGCCCGGCCCGGCAGGGGCCGGCCGTTGACCAGGAGATTGTTCCTGTTGGCAATATCGATGACGGTCCATTCCCCCTCCCGGTCCCGCACCAGGGCCGCGTGGGCCCGGGAAATGGTGGGCAGGTTCAGCAGCAGGTCGGAACGAGAGCCCCGGCCGATGATATTCTCCCAATGCTGCACCGGCAGGCGTATTTCCGGCGAAAGGCGGAGATAGGCCCAGGTCTCCGGCTCGTTTTTGCCCTTGAGCAGCGATTTGCCGCAGCGGAGCATCACCAGCAGGGCCAGAAACGGCAGCAGCAGCCGCACGGCCCAGGTGACGCAAGGCAGCAGCGTAGCCAGCGGATCGGAGAGCAAAGGCCAGGCCAGCAGATCGCCGATCCGGAACTCCGGCTGCAGTCCGGAAAAGAAGGAGATGAGGTTGTCCCGTAAAGCGTTCAGCATATCCATAGTACGTTTATTATAGCGCTTTTGTTCCTGTTTGTATAGTACGGGGGTTTTCTGAAACATTTCCGCAAGTTCATCTTCCGTTCACGGACAGTTTATACAGAATTAATATTGACAGGTTATACTGAAAACGTCAGATAAAAGATCCCCGGCGGAAACGGAGTGAACAGCATGGCCGAGATCTTGAAGAACGGGCTGAAGAAAATCGGGTTAGTCCTGGCGGTGGGCTTGATGATTGCCGCGGTGGCCGTCGTCGAGCTGATATAAGCAATACAGTTATGCCGCGAAAGGGGGCCTGCTTATCGAGAGATGCGCATGACCAAAACCAAAAACTGTATCCTCTTTATTTCGAAACAACAAAACAAAAGCAAAACAGCAACAATTCAGCAACAAAAGACTTTACTACAACTCCTACCATACATGAAGCGGCCAGCCTCCGGGCTGGCCGCTTCCGCTTAATATTCCGTTTATGTAGCGGTGCTATCATGGTATAATAAGTTATGGCTTCGTTGAAAACCTTAAAACCCTGCTTTTCTTGAAAGAAAAGTAGCAAAAGAACTTCAAACTTATTCAAAGTTGCTGCAAACCGGGGCCAAGCACGCTGATTTTCACCCTATTCTCTTAATTTTACTTTTATAAAAGCTGGGGAAAGGTAGAATGCAGGTATTCTGTTCCGGCTAGCTTTGAATATGACTAAAGTTTTGTTGGTTCTTCTTTTTCATTGGTTCTTCTTTTTCAAAAGAAGAACGGCTTTAAGCTCTTTAAAGGCGCAGGGTTTCCGGCGGGCATTCCGCTGACGGGGGGCAAAAGCATGTTCACCATTTTAGTGGCCGAGGATGACGAAAAGCTGCGGCGGCTCATCTGCACGGTGCTGGACAAAAACGGCTACAAAGCCCTGCCGGCCGGGGACGGCGAGGAGGCCCTGGACATTCTGGACCGGGAATACGTCGATCTCCTGGTGGCGGATATCATGATGCCCCGGCTGGACGGCTACCAGCTGACCAGCCAGCTCAGGGAGGCCGGCTACAAGCTGCCCATCCTCATCGTCACGGCCAAGGACAGCTTTCCGGACAAAAAAACGGGCTTTCAAAGCGGGGCGGACGATTATATGGTGAAGCCGGTGGACGTGAACGAGCTGGCGCTCAGGGTGGGGGCGCTGCTCAGGCGCGCCCAGATCGTCAATTCCCGCAAGCTCAGCTTCGGCAATACCGCCCTGGATTACGACTCCTTAAGCGTGGAAGACCAGGGAGGCTGCCAGGACCTGCCGCAAAAGGAGTTCTACCTGCTGTTCAAGCTGGTCTCCTATCCCAACAAGACCTTTACCCGCCAGCAGCTGATGGACGAGATCTGGGGCATGGATTCCGATTCCGACGAACGCACCGTGGACGTGCATATCAACCGCCTCCGGGAGCGCTTCCGGGACAACGCGGATTTTCAGCTGGTCACCGTGCGGGGCCTGGGCTACAAGGCGGTGCGCCATGAATAACCGCCGCCGCAGCCATTTGTGGCTGGCCTTTGTGATGTTCGTTTCCGGCGTGATGCTCTTTTCTTCCCTGCTGATCATGCCCATCTACCTGTTCGCGGAGAGCCTCAATCCCGGCCTGCTGCAGGGGCCCAGGCCCCTGATGGCCATGTTCTCCCTGCTGCTGGCGATGATGTTCATCGGCGCCGCCGTCAGCGCCCTCTCCGGCCAGCGGGTGGTCAATCCCTTCGCCGAGATTTCCCACGCTACCCAGCGGGTGGCCAAGGGGGATTTCAGCGTGCGCATCCGGGAGAATTACCGCATGCGGGAAATGCGGGAGCTGGCGGCCAATTTCAATAAGATGGTGCGGGAGCTGTCCGGCATCGAGACCCTGCGCAACGATTTTGTGACCAATGTCAGCCACGAGTTCAAAACGCCCCTGGCCGCCATCGAGGGCTACGCCTCCCTGCTTCGGAACGGGGATCTGACCAAGGAGGAATACGACGAATACACCCGGATGATCATCGAGGCGGCCCAGCAGCTTTCCAGCCTCACCGGCAATATCCTCAAAATCTCGCGGCTGGAGAACCAGCAGTTCGTCTGCGAGAAAAGCCGCTTCTCCCTGGACGAGCAACTGCGCCAGGCCCTGCTGCTGCTGGAGACCCAGTGGAGCGAGAAGCGGCTGGAGCTGGATATCCGCCTGCCCAAGCTCGATTATTACGGCAGCGAGGAACTGCTGCTGCAGGTGTGGCTGAATATATTGAACAACGCGGTGAAATTCACCGAAACGGGCGGCAGGCTGATGGTGGCCATGAGCGAAAGCTCCAGGGAAGTGCAGGTGACCGTCGCCGACAGCGGCTGCGGCATGGACGCGGAAACCGTTTCCCATATTTTCGAGAAATTCTATCAGGGCGAGGGCTCCCACAGCTACAGCGGCAACGGCCTGGGCCTCTCCCTGGTCAAACGCATTCTGGACCTCTGCGGCGGCACGGTGCGGGTGGAGAGCGCGCCCGGCCAGGGCTCCGTTTTCACCGTGACCCTGCCCAAAACCGAACCGGCCTCACCGGAGCCGGGCCGGCGGAGCAACAGCAAATCGGACAAAAGTTAACCCGGCCCCTCACAAGGCCGGGTTTTCTCCGATCCGGCCCGGCCGCCGCCCCGATAAGGGCGGCAGGCCCCGGAGACGGGCGTTTTTCAGTTCCGCCTCCCCGTTTTGCACATAAATAACGGCCAGCCCCAGGGCGATCCGGCCCAGGAAACGCCGGGTTTCCGGGTCGATGTTTTTCAGCGCCGCCGCCATATTGAGGCTGTGGCTGAGCCAGTTGGCGGAAAAAGGGCTGAAGCCGCCGGCGTCGTCGCTGCTCAGGATCCGGAACAGCGCGTCGGCGAAGCGCTCCCGCTCCTCCGGGCTTAAGCCTTCGATCCATTGATTGATGGTGCGGTTGAAATACTGGGCCTCCGCGTTGAGTTCCGGCAGGTAGAGGAAATCCCCGTTTTCCACCTTCCAGGAAAAGGGGTCGTGCTGCAACAGCCAGAAGCGGTCGCTTTCCAGCACCCGGTAGGGCTCCTGCTGCTGCAGCAGCATGCCCACCAGGGAGCATTGGGGCAGCGTCTTTTCCACCCGCTCCCGGACGGCCCGGAACCCCGCGCTCTCCAGCACCCCTTCCTTAAAACCCGGTCCGTCGTGGCTGTAGATTTTCCGGATGCGGGCCTGATGTTCCGGCTTGCCGCGCATGGCCGCGTATACCGCCAGATTGCCGCCTTTGGAATGGCCCCCTGCCAGCAGCGGCCCGGGGCTGCGCTCCGCCACCACGTTCAGGTAGCGCTCCGCTGCCAGCTGGGCCGGGACCGGGCTGATAAAGGCCATGTTGAAATCTTCCTTCCAGCCCGTCAGGGAGCTGTCCGTGCCCCGGAAAGCCGCGTATACGGTATGGTCCGGCAGCAGGAAGCTGACGGCGGCGAATTGCTCCTCCTTTTCCGGGTCCAGCCGGGTCTCGTAATAATTGACGTGCAGCTCCCGGAAGCGGGGGCTGGCCGCCAGGGCCGTGAGCAGCCGCCGGTTCAGCGCCGGCGCCCGGGCGCTGCCGAACAGGCGCGGGAACAGCTCCGCCTTGTACAGCTTCCTGATCGGCAGCCACTCTCCCTGTTCCGCCAGGGGCGAAACCGCCCCCTCGAAACGGGCGTAGGCCAGCTGGGAGAGGATCAGGCTGTCCACGCTGTTGAAGGGGCGCCGCTCCCAGGTTTGCAGCTCGCTTTCCGCATAGTCCACGATGTTCCCCAACCCCACCCCTCCCCGCGCAGGCATGGCAGTGGCATGCGTTCACCCGGTGCCCGGAATTGATCATGGCTGGCCTTAAACCCTTCCTTTCTTGAAAGAAAGGAAGCGAAAGAACTTTAAATGAAATCAAAGCTACAATCCATTTAAGTTTAAAGTTTTCTCGGTTCCTCTTTTGCCGAGCTAGAGCCGCAATCTTTGATCGCGCGCTATAGCTACGTGCATCAGCTGCGATTTTTCCGCAGGAAAAAGCCAGCTGGGCCAAAAGAAGAACGGTTTCAACGGTTTTAATCTTTAAAGCCTTATCTGATTATACGCGCTGCTGCCCGGGGTTTTGACTAGGCGGGCTGAAAAAACTTTTCGATTTGCCGCCAGATCAGCGCGTAGCCGGCGGGCCGGGGATGCAGGCCGTCCGGACAGAGCAGCGCCTGATAGTCCCGCTGGAACAGCAGCGGCGAACGCAGGTCCAGCACGCGGCACTTAAGCTCCCGGGCCAGCTCTCCCACGGCGAGGGAGTACAGCTCCTGGTGCCGGTAGATATTGCGGATATCCCCCAGCCAGTGCTTGAGCGCCGCGCCGTTCAGTTCCCGGCTGAACCAGGCAAAATATTTTTCCGCGTCAATGGGCGGCAGCAGGCAGCAGACCGGCTCGATCACCGCTTCCCGCAGCAGACTGATCAGCCGTTGGTAGCAGTCCCGGAACTCCGCGAGCGGCGTCAGCGGGTCGTGCCGGTCTTGGGGCCGGGCCGCGACGTCCGGCCAGGAGAAGTCCGAATCATTGCCCCCGTATTCCAGGACGGCGGCATCCGCCTTCAACCCCTTGTCCAGCGCTTTGCGCAGCAGCTGCTCCCCCCGGGTGACGGTGCAGCCGAACAGGGAGCGGTTGTCGATCTCCACCCCCAGTTCCTGGAGCCGACCCGGGAAGGGGTTTGCCCAGATTTTATAGCGCGCCTGCTGATCGTCCCAAGTCACGCCGCGCAACAATGAATCGCCGAAAATTGCCGTCCTGATCATTGAATCGCCTCCGCTGATATGATAAAATAAAAACGGTAAATCCTGCCAGAAAAACTTTGGAACACTGGATAACCGGTCAGCCGCTTATCTGTCCGGGGAACAATACCGGCCCGCTGGCCGGGCCAGATGAAGGAGGAATTGACGATGGAATTTATGGAACTGGCTAAGACCCGCTACAGCTGCCGCAAATACGACGGCCGGCCGGTAGATCAGGAAGCTTTGCTGTCCTGCGTGGAGGCGGCCATTTTGGCGCCTTCCGCCTGCAACAGCCAGCCCTGGCATTTCTACCTGGTGACGGAGCCGGAAATGAGGGCCCGGATGGCCAAGTCCTCGCAGATGAGTCCGCCGAGCAACCTGTTTACCGCTAACGTCGGGGCCATGGTGTTGGTCACCGAGGATAAAGAGCCCCGGGTGTCCGAGCGGGTCAAGCTCTACCTCCCGACGGATGTGTTCGCCGAGGGCGACGTGGGCCGGGCCGTGGGCTATTTCTGCCTGCGCGCCTATGAGCTGGGCCTGGGCACCTGCATCATCGGCCTCTTTGATCTGGAGGAGGTGGCGGAGCTGCTGCAGGTGCCGGAGGATCAGCGCTGCCGGCTGATGATCGCCGTGGGCCATCCCACGGACAGCGGCGAGGAACACATGAAAAAACGCCTGCCCCTGCAAGACGTGGTGACGATCATCGAATAGACGGCCGCCTGGCGGACAGACCCCGGCCTTGCGCAGGCGTCGCAACAGCCCGGTTGTTAACGGTCAGGCCCGCTTGATCAGGATTCAGCCCCGCGCCCGCCGGCGCGGGGCTGCTTTATCTGCGCATTCTGGCCACAAAATGGCCCTTTTCCCACAGCTCCCCCGCTACCGGCGCCCAGGCCGCGGCAGCGGCCGCGCATTTGCCGCATAATTCGTCCACATCCTCCGGGGCGGACAGGTCCGTGGAATGGGCGCCGCTCTCATGGACCATGCGGGCCAGCATTTCCGGATTATCCAGCAGCGGACAGGGCCGCAAATGCACCGGGTTGAAGGGCCGGTTGCGGCGGTAGGCCATGAACAGCGGGCTTTTACAGGCTTCCAGCAGCGTTTTTTCCCGGATATTGCTGTCGGAATAATGGATGAAGGCGCAGGGCTCGATATCGCCGTTGGCGTTGATGTGCAGGTAATTGCGGCCCCCGGCGATGCAGCCGTTGACGAATTCCCCGTCGTTCCAGAAATCCAGCATGAAGAGGGGCTTCTCCTTGCGCCAGCGCCGCACCTGGTCGTACATGAATTTGCGCTGCTCCGCGCCGACCATCAGTTCGGCGGGGCTGGTTTTGCCGATGGGCATGAAGGTGAAGAACCAGATAAATTTGCATCGATAGTCCAGCAGGAAATCGATAAAAGCGTCGCTGCCCACGGACGCCACATTCTGGCTGGTATAGCAGCAGGAGGCGCCGAAGGGCAGCTTCCGTTCCCTGAGCAGGCTGAGGACCCGCTCCACCCGGCTGAAGGTGTTCCGGCCCCGGCGGGCGTCGGTGGCGTCCCCCAGCCCCTCGATGCTGATGGCGGGGATGAAGTTTTTCACCCGCAGCATGGCGTCGGCAAACTCCTCGTCGATCAGGGTGCCGTTGGTGAAGGCCAGGAACTGGCATTCCGGATGCGCCTCGCAGAGCCGGAGGATATCCTGCTTGCGCATCAGCGGCTCGCCGCCGGAGTAGATGTACATATAGACGCCCAATTCCCGGCCCTGGCGGATGATATCGTCCAGCGTTTCGTAATCCAAAGAGAGCTGCTGGCCGTATTCCGCCGCCCAGCAGCCGTGGCAATGGAGGTTGCAGGCCGAGGTGGGGTCCATGAGGATAGCCCAGGGGATGTTGCAGTCCTGCTCCTCCATAGTGCGGAGCTGGACGCTGTTGCCGTAGACCACGGCGTTGATGACGAAGCTCTCAAAAAGGTGCTTGCGGACGCCGTCGTCAATGTCGCTCCACAGGCTCTTGATATAGCGGTACCAGTTATTGTCCGGGTCGCCGATCACCTTTCTCAGGCTTTCCCTGGCGCCGATCAGCGCGTCCCTGGTGTCGTATTTGTCCAGCCAGTCCAGGAGCCTGGGCAGGGCCTTATCAGGGTCCTTATCCAGCCAGAGCAGGGCCTTCCTGAGGGCAAAGGCTTTGGCGTTGTCTTTGAGGCGATGTTTGCTCATCATGATCTGCTCCTTTCAGCTGCTCCGGCCGGCAGGACTGGGGGCAGTCTGCGGGGCCGGCCTTTGTTCCCTACATTCGCGACAAAATGCGCCACGGACGGTTCCGTCTTTTCCAAAAGCCCGGGGAAGAGTCCCTTTCTCGGGCGCTTGCTGAAAATTCCGGCCACTGTTTGCTGGAAGGATCGCCGACATTATTAAGCTTTAAAAGAGCGCGCGGGCAGGGCGGGCCTTTCTCCAGCCCCTTGCTGACGAGGGATGATACGGCCGGCTCCCGGCAGGCCGTCCGGCCGGCAAAGAAGCGGCGGCCCGCTTTACCGGACCGCCGCCGGTATGGGACCAGCAACAACAGATACTACTGTTTAATCAAACTCAGCCCGGCGTGGATTTGCCGGTCAACTGCTCCACCTCGATCGCCACGATGTGAAATTTGCCCCAGGCGCCGGCCAGATAATCCGCGTTCGCTTCGGCGTAGCCGGCGCAGTATTTATCCAGCAGTTTTTGGGAGGCGGCGCGGATCTCCCGCTCCTCCTCGGCCACCCGGGCAATGCCGAAGGCGATCACGCTGGTAAAGCGGGTGGTAATATCCTGGGGGACCACCTGGTCGCGGCTGACCACGCAGAAGCTGACTTTCGGCTCCCTGGCGATGGCGTCCAGCTTATGCCCGCCGGCGGCGGCGCAGTGAAAATAAATCCTGCCGTCCTCGTACACATAGCTCAGCGGCACGGCGTAGGGATAGCCTTCGTCGCCCAGGCAGGCCAGCACGCCGTGGGTCTGCTCCCTTAACACCTGTTCCGCCTCTTCTTTGGTCATGGCTTTGTCCCGGCGGCGCATGGCTCTGAACATAGCGATCCTCCCTGTCTTGATCGTTACCCTAAAGGTTAACGTTAATTATAACAAATATTTCCATAAAATACAACCCCGTGGACAAGCGGCCGCCGCAAGATTGCCGCGGGCCGCCGAGGGACGGGCTCCGGCGGGGCGGAAAAAAGGCGGCCCGGGGGCCGCCTTTCAGGCAAAACAGGGGTTTATTCGTAGCTTTTGCACTGTACGGCGAAATAAGCCTGGGGATGATCGCAGACCGGGCAGATCTCCGGCGCTTTTTCACCGATATGGAGATGGCCGCAATTGCCGCAGACCCAGATCTTTTCCTCCGGCCGCAGGAACACGGTGCCGTTTTGCACCCGTTTTTCCAGGGCCAGGTAGCGTTGCTCATGATGCCTCTCGATCCTGGCCACTTCCTCGAACAGTTCGGCGATGCGGTCAAAGCCTTCCTCCCGGGCGTCCCTGGCGAAACCGGCGTACATGTCCGTCCATTCGTAATGCTCGCCGGCGGCGGCGTCCTTCAAGTTGGCGGCGGTGTCGCCGATGCCGTCATGGAGCAGCTTGAACCAGATCTTGGCATGCTCTTTCTCATTGTCGGCCGTTTCGCTGAAGATGGCGGCGACTTGCTCATAGCCCTCTTTTTTCGCCTTGCCGGCATAATAGGTGTATTTGTTGCGGGCCTGGGATTCGCCGGCAAAGGCGGCCATCAGGTTGGCTTCGGTTTTGCTTCCTTTCAGTTCCATGGAATTGCTCCTTTCGTTTGATGACTATCAATATCATATATTGATAAGATATCAGCTTTTGCCGGCCTTGTCAAGGTATTGCGGTCAAATTATTGATAAAAATTACTGATAATTATTTGCACAGATCCGCGTATTCGCCGTTGACCAGGGCCAGCAGATCGTCGGGGGCGCATTCGATCTGGACGCCGATCCGGCCCGCGGAAAAGACGATCTGCTCCTGGAGGATGGCGCTTTCCTCCAGGAAGGTGGGGAACAGCTTCTTCATGCCCAGCGGCGAGCAGCCCCCGTGCACGTAGCCGGTATGTTTCAGCAGCTCCTTGGCCGGGCACATCTCGATGGATTTTTCTCCCGCCGCCCTGGCCGCTTTTTTCAGGTCCAGCTCCCGGTCCACCGGAATGACGAACACATAAAAAGCGCCGCCTGCGCCCACGGTCACCAGGGTTTTAAAAATGCGCTCATAGGCGATACCCAGTTTATCCGCCACGGATTTGCCGTCGATGCGGCCGTCCTCCGCGTCGTAGCTGTGGCCGCCATAGGGGATGGCGGCGCTGTCCAGCAGGCGCATGGCATTGGTCTTGGCAACGTCTTTGCTCATCAGGGTCCCTCCTCGGATCAAGCGGCGGCCGGCCCTCCGGCCCCGGGGCGTCCCGGCTCAGCTTGCGAACACCGGGTCGCAGGTAATATTCACGCCCAGCTTGCGCAGGGTATCCTCATCGCTTTGGGTCATGATCACCGAGCAGTGGGCCTCGCAGCCCTTCAGCTGGCCCAGGCAATCCATGGCCATGGACACCGTGGGATTGGTGGCTTCGCAGAGCGACAGCGCGATCAGCACATCGGAGAGGGAGAGGGAGCTGTCCTTCACATGCAGCACATGCTGCTTCATGGCGATGATCGGCTCCAGCACCACCAAAGACAGCAGCAGGATCGGGTCGCCGATACCGGCCAAAGCCTTGATGGCGTTGATCACGCCGCTGGCCGCCGCGCTCATCAGGGAGCTGTCCCGGCCCGTGGTGACGCGGCCGTCCGGCAGCCGGAAGGCGATGGCCGGGACGTTGCGCTGCTCCGCCTTGGCCCGGGCGGCCAGCGCCACCTCCCGGTCCTCCTCCCGCAAGCCCAGCTGCTGCATGATCACCTCGATGCGGCCGGGGATATCCTTTTCGATCAGGCCCTGGCGCTCGTCGCAGCGGGCCTTGAAATAGCGGCGGATGATCTCCTGCTTGGCCGCTTCCTTCACCACCTCGTCGTCCACGATGGCGTAGCCGGCCATGTTCACCCCCATGTCGGTGGGGGAATGATAGATCTCTTCGCCCAGCACCCGGCTGAGCACCGTTTTCACCACCGGGAACGCCTCGATGTCCCGGTTGTAGTTGACGGTGGTTTTGCCGTAGCGCTCCAGGTGATAAGGGTCGATGCTGTTCACGTCGTGCAGGTCGGCGGTGGCCGCCTCGTAGGCCAGGTTCACCGGATGCTTGAGGGGCAGATTCCAGATGGGGAAGGTTTCGAATTTGGCGTAGCCCGCGGTCACGCCCCGCTGCTGCTCATGATAGATCTGGGACAGGCAGGTGGCCAGCTTGCCGCTGCCCGGCCCGGGGGCGGTCACCACCGCCAGGGGCCGGCTGGTCTCGATATAGGGATTGGCGCCGTAGCCCTCGGCGGAGAGGATGGACTCCACATCGGTGGGATAGCCCTTGGTCAGCCGGTGCAGATACGTTTTGACGCCCCGGTTTTCCAGCTTGTTCTTGAACAGCTGGGCGGAGATCTGGTCCGCGTACTGGGTGATGACCACGGCGTTGACCAGCAGCCCCATGGCGGTGATGCTCTCGATCAGCCGCAGCACGTCCATGTCGTAGGTGATGCCGATATCGGCGCGGATCTTGTTCCTTTCAATGGCCGGGGCGGAGATGGCGAAAATGATCTCCGTGACATCCTTCAGTTCGCAAAGCAGCTTGATTTTGGCGTCCGGCTCAAAACCGGGCAGCACCCGGGCGGCGTGAAGATCGTCGAACAGCTTGCCGCCGAATTCCAGATACAGTTTGTTGTCAAAGCGCCGGATGCGCTCGCGGATATATTTGGTCTGCAATTCCATGTAACGCTGATGGTCAAAACCAATTTTGTTCATGCGGTCCTCCGGAGACAAAAGTTGTTGGGGACCACAGGTCCCCTCAATCAAACAAAACAGCAGGCAAAACAGGGAGATAATCTGCTCATCCCATATCCCGCGGTTAATTGACGCCCCCCGCCCCCGTTTCCGCTCATAAGCGGCGGCGGAAAGATCAATAATATAATATTATAGCATCAACCGCGGAAAGGGACAAGCCAAACCGCCAAATAATGTGGGTGCAAAAGGCAGCGGCTTGTGATATACTAGGCGTGTGAAAAGGACGACCCCCCTGATATTGATGCTTGGCGCTGCGCTGGCCCTGGCGGCCGCCGCCGCTGCCCTGCTCCTGACAGCGGAGGCCGGGGAGCGGCCCGGCGCTTCCGTGTCCCTGCCGGAAGCGAAGGCCTCGCCCGCCGGGATCGGCGTCGCCGCCGTCTATACCTACGGCGAAGCGCTGCGCCTCAGCCTGCTGGACGCGGAGGGCCAAGCATTCCGGGCGGACAGTCTCAGGCTGGAAAGCCAGGACGGCGGCACAACGCTGAACATCCGCTTCGGCACTGATCTGAACCAGGGGCTGCTGCTCCACCAGCTGCCTCCCGGCCGCTACCGGCTCTTTTATCAGGGCCGGGCCCTGCTGGCCGCAGCGGGGGAGCAGGCGGAGGGCTATACCCTGACCCGGGGCGGCAAGAACAAGCATTGGCGTTTCCTCGCCAAAGAGGGCCTGCTGCTGCTCGATGTGGAAGAGGTGGAAGAGCTGCCGGCGGACGTCTACGACGTGTATGTGGATATCGGCCACGGCGGCGCGGACACCGGCGCGCTGAGCGCGCCCAGCTACGGCCTGGTGGAGGCGGAGGAAAACCTGCGGGCCGGCCAATACCTGGCGGAGAGGCTGGAAGCCCTGGGGCTGAAGGTGCTGTTAAGCCGGGAGACCATGGAGATACCCGGCGGCCGCGCCGCGGAACAGAATCCCTATCTGCCCGGCGCCCGCATCGACATGTGCTACCGCAGCCAGGCCAAGTATGTGATCTCCAATCACCTCAATGCCGGCGGCGGCCACGGCTTCCAGCTCTACAGCTCCGTGGCCACGGACACGGCTTTCGCCCAGGCTGTGGCCGATCAACTGCTGGCCGCCGGCTGGGTGGCGGACGACAACGGCTTCGACCCCCTGGGCGACGGGCTCTATAAGCGGCGCAGCGACACCTACAGCAGCGATGTCAGGGATTATTATTTCATTATCCGGGAAACCGGCGGCTATCTCCTTTCCCCCTGGCAGTACCGGCTGCAAAACCGGGAGCAGGACCGGCTGGCTTGTCACGGCGCCGAAGCGCTGCTGGTGGAATATCTGTTTCTCGATAATTACCTGGACGCCGACACCTGGATCCATAACTGGCAAACGCTGGTGGACGCCGTGGCCCGGGGCGCGGCGGATTATTGGGGCCTGGCGGAGGAATAATGGGAGAAGGACGTAGGCCGATAAGGCTTAAAACCGTTAAAACTGTTAAAACCGTTCCTCTTTTGTAAAAGAGGGACCGAGAAAACTTGAAATATATTCAAACGTCACCTTTAATCGTAATATATTTCGTAATAATCAAACCTTACTCTTTCTTTTATAAAAAAATATAAAAATAAAATCAACCGGGATCGGCAAGAGCCTATCCTCCGTTATCAGTAACTTTGAATTTGTCTAAAGTTCTTTCGCTTCCTTTCTTTTGAGCTAGAGCCGCGATCTTTGATCGCGCGCTATAGCTACATGCATCAGCTGCGATTTTTCCGCAGGAAAAAGCCAGCTGGGTCAAGAAAGGAAGGGTTTTAAGGAAAATTAAATTACGTTATCATCAAGCAGGAGGAACAGAAACATGCAAACAACAGACTTTGCCCGGCAGATGCGGGAGGAGATCATCCGCATGCTGGCGGCCGCGGGCAGCGGGCATCCGGGAGGGTCCCTTTCGGCCACGGACATCATGGCGGTGCTGTACAACGAGGCGCTGCGCATCGACCCGGCCCGGCCCAGGATGGCGGAGCGGGACCGCTTCGTGCTGACCAAAGGCCACGCCGCGCCGGCGCTCTACGCGGCGTTGGCGCTGAAGGGCTATTTCCCCAGGGAGGATCTGGCCGACCTGCGCAAGCTGGGCAGCAAGCTGCAGGGGCATCCGGATATGAACAAGCTGCCGGGGGTGGATATTTCCACCGGCTCCCTGGGGCAGGGCCTGTCCGCCGCCTGCGGCATGGCGCTGGCGGCCAAGCTGGACCAGGCTTCCTACCGGGTCTACGCCCTGATGGGCGACGGCGAGCAGCAGGAGGGCCAGGTCTGGGAGGCCGGCATGTTCGCCGCCCATTATAAACTGGATAATCTGATCGTGTTCCTGGATCACAATCATCTGCAGATCGACGGCAACATTGAAAAGGTGATGTCCCCGGAACCGCTGGACGCCAAATGGGCCGCTTTCGGCTGGCGGGTCATCCCCTGCGACGGCCATGACCTGGATTCCATCCGGGCCGCCCTTGAGGCGGCCTGGGAGGTGAAAGGCCAGCCGGTGATGATCATGGCCGAAACCGTCAAGGGCAAGGGCGTCAGCTTCATGGAGAACCAGGCGGGCTGGCACGGCCAGGCCCCCAAGCCGGACCAGGCGGAGCAGGCGCTGGCGGAAATTATGGGGGAGGTGCGCTAACATGACGGAAGAAAAGAAAAAAATCGCCACCCGGGAAGCCTACGGCAGCACCCTGGCGGTCCTGGCCAAGGAAAATCCCCAGGTGGTGGTGCTGGACGCCGATCTGTCCAAATCCACCAAGACCGAGGATTTCGCCAAGGTGGCGCCGGAACGCTTCATCAACGTGGGCATCGCCGAACAGGATCTGGTGGGCGTGGCCGCCGGTTTGTCCACCTGCGGCAAAATCCCCTTCTTGAGCGGTTTCGCCGTGTTCGTGGCCGGCCGGGGCTTTGAACAGATCCGCAACACCGTCTGCTACGGCAAGCTGAATGTGAAGATCGCCGCCACCCATGCCGGCGTCACCGTGGGCGAGGACGGCGGCTCCCATCAGGCCATTGAGGATCTGGCCCTGATGCGGGCGCTGCCGGGGCTGACCGTCATCTGCCCCTCGGACGCGGTGGAAACAGCCTGGGCGGTGCGGGCGGCCGCGGAATACCAGGGCCCGGTGTATCTGCGATTGGGCCGGCTGGCCGTTCCCCAGCTTTATGAGGAAGGCCAGGAGTTCCGCTGGGGCAAAGGCCAATTGCTGCGGTCCGGCGCGGATATCGCCCTGCTGGCCACCGGCCTGATGGTCAGCGAAGCGCTGGAAGCCGCCAAATTGCTGGCGGAGGAAGGCATCAGGGCCGCCGTGGCCGACCTGCATACCGTAAAGCCCCTGGACACGGAGCTGGTGCTGAACCTGGCGGAACGCTGCGGCGCGATGCTGACCCTGGAGGAGCACAGCATCATCGGCGGCCTGGGCTCGGCCGTGGCCGAGACCCTGGCCGAGAATTTTTCCCAGCCCCTGGCTTTCGGCAGGGTGGGACTGAACGATACCTTTGGCCAGAGCGGCTCCCCCATGGCCCTGCTCAAGCACTACGGCCTCAACGCCGAAGCCATCGCCACCCGGGCCAAGACGGTGCTGTCCCGGAAATAAGGCGGGTAAAACAGCAAAAAGCGGTAAACCGTTCCTCTTTTAAAAAAGAGGAACCGAGAAAAGCTAGCTGAGCAAGGGTGCCAGACTCCACTGCATCCGCGGTGAATTCGTTAAGCTTTGTTGGTTAAAGTTCTTTTGCTTCTTTTCTTTCAAGATAAGAAGGGTTTTAATGATTTTCAAACAAAGGGTTCCGGTTATGCTTTCTGAATTGCTGATCGCCACTTCCAACAAGCATAAGATCGCTGAAATCGCCGCTATCCTGGCGGAGGCGGGGCTGACGGGCGTCCGGCTGCTGGGGCTGGACGCCTACCCCGGCTTTCTCCCGCCGGAGGAGGACGGCGACACCTTTGCCGCCAATTCCGCCATCAAGGCCCGGGCCGCGGCGGTTTACAGCGGCCTGCCCGCCCTGGCGGACGACAGCGGCCTGGCGGTGGAAGCGTTGGGCGGCGCGCCGGGCGTTTATTCCGCCCGCTATGCCGGGCCGGCGCACGACGCCGCCGCCAACCGCCGGAAGCTGCTGGAAGCATTGGCAAAGGTGCCGGCGGAGCAACGGCAGGCGGCTTTTGTCTGCGCGGTCACGTTGGCCCTGCCCCAGCCGGACGGTTCGCTGCTGCTGCGCCAGAGCGAGGGCCGCTGCCGGGGCTCCATCGCCTTTATGGAGCGGGGGGAGCAGGGCTTCGGCTATGATTCGCTGTTCATCACCGGGGATTACGGCCGCCATATGGCGGAGCTGGACCCGGAGCGGAAAAACCGTATCAGCCACCGGGGCCGGGCGCTCCGGGGCATGGTAAAATGGATCAAGGAGGCCTGAGCATGGAGGACCAGCGGATAGCGGAGCTGAAAGACGAGATCGAGGCCCAATTCTTAAAGCAGGTGCTGGCGGACCGGGGCCTGCCTTTCCGCATCGAAAAATGCGCGGATAATTATTTCGGCCTTTATTTGGGCAGCGGCGTGGTGGGCGGCGTGCATAACGACGGCCAGGCCATGCAGCCCTACGGTTATGTATGGGGCTATGTGGACGACGCCGATGGCATCAGGCTGGCCCTGGAGCAGGTGCGGTCCTCCCGGCCCCTGGACGGCCCGGCCAAACCCCGCCGCTATCGGATAAAAAAATCTTGACAGGGACGGCATTATGGGGCATAATAGCAATGTTCGGGGCTATAGCTCAGTTGGTTAGAGTGCTTGCTTGACATGCAAGAGGTCACTGGTTCGAGCCCAGTTAGCCCCACCATATGGCCTGCTATCTGATAAGACGGCAGGCTTTTGTTATGTGCGGAAAATGTTTTTGCAGTTGATGATTGCAATAAACGGGAAGCCATGCTATAATGATCTTACCATCGCGTCGGGTTGCCTGCCGACCACATGATCTTTCTTCTGGCTGTAAGGGAGCGCTGCGCGCGCGGGCTTGGAATCCTCCAATCCCGCGTTTTTTATACCCGGCTGTCCAGCCGGATTGCGAGGTGAGCGAAATGTATCTGATTGCCAACGGCAAAGTCGTTACCAGAGACGAGGGACAGCCCTGGATCGCCGACGGCGGTGTGCTGGTGGAGGGCGCCACAATCAAGGAAGTGGGGGAAACCGCGGCCCTGAAAGCCCGCTACCCCCGGGCGGAATTTATCGACGCCCAAGGCATGGTGATCATGCCCGCCTTCATCAACGTGCATACCCATATTTATTCCGCCCTGGCCCGGGGCCTGGCCATTGCCGGCAACAACCCCACCGATTTTCTGGAGATCCTGGAAGGCACCTGGTGGGCCATTGACCGACGCCTGACCCTGGAAAGCACCCGGCGTTCCGCCTACGCCACCTTCATCGATTGCATCAAGACCGGCTGCACGACCCTCTTCGACCATCATGCCAGTTCCGGCGCCATCGAAGGCAGCCTGTTCGTTATCGAGGAGGCGGCGAAGGAATTGGGCCTGCGGGCTTGCCTCTGCTACGAGGTCAGCGACCGGGACGGCCCGGCCAAACGCGACGCCGCCATCCGGGAAAACGGCGATTTCATCCGCCATTGCGCCGGGCGGCAAGACCCGCTGATCGCGGCCATGTTCGGCGGCCACGCCCTGTTCACCCTGTCCGACCGCACCCTGGAGAAAATGGTCCGGGAGAACAACGGCCAAACCGGCTTTCACCTCCATGTGGCCGAGGGATTGAACGACGTGTACGATTCGGCGCGGAACTACGGGACCCGCCCGGTGAACCGCCTGCTCAACCACGGCCTGCTCGGCCCCGGGACCCTGCTGGCCCATTGCATCCACGTGAATAGCGGCGAAATGGACATCCTCCGGGATACCGGGACCATGGTCTGCAACAACGCCGAATCCAATATGAACAACGCGGTGGGCTGCGCGCCCCTGCTGCCCATGATGCAAAAGGGCATCCTGGTAGGCATGGGCACCGACGCCTACACCTTCGACATGCTGGAAGCGCTGAAGGCGACCCTGCTCATCCAGCGCCATCACGCCTGCCTGCCCAACGTGGCCTGGCGGGAGAGCGCGGAGCTGCTGTTCAAAAACAACCGGCAGATCGCGGCCAAATATTTCCCGGACCCCCTGGGCATGCTGAAAAGCGGGGCGGCGGCGGATCTGATCATCATGGATTATCAGCCCTTCACCCCCTTGGACGCGGCCAATATCGACGGGCATCTGCTGTTCGGCATGGCCGGCCGCCAATGCGAATTCACCATGTGCAGCGGCAGGATCCTGATGCAGGACCGCCGATTGGTAGGGATCGACGAGGAAGCCGTCAACGCCCGGACGCTGGAAGCAGCCAAACAGCTGTGGGGCCAGCTGAACCGCCGCAGTTATTGACAACAGCCGGAAGGCAGGCGAATGAAGATGAGCGAGCGCATGCACCCTCTTTCCCTGGAGCGGCTGACGGAGCGGCTGTTTGCGGAATACGGCCGGGACGGCTCCTGCTTCGGCGTAGCCACAGCCTACGTCAGGAAAAACAGCGGCCTGACGCCCCTCTTCCAGGGCGGCGTGGAAATACCGCTGGGCCCGGCGGCCGGGCCCCATACCCAGCTGGCCCAGAATATCCTGGCCGCTTATTTCGCCGGGGCCCGCTTCTTTGAGCTGAAGACCGTGCAGCGGCTGGACGGGGAGGCGCTGGCCGCCTGCGTCGGGCGTCCCTGCATCTACGCGCCGGACGAGGGCTATAACTGCGAATGGTCCACGGAGCTGACGGTGCCGGCGGCCTTTGAGGAGTATGTGAAGGCCTGGTTCCTCTGCCGGCTCATCGCCGTAGCCTGGGGCCTGGGCGCTCCGGAGGGCTTCCTGTTCAACGCCAGCGTCGGCTATGACCTGGCCGGGATCAGGACGGAGAAGATCGACGCCTTTTTAAACGGCGTCATGAATGCCGCCGCAACGCCCATTTTCCGGGAATGCCTCGACTTCCTCTGCGCCAGATTCCCGGAGCAGCGGGAGCTGATCCGGGCCACCCCTTCCCGCGTCTGCGGCTCCGTGACCGTGTCCACCCTCCACGGCTGCCCGCCCCAAGAGATCGAGGCCATCGCCGCCTATCTGCTCACGGAAAAGGGGCTGAACACCTTTGTCAAATGCAACCCCACGCTGCTGGGTTATGAAACCGCCCGCAACACCCTGGACAGCCTGGGCTATGATTACCTGGCGTTCGACGACCGCCATTTCCGGGACGATCTGCAATTCACCGACGCCCTGCCCATGCTGGGGCGGCTCAAGGCGCTGGCGGATTCCCGGGGGCTGGCGTTCGGCGTCAAGCTGACCAATACCCTGCCCGTCGCCATTGACCGGGGGCAGCTGCCGGGGGAAGAGATGTACCTGTCCGGCCGCGCCCTCTACGCCCTGACTATCCAGGTGGCGAACAAGATCGCCGACGCTTTTGCCGGGGAGCTGCCCATTTCGATGTGCGGCGGCGTGGACATCCATAATATCGTGAAGCTGCATCAGGCCGGCATCCGGCCCCTGACCGCGGCCACCACGCTGCTGAAGCCCGGGGGCTACCAGCGCCTGAGCCAGATGGCCGCGGCTCTGGACGGACTGCCCGCGCCGGAACGGGTGGATGGGGCGGCTGTCTCCGCTCTCACGGCGGAGCTGTTCGCCGATCCCTATTATCGGAAGCCGCTCAAGGCCCCGGCAGTGCGGAAGCAGGCCGGACCCTTGCCGCTGCTGGATTGCTTCCGCGCTCCCTGCCGCGACGGCTGCCCGCTGGCGCAGGATGTGCCGGCGTACCTGGCCGCCCTCTCCCAAGGGGACGGGGCGCTCGCCGCCCGCATCGTGCTGGAACGCAACCCCCTGCCCCATCTCACCGGAGCCATCTGTCCCCATCCCTGCATGGATCATTGCAACCGCCGTTTTTACGACCAGGCTCTGGAAATCCGGGGCTGCAAGGCGGCGGCTGTCCGGGAAGGCCTGGACGCCGCCCTGCCGCTGCTGAAAAAAGCCGCGAGAGCGGGCAAGAGAGCCATGGTGGCAGGGGCCGGGCCCGCCGGATTGGCCGCCGCGTCGCTGCTGGCCCGCGCAGGCTGGGACGTTACCGTATTGGAAAAAGAGCGGGAGGCGGGCGGCCTTCCCGCCCGCGTCATCCCCTCTTTCCGCCTGGACCCGGCCTGGGCGGCCAAGGACGTGGCGCTGGCAATCAGCCTGGGCGTAACCATCCTCACCGGGGAAAAGGTGGAAAGCCTGGACCGGCTCTGCCGGGAATACGACGCGGTGATCCTGGCCGTGGGCGCGGGCAGACACGGTTCCTACCGGCTGCCGGGCGCGGAACCGGTGAACGCCCTCGCTTTCCTGGAGCGCTGCAAGGCGGGGCGCGCTCCGGATCTGGGCAAGCAGATTCTGGTGATCGGCGGCGGCAACAGCGCCGTGGACGCCGCCCGGGCCGCCCTGCGTCTGCCCGGAGGCCCCGGGGTGGGCATCGTCTATCGCAGGGATCGCCGCAACATGCCGGCGGACGAGGAAGAGCTGCTGCTGGCGGAGCAGGAGGGCGCGGTCTTTCACCCGCTGCTCAGCCCGGCGCGCTGGCAGGAGCAGACGCTGCGCTGCGAGAAAATGGTTTTGGGCCCGGCGGACGCCGGTTGCCGCCGCAAGCCGGAACCCACGGGCGAATACCTGGACCTGCCCTGCACCGGCCTGATCGCCGCCGTGGGCGAGCAGATCGACAGCGCCTTCTATGCCCGACTGGGCCTGGCCCTGGACGGCCGGGGCTATCCGCTGCTGGACGAGCATCTGCGGGCCCGGGAAAACGTCTACGTGGTGGGGGACGGCAGGAGGGGCCCGGCCACCGTGGCGGAAGCCGTCGCGGACGCGCTCAAGGCCGTGGCGCATCTGACCGGCGAAACTTTCGGCGCATACCAACAAGAGGGCCGCTACCAAGGTCTGGCGGCCCGGGGCGTGCTGCGGCCGGCCTTAAGCGAAGGGACGGACGCGGTCCGCTGCCTGGAATGCGGCAGCTTCTGCGGGCAATGCGTGGAGGTCTGCCCCAACCGGGCCAACGTGATCGTGGCGGCGGAGGGCCGGCCCCAGGTGCTGCATCTGGACGATCTGTGCAATGAATGCGGCAACTGCGCCCTGTTCTGCCCTTACGACGCCCGGCCTTATCAGGACAAAATCACCCTCTTCTCCTCGGCGGAGGAATTCCGGGACAGCGCGAACAGCGGCTTTGTGGAAACGGCGGCCGGAACCTATCTGGCGCGGAACCGGAGCGGGGAATTCACGCTCCGCTACGGCGAACCGCCCTCCCTGGCGCGGCTGATCGCGGACTGCGCGTCCTTTGCAGCGGAACAACAGCCGGATTGAGGCAGGGGCTGCGGCGCGCGGGGACCGGGGCGGCGGCCGGTTCCGACGTTGCCCGGAACAGGGAGTTCCATTTTCCTGGAACGCCCGTTTGCCTGGGGCAGTGATTGATGGCTGCGCGGGCCGCCCGGACCAGATAAAAAATTTATCAGGCCGATACAAAAATTTTGTTAATTCACGGCGCGGCCCATGTGATGCTGGGATCAGCCGATATTACCGCGTCGATCGCAGGATACTAGGGAGGGTGTGAACATGGATTTTGCGGCAATCGGCCGGGCGGCGGCAGGCTACCGGGACGCCATGGCCAGGTTCCTCCGGGACCTGATCGCCATTCCCAGCGAGAGCTGTGGGGAGCGGGGCGTCATCCAACGCTGCGCGGCGGAAATGGAGCGGCTGGGCTTCGATCGGGTGGAGATCGATCCCCAAGGCAATTGCCTGGGCTGGATGGGCCGGGGTGAAAAAATCATCGCCTTTGACGGACACATCGACACCGTGGGCGTGGGCAATGCGGATCACTGGCAGTTCGACCCCTACCGGGGCTTTGAGGATGAAAGCCGCATCGGCGGCCGCGGCGGTTCGGATCAGGAAGGCGGCGTGGTCAGCGCGGTGTACGGCGCCAAAATCATGAAAGACCTGGACCTGATCCCCGCGGGCTATAAGATCCTCGTCGCGGCCACGGTGCAGGAAGAGGATTGCGACGGCTTGTGCTGGCAGTATCTCTATAACGAGGACGGGATCCGGCCGGAATTCGTGGTCAGCACCGAGCCTACGGACGGCGGCATCTACCGGGGGCACCGGGGCCGCATGGAAATCCGCGTGGACGTGCAGGGCGTCAGCTGCCACGGCTCCGCGCCGGAGCGGGGCGACAACGCCATCTACAAAATGGCGGACATCCTCCGGGACGTACGGGCCCTGAACGAGAACGACGCGGGCGAGGCTACGGAGATCAAGGGCCTGGTGAAGATGCTGGACCCGCGCTACAATCCCGCGTGGCAGGACGCGGTTTTCCTGGGCCGGGGCACGATCACGGTTTCCGAGATCTTCTTCACCTCGCCCAGCCGCTGCGCGGTGGCGGATTCCTGCTCCGTGTCCCTGGACCGGCGCATGACCGCCGGGGAGACCTGGGAAAGCTGCCTGGAAGAGATCCGCGGCCTGCCTGCCGTGGGCCGCTACGGCGACGCCGTGACAGTCAGCATGTACCGCTACAGCCGCCCCTCCTGGACCGGCCTCGTTTACGAAACGGCCTGCTATTTCCCGGCCTGGATCAATCCGGAGCAGGCTCCTCAGGTGCAGGCCCTGGCAGCGGCCCATGAGGGGCTGTACGGCAGCGAACGCCAGGGCGACCCGGACGTCCTGCCTTTGCGCCGTCGCCCGCTGATCGATAAGTGGACTTTCTCCACCAACTGCGTTGCCATCCAGGGCCGCTACGGCATTCCCTGCGTAGGCTTTGGCCCCGGCGCGGAATCCCAGGCCCACGCCCCCAACGAAATCACCTGGAAAAGCGACCTGGCGCGCGCCGCCGCGGTTTACGCGGCAACGCCTTTGCTGTATGCGCAAAGAAGAAAAGGAGAACCGTCATGAGCGAAACCCAAGCCTTGGCCGGCCGTTTGCAAACCCTGGCTTGTTCCCGGATGTATGGAAACGATTTCCTGCTGACCTGGGATCATACCAAGGAGGAACTGGAAGCCGTGTTCCTGGTGGCGGACGCCCTCCGGGATCTCCGGGAGCGGAACATCTCCGCCCGGATTTTTGACAGCGGCCTCGGCATTTCCATTTTCCGGGACAATTCCACCCGCACCCGCTTTTCCTTCGCTTCCGCCTGCAATATGCTGGGCCTCGCCGTGCAGGATCTGGAGGAGGGCAAATCCCAGATCGCCCACGGCGAGACCCTGCGGGAAACCGCCAATATGGTCTCCTTCATGGCGGAGGTGATCGGCATCCGGGACGACATGTATATCGGCAAGGGCCACGCCTACCAGCAGGCCGTGGCCGCGGCGGTGGACCGGGGCTACCGGGAGGGCGTGCTGGAGCAGCGCCCTACCCTGGTCAATCTGCAATGCGATAACGACCATCCCACCCAGAGCCTGGCGGACCTGCTGCATGTGCGCCACAGCTTGGGCGGCGCGGAAAACCTCAAAGGTAAAAAGGTGGCCATGACCTGGGCTTACAGCCCCAGCTACGGCAAGCCCCTCTCCGTGCCCCAGGGCGTGATCGGCCTCTTCACCCGCTTCGGCATGGAGGTGGTCCTGGCCCATCCCGAAGGCTACGGGTTGATGCCGGAGGTGGAGGGAGCGGCCCGGGCCCAGGCGGCGGAGAGCGGCGGCAGTTTCCGCATCACCGACAGCATGGCCGAGGCCTTTCAGGACGCGGATCTCGTCTATCCCAAAAGCTGGGCGCCTTTTGCCGCCATGGAAAAACGCACCGCGCTCTACGGGGCCGGCGACCTGGAGGGCGTAAACAAGCTGGAGCAGGAATTGCTGGCCCAGAACGCCCGGCACAAGCACTGGGAATGCACGGAACGGCTGATGGGGCTGACCCGGGACGGCCGGGCCCTCTACCTGCACTGCCTGCCCGCGGATATCAGCGGCGTCAGCTGCCGGGAGGGCGAGGTGGCGGCCTCGGTATTCGAGCGCTACCAGACGCCCCTCTATCAACAGGCCGGCTTCAAGCCCTATATTATCGCGGCCATGATCTTCCTGGCCAAACAGCAGGACCCGGCCGCTGCGCTGCTGGCTTTGGAGGCCGCCGCCAGGCCCCGCCGTCACTTTACGGAAGGGGTTGGCGCATGATCGACTTGACCAAAAACAGCGGGGGCCTGGCCCATAATATCCAGGCGGCCCGGGAGAAGCGGATCGCCCTGCCCACCTTTCGGCAGATGAAAGATCCGGAGCTGGCGCCGGAGCGGGTCCGGCAGGCCCTGAAAAGCGTAGGCTTATGGGATGTCGATCCCCTGAACCTCTACCGCATCACCTGGAAAAACGAGCCGGTCATGGCAGGCGGCGGCTACGGCGGCGTCAATTATCTCGAGCTGCCCTCCTCCCTGACCGGGGTCCGGGCCCGCATCATCTGCCTGGTGGGCCAATGGTTCCCCACCGGCTGCCACAAGGTGGGCGCTTCCTACGGCTGCCTGGTGCCGCGCCTGGTCACCGGCCAGTTCGACGTCGCCCGTCATAAGGCGGTGTGGCCTTCCACCGGCAATTATTGCCGGGGCGGCGCTTTTAATTCCAAGCTCCTGTCCTGCGACAGCATTGCCATCCTGCCCGCGGAGATGAGCCGGGAGCGCTTCGACTGGCTGTCCGGGATCGCCGGGGAAGTCATCGCCACCCCGGGCTGTGAATCCAATGTCAAGGAAATCTTTGACAAGACCTGGGAACTGCGGGCCAGCCGGGACGATGTGATGGTCTTCAACCAGTTCGAGGAGCTGGGCAACGCCCTGTGGCATTATCAGGTCACCGGCAACGCCATCGCGGAAGTCTACGAACAGATCAGGACCCCCCGGTCCCGCTTTGCCGGCGCCTGCTTCACCAGCGGCAGCGCCGGCACCATGAGCGCCGGGGATCTGTTGAAGGAGAAATATCCCAAAGCCAAATTGGCGGCGGCGGAAGCCCTGCAATGCCCCACCCTGCTGGAAAACGGCTTCGGCGGGCACCGCATCGAGGGCATCGGCGATAAGCATGTGCCGTGGATCCACAACATTAAGAACACGGACCTGGTCATCGCCATCGACGACGGGGATTCCCAGAACCTGCTGCGCCTGTTCAATACGGAGATCGGCCGCCAATACCTGCTCCAGGAGGCGGGCGTGCCCGCGGAAACCGTGGCAAAGCTGCCGCTGATGGGCATATCCGGCATTGCCAATATGCTGGCCTGCATCAAGTTCGCCAAGTACTATGAGCTGACCGGGGACGACGTGGTGGCCACCGTCCTGACGGACAGCGCCGTGATGTACGAATCCCGCATCCGGGAGCTGGACCAGGAGCAGGGCCCCTATTGCCTGCTCGCCGCCGCCCGGGACTACGGCGAGCATCTCCGCGGCATCCGCCCTGACTCCCTGCAGGAGCTGAGCTATACCGGCCGCCGCCGGGTGCATAACCTGAAATATTATACCTGGGTGGAACAGCAGGGCAAGAGCGTCGAGGAGCTGAACCGCCAGTGGTACGACGACAGCTATTGGACGGACATGCACGCCCAGGCCGAGGACCTGGACGCGTTGATCGACGAATTCAACGCGGCTACCGGTGTGCTGGAAAATCGGTGAGGTAACTTATGGGACGCATACTTGGTTATCGCTGCACGCTGTGCGGCCGGGAATATCCCTTCGGTCCGGAGCTGCTCACCTGCCCGGCCTGCGGCGAACAGGGCATCCTGGACATCGTCTATGATTACGGGCAAGTGGCGAAGGCCCTGAGCCGGGAAACGCTGGCCCGGGATTGTACCAACACCATGTGGCGCTACCGGGCGCTGCTGCCGCTGGACGACGGCGCGGATGTGTCCGGCTTCCTGCGCATCGGCTGGTCGCCCCTCTACGAATCCCGCCGCCTGGGCAGGGAGCTGGGGCTGAGAAAGCTCTATATCAAGGACGACGGCATCAATCCCACGGCCTCGCTGAAGGACCGGGCCAGCGGCGTGGCCGTGGCCAAAGCCCTTGAATTGGGCTACGACGCCATCGCCTGCTCCTCCACGGGCAACGCCGCCTCCTCCTGCGCTGGCAGTGCGGCCCGCCTGGGCCTGAAAGCGGTGATCTTTGTGCCGCGCCGGGCTCCCGAGGCGAAGGTGGCCCAGCTGATGATTTTCGGCGCCCGGGTGGTGCTGGTGGACGGGGACTATCAGGCCGCCTTTCAGCTGTCCCAGGCGGCCATTGCCCGATACGGCTGGTACAACCGGAACGCCGGCATCAATCCGGTGATGAGCGAGGGCAAGAAGACGGTGTCCCTGGAAATGGCCGAGCAGCTCTGCTGGCAGCCCACGGACTGGGTGGCCTGCTCCGTGGGGGACGGCTGCACCATCGGCGGCGTCTACACCGGCTTTGCCGATCTCTACGCCCTGGGCATCACCGACCGCATCCCCAAGATCCTGGGCGTACAGTCCAGCGGCTGCAGCCCCTTTGTGGACGCGGCCGTTTCCGGCAACGATTTGCAGCCCACGCCGGAAAACACCCTGGCGGATTCCATCGCCGTGGGCGTGCCGCGGAACCCCAAAAAAGCCCAGCGGGCGGTCTCCGCCTCCGGCGGCCGCTGGCTGGCGGCGCCCGATGATTTTATTCTGGACACCATGGGCCTGCTGGGGCGCAGCGAGGGCGTGTTCGGCGAGCCCGCCGGCGTCACGGCCCTGGCCGGCGTACGCCTGGCCGTGGAGCAGGGCCTGATCCGGCCGGAAGAAACCGTCGCCGTGATCAACACCGGCAGCGGCCTGAAGGATGTGGCCAACGCGCTGAAAGCCGCGGGCCGGCCCCGGCTCTGCGCCCCCAGCCTGGAGGCTTTGGCAGCCAGCGGCATCCTCTAGCGGCCCGGGCCGTCTCCTTACGGTTCCAGCAGGAAATCCCGCCGGCTGAAACGGCCGCCGGGCCCGACGATGACGAACTCCCGGTCCCAGTGGCCGGCAATCAGCTTACGCAGGGCCCGGATGCTCCCCGTTGCTTCTTTGGCTTCCAGCCCGAACAAAGCGGCGGCTTCCCCGGCCCGCTCCCGGGCTTCCGGAAGGGAAAAAGCGCCGGTATCCACCAGGGTCAGCGCGGAATAATGCCGGAGCAGGGCCGCATAGGCCCGCCGCGCGCTTTGCTCCCCCCAGTGCCCGCAGCAGCGCCGGAATTGGTTTGCCAGGGATTCCTGGGAGCGGAACCAGCCGTCGGTAAAATAAAGGCTGTCCGGCGGCAGCGTTGCCTGCAGGCCCGGCTCCGCGCAGAGCAGCATGCGCACGCAGTCGTGGAACCTGGGCGCCACCAGGCGCTTCCCGCCGCTTTCCAGGCCGTCCAGGGCGTTGCCGCACAGGCCGAAGGCCAGGAGCACGGTTTCCGCCTCCGCCCGGTTGATCGCTTCCTGCAGCGCGGCCCGCAGCCGTTCCGGACGCTCGTGGAGGCCGCGCGCCATCCACAGCACCGGCAGGGAGCGCCCGCTTTCCTTCAGGGCCAGGTTCACTTCATCCTCCAGCATGGAGCAGGCGATCATCAGCTCTTTCATAGCCGCCTCCTGCATATTATCATAATACTGATCGGCCGGACTGGCAAGCAGCTTTTCCTGTGATCCGGCTTGCTAAAATTTTCAGGCCGCCGCCGCGGAAGGACGGCGGCAGGGCCTGAGGAACGGGGAGCATCCGCCAATGGCAACCATCACCATCGAATACGAGGGACGGCTGATCCCTTACCGGGCCGAGCCGGGCCTGACCGTCCTCGCGGCCCTGCAGGAGGCGGGGATAGACGTGTCTTTCCCCTGCGGCGGCAACCGTACCTGCGGCAAATGCCGGGTGGAGGCGGAAGGCGCGCTGACGCCGCTGAGCGACGGCGAGGCCCGGCTGTTGGGAGACGCCGGGGTCCGGATGCGGCTGGCCTGCTTTGCCGCTGTGGCCGGGGATTGCCGGGTGAAGGTCCTCCCTCCGCAGCAGGGCGGGCCTGTCGCCGCCGATTTCAAGGCGGCCGGCGTGCTTGATCCCATCTATGACGGCGGCTACGGCGTCGCGGTGGATCTCGGCACCACCACGGTGGCGGCGTACCTGTTCGCCCATGACGGGCCGGAGCCCCTGGCCGTCTGCGGGGAAATGAACCGCCAGCAGGCTTTTGGCGCGGACGTGCTCTCGCGCATCGCTTACTGCAACCGCCACGGCGTCAAGCCACTTTCCGGTCTGATCCGCAAGCAGCTGGCGGACCTGGCCAACGGGCTCTGTGCCCAGGCCCGGATCCCGCGGGAGCAGGTTCGCTGCTTCTGCGTGACCGGCAATACCGTCATGCTGCATCTGCTGGCCGGCCTGGACCCGGCTGCCCTGGCTGTGGCGCCCTTTACGCCCGTCTCCCTGTTCGGCTCCTGGGCGGACTGGCGTGTGGAGGGCTTTGACCAGGCCGCGGTATATTTGCCCCCCTGCGTCTCCGCTTATGTGGGCGCGGACATCACCTGCTCCATCCTGGCCAGCGGCATCGCGGAACAGGCGGACACGGTGCTGCTGGCGGATCTCGGCACCAACGGGGAGATCGTCCTCCGTACGCCGGAGCGCCTGGTCTGCTGCTCCACCGCGGCGGGCCCGGCTTTCGAGGGCGCGGGCATCAGCTCCGGCAGCGGCGCCGTGAACGGCGCTATCAGCGCCGTGGCAGTGGCGGGGGGCGGCATGGTTTATACGGTGATCGGCAAGGGGCCTGCCCGGAGCGTTTGCGGCAGCGGCCTCATCGACGCCGTTTATGCCATGCGCCGGCTGGAGGTGATCGACGGCAGCGGGCGCATGGCCGGACAGTACCGGGGCGTATGCCCCATCGGCGACAGCGGCGTTTCGTTGACCCAGGCCGACGTGCGCGCCTTTCAGCTGGCCAAGGCGGCCATCCGCGGCGGCATCGATACCCTGCTGCACGACTGCGGCGTCCATGACGCCGATTTGAGCCGCATCTTGCTCTGCGGGGGCTTTGGCAGCAATATCGCTGTGGGGAGCGCCGAGGGGGTGGGGCTGATCCCGCCCGGCCTTGCGCGGAAAACCGTTGCCATCGGCAACGCGGCGGGCGCGGGAGCCGGACAGATACTGCAAAGCAAGCCCCGCTGCAACCAGGCGCAGCGTATCGCAGGCCAGGCCGAGACCCTGGAATTATCCCGCAGCAAATTTTTTGCCCGGCAATATCTCCGCTCTATGGGCTTTGGCTTACCGGAAAGCATCGAGAAGCTCCCGTCGCCGTAGCCGCCCCTTGCGCCTGCCGTCCGGGGGCGGCTCTAACGGCGGATCGCGAAGTTTATCGATACACGCTGAACGGCCCGCGCAACGCGGGCCGTTATGTAGACCGGAGGCGGTTTGAACCGCCTCCTCACAGGCCGTATACTCGCGTCAAAAGACGCGTTTTTAGATAAACTAACGTATAGAGCCTGTTGACCCTAGTATGGCCGGGTTTTTAGCAATTATGCGCCCCAAGCGAAAATCAACGGAAAAAAATCGCGCCGCGCTATTTGGGGCTTTGTCCGCCCCGTTTATCCAGCCCGGTGGGAACCACGCGCCGCTGATCCTGGTTCTGGCTGAGATTGGCGGGATTGGTGGGCAGCTTGACGTTGTCCGGACGTTTTTTCTTGGCCATATCATCACCCCGTTCCTAGTATTGCCTGCCGGCTCCAGGTTATGCGCGCTGCCGGCGCCGTCGGCGGAGCGAAGCCCGGCGGGCAAACGCGGGGGCTTTTCTTTGAAAACAGCGCAGACAGCAGCATAATTATCTGAAAAACTGCGGACATTATGCTAAAAAGCAAGAGGAGGTGGTCCTGTGCATCGCAATCCCGACGACCGCAGGGATAATGTGGAGCGGATACAGGAAAGCATCGATTCCACGGTCCGCAAGATGGAACTGGCCGATGAAATGATCGCGGAAACCGACAATCCGCAAACCAAAGAGGAGCTGCGCGCCAAAAACGACCGGCGCGAACAGGCCCTGGAAGGCCTGCGCAAAGAGATCAAGGATGAAGCCGCTGCCAGAGAAAAGGATTACCGTTGCTAAGCCGGGCAGGGCCTGCCCAAGGGCAAAGCCGGCGCCCAAAGGCGCCGGCCTGCAGCGCGGCCTGATCGGCCGATCCCGGACCACCCGTTTCACGGGTGGTCCTGTTTTATGATCGTAAGTTCTGTCCCCTTTTTCTTTCAGGAAGAGAAGCGCAGGGGAATTCAAAGCGCTGATTAAGTTTATCGCTGCTTCTAGAAAAAGTCGGCGGCGCCGAACAGCGCCAGGTTGCTCTTGACAGCGGGGAACTGCTCCGGTATGGTCGGTATGAGCAGATCGTTATAGAGCCGCATCACGCTGATATAAGCCTGCTCCCTGGTCAGGCAGGCATCCTGGATCGGCGGCTCCGTTTTTGCCCAGGGGACCGGGCCGCCGCCCGGCAGACCCACGGCGCCGTAGCAAACCAGTTCTGTGGGAGACCAGGCGGATGTTTCCGCCAGATCCGCCAGCGTATATTCGGGATCACAGGCGCCCTGGTTGCCGGTGAGCGCCAGCAGCCGGCCGAGCAGTGTGGCCGCGGCCTCCCCGGAAAGGGGCTCCTCCGGGCCGAAGGTGCCGTCGTTCTTGCCGCTGACCAGGCCCAGGGCATAGGCGGTGAGGATATCTTCGTTTTTGGTATCGGTAAAGACCGTGGGGTCGATGGTCAGGCCCCGGTCGGCCAGTATTTCCGCGGCGGTTTGGCCGGACAGGACCTCGCAGACCTGGAGCAGCAAAGAGCAGAAGGCCCCGCGGGTCATTACCTGCTGATAGCCGCCTTGTTCGGCTTCGGGGATCAGGCCTGCTTCGATGGCCATATGTATCTCGGCCGTTGCCCAGGCGCTGGGCGTGCCGACAAGGGGCGCCCGCTCCTCGTAAGCGGGCATCTGATTGAGCCGCACCCCATAGCAAAAAGGCGGCAGGACCTCTTCCAGGGGCGTTTCCACCACGCCGGTGGAGGAATTGTAGGAATGGATGATGTAGCCATAGCCGCTGTAAATGCCCCAGTGGCTGATGGCGGAGCGGCCGTAGCCGAAGAACAGGATATCGCCCAGCTGCAGGTCCGCCGGGTCGTCAATGATTTCGCCCTGTTCCGCCAGATGGGCGCTGCTGACGCGCAGGCCGAAATCAATACCGGCCTGGTCGTACACATACCAGGTGAAACCGCCGCAGTCAAAGGCGTCGGGGCCGGAAGCGCTCCAGCCGTAGGGATAACCCAAATATTTTTCCGCTTCGATCACGATTTCCTCGCCGCTGACGGCGTAAGCGGGGGAACTGCCGGCCGCCATGAGGCAGAGCAGGCATAAGGCCGCCGTCAGCATCAGGAGGGGCAGGGGTAATTTGCTCGCTTTATTCAAATTCGATCACCACACTCCAAAGAAGATTTTTCCTGCCGCAGCGGCAGGCTGAAATTGGCAACAGAAAACCAGGCCATGAAGTTTGGCAGCGTTCCTGACGCCAGGGTCAAGGGCATGCGCAAAAGACTTGATGGTCGCCGCACTAAGGATTCGGTCACGGGCCGGGAAACTCAATGGGGTAATTATACACCCCTCAGCCAAAAATTGCAAGTTTTGCCTGGTTTAGGCCTCATAATCCCAGCACGGCTATAAGGCAGAATCTTCCGACATTAATAAGAAACGCAAAGTTTGTTGATGACGCGGTGAGGGAAGCGTGCTATAATATTGCACATGTATAATTCAACTGTTTTCTCAAAACCTCATCTTGCCGTCGTGGGCTGCGGGGCGATCGGCGGCTCTTTGGCCGCCTTGCTCATTGATCAAGGCCTGGACCTGACCTTGGTGGCCCACGGCCCGGAGCAGGCGGCGCTCCTGAACGCCCAGGGACTGGTTCTCACCGGCGTCCGGGGGGATAAGCATTGCCCGGTCCGGGTCTGCGGCTCCCCGGCGGAGCTGCCCCAACCGCTGGATTTCTGCCTGATCGCCGCCAAGGCTTACGCCTTGCCGGAACTGGCCCGTTCCCTGCTGCCGCAGCTCAAACCGGATGCCCTCGTCTGCTCTTTGCAAAACGGCGTCTGCGGGCCCGAGCTGGCCGCCATCGTCGGGCCGGAGCGGGCCGTGGATACGGTGATCACCTGGGGCGCTACCCTGGAGGGGCCCGGCCGGGTGCGCATCACCGCCGATGGGGAACTGTTGCTGGGCATGACCGCCGGGCCTGCAATCCCCCGCCTGCAAGAGCTGGCGGAGCTGCTGAATGCGGCCTTTCCCACCCGGGCGGTGCCGGATATCCTCAGCCATAAACTGTCCAAATTGCTGGTCAACTGCTGCATGACGTCCATCGGCGCTTTAAGCGGGGAAAAGCTGGGCCGATCCCTAAAGCGGCGGGAGGCCCGCTCCCTGTTTCTGGACATTGTCCGGGAAGGCGTGGCGGTGGCGGAAGCCCTGAATATTCCCGTGGCGCCCTTCGGCGGCAAGGTGGATTATTACCGCCTGCTCGCGCTCCCGGAGTGGCGGCAGCAGCTGCTCATCCGCCTGGTGGGGCTGAAATTCCGCAATCTCACCAGCTCCAGCCTGCAATCCCTGCGCCGGGGCCAGCCCACGGAGGTGGATTATCTGAACGGCTGGATCGCGGAGCAAGGGGAGCGCGCCGGCGTGCCGACGCCGGTGAACAGCCGTATCGTGGCGATGGTCCATGAACTGGAAAGAGGGGAAAGGGTCAGCGATCCGGACAATTTGCGCAGATTATCCCGGCACCGGGGATAACTTGACAAAATATCTCTATAATTATAGAATATAAAGGTTGGAGACTGTTTGTTACTAATGCGCCTGATATTTTTAATGAAAATTACCGGCCGGTTTACAGCGCGGCCCGCCTGTTGAGGCGGACTCCCGAACCATGACCGTGATCCGGGCGGCGTTGCCGGTGTTACACAAACCAGCAGAAGGGGAAAGCATATGTACGAGAAAGTAGACGCCAATCTGAATTTTGTGCAGCGGGAAAAGGAGGTCGGAACATTCTGGCGGGAGCGGCAGATCTTTGAAAAAAGCATCCGGCTCCGCCAGGGCGCGCCCGTCTTCACTTTTTACGACGGGCCCCCCACCGCCAACGGCAAGCCCCATATCGGCCATGTGCTGACCCGGGCCATCAAGGACATCATCCCCCGCTACAAAACCATGAAAGGCTTCGACGTGCCGAGGAAGGCGGGCTGGGATACCCACGGGCTCCCGGTGGAGCTGGAAGTGGAGCGCAAGCTGAAGATCAACGGCAAGGATCAGATCGAAAACTACGGCCTGGCCCCCTTTATCGAGGAATGCAAAAAAAGCGTCTGGGAATACCTGTCCTTATGGGAGCAATTCTCCGAGGACGTAGGCTTCTGGGCGGATATGAAGCACCCCTACGTCACCTATCACAACGCATATATCGAATCCGTCTGGTGGTCCCTGAAACAGATCTGGGACAAGGGCCTGCTCTATAAGGGCTTCAAAATCGTGCCCTACTGCCCCCGCTGCGGCACGCCCCTGTCCAGCCACGAGGTGGCTTTGGGCTACAAGGACGTGCGGGAGCGCTCCGCCGTGGCGCGCTTCAAGGTCAAGGACGAGGACGCCTATATCCTGGCCTGGACCACCACTCCCTGGACCCTGCCCTCCAACGTGGGCCTGTGCGTGGGCCCGGATTACGCATACGTGAAGGTCAAGTCCGGCGATTATGTGTATTACCTGGCCCAGGATTTGTGCCAGAGCGTCCTGGGCGGGGATTATGAGATCCTGGAGACGTATACCGGCCGGGATCTGGAGTATAAAGCCTACGAGCCCCTGTGGCAATTCGTCAACCCGAAAGAGAAAGCCTGGTATGTCACCTGCGACGACTATGTGACCCTGTCCGACGGCACCGGCGTGGTGCATATCGCCCCGGCCTTCGGCGAGGACGACGCCCGGGTGGGCCGCCGCTACGGCCTGCCCTTTGTGCAGCTGGTGGACGGCAAGGGCTGCATGACGGAGGAAACGCTGTGGTCCGGCGTATTCTGCAAGGACGCGGACCGGGCCATCCTCATCGACCTGGAAAAGCGGGGCCTGCTCTTTTCCTCCCCCAGCTTCGAGCACAGCTATCCCCATTGCTGGCGCTGCGACACGCCGCTGATCTATTATGCCCGGGAATCCTGGTTCATCAAGGTGACGGCGGTGAAGGAGCAACTGATCGCCAATAACAACACCATCAACTGGATCCCCCCCAACATCGGCAAAGGCCGCTTCGGCGACTGGCTGGAAAACATCCAGGACTGGGCCATCAGCCGCGACCGCTACTGGGGCACGCCGCTGCCCGTCTGGGAATGCCCCGCCGGCCACCGCCACGCTATCGGCAGCATCGCCGAGCTGAAAGAGCTGTCCCCCGACTGCCCGGCAGATATCGAGCTGCACCGGCCCTATATCGACGCGGTGACCATTACCTGCCCGGCCTGCGGCCAGGAGATGCGCCGGGTGCCGGAGGTCATCGACTGCTGGTACGATTCCGGCGCCATGCCCTTTGCCCAGCACCATTATCCCTTTGAGAACCAGGACCTGTTTGCCCAACAGTTTCCGGCGGATTTCATTTCCGAGGCTGTGGACCAGACCCGGGGCTGGTTCTATTCCCTGCACGCCATCTCCACGCTGATCTTTGACGAAAGCTGCTACAAGAACGTGATCGTCATGGGCCTGGTGCAGGATGAAAACGGACAGAAGATGTCCAAGTCCAAGGGCAACGCCGTGGACCCCTTCGACGCTTTGAGCCAATACGGCGCCGACGCCATCCGCTGGTATTTCTACAACAATTCAGCGCCCTGGCTGCCCAACCGCTTCCACGGCAAAGCCGTGGTGGAGGGCCAGCGCAAATTCATGTCCACCCTGTGGAATTCCTACGCCTTTTATGTGCTCTACGCCAATATCGACCGGTTCGACCCCACCCGGCACCAACTGGACCCGGCCGACCTGACCGTGATGGACCGCTGGCTGCTCTCCCGGCTCAACACCATGATCAAGCTGGTGGACGAGCATCTGGACCATTACCGCATCACCGAGGCCACCCGGATGCTGGAGGATTTCGTGGACGAGCTCTCCAACTGGTATGTGCGCCGCTGCCGGGAGCGTTTCTGGGTCGCGGAACTGACAAGGGACAAGATCGCCGCTTACCTGACCCTCTACACGGCCTTGGTGAACACGGCCAAAGCCGCCGCGCCCATGATCCCCTTCATGGCGGAGAGCATCTACCGCAATCTGGTGTGCAGCCTGGACCCGGCCGCGCCGGAAAGCGTGCATCTGACCGATTATCCGCAGGCGGAGGTCAGCCTGATCGACGCCGAGCTGGAGGCGGATATGGAGGAAGCGCTCCTGGCCGTGGCTTTGGGCCGGGCCGGCCGCAACGCCGCCAATATCAAGAACCGCCAGCCCCTGGCCCAGATGTATATCCAGGCCGAGCGCGGGCTGGACGCCCTGTACTGCAATATCATCAAGGACGAGCTGAACGTAAAGCGCCTGGATTTCCTCAAGGACGCCGGACAGTATATCGCCTACACCATCAAGCCCCAGCTGAAAGTGCTGGGCGCCAAATTCGGCGCCCGGCTCAACGAGCTGCGCGCGACCCTCGCCGGCCTGGACGGCACCCTGGCCAAACAGGAGCTGGACGCTACCGGCAAGCTGATGCTGCGCCTGCCCTCCGGGGAAGTGGCCCTGACCGCCGAGGATCTGATCATCGAAACCGCCCCGGTGGACGGCTTTGTCACCGAGATCGACAAAGGTATGGTGGTGGTGCTGGACACCGCCCTTACGCCGGAGCTGATCGAGGAAGGCTTTGTCAAGGAAATCATCAACAAGCTGCAGACCATGCGCAAGGACGCGGGCTTCCAAGTGACGGACCATATCCACGTGACCATGTCCGGCAACGGCAGGCTGGCGGATATAATCACCCGTAACACCGGCGCCGTGGCCCAGGTGACGCTGGCCGACAGCGTCAGCGTCGCGGAGCCGGCCGGCTTTGTCAAGGAATGGGATGTGAACGGGGAAAAGGCCCGCTTCGGCGTGCGGAAGGCCGAGTAGCGGATCGTGACCGCCAAATTTATTTAAACCGTTCTTCTTTTGTAAAAGAAGAACCAAGAAAACTTTAAATCTAACCAAACGTTTCTTGAATTGGGTTGAAGTCTTTCTCCCTCAAGAGGGGCAGAATTTAAAGCAACGCGTAAAGTCTTATCAGCAAAGCTCCTGCGGTCGCAGGAGCTCTTGTTTACAATCATTTCATTATTATAATACTATAAAATCAGCCACACTGTGCCGTCTGCAAAACGCCGCCGGGCGTTAGACGGCGCAGGCTTTCCCTGCGGCTGCCACCACGTGCTTCACCAGCACGGAGGTGGTGACGCTGCCTACGCCGCCGGGGGTGGGGGTCAGGGCGGCCACGATGGGCTCCACCCGGTCAAAGCGCACGTCGCCCACCAGCTTGCCCGCCTCGTTGAAATTAATGCCCACGTCGATGACGATCTGCCCTTCCCGAACAAAGCGCTCGTCCACCATCTCGGCCTGACCGGCCGCGGCGATCAGGATATCCGCTTCCTGCGCCCGGGCGGGCAGATCCCCGGTGCGGGTATGGCAGATGGTGACCGTGGCGTGCCGGTTCAGCAGCATCATGGCCAGGGGCTTGCCCACCACCAGGCTGCGGCCGATCACGGCGACCCGTTTGCCCTGCAGCGCATAGCCGAAATGGTCCAGAATCTCGATGACCGCCTGGGCCGTGCAGGGGGGATAGCCGCGGTCCGTATTGGCGAACACGCCCATCAGGGAGCCGTCGGTGACGCCGTCTATATCCAGCCGGGAGTTGAGGGTGGCGCAGACGGCGGCTTCGTCGATATGCTTCGGCAAAGGCCGGAACAGCAGGCAGCCGTGGATGGCGGGGTCCCGGTCCGCCTGGCCCACCTGGATCAGCAGTTCCCTCTCCGAAATATTTGCGGGCAGGATGATATTTTTTACCGCCACGCCCACCTTTGCGCAGCGCTTCATGGCGCCCTTCTCATAGCTGATATCGTCCTCCCGCTCGCCCACCCGCATGATGGCCAGGGTGGGCGTGACGCCCCGGGCCTGCAGCGCCGCCACCTGAGCCGATAGCTGCTCGTTCATTGCCGCCACCACGTCGGCGCCTTTCAGTATCTTCGCCATGGGTTGACCTCCGCTGTTGGTTAAAGCGTTCTTCTTTTGGCCCGGCTGGCTTTTCCCGCAAGAAAAAGCCAGCTGAGGCATTAGGCTGCCGCTCGGCGCTCCGTCGGCGCTAGCCGTCAAAGATCGCGGCGCTACTTTTCCTTAATAACCCGCTTCCCTTTACAGCCAGCTCTGGACCACCTGCAGCGTTTCGTCGCTCAAGCGGCGGGAATCGGCCAGCAGTCGGTCGGCCAGCTCCAGCTTCTGCCGGGCCAGTTCTTTGTCCTGGATCAGGGGCAGATTGATCAGCACGTTCAGCCGGGCCGCGCCCACGGCGGCGGCCAGGAAATAAGCGGCGCAGCCCGCGTCGGATACGGCGATCTTGCTGCCGATCTCCGCGATGCGCCTGGCCAATTCCAGCGCTTCGAAGCATTTCTCCATAATCTCCAGGGGCGCCCTGGAGGCGGCGTCGCAATATTCGCTGAGTTTGGCCGCCTTATAGGTTTTTTGCTCCGGCGTGTCGCCGGGCAGGGAGTAAGCCTGGGCCAGGGGCTGAAAAGCCGCCGCGTCCGCTTCCACCAGGTCCAGCAGTTCCTGCCGCAGCCGCTCTCCCCGGGCCTGCAATTGCAGCACCTCTTCCTCCACGTCGGCGTACTTCTTCTTGCCCACGGTCAGGCTCCCCACCATATTGGCCAAAGCCGTGCCGATGGCCCCCACCAGCGCCGCGCCGCCGCCGCCGCCGGGCGTAGGCGCTTTGGAGGCCAAAGCCTCGATAAACTGCCCGCAGGATAACTCCGTGTATGCCATGCCGGAAAACCTCCTGATTGCCTTGGTTCCGTTCCGTTCTTTCGCAGCCGCTAGGGGAAATGCTTCCGACTTATTGTTTTCCTCCCCGGGCCCCAAAACCCTTTAAACGCAATAGTTTGAAATATTGGCCCGGCGAGTTGCCCCTGGGTGAGGAGGAAGCCGCTTCCCCAAAGCCCGGCGGCCCGGCGGGGCTTGCGGCCAGGCCGGATGCCGCGCCGCCTGACGGCCGCCGCTTAGAACAGGCCCTTGACCGCGCCGGTCCTGGTATCGATATCCACCCGGCGGTAGGCCGGGTCGGAAGCGGTGCCGGGCATCAGAGTGATATCGCCGGCGCAGGGGCAGAGGAATTTGGCGCCGCCGTAGATAAGGATATCGCGGATGGGCAGCCGCCAGCCCTGAGGCACGCCTTTCAGATTGGGGTCGTGGGAGAGGGACAAATGGGTCTTGACCATCATCACGCTGTAATCATTGTACTTGGGGTCGCTGTACATTTCCAGCTTGGGCACTGCCGCCCCCAGCCAATCCACGCCGTCCGCGCCGTAAATCCCGCGGGCGATGGCCTCCACCTTCTCCTTCAGCGGCAGGTTCAGGTCGTAGAGGGGATGGAAATCCGGCTGCTGCGCGCAGGCGTCCCGCACCACCTCCGCCAATTCCCGGGCGCCGTCGCCGCCGTAGCGCCAGTGTTCGGAATAGGCGAAGCGCGCGCCGGCCTGTTCCGCCGCGTCCCGGACGATCCTGATCTCCTCCCCGGTATCGCTGGAAAAGCCGTTCAGGCACACCACCGGCACAATGCCGGTCTTTTTCACTGTGCCGATATGGTGCAGCAGATTGGGCAGGCCGGCTTCCACCAGCCGCGGATTGCCGGTGGTATATTCGTCCGGCAGCGGCACGCCGGGAGCCACCCGGGGCCCGCCGCCATGCATCTTTAAGGCGCGGACCGTGGCCACGATGACGCTGACATGGGGGGTGAGGCCGGAAAGCCGGCATTTGACATCGGCAAATTTCTCAAAGCCGATATCGGCGGCAAAGCCGGATTCCGTCACATGATAGTCGAACATTTTCAAGGCCAGCCGGTCGCCGATCACGGAGCTTTGGCCGATGGCGATATTGGCGAAGGGCCCGGCGTGCACCAGGCAGGGCTGGTATTCCACCGTGCTGCAGAGCGTGGGGTTGATGGTGTTGCGCATCCAGGCGGCCATGGCGCCGTCCACTTCCAGATCCGCGGTGGTGACCGGGCGGCCGCTCTTATCATACGCCAAAATGATCTGGCTGATGCGCTGGCGCAAATCCGGCAAATCCTTGGCCACGGCCAGGATGGCCATTAACTCGCTGGAAACGGTGATGCCGAAACGGCTGTTCATGGTGAAGCCGTCGTTTTTGCCGCCGATGCCGATGATGATATTGCGCAGGCACTGGGCGGAAAAATCCATCACAAAGCCGAATTCCACCCGTTTGGCGTCGATGTCCAGCCGGCGCAGCTTTTTGCCGGCCAGCACCTTGTCGGTATAATTGTACTCATGCTGCATCCGGGCGTTCAAGGCCAGCATGGCCAGGTTATGGGCGTTGCCGATATCGTTGATGTCGCCGGTCAGGCCCAAAGAAAACTCGGTCATGGGGATCAGCAGGGCGTTGCCGCCGCCGGCGGCGGTGCCTTTGATATTCATGGTGGGCCCGCCGGAGGGCTGGCGCAGGCAGCCGCCGGCGTTCAGCCCCAGCTTGCCCAGGCCCTGGATCAGCCCTAGGGACGTGGTGCTTTTGCCCTCGCCCAGGGGCGTGGGCGTGATGGCCGTGACTTCGATATACTTGCCGTCCGGCTTGTTTTTCAGCCGCTTCATGATTTTCAGAAAATCCAGTTTGGCCACGCGCCCGTAAGGGATGATCTCGCATTCCTTCAGCTCCAGCCTTTCCTGCCACTGCCGGGGCGTGGGCATGTTCTTTTCAGCTTCCGCCGCGATCTGCCAGTCTTTGTTTGTGGTGGGGTCCAACATGATAGCGCCTCCTTTTGTTAGACCGCCCCAAGAGGCGGTTTTGGGTATAGGAAATTAATCCTGCGTCACACAGGAGTTGCGGAAAGGAATTGCTTGCCCAAAGCCCGGCCCGGACAGCGTCCGGAACATGCGCCGCGTCCGGGAGCGACTGGAAGGCACGCCGCCGCAGTTGCCGATAGATTGCTGCAATTGCGGCTATTTTAAATATTGAAAATATTTGGGGCGAAAATTGCCCCCCTGTTGATCCTCCCTCAGATGAAACGCTATGGGAAGGGCCCGCCGGTCCGCTCGCGGGCCGGACCGAAGTCCGGCCCCAGCGGATGGTTGCGCAGGCCTGGTTGGGTTTTTCTTTGCTAACGGCGCCGGGGCAGGGCGTGGATCGCCATATCCACCGCCGCCTCCACCGCTTCCGTAACCGCCTCGTTAAAAGTGGGGTGGGGCCGGATGATGGCGGCCAGATCCCCGATGGTCAGTCTTTCGGCAATGGCCAGCGTCAGCTCGCTGATCATGTCCGTGGCCCGGCAGCACATCAGGGAAGCGCCCAGGATGACGGTGGTTTCCGCGTCGAACACCAGCTTGATGAAGCCCCGCTCCGCCCCGGCAATCAGGCTCTTGCCGTTGGCGCTCATCATGGCCTTGCCGACCTTCACCTCCCGTCCCTGCTCCTTGGCTTCCGCCTCTGTCAGGCCCACGCAGCCGATCTCCGGGTCCGTGTAAATGCAGGAGGGCACCAGGTCCAGGCGGGCATGCATGGGCTGGCCGGCGATAAAAGCCGCCGCCGCCTGGCCTTCGGCCTCCGCCTTATGGGCCAGCTGGATGCCGCCGATCACATCCCCGATGGCATAGACGCCGGGCACGCTGGTGCGGAACTGCGCGTCCACCGCCAGCTGGCCCCGGTGGCTGGCCAGGGTGAAGCCATCCGCCAGCAGCCCCGCCGTATTGGCCCGGCGGCCGGTGGAAACGAGGATAATGTCGGAAATAGCCTGCTGTTCGCCGCTCTTGCCTGCGAAGCGGCAGATTAGGCCTTCCGGCCCTGTCTGGATGGCCTGTACCGTGGCGGAGGTATGGACGGCCACGCCCCGTTTTTTCATGATCTGCGCCAGGTTCTGGGAGATATCCTTATCCGCTGTGGGAACGAGGCGGTCCAGGGCTTCCACAATGGTCACCCGGCTGCCCAGGGAACCGAATACGCCGGCGAATTCGCAGCCGATCACGCCGCCGCCGATAATGGTGATGCGCCCGGGCAATTGCCCGTCCCTTAAGATCGTCTGGGCGGTGAGCAGTTCATCGCTGGTGATCACGCCCGGGCTGTCAATGCCGGGAATAGGGGGCAGGCTGGGTACGGAACCGCTGGCGATCAGGATATGCTCCGTTTCCAGCTCCTCTTCCCCGGCCAGCACCAGCCCCGGCCCCTTGATCCGGCCATGGGCCGGGTAATGATCGACCTGATTGCCTTTGAGCAATTGGGCGACGCCGCCCCGCAGCTGCTCCACCACCCGGTCTTTGTACCGGTATACGGCAGCGGCGTCATAATTCAAGTCCTTGATGCTGAGCCCCAGGTCGGCGAATTCCTGTTCCGCGGAACGGTACAGCTCCGCGGTGTGCAGCAGCGCCTTGGTGGGGATGCAGCCCCGGTTCAGGCAGGTGCCGCCCAGTTCCCGCTCCTCGATCAGCGCGGTCTTCAGGCCGTATTGGGCCGCCCGGATGGCCGCGGTATAGCCGCCGGGACCGCCGCCGATGATAATCAGCTCATATTTGGGACGCACAGGGATCAGCCTCCTCAGCAGATGTTGGGTGATGCGGGGATGTTGCTCCGGCCGCGGCGGGCCGCCGCCCCAAGCCGGTTCTCTTTAAAGTCTCGATACGTTGCTTGCCGGGGCGCGCAAGACAGCGCGGGTTTTCCCCCGGGACGCCGGGGCCGTGTTCCGGGCCGGCCCGGTTTAAAAGGATTGCCGCCGCAGCAAGCTGCAGATATCGCCGGCCACCGCAGCGTTCAGGCCGGAGTCGCGTTCCACAAAGCCGGCGAGACCCGCGGCGCTGAAAGCCTGGTTGAGCAGGCAATGCCGCAGGCGTTCCGGCAGCTGGGGGTCCAGGCTGTCCGTGAAGATTTCCGCCTCCCGCACCCGGCCTTCATTGACGGATAAACGGATGGTCAGGCCGCCCCATTCATAACGGGCGGCTAATTCCACGTCGCAGGGAATCGGCCGGTTGAGCCGCCACTCCCGGGAGGAAAATTCCCCGGTCAGGGTAACGAGGCGCTCCCGGTCGGCGTCGCCGAGCTGCAAAGGCCGGGGGGCGGCGCCGTATTCGGCGCTGAAGGCCTGCAGCAACGCCTCGGTCATCCGCTCCGGGTTCAGGCCCGGCGCAAATTCGTTCAGATTGGCCACCCGGGAGCGCACGGAGCTCACGCCCTTGGACTGCAGCTTATCAACGGCCACCTGCAGATAGCGGCCCATTTCCGCCATGTCCACGGAAATCAGCAGTGTGCCGTGGTGGAAGCAGGAGCGGCCTTCGTAAAAGGCGTTGCCGGAGATCTTGCGGCCGTCCACCGTGATATCGTTGCGGCCGCTGATTTCCGCCCGGATATTCAGGGCGCGCAGGGCGGCGACGATCACCGCCAGATTCCGGGCCACGGAATAATGCTCTTTGGGCGCCACAAAGGTGAAGTTGAGGTTGCCCAGATCATGATAGACCGCGCCGCCGCCGGAAATGCGGCGGGCCAGCAAACCGCCGTCGGCTTCCAGCTCAGCCACCTTGCATTCCTGCCAGGCGTTCTGGTTTTTGCCGATCACCACGGTGCGGCGGTTCTGCCATAAGTAGAGGATGACCGTTTCCGGCTCCACATATTCCAGCAGGTATTTTTCCAGCCCCTGGTTGGCGTAGGCATTGTCGCTGCTGGCGATGATGTATTGTGTATTGAGCATAGGGTGTGCTTTCTTAAAATATTTTTTGCGCTTTGCCCGGAAGGGAGCGGGACTGCGCCCGGCCCCTTCCAGGCAAAGCTGTCGGGTGGCTTCCGTTAAAGGGATTGTTCCGCAGGGAGCAGGTTGTCCGAAAACTCCACCTTATAACCAGGCTGTTCAGAAACAAGCCAGACCAGGCGGAGGAACGGGCAGCTAGGAAGCGTACTAAAATGTACGTGACCGACGCTGGCCGGTCCGACAACGCCGTATGGCGCAGTTTATGGGCAGCCTGACGGTTAAAAGGGATATTTCAGGATGGGCTGGCGGGCGGCCCGCACATCGTCCAGACGGCCTACCGGCGTGGTCCTGGGCGCGTCGTGCAGGGATTGGGGATCCTCCACCGCGTCCTGATAGAGCCGGCGCAGCACCTGGGCGGCATGGTCCAGGGTTTCGGGGCTTTCCGTTTCCGTGGGCTCCACCATCAGGGCTTCATGTACGATGAGCGGGAAATACATGGTGGGCGGGTGGATGCCGTTATCCAGCAGGCCTTTGGCAATATCCATGGCCGAGCAGCCCGTCTCTTTCTTCAGCCGCTCCAGGCTGAGCACGAATTCATGCATGCAGGTGTTGTCGTAGGCCAGATCGTAGAGATCGTCCAGCTGCCGCATCAGATAATTGGCGTTCAGCACCGCGTTTTCCGCCGCTTCGCGGATGCCTTCCGCGCCCAGGGTCAGCACATAGGCCAGGGCCCTGACCACCACCAGGAAATTGCCGTAGAAGCTCTTGACTTTGCCGACGCTCTCGGGCAGGTCCAAATCCAGGCTATAAACGCCGTCCTCCTGCCTGACCAGGGGCCGGGGCAGGAAGGGGGCCAGCAGGGCTTTGCAGCCCACCGCGCCGGAGCCGGGGCCGCCGCCGCCATGGGGCGTGGAGAAGGTCTTGTGCAGGTTGAGGTGGATCACGTCAAAGCCCATGTCGCCGGGACGCACCACGCCCATGATGGCGTTCAGGTTGGCGCCGTCGTAATAGTTGAGGCCGCCCGCCTCATGGATGATCCTGGTGATCTCCAGGATATTCTTGTCGAACAGGCCCACGGTGTTGGGATTGGTCAGCATCAGGCCGGCGGTATTCGGGCCCACCGCCGCCTTCAGCGCTTCCAGGTCGATGCAGCCGTCGGGGCCGCTGGGGATATTGACCACGGTGAAGCCGTTCATATTGGCGGAAGCCGGGTTGGTGCCGTGGGCGCTGTCCGGCACGATGATGCGGTTGCGGCCGGCGTCGCCCCGGGATGCATGATAGGCCTTGATCAGCAGGATGCCGGCAAATTCGCCGTGGGCGCCGGCGGCGGGCTGGAAGGTCATGGCGTCCATGGCCGTGATTTCGCACAGCAGCTCCTCGGTTTGGGCCAGCACTTTCAGGCAGCCCTGGGCCGTGGCGGGCGGCTGGGTGGGATGGATGCGGGTGAAGCCCGGCAAATTGGCCATCTCGTCGTTGATTTTGGGATTGTACTTCATGGTGCAGGAGCCCAGCGGGTAGAAGCCGTCGTTCAGGCCGTGGGCCCGCTTGGACAGGGCGGTGTAATGGCGGGAGATATCCGTCTCGCTCAATTCCGGCAGCCGGGGAGCCTGAGTCCGGGCCCAGCAGGAGCAAGCGGCCTTCTTCGGCACGTCGCAGGCGGGCAGCAGCGTCAGGCCGCGGCCGGGACGGCTTTTCTCAAACAGCAGCTCCATTTAGGCCACCCCCTTCGCAAATTCAGCCACCAGGCCGGCCAGCCGGTCCATGGCGGCCTTGCCGTTCTTCTCCGTGCAGCACCACAGCAGTTGATGCGGACCCAACGGCAGGCCGGCCAGCATATCCCGCTCCGCCAGGAAATCCGCCAGCTCCTGGGCGTCAAAATCCACCCGGGTGACGAATTCATGGAAATATTCCCCGGCATAAGCCAGCCGCACGCCGGGAATGGCGCATAGCTGCTCCGCCAGGTAATGGGCTTTGCTGTAGCATTGCTCCGCCGCTTCCTTCAGCCCGGCCGGGCCCAGGGCCCCCAGATAAACGGAGGCGGTGAGGGCGCAGAGGGCCTCGTTGGAGCAAATGCTGGAACTGGCCTTTTCCCGCTTGATATGCTGCTCGCGGGCCTGCAGGGTCAGGACGTAGCCCCGTTTGCCGTTCACGTCCACGGTCTCGCCCACGATGCGGCCGGGCAGCTGGCGGAGCTGATCTTCCTTGGCGGCCATAAAGCCCAGGTAGGGGCCGCCGAAAGCCAGGGGCATGCCCAGAGGCTGGCCCTCGCCCACCGCGATGTCCGCGCCGTATTCCGCCGGCGGCTTCAGCATGCCTAAGGAAATGGGGTTGGCGCTGACCACGAATTTGGCGCCGGCGGCGTGAGCCAGCTCGCCGATGGCAGCCGCTTCCTCGTTCTGGCCGAAATAATTGGGCACGGCGATGATCACGCAGGACACCTCCTCGGTGAGCATCGATTGCAGCGCTTCCAGATCGGTGCGGCCCTCCCTGGCCGGGATGACGGCCGTGGGATTGTTGGCGGCGTAATTATAGGTCTGCACCGTGGCGATCACGTCCGGATGCAGAGCGCCGCTGATCAGGGTCTTGTTCTTTTTGCGGGTCTTGCACATGATGCTGGCTTCGGCGGCGGCGGTGGCGCCGTCGTACACGGAGGCGTTGGACACGTCCATCCCGGTGAGCTCGCAGATCATGGTCTGGTACTCAAAAATGGACTGGAGGATGCCCTGGCTGATCTCGGCCTGGTAAGGCGTGTAGGCGGTGATGAACTCCTCCTTGGCGATCACCTGCTTGACAATGGCCGGGATATAATGGTCGTAGGCCCCGGCGCCGCGGAAGATATGCTTGAAGGCATGGTTCTCGGCGGCCAGGCTTTCCATGATCTCCCGCACCTCCAGCTCGGACAAGCCGGCGGGTATATCCAAACGGTCCAGCAGCAGCTGCTGGGGCGCGTCGTGGTACAGCTCCCGGGGCTCCTTCATGCCCAGCGTGGCCAGCATCCGGCTCCTTTCCTCCGGCGTGGCTACTACATAATGGCCCATGCTTAAGCCTCCTTAGCCAGGAATTCCTTATAAGCCGCGGCGTCCATCAACTCCTCGGCGCCCTCCGCACCCTCGATCTCCACGATCCAGGCGTCATAGCAGTTGTTGTTGATCTTTTCCGGCGCGTCCGCCAGCTCCTCGTTGACTGCCACGATCCTGCCGGACAAGGGAGCGTACACGTCGGACACCGCCTTCACGGATTCGATGTCGGTGAAAGGCTGTCCGGCTTCCAGGACGTCGCCTACTTCGGGCAGGTTCACAAACACGATATCGCCCATTTCATGCTGGGCAAAATCGCTGAGGCCGATCTTGGCTTTGCCGCCTTCGATTTTGGCCCATTCATGGGACTCGGTGTAAAAATAGCCATCCATAACGTTCATTGTGATTTACCTCCTGCTTTTTTATTTTTTACGGTTTTGCGCAACCGGGAAAGCCGGACCACTATTTCTCTCTCTTGTAAAAAGGCAGCCTGACGATCTCCGCATCCACTTTGCGGCCGCGCACATCCACCTGGACCAGGCCGCCCGGCTCTTTATAGGCGGATTCCACCAGGGCCATGGCTACGGGGACGCCCAGATAGGGCCCGTGGGTGCCGGAAGTGGTATGGCCGATCAGCCGGTCGCCGGCATAGACGTCGCAATGCTCGCGGACAATGCCCCGGCCCAGCACCTTCAGGCCCACCCTGGCCCGGGGGCGGCCCAGGGCTTCGATGGCGGCCTTGCCGATAAAATCCGCTTTATTCATCTTCACGGCCCAGCCCAAGGCGGTTTCCCAGGGGGTGACGGTTTCGTCCATCTCATGGCCGTACAGGGGCATGGCCGCTTCCATGCGCAGCGTGTCCCGGGCGCCCAGGCCGCAGGGGATGAGGCCGAATTCCCGGCCTGCTTCCAGCAGCATGTTCCAGAGGGCCGGCGCGTCGGCGTTGGCGCAGTACAGCTCAAAGCCGTCCTCGCCGGTATAGCCGGTGCGGGAGATCAGGCAATTGACGCCGCCCACCGGCCGGTCCTTGCGGAACGTATAGTTCTTGACCGGCAGGTCCTCCTCCTCCGCCAGCTTGCGCATGACCTGCTCCGCCAGGGGCCCCTGGAGGGCGATCTGAGCCAGGGTATCGGAAATATCGGTGATCACCACATTGCCGGACTGGTTTTGCTTCATCCACTCCACGTCCTTGAAGCGGTTGGAGGCGTTCACCACGATAAAATAATCGTTGTCGGCGATTTTATACACCAGCAGGTCGTCCACCACGCCGCCGTTTTCATAGCACATGGGGCTGTAGCGCACGAAATTATCCTGAAGATCGCCGTAATCATTGGTGAGCAGGTTCTGGATATTGGCCAGGGCGTCCGGGCCCTTGAACGTCACTTCGCCCATATGGGAAACGTCGAACATGCCCACCCGTTCCCGGACAGCCATATGTTCGGCGATCACGCCGCCGCTCTCATACTGCACCGGCAGCAGATAGCCGGCAAAAGGCACGATCTTGCCGCCCGCGGCAACGTGGCAGTCATAAAGCGGGGTTTTTAACGCTTGTTGTTCCATGATTAAGCCTCCTTAAGAGATTTTAAAGGAATTTTCTTTAATATACCCAATTTTTCCTGCGCCTACCGCTGATAAAAAATTAAGGAGGCACGACGAAAACGCCATGCCTCCGTTCATGAGCCTGAAAGATTTCCGCGCGGGGAGTCGCCCCGGCGTTTGCTTCTTCGGCGCCTAATGCGGTAAACAAAGCCGTTTACCTAAGCTTTCCGGAGTTTCGTCCGATACCGGTCCTTTTGCCTGAGAGTTTTTGCGTCACCTTCGGCCCCGCGCCCGCTTCCTATCAGCCCCGGATCCGGGGCTGATAAACCGTCGGCAGCTTCCGCGGCTTCTCCCGGCACCATCATACGAAATCACATATGAAATTTATCACAACTATATCGTAGCATGTTCTCCGCCCCTTGTCAAGGACGGAAACGGCGACCGGCGGGGAATTGATTGAATATTCGCTAATTTTATCCGGCCACAATATTGCGGAGGACCGCGATGAAGCGCCGGTTCTGCTCCGGCGTGCCGAAGCTGAGGCGGATATGGCGGGGATAACCCCAGGAGGCGCAGGGGCAAACCAAAAAGCCCTGCCGCAGCAGTTGGTCGGACAGCTCCAGGGCGTCCCGGCCCGTATCCACAAACAGGAAATTGGCCTGGCTCTCCGGAAAGCTCATGCCCAGCTTTTTCAATTCCGCGCCCAGGTATTCCTTGGCCTCCCAGGCGGCGGCCCGGCTTTGTTCCGCGAACTCCTCGTCGTTCAGCGCGGCGATGCAGGCTTCCTGGGTGAGCATATTCACGGCGAAAGTCTCCACCACTTTGTTCAGCACCTGGATGATATGGTCCGGCGCGATGGCGTAGCCGATGCGCAGGCCCGCCAGGCCCATGAACTTGGAGAAGGTCCTTAGCACCAGCACGTTCCGGCCCTCCCGCACATAGGGCAGAATATCCGGAAACACCCGGGGGTCGGTGAAATCGATATAGGCTTCGTCCATGATGGCCAGGCAATGGTCGGGCACCCGCTCCATGAAATAGGCCATATCCTCCCGGGATACCGCGGCGCCGGTGGGATTGTGGGGGTTGATGATCACCACCATCTTGGTCCGCTCGTCGATAGCGGCCAGCATGGCCGGGAGATCGAAAGCGAAATCCTGGTTCAGCGGCACCTTGACAATGCGCCCGCCCATGCTCTGGGCCTGCTTCTCATAGATGGGGAAAGCCGGGTCGCCGATGACCACGCTTTCACCCTCGTTGACAAAAGCCTTCATCATGGCGGTGATCAGATTGTCCGCCCCGTTGGCGCAGATGATATTGTCCGGGGCCAGGTTGAATTTGTCCGCCAGCTTGACCCGGATGGCCGTATTCTCGCTGTCCGGATAGCGGTTCACATGGACGGCCGCGTCCCGGATGGCCTGGATGGCTTTGGGGCTGCTGCCCAGGGGGTTTTCATTGTTGTTCATGGGCACCAGTTCGGTGAGCCCCAGCTCTTTCATGAGCACCGACGGGGCCTTGGCATTGGCGTGGGATACGGCCGGCAGCGCATTGATGCTGGGCCGCGCCAAATCTTTGCCTGTCAGTCTGGGCATAACAACTACCTCCGTGCTGTAAAGTATTTTATGAAAGCAGGAAAACCGCTTTCTTTCGAGAAAAACAAACCGTTAACGAAGGAATGTGCATCCAGAAGGAGGGTACGGTATGCAGCGCATCAGAGCCGATCATCCCGTTTACAGCTTTTCCGCCGCCAATCCGCCCATCGCCCGGGTGGATAGCGGCGAAACGTTCCAGGTGGAGACGCTGGACTGCTTCTGCAATCAGCTACGGCGGCCCGAGGATCAATACGAGAACCTGGACTGGGACCGTATCAATCCCGTCACCGGGCCCGTCTATGTGGCAGGCGCGGCGCCGGGAGACGTGCTGAAACTGACGATCCATGACGTGGAAGTGGACGCGTTGGGCGTCACCGCCAGCGGCGCCGGCATGGGCCTGATCGGGCATAAGCTGGAAGGCGCCCGCCTGGTGCTGCTGCCCAACGACGGAGAGCAGGCTACCTTCCTCCGGGATATCAGGATACCTTTGCGGCCGATGATCGGCGTGATCGGCGTGGCGCCGGAGGGCCCGGCCGTCAACAGCGGCACGCCGGACCGGCACGGCGGCAATATGGACAACGCCATGATCGGCGCCGGCGCCACCCTCTATCTGCCGGTGTTTGCGGAAGGCGCGTTGCTGGCCCTGGGCGATCTGCACGCCGTGATGGGCGACGGCGAGGTCTGCGTCACCGGCCTGGAAATACCCGGCCTGGTCACGCTCACCGCCGAAGTGCTGAAGGGCAGGACGCTTACGGACCCGCTGCTGGAAAACGGGCGCTGCTGGAGCACCATCGCTTCCGCCTTCACTTTGGACGAGGCGGTGCTGCGCTGCGCCGAAAATATGCTGGATTTTCTGGCGGAACGCACCGACTTGGCCAGGACCGAGATCGCCATGCTGATGAGCCTGGCGGGCCAGGTCCAGATCTGCCAGGTGGTAGACCCGAAGCGCACCGCCCGCTTTGTGCTGGATAAAAAATATCTGTCCGCCTGGCGGGTGGCGCTATAACTGACCGGCGGCAAACGGGCGCAGGCATTCCGCCCGATTGCCGCCGGTCAGCGGCGTTTATTCCGCAACGACGGTCAGATCCCGCTCCACTTCCTCAATAAACACCAGCATGCCCCGGGGCTGATAAAAGCGGTAATAGATCTTGAGCGGATGGGCGCCCGGCCCGAACTGGAATATCTTTCCTGCCGGTGCGGGGCCGGCGCCGGGAGCGTAGAGCTTGGACTGATACAGCTCCTGCCCGGCCAGTTCCAGGCGGTAAGCCAGATAATAAATGTTTTCCGCCGGATTGCCCAGGCCCAGTTGATCTTCGTAGACGGTATGGTCCGCCGTGGTCACGGTCACTTCCGTGACAGCCGGCACATAAAGGGGAACGCCGCCCGCGTCCGGGGCGACCGCCTCGCCGGGGACGGAAACAGCCGCAGCCTCCTGATCGATGGGGATGCCGTCCCGGGTTTTGTTGCCGAACCAGTAGCCGTAATTGGTGATCATAATATAACAGCCGAGTATCACGATTGCCATGGCGATCCAGGTCACCATGATCTTGCGCCTTAGATACGGGTTAACCCGGCTCCAGCCGGCCGGGGAAGAAAAGTTGCTGCCGTTGCCGGCATAGCGGCGGGCTTTATTGCTCATAGGCGTTCCTCGCAAAAAAATATTATGGTCCGGTCCCGATATTTATTATACTCTGGCGGCACATATTTTACAAGTATCCGTCCGATTCCTGCATATTTTAAAGAAAAGCGGAAAAAAAGCACGACAATTCAGATAAAATTTCCCCGTTGCCCCTTGACACATAAAAAAAAATGGTGCTATTATTGAGATGCTATTATTTTATTTAATTGCATAAACTTTGCCGGTCTGTAGCTGGGAAAAATGTTTTTTATAAATGGAAAATTCATGAATTTTTTCCATTGATTAATAAAATAGAACTACTTTTCCCAGCAGTTTTTGCCATGAAGGGAGGGACATGCGGGCATCAGGTTTTCCGGTTAGTCTGATTGTAAACAAAATCACAAACTGGAGGTTGGTCTGAATGAGCGAAAAACAATTTGTCCATCCTTATATTCCCAACTCCGAGCCGAAGGTCAAAAAAGAAATGCTGGACTTTATCGGTATGGAGAGCTCGGAGGGCATTTATAAGGAAATCCCCGACCGTTTACGCTTCCACGGCGAGATGCAATTGCCGGAACCCATCATCTCCGAATGCCAACTGGAGCGCCATGTGGAGGGATTGCTCGCCAAGAACAGGAATGCCAAGAGCAGCATTTGCTTCCTGGGCGGCGGTACCTGGAATCATTATGTACCCGCTGTTGTCGATACCATCATCGAACGCGACGAGTTTTTGACCTGCTATGTGGGCGAGGCTTTCTCCGATCACGGTAAGTTCCAGTGCTTGTTTGAATCCAGCTCCATGCTGGGCGACCTCACCGGTTTTGAAGCCTGCAATACGCCCACATACGACTGGGCCAACGCCATCGCCATTGCCTGCCGCATGGCCGCCCGCACCACCGGACGCAAAGAGATCCTGGCAGCCGCCAGCATGAGCCCTGCCCGTAAGCTGGTGGTCAAGAACTACTGCAAACCCGAGATCGCCGTAGTGGACGTGGATTTCAAAAAGAACGACGGCCAGCTGGACCTGATCGATCTGAAGGCCAAGCTGTCCGACAAGACAGCCGCCGTCTATATTGAGAATCCCAACTACATCGGCGCTTTTGAAGAAGCCGCTCCTGATATCGTCACATTGGCTCATGAAGCAGGTGCGCTGGTGATCGTGGGCGTGGAACCCACCTCCCTGGGCATCATTGAAGCTCCCGCCGCTTACGGCGCCGACTATGCCGTCGGCGACCTGCAGCCCCTGGGCATGCATATGAGCTTTGGCGGCGGTCTGGGCGGCTTTATCTGTACCAGAGACGATAAAGAATTCGTGGCCGAATATCCTTCCCTGCTGTTCGGTATCTGCAAAACCGCCCAGGAAGGCGAGCTGGGCTTCGGCGAAGTTTTCTATGAAAGAACCTCTTACGCTTCCCGCGAAAAAGGCAAAGACTTCATCGGCACCTGCGCCGCCCTCTACGGTATGGGCTCCGCCGTCTATATGGCGCTGATGGGCCCTCAGGGCTTCAAAGAGCTGGGCGAGGGTATCCTCCAGAAAGTCGCTTACGCGAAAGAAAAACTGGCCGAGATCGAAGGGATCAGCATCCCGCTCTCCAGCTTCAGCTATTGCGACTTCCTCGTTAATTTTGACGGTACCGGTAAATCCGTGGCTTGCATCAACAAAGGCCTGCTGAGCTACGATATTCTCGGAGGCAAGGACGTGAGCGGGGAATTCCCGGTCTTTGGCCAGAGCGCCCTGTACAGCGTCACCGAGGTCCACTCTCAGGAAGACATCGACAAACTGGTGGCCGCGCTGAAGCGCATCTGCGCTTAGTCCGAACTGCAAATTAACGAAAATAATTTAGACGGAGGGTGAGTTTGCATGGCCAAAATGAAAGTCAGAACAAATTTCCACGAAGCTCGCTGGGACGAGCCTATGGTATATGATCTGTCCACCCCTGGCCTCAGGGGCATTATTCCGCCCGTAGTAGAGGAAGAGATCGAGTGCCGCGTGGGCGACATGGTCGCCAAATTGCCGGACAGCCTCAAAAGGAAAACCTCCCTGGATCTGCCGGAAATCGCTCAAAAGCAGGTGTTGGAGCATTATGTGCACCTGTCCCAGGAAACCATGGGCTCCAATATTGCCAACGATATCTCCGAAGGCACCTGCACCATGAAATACAATCCCCGCGTCAATGAGAAGCTGATCGGCCTGCCCGGCTTTGCGGACGTGCATCCCGACCAGGATCCGGACACCATTCAGGGCTTGCTGCAGATCTGGTATGAATTTGAAAAGGTGGTCAAGGAAGTCTCCGGCCTGGACAAGTTCACGCTGCAGCCCGGCGGCGGCAACCACGCCGTGTACACCGCTTCTTCCATCATGCGGGCCTATCATGCCAGCCGGGGCGAATTGGAGCAGCGCAACGAAGTCATCACCACCATCTTCTCTCATCCCTGCGACGCCGCCACTCCCGCTACCGCCGGCTTTAAGATCATCACCATCTGGCCGGACGAATACGGCGTGCCGGACCTGGAAGCGATCCGCGCCGCCGCCAACGAGCATACGGCCGGCATCTGCATGACCAACCCCGAGGATATCGGCATCTACAATCCCCATGCCGACAAGATCGTGGAGATCATCCACGGCGTGGGCGGCCTCTGCTTCTACGACCAGGCCAACGCCAACGCTTTCCTGGGCGTGGCCCGGGCCAAGGAAGCCGGTTTCGATATGTGCCACTTCAACGTCCATAAGACTTTCGGCACCCCCCACGGCGGCGAGGGTCCGGCCTGCGGCGCTTTGGGCGTCCGGGAATACCTGGCCAAATATCTGCCCGTGCCCACCGTGGAATTCGACGGCGCCAAATATTATCTGGACTATAACAAACCGGAAAGCATCGGCAGGGTCCGGGATTTCCTGGGCCAGGCCGCCGTGGTGTTCAAGGCGTATTGCTGGAGCCGCATGATGGGCGCCAAGGGACTGCGCGAATGCGCCGATATTTCCGTGATCAACAACAACTATATGCAGAAGATCATGGAGCAGATCCCCGGCGTCACCAGCGCTTTCCAGGGCAACGGCATTGTCCGTCAGGAACAGGTGCGTTACAGCTTCAAGGATCTGAAGGAGCAATACGACGTGGGTTCCGACGATATCAACCGCCGCCTGAACGACTACGGCATCCCCTGGTTCTGGTCTTCGCACCATCCCTGGGTCATTCCCGAACCCATGACTCTGGAGCCCTGCGAAAGCTATACCAAGGAGGATATCGAGCAGTACTGCAAGGCCGTGGAGATCGTGGCCAGAGAGGCTGCCGAAAATCCCGAGTTGGTGAAGAACTCTCCTTACAAATCCGCCTGCCACAAACGCATCAACGAAGAGGAACTGGACGATCCGGAAAAATGGGCTTTGACCTGGAGAGCCTATAAACGTAAATACGGCATCGAGTAAATGTATACTTCGACCGGAGCAGGGCTATCCGGATAACCCTGCTCCGGCCGGTATTCCAGGAAATGCGACAATTGAATAACCCCCGTTTTACGCTGCTCCACAATTATCAGCTTTCGATTGTAAATAACTAAACTGGAGGTAACTGATATGGTAGAGCAACAAAAAGATACTGCGCTAAAACGCAGTTTGAAGTTGATCTATGTGTACGCGATCGCAACCGGCGCTATCTTCACCTTCATCGGCTATTGGGACTCTGTTTTCATCTCTTACTGCGGCCCCGCCACCTTCCTGGCTTTCGCCGCCATGACCGTGGCCGTGCTGCCCATCGCTTTTGTCTATTGCGAGTTGGCGCCGCTATTTCCCCAGGTGGGCACGGAATTATGCTATAACACCATCGGCATGAACAAGCACGTCGGGTTCTTTTCCTCCTGGTTCATCATGATGGCCTGGATCGCCGTGCCGCCTGCCGCTGTGATGGCGATCATTGCCTGGCTCGACTATGTGTTTAAAATAGGCATGAGCTTTGGCACGATCGTTACCGTGGGCATCATCACCATTATCATTTATTGCATCATCAGCCTCAACGATATCCAGCTGGCCGGCAAGATCCAGCTGGTGATGCTGATCGGTGCCATCGCCGGCAGCATCATCACCGCCGTCATGCTGATTTTCTCCGAGCCCTGGAGCTTCTCCAACTTTACCCAGGGCGGCTTCTTCCAGAGCAGCATTGGCGACGGCGGGTTCGGCGGCTGGATGATCGGACTGGCGTTGATCATCACGCCCTACTTCGGCTTTGAGATCGTGCCGCAAATGGTGGAGGAAGGCAGCTTCCCCATTAAGGACAGCACCAAGGCCATCTGGGGCTCGGTGGTGACCTGCGGCGTCGTCTACACCGTCTTTTACTTCGCTGTGGGCGGCCTGGCTCCCTATGACCCGCAGACCATTCTGGTGGGGGTGGAAGGCGCCGAGGGCGGCTTCATCACCATCTTCGCCATGGAACAGCTGCTGGGCTGGACGGTCTGGCCCCTTATCTTCGGCGTGGCAGCCATTCTCTGCGCCATCGGCACCTGCCTGCTGGGCTTCTGGCTTTCCACGGTGCGCCTGATCTACGCCATGGGCCGTCAGAACTATCTGCCTGCTTTCTTCTCCTATGTCAACAAGAAGCAACAGCCCATCTGGCCCAATATCTTCCTGATGATCATTTCCATCGTGTTCCTGCTGATCATGAACAGCAATACCTTCATCAAGGACTTCTTCAACCTGATGGCTTTCGGCTGCGGCCTGGCTTACTCCCTGACCTCCATTTCCGCCATGCGGATCCGGAAAAAGCATCCCGAGTGGGTCAGCCCTTACAGGATGCCCGGCGGCCAGTTCACCCGTATTTTGGCGCTGGTCATTGCCGTTCTGATCGCCATCGGCACCTGCATCGGCCAGGGAGTGGGTTCCTGGATCTGCTTCGCCATTTACGTTGGCGTGGGCGTGCTCCTCTGGATCAGCATGCTGTTCAAGTGGCGGAAAGTCAAAGTACATTGGATGACGCCGGACGGCGAGAAGGAATTCTAATCCTTTTTTCGTATCAACAAGCTGTTAATGTGGAGGTAATAGCAGTGGAGCGCTGCCTGTTCCGGCAGGCGGCGCTCTTGTCTTATAAAAAACAGGCTTATAAATAATTAGGATGAAGGAGGCAGCACCATGGGACGTTTGGATAACAAGGTCGCGATCATCGCCGGCGGGGCCGTAGGGATCGGCGGCGCCGACAGCCTGCTGTTCGCCAGGGAAGGCGCGAAAGTGGTCATCGGCGACATCAATGAAAAGGACGGCCAGGCTTTGGCTGCGCAGATCAGGGAAGAGGGGCATGAGGCCGTCTTCGTGCGGCACGATATCACCCGGGAAGAGGACTGGGTCAATATCATGGAAACCGCTGTCAAGACTTACGGCAAAGTGAATATCTGCGTGAACAATGCCGGCGTCTCCCTGGGCAAGGATATCGAGGATACCACGCTCGCGGAATGGAACTGGCTGATGAACATCAATGCCACCGGCGTCTTCCTGGGCACCAAATACGCGATCACATACATGAAGGATAACGGCGAGAACAATTCCATCGTCAACCGCTCCTCCATCGACGGCCAGATCGGCGAAGCCGGACTCTGCGCCTACTGCGCTTCCAAAGGAGCGGTGACCATCCTGACGAAATCCGCCGCCCTGGCCTGCGGCCAAAAGAAATACAAGATCCGCATCAATTCGGTGCATCCGGGCTATGTGCATACCGCGCTCACGGAAAAGGAAGCCGCGGACAGCGGTATGACCCCGGCGGAATACTTTGCCAAGGTGGGCGCCCAGCATCCCATCGGCTATATCGGCCAACCGATGGATATCGCCTATGCCGATATTTACCTGGCTTCCGACGAATCCCTGTTCGTCACCGGCTCGGAACTGACCATTGACGGCGGCTGGACGGCCCAGTGAAATTAAGCATAAGGCGCATGCCGGTTCCGCAAATCCGCAATACTAACACGGAGCCGGCACAAAGCGCTTTGTTTTAAATATCGATTTCCGAAAGGTGAACGTCATGAAAAAACTTGGTTTTATCGTCAATCCGGTAGCTGGCATCGGCGGCAAAGTGGGCCTGAAAGGCAGCGACGGCGCGGCTACGCTGGCTAAAGCGCTGGAGCTGGGCGCCAAACCGGAGAGCGGCAAAAAGGCGCTGGTCACCATGACCGCGCTGAAGGAGTTCGCGGACGAGCTGGATATCTACACCTGGCCCGGGGAGATGGGCGCCGATATTTGCGCCGCGGCGGGACTGAACTGCACGGTCCTGGGGGATATCGAAGCCGGCCATACCAAGCCGGAGGATACCATCAGAGCCGCCCAGGCCTTGAAAGAGCTGCAGCCGGACCTGATCCTGTTCGCCGGCGGCGACGGCACGGCCCGCAATATCCTGGACGCCGTGGGTACCGACACCACGGTGCTGGGCATACCCACCGGGGTCAAGATCCATTCCGGCGTGTATGCCCTGAATCCCCGCAGCGCCGGCATGCTGATGGGCCAATTCGCCCAGGGCAAGGTGCGGGAAACCCGGGAAGCGGAAGTGATGGACATTGACGAGGACCTGTTCCGCCAGGGCATCGTCGAGGCCCGCCTCTACGGCTACCTGAAAATACCCAACGAGCATAAAATGGTGCAGAACCTGAAATCAGGCCGCGGCTTCAGCGAGAGCGGCAGCATTGACATGCTGGCCAATTACGTGGCCGACTCCATGCAAAAGGACGTTTTGTATATCGTGGGCACCGGCAGCACCACGGCGGCCATTATGGAAAAGCTGCAGCTGCCCAACACGCTGCTGGGCGTGGATCTGGTCTATAACCGTCAGGTCATTGCCAGCGACTGCACGGAAAAGGATATCCTGAATGCCCTGGACCGCTATCCCAAGGCCAAGATCATCGTCACCGTCATCGGCGGCCAGGGCTATGTGTTCGGCCGCGGCAACCAGCAGCTGTCCGCGGAAGTGATCAAGCGGGTGGGCAAGGATAATATCATCATCGCAGCCAGCAAAAACAAGGTGCTCTCCCTGTTCGGCTCCAGCCTCTATGTGGATACCGGCGACGAGGCGGTCAACAGCATGCTGCGCGGCTACTATAAGGTCACCGTAGGATACGAGGACTCCATCATGATGAAAGTGTCCGATTGATGCAGCAGGCCTATTCCCGACGCCGCCTCCTGATCGGGGCGGCGCTGATTTTAGGCATGTTCGGCTCCCAGGTGCTGTGGAACGCGCCCTCCTCCATCCTCTTCGTGATCATTGCGGATCTGGGCGTCAGCCTGTCTGCCGGTGGCATGATGATGTCCGTGATCTGCCTGCTGATTGCCGGATCGACCCTGCTGATGAACAATGCCGGCGCCCGCTGGCAGCCCCGCCTGATCTTTCTCATCGGCCTGCTGCTGATGAGCCTGGGCCAGCTGTTGATGCTGTGGGCTCACAGCTATGTCGGCCTGGTGCTGATGCGGGTCTTGATCGGCCTGGGCATCGGCATGCTGACGCCGGTTTATCCCATGCTGGTGATGGACAACTTCCCGGAGAGCGAGCGGCCTTTGGTGAACAGCTTTTATTCCGCCTGCCCCTACCTGGCTTCCTTTTTCGCCCTTTCTGTGACGGTGCCCCTTTACTATACCCTGAACGAGTCCTGGCGGGGCGCCATGTGCGGCATGGGCGTGATGACGGCCGCCATCGCCCTGATGTGGCTGCTGGCGCAAAAACAGGCGCGGAGCAATGCGGCCCCCCTCCGCCAGGCGACGGCCGGGACCCCGCGAGAGGCGCCCCAGGCAACGGCGGCCGGAGCTCTGAGGGAAGCGGCCCGCCACCGGGAGGTGCGGCTGCTGACCATCGCCGACGCCGGGGATATGTGGAATTACAATTTCCTCAATTCCTTCCTGCCCACCTTTTTTATGACCGAGGCCGGGATGAGCCTGGGCGAGGCGGCGCGGCTCACCTCCCTCTTCCCCGTGGCCGGCATCGCGGCCGCCCTGGTCTGCGGCGCGGCCATGAGCAAACTGGGCCTGCGCAAGCCTTTTACCTGGCCTCTGCATCTGATGATTTTTATCGGCACCATCCTGGCCATCTGCGGCAGCGGCGGCTGGCGGGTGGCGGGCGTGATCCTGGCCGGCTTCGGCAACGCCGGCTGGGCCCCGGCCCTCTTCACCATGCCCATGGAGTTTTCCGGCTTCACCCCCTTAAGAACCGGGGTGGCCTATGCCTATATCTTTGCCGTCGGCGATATCGCGGCCTTTATCTCGCCGCTCCTGGGCGGATGGATCGGCGATCTGGTGAGCCTGAAATTCGCCCTGCTGCTGTTCAACTTCGCTTCCCTGGCCGCCGCCATCGCCACCTTTTTGATGAAGGAGACCGGGCGGCCGCGGTGGGGGCGGCCCCCTGCCGCCGCTTTAGGCCCCTCCGCCAATGAAACGGAATAGCAGCAAATCCTTACGCACAACCGGCCGAAGGAACTTTAGCCTTATTCAAAATTACCCGCAACGGGGACCGGGGTCTGCCCGACGCGCCGATCCGGCGTGCCGCCAAACCCCGCACCTTTTACCGCGCAAGCGGAACGGCGTTTAAATCTAATAATTTTTGGAGGGATCTATCATGGCCAGACTATCAGGAAAAGTAGCAATGGTAACCGGCGCGGCGATGGGCAACGGCAAGGGCGGCGCGGAAGCTTATGCCAAACACGGCGCCACCGTGGTGCTCTGCGATGTTTCGCCAATCGTGTTCGAAACGGAACAGGAATTGAAGGCGGCGGGGTATGCCGTCGTGGCCAAGCAGTTCGACGTGCGGGACGCCGCGGCCTGCCGCAAGGCGGCGGAGGAGACCGCGGCGGAGTTCGGCAAGATCGATATCCTGCTGAACAACGCCGGCGTCATCAAGCTGCTCCCCTTCCTGGAATTCACCGACGAGATGCGGGATTTCCATATCGACGTCAATATCAAAGGCATCTGGAATATGGCCAAAGCGGTGTTCCCCTATATGGTGGAGGCCAAATACGGCCGCATCGTCAACCTGAGCTCCGTCACCGGGCCGATGGTGGTGGATACCGGCGAAACCGCCTACGCGCTGACCAAGGCCGCCATCTGGGGCTTTACCAAAGCCCTGGCCTATGAGGGCGCGGAGCACCATATCAACGTCAACGCCATCTGCCCCGGCTATGTGCGCACGCCCATGGCCGAGGATATTGCCCGCATGAGCCGCCCCGACGACGTGGAGGGCGCCATCCGGGAAATGTGCGCCGCCATCCCCATGAAGCGGATGTGCACGATCCAGGAATTGGGCGATCTGGCCGTGTTCCTCAGCTCCGACGAATGCACCTATATCACCGGCACTTCGGTGGTGATCGACGGCGGCAGCACCCTGCCGGAAACCTTCGGCGCTTTCGGCGTGTAAACGCCCGCAACAACCTGCCCCCGCCGTCGCCTTGCCATGCCCGGCGCGCTCGGACATCCGGCTGGGGCGGGTGGGTTCAGCCCCTCGTACCTTATGCCGCCGCCCGGTCTTTTTGCCCGGCGGCGGCATATTATATAGCGGCAAAAAACCCGGATTTTCCCCAAAAAACGGAACCTCCGGCTGAAGACGGCGCCGCCTTGCGGTACGCCGGACCAGGCGTGGGCGTAACCGGCGAAACAGGCGTATTCAACCATACGCCGAGAAGGCGGGGAGGCCACAACGCCGCAGTTTACGGACAGTCTAATCGAAAACAGGGAGGAACCGCTATGCTGCCGCGCATCGGCATCACCGTGGCCGAATATCCGGAATACAGCGGCGTGAAGCTGCGGGAGGATTATTTTCTGCGCGTGCAGGCCGCCGGCGGCCTGCCTCTGCTGCTGCCGCCCCTGCCGGCGGCGCGGGAACTGACGGAGGACCTGCTCCAGACTGTGGAAGGGCTGATCGTCAGCGGCGGCGGCGATTACGATACGCGCCGCCCCGGCCGCCGGGACGTCTTTGAGCTGAATCTGCTGCAAGCGGCCTGGACCAGGAAACTTCCGGTGCTGGGTATCTGCCGGGGTTTGCAAGGACTGTGCCTGGCTTTGGGCGGCGAGCTGTGGCCAGACCTGCGCGAGCGGCCGGAAGCCACGCTCAACCATGATCAGGCGGCGGACCGCCGCCGGACCAGCCACCCCGTGCATGCGCTGCCGCCTTTGGACCGCCTGTACGGGCAGGAGCTGCTGCTGGTCAACAGCCATCATCATCAGGGCGTGCGGCAATTGCCAACCCAATTATCCGCAGCCGCCCGCTCTCCCGACGGCCTGCTGGAAGCGGCCTGCTCCGCCCCGGGCCAGCCTTTCGCCTGGGGCGTGCAATGGCATCCGGAGGCCCTGGCGGGCCATGAATGCCTGTTCCAGGCCCTGGTGGCGGCGGCCCGGGGCAACGGCTGACGGCCTGCGGCGCGGGACGGACTAAAACGGAAATCGACATTATTTTTGCTTTAAAACCCCGGGGTATCGTGGTATAATATGTGGGTTGCCAATGCATTGGAGGCCCCTTGCCCCTTTCCGGGCAAGGCGGGGCTTTCCTGTTCCGCTTCACCTTCGACAGGTCCGGTATGAATCATTGTGAAACCCTTCTCCATAGCGCTTCGCCCGAAGCCACCCGCGGCCTGGCCCGTTGTTTGGGCCGGGCTCTGCCTGCCGGAACGGTGATCGCCGCCTACGGCGGGCTGGGCGCGGGCAAAACCCTGTTCGCCGCGGCGCTGGCCGAGGGTCTGGGCGTCCGGGAAACAGTGGCCAGCCCGACTTTTGTTTTTTTTCGGGATTATGCGGGGCGCATCCCCTTCTGCCATCTGGACGCCTACCGGCTGGAAGGGCTGGAGGAAGAGGAAAAAGCCCTGATCGGGCTGGACGACTGCTTCACCCTTGACAAGGCGGTCTTTGTGGAGTGGCCGGATTTTGTCAGCGCCTGGCTGCCTCCGGATACCGTCCGGCTGACCATCGGCAAAACGGGGGAGCACAGCCGCAGCCTGCGCTTTTGTTATGACCCGTCCATCCATTTCTGGTTAAAGGAGGCGCTGGGCCCATGCGCTTGATCGCGATCGACACCTCGGGCAGCGCCCTGTCCGCGGCGCTTTTGGAGGATCAGGGCGTCATCGCCGCCGGCGGCCGGCTGGACGGGCGCAACCATTCCCTGGGACTGCTGCCCCTGGTCCAGGATCTGCTGCGGCAGACCGGCCTGCGCCTCCGGGACCTGGACGCCTGCGCCGTGACCATCGGTCCGGGCAGCTTCACCGGGCTGCGCATCGGCGTGGCCACGGCCAAAGCCTGGCAGGACGCGCTGTCCTTGCCGCTGATTACTGTCAGCAGCACGGAAGCCCAGGCCCGCATGGCTGCGGCCGGCGGCTATATCTGCCCCCTGTTCGACGCCCGCCGCAACGAAGTTTATGCGGCCCTGTTCCTGGACGGGGCCCGGCTGCTGCCGGATCTGGCCCTGCCCCCGCTGGAGCTGGCCGGCAAGCTCCGGGAATATGCCGCGCCCATCACCTTCATCGGCGACGGCCTGGCCCGCTACGGCCCGCTGTTTCAGACCCAACTCCGCGGCGATTACCGGGAACAGGCGGAGCCGGAAAACCTCTATCTGGCCAAGGCGGCGGCGCTGATCGCGGCGGCCAAATACGAGGCCCGGGAGTTCACGCCCAACGCGCAGGTGCTGCCGCTCTATCTGCGCCCTGCCGAAGCGGAGGAAAAACGCCTGCAACGGGAAGGGGAGGCGACCTATGGAAGCTGAATTGGAGATCCGCAGGCTGGGGCCGGAACATCTGGACCAGATACTGGCCATTGAAAACGTCAGCTTTTCCCATCCCTGGAGCCGCGAATCCTATTTATACGAGCTGAAGCAGAACCGGCTGTCCCATTATTACGGCTGCTTCTCCGGGGAAGAGCTGCTGGCCTACGCGGGCCTCTGGCTGATTATCGACGAAGGGCATATCGCCAATGTGGCCGTGAAGCCGGAATACCGGGGGCAGGGGCTGGGGGAATTGCTGATGCGGCGGGTGATCGCCGACTGCCTGTTCCGGCAGATCAGATGGATGACCCTGGAAGTGCGGGAAAGCAATGCGGCTGCCCGGAGCCTTTATACCAAGCTGGGCTTTGGCGTGGCGGGGCGCCGGAAGAACTATTATACCCTGCCTGCCGAGGATGCGCTGATCATGACGCTCCGGCTGGCCGAATACCAGCTGCGGGCCCGGCGGGACGCTTTATACCATCATAAAATCTCCGTGGATGAAGCCGGCCCGGGCCAAGGCGCCGACGAGCCTTAACAGCCTCTTCACCCGCCCCCCTTTGGGTACGGCGCTTTTGTTTTGATTCTATTCACGGACAGGTAACAGGCATGGTTACGATTTTAGGCATTGAGAGCAGCTGCGACGAAACGGCGGCGGCAGTGGTGCAGGACGGGCGGACCGTACGCTCCAATATCATTGCCAGCCAGATCCCGGTACACCGCCTCTATGGCGGCGTGGTGCCGGAGATTGCCAGCCGCCATCATCTGGAAGCCATCTCCCCGGTGGTCGGGGAGGCGCTGGCCGCCGCCGGCTGCGGCTTTGCAGATTTGGACGCCGTGGCCGTGGCCCATGGCCCGGGCCTGGTAGGCTCCCTGCTGGTGGGAGTGTCCTACGCCAAAGCCCTGGCTTTCGCTTTGGACAAGCCGCTGGTCGCCGTGCATCATTGGCGCGCCCATCTGGCCGCCGCCCATATCGAGCATCAGCTGGAGCCGCCCTTCCTCGCGCTGGTGGTTTCCGGCAGCCATAGCGGCCTGTTGCTGGCGCCGGCGGACGGCCCCGGCTGTTTCCTGGGGCAAAGCCATGACGACGCTGCCGGAGAGGCCTTCGATAAGATCGCCCGGGCTTTGGGCCTGCCTTATCCCGGCGGGCCGGAAATCGCCAGGGCCGCGCGGGCCGGGGACCCGAACTATGTGGCGTTTCCCCGGGCCTGGCTGCCCGGCAGCGACGATTTCAGCTTCAGCGGCCTGAAATCCGCGGTGCTCAATTATCTCAATACCCGCCGCATGCAAAGGGACGAGCCGACAAAAGCGGAGCTGTGCTCCATCGCCGCCAGCGCCCAGGAAGCCATCTGCGACGTGCTGTCCGCCAAAGCCGTGGCCGCCGCCCAGCGGGAAGGCGTCAAAACCATCGTCCTGGTAGGCGGGGTGGCTGCCAATCAGCGCCTGCGGGAACTGCTGCGGCAGCGGGCGGAAACCGCCGCTATCGCCGTCTTGTGGCCTTCCCCGGTCTACTGCACCGATAACGCCGCCATGGTGGCCGCGGCCGCTTATCGGCAATATAGGACCCGGGACTTCGCCGGCTGGGACCTGAACGCCGACCCGCGGCTGGAGCTCTGACCCCTTCGTTTCACGTGAAATGACCGCTCCACGTTCCGACCATTAAAAGACCGCCGCTTTTCATCGGCGGTCTTTTTCCGCGCTTCGCTCCCTGTAATGCCCGCAGGCGGGACTATTCGTCTCCCGCTTTTTCAATTTCGGGTATACGCAATGCCCATAATATATGGGACTGTATCTGTAGCCCGCTTTGACATAATGCTGCCGGAAATGGACGCAGGCCGCGCATGTTCTATGAACCACTTTTCTCACCTCACAACCATTATAGAGTTTATAACACTAAAAATCAATAGAGTTATAAGCTCTATAGTATACTGCTTGTGGGTGATGACGATGAAGTATATTGACCGAATCCGTACATTAAGAGAAGACAGGGATTTAACGCAAACAGAGGTGGCAAGGCTGCTGAGCATTGGGCAAAAGACATATTCTGACTATGAATTGGGGAAGACAAGGATCCCGCTGGACAGCATGCTTGTCCTTGCGAAATATTATGATGTCAGCATGGATTATCTTTGTGGAGCCAGCGATGTAAAAACCGCGTATCCAAGAAAATAGGCAAATAAAACCTAAAACCGTTCTTTTCTTAAAAGAAAAGAACCAAAAGAACTTTAAGCGGTAACGACCTTTACCCTTTAAAGTTTTCTTGGTTCTTCTTTTTCAAAAGAAGAACGGTTTTGAAGAACGGTTTTATGGTTTTAAGGGTAGCCGGCTCAATTGCCTTCCCTTTCAAACAGCGTCAGATAGCGGGCGCAGAAGGGCACGAAGCGGCCTTCCTGGAACACCTGGAGGCTGCAGCGCCGCAGCCGCTCCAGATCCAGATTGCCGGCGTCCTGAAACGCCATGCCGGTCACGGTGAACGAACGCTCCTTAGCCTTGCGCAGGAACGCCTCAAAACCGTCGGCGGGCGCGGTCTTGTCCTGCAGCGGCGGGGCCTGCCAGCGCTTGCCCACGTAGTCCCGGTTTTGCTCCGCCGTGCTCTGGCAGCAGCAGGACTGGGGCTGGGTCAGGGGCGTCAGCCTGCCGTCCGGCTCAGCGATGAAGCTGGCGTGAAAGCCGCAGAGCGGATGGTCGCAATGGGAAGGGGCGATGCTGTCCAGGCTAATCAGGCCCTCTGTCTGACGGGGAATCGCGGCCAGCAGCTCCGCCAGGGTAAAGCGCTGGCCGTCCTTTGGCAAAGCCGGATAGCGGCCGAAATAGGACACAGGCTGGAAATGGATGCCCCGCACGGCCGGGACCAGGGATACGGCCAGCTTGATCAGGCCGCCGATATCGTGGGTGTTCACGCCGGGAACCAGGGTGGGCACCAGGGTCACGCCGATGCGGTGTTTGGCGCAGTTCTCGACGGCCCGCAGTTTTTCCCGGAGCAGCGCCCGGCCGCGGAGCTTGACATTGGCGCTATCATTGGTGCCGTCGAATTGCATGAACACAAAGGAGAGGCCGGCCTCTGCCAGGGCGGCCACGTACGCCTCGTCCCTGGCCAGGCGCAGGCCGTTGCTGTTCAGCTGCACGTAAGGCGCGCCGCAGGCTTTGGCATGGGCCACCAACTCCGGCACATCGTCCCGCAGCGCGGGTTCGCCGCCGGATAATTGCAGCAGCGGCCGGGCCATCTGGTAGATGAGGCCGATCTCCGCCTTGGCCTGCTCCAGCGGCACGTCCGTCCCGCCTCCGCCCTCGGCGAAGCAAAAGCGGCAGTTCAGATCGCAGCGGCCGGTCACCTCGTACAGCACGCAGCAGGTGCCCTGCTGATGTTCGTTGCATAAGCCGGGGCAGGCGGCGCAGGGCGGCTGGGGCCCGCTCAGTTCCGGTCCCTCTCCGCGCCAGGCCGCAAATTCCGGCGCTCCCTCCGCTTCCCGCCACACCACGGCGGAAAATTCGCCATGCTCGGGACAAAGGCGGCGCAGATAGACGGCGCCCTGCTCCCGCACCCGCTCCGCCGGCAGCTGCCGGCCGCAGACCGGGCAGATGCTGTAAGTATGGCCGATGACCCCGCTCATGCTTCCGCCAGCATTTCCCGGAGGATGTCCACCGCGTCCACCACCAGGTTCGGGCAAAATTCCATGACTTTGCCCGTTTCCCTGGCGATCCTGCGTTGTTCCGGGTCGGCGAAATCGTAGCCGATCATCTCCCGGCAAATGGTGGAGCCGTGCAGCTCCCTGAACCGGCGCTGGAATTCGGCCACCTTGGCCCGGCAGGCGTCGTCCCGCTCTTTGTTGCCCGGCTGGTCATTGCCGAAGGCCAAACCGATGGCGATCAGGGCCCCGGCGACCGCGCCGCAGGTATCGCCCACCATCATCCCGCCGCCGAACGCGTTGGCCATGCGGTAGGCTTCCTCCTTTTCATAACCCAGCTGCTCGGCCACGGCGGCCAAAGTCTGCTGGGCGCAGGAAAGATGATTTCTGAATCCTTGCTGTACCTGTCGTTTGTCCATAGGCTCCTCCTCAATCGTGATACGCGCCGCCAAAAGGTCCGCCACCGGGAAAGCGGTGCGGAGCGCGTTGGGAAAGCGGCTGCTCCGGACCATAACCGGCCTGCGGTTTGCACAAAAGCCGCTCCGGTGGCTGCCGGATACTATTTATCTTCGAGGGTCATTTCCACCTGGGCGATACGGCTTTTCACCAGCTCTTCGGAAAGATAGACCTGTCCGCACCGGGGGCAGCAGGGCAGGTCCGCGCTGAAGGCATGGCCCAGATAACTGAAATGCACCCTCTTTTCCGTTAACGGCTCATTGCACTGTTCGCAGATCAGCTCCTCATGCTGGCTCATGTCAGTCCTCGCTTTCGATCTTCATCCGGTGGGCGTAGGCGTTCAGCAGCTCGTATCCGCCGGGCGTTTGCCGGTATTCCGCCCAGACAGTGGCGCGGCCCGCCGGACCGTGGGCGATCCGGCTGTCCCGGGACGGATTGCGGAACCTGCGGCCGCCCTGCTCCGCCTGGAGGATCACTTCCCGGATATCGGCGACCAGCAGCCGCTCCCGGTCCAATTTTTCCAGCAGTTCCTGGCTGACAGCCAGTTCGGGACCGTTCATGGCTTCCACTGCTCCTCCCAAAGACGCTTTGAGCCGCCGCCGGTTTTCCAGGCGCTCGTCCAGCCGGGGCGCGGGCCTTGACCATTCCGCTTCGCCGAACAGCAGGTCCAGCAGATGCTGGGCCGGTTTGCCCTGCCGGGCGAAGATGTCCCGGCAATTGGCGCAATAGCAGATATAGGGCTCTTTCCCCGCCTCGGCCCGTTTTTTCGCCAGCCAGGCCGCGTAAGGCGGATTGGTCAGGTCGATCTGCCCGCCGTAGGAGCAGCATTGCGCGTACCTGCCTTCATATTCCAGGGGCGCCAGGCTGTAGCCGGCCTGTTCCGTCAGCTTGCGCACCGCGGCCTGCGCCGCTTCGTCATGCCGGGCCGCGCAGGGGTCGAAAACGGAAACGGCGCCGGCCTGCCGCGCTTCCGGCTGCAGGCCCAGTTCGGCTAATTTCACATAGAGGGATTCCGTCCTGATCTCCGGCAGATAGCGGTCAAACATCAGCTTGCAGGTGGGGCAGGCCAGGATGAACACCGGCTCGCCCGCTTCCCGCCAATAGCCCCGGAGCAGCTCCAGCGCCCCGTCATGGAGGGCTTCGTCCCCGGCCCACACCGCGGGAGCGCCGCAGCAGGAAAGCAGCAGGCCGGCGCCGGGTATCTGCTCCCGGAGAAAGGCGTAAGGTTTGAGCACATAATCCGGGGAAGAGGAAATACAGGCGCAGCCGGGGAAATACACATACCCGGCCTGGTCCCGGGGCGGCAGGAACAGGGCGTACTCGCTGTTCATGGCCTGCATGTCCCGGAGATAGAATTCATGGAAGGGCCAGGGCATGCCGTCCCGCTGCCGCATGGAGCGGTGGGAGAGGAGCAGGAATTCCCCGGTATCGATATCCAGCGGGCAGACCCCTTTGCAGAGGCCGCATTGGCTGCAGGTGGAGATGAGCCGGGTGGCCACGGTGCCGTTGCCGTCCAGGGTGCCCGGGTTGACGGTGACCTCCACCTCGTCCTCGATGCGTTTGGGCGTTTTTTCAAAATAGCCCATCAGGGGGCAGTGGCGCACGCAGGCGTTGCAGCGGCAGCGCAGGCAGCGCTTGGCTTCCGCCATCGCTTCCTCTTTCGTATAAAGCTCGCCGTCCGCCGGCAGCACTTCCGGCAAATGCTCCACTTTGGTCAGGGGGTCCAGCCGGTAAGTGGGGGCCGCCGCCCCGGGCGTTTCCTTCATCAGGCCGGTGCGCAGGTAGGCTTCCAAAGCATTGGCGGCCTTGATGCCCTGGGCGATGGCGGTTACGGCGTCCGCGCCAATCAAACCGCCGCCCCGGAATACGCCGGGCTGTGGCCGGCTGTCCGCGCCGCCCTCGCCGGTGGCGATATACACGGCGTCGTAGCCGTCTTTCAGCAATGCGGCGGGGTCGTCGATCTCAGTATTCAGCAGCAGCTCGTACCGCTCATTGGCAAATTGTTTGCCGATCTCCTCCAAAAAAAGCGTTGGCGGCAGCAATTCCCAGAGCCGGCCGCCGATGCGGCTGCTTTTCTCGAACACGGTCACCGGATATTTGCGGTTGGACAGCACCAGGCAGCAGGCCAAGCCGCTGCCGCCCGCGCCCACCACGGCCACGCGCTGCTCCTTTGGGGGCAGATTATAGCTGTTGGGCTGGGTATTGGAAGCATGGCGGCACACCGCGTCCTCCAGCTGCCGCACCCGGATGGCGCCGCCGCTCTCCTCCCTGGGGCAGACACCCCGGCAGAATTCGGGGCAGAGCGCGGCCACGATGGCCGGAAAGCCCACCGCATTGGCATATTCCCGGTAGGCGGCGTTCCAGCGGCCGGCCGCGATTTTGGCCATGAACTCCCGAAGATCCAGACCAAAGGGGCAGGCCGCCGTGCAATAGGCAGCCTGCTCCCGCATACAACTTCTCACATGTGTTCTGGCTTGTTCCCGATCCTGATACATTTTAGAAGAATTTCTCCGCGGTGCCGTCGCCCAGCGGTACGAAGTAATCCTCGCCGCCGAACTTCACCGGATTGGCTTTGATATTTTCCAGCGCTTCGTAGAGCGTGGAGCCTAAGAAATATTTCTGCGGCGGCTCGATTTTTCCTCCTGCGGCCAGAATATCCAGGCCCGCCTTGATCTTATCCGGCGTGGCGGGCATCTCGTAGACGCGCACGCCGCAGGCGTTGTAGATGGCGTTCAGCACCGCCATGTGGCCGCTGCTCTGGAAGGCCTCGGAAGCGCCGGAGCTGCCGAAGGGGCCCTGCTCGTCAGGGCGCTCGTAGTGGATGACCTCGATGTCGTCGGGAATGTCCTTGATATAGGGCACGCCGCAGGCGGCATGGTTGGTATGCTTCTTCACATCATGGTAATTCTCGGAAAGGGCGAAGCCGATGCAGTGGGAGATGCCGCCGTAGGCCTGGCCGTTCACGGCCTGGATATTGCCGACCTTGCCCACGTCGTCCACGCAGACGAAGCGGATGCAGCGGGCCTTGCCGGTCTTGACGTCCACTTCCACCTCGGCCAGGTTCAGGCAGTAGGTGTAGGCCGGGGAAGGATCGCCGATGCCGGTGTTGGGGTCCAGACGGCCCAGGCCGGGTACGCTGGTGTTGGAGAACTTGCCCTCGTACTTGGTGGGGAGGCCTTCCGCGACCATTTCCTCATAGGTGCGGTAGGCGCCGTCGGGCTTCCGCATGGCGTTCAACAGCTTCTCGGCGGCGATGATCGTGGCATGGCCGCTCATATAGTGGGTGCGGGAAGCGCCGGACATGCCGGAGTCGGGGCAGATCTTGGTATCGTTCTGCACCAGCCTGATCTGGTCGGGCTTCACGCCCAGGGGTTTCAGGGCTTCCAGCGTCAGCATCAGGGAGCCGATATCGCCGCCCTGGCCCAGTTCCTGGTAGGTGTCGTACTTGGTGAAGGTGCCGTCCGGGTTCAGCTCGATGGCCGCGCCGGCGCTGTCCGTGGGACCCTCGGTGACGTTGAACCCGCCCCAGGCCACGCCCACGCCGCGGCGCAGTTCCGGCGTATCGGCGGCTTTGGCATCCGCCACGGCCTGTTCATAAAGGGGCCGCATGATCTTCATCATTTCTTCCATGGGATACTGGCGGTAAGGATAGCTGTTGGTATTGGTCTCTCCCGGACGGGCGATATTGATCCAGCGGAATTCGAAGGGATCGATGCCGGCCTGTTCCGCCAGCATGTCCATTAAGGCCTCGGACAAGGTGTAAGCCTGAGGAGAACCGTAGGAGCGGTAAGCGGTGCCGAAAGCGTGGTTGGTATTGGCGATGCGGGAGAGGCCGGCCACGTTGGGCACATAGTAGGGGAAGAAGGCGAAACGGGGCTGTTTGGTCATCACGTCGTCGCCGCCCCAGGAGTAAGCGCCGTGATCCATGCCGAAATCGAATTCCACGGCGGTCAGGCGGCCGTTCTCGTCGCAGGCGGCGCGGCCGTTGCTATGGCAGGCGCAGCGCTTGCCGGAGAAATGCTGGTGCTCTTCATAGGTCATGGAGAGGGCCACCGGGGCCTGCATGACCACGGCGGCGGCGCCGGCCAGGCAGAGGTCGCCGGCATTGGTGGACCAGCCGAAACTGGCGCCGGTGGGGTTCATGATGATGCGCATCTTGTCCTTTGGCAGGCCCAAAGAATTGCCGATGCGGCCGATAGAGGAATAAACGCCCTGGGACTTGCAGTGGATGGCCAGCATGCCGTCCTCATCGAAATAAGCCTGCACCGTGCAGCCTTCGATGGACATATGGGGCTCGCGGGTGGAGAAGAAGGAGCCCTCCGCGCTGTAGGCGGAGTTTTCGATCACTTCCCCCACCTGCTCGGCGGATTCCAGCCCCACGCCCTTCAGCACCGGCTGCTGGGAGAAGATGTTGTCCGTATCCTCATGGATGCGCATAGCGCCGGGCATCACGGCTTCCAGATAGGTCATATAGGCCGGCAGCTGCTCCACGTCCACCTTGACCTTCGCGGCGGCGGCGCGGGCATGCTCCCTGGTGTCCGCCACCACCAGGGCCACCATATCGCCCCAGCGGTAGATCTTGTCGTCGCAGAGCACTTTCCGGGAAGGGGTCATGACGGTGGTGCGTTCATGGAACTGGCCCTCGGCCATCACATTGGTGCCGCCGGCGGCGATCAGATCTTTGGCCAGGATTACTTTGGCCACGCCGGGCATGGCTTCCGCCTCGCTGATATCGATGTTCTTGATCAGGCCGTGGCGGGTGACCTTAGGCTGCACCGGCACCACATGCCAGGAGTTGGGCGGCATCTTCAGTTCCTGGTCGTCGCCGTAATCCGCCACGCCGCAGACCTTGGCCAACGCGGTGGGACGGGGCACGGGTTTGCCGTAAAACTCGGTTTCGTTCTTCCAGTCGAAGCAGATATCCTCCACGGTGGCTTCGCCCCGCATCACCTTGGCGGCGTCCATCACCGCGTCCACGATCTGTTTGTAGCCGGTGCAGCGGCAGATATTGCGGCATTTCTGGAACCAATCGCGCACATCCTCGCGGCTGGGATTGGCGTTCTTCTGCAGCAGGGCGTAGGCGGAAACCACGAAGCCGGGGATGCAGAAGCCGCACTGGATGGCGCCGTTGGCGATGAAGGCCGTCTGAATGGGATGGGGATGCATGGGGGCGCCGATCCCTTCCACCGTGATCACGGAGCTGTATTCCGGCACGCTTTTGATCTTCTTGGTGCAGGAACGGATCACCTCGCCGTTTAAGATCACGGAACAGGAGCCGCACACGCCGACGCCGCAGCCCACCTTCACGCTGGTGCAGCCGATACGGCGCAGCACGTCGCTGAGTTTGTCGTTTTCCGGATCGCACATAAAGATGCGGTTGGCCCCGTTGATGTTCAGCCACATTTTCCTTAAAGCCATACTGATACCTCCTAAAAAATTAAAATTAATTTAATATGGTAAAGAATATAACCTTGATAACCACCAAAAAAGCGCGTCCGGAAAGGACGCGCCCGGATGCCGTGTCACCGGCATCACCCACCATCAACCCAGGCGTTCGGTTCCTTCCCCACAGGAAGCGTGAGCGTTTCCCCTCATACTTATCGCTTTGCGTCCCCTGGACCGTTCTTTAGGCACGCAAAATCGGAGCCGACAGATAATATTTAATTATTTAAAAAATAGAACACGTTCTATTTTCAGATTTATTGTAGCACGACATATTTGCTACGTCAATTATTTTTTGCAAAGATGAATAATTATGATCCCCGCATTTAACTGCGTTTATGCCATTATTCTTGAAAATACATAATAAGCGGGCTGCCATACCGGCCCGAAAATAATAATCTATTCCGGTAATGATTGACCAAAAGGCTTTCAGTGTATTATAATAAACCTTATGAGCAAACAGACGACAGCGGCCCCCCGGGGCAGGCGTCTTAAGGCCAGGGACGCCATTTTCCAAACCATGATCCGCATGCTGCGGGAGAACTCCTTCGCCGACCTGACGGTACGCAATATCGCCGAGGAAGCCGGGGTTTCCGTCGGCACCTTTTACCATTATTTCAAGGGCAAGGACGAGCTGCTGGCCTTTTATTTGCATACGGCTTTCGACGGCGCGGAGGTCAAGAAGCGCTTGCCGGAAGGCGGCGACATCCTCCGGGAAATACTGGCGGTTTACGACATCTACCTGGGATATTGCGCGGACGCGGGTGTGGAGTATATGAGCAGCTACTACAATTCCCGCAATCCCTATATCAATACCCGCAAGCGCCTGGGCCAAAGCGACGTGATCCAGGACCAGGTGGCCCGGCTGGTGCTGGAGCTGCTGGAAACCGCCGGGGAGCAGGGCTATCTCAGCGCCCCGCCGGAAGAGATCACCAACGATATCTGCGTGGTGGCCAAAGGCGTTATCCTGGACTGGTGCCTGAATAACGGTGAAAGCGATATCAAGGACTATATGCGGAAAATGCTGACCATCTATATCAACAGCGTGCTTACTCCCGCCTATCGCCGGCATTTTCAGCGCCCTGCGGCCGGGACAACGCCGGAGCAGGCCGCTTCCGGCAGGCCGTCCCATGAGGGCGGGTAACGGCTGAAGCCGGCCGCAATTGACCGGCGGGCGGCTTTTCCCATCGTTGTTATTGTGCTGATTTTCGCCTAACCTATGCGCCGGCAAGTCCCCGCCAAGCAAGCGGGGGCTTCTTTGTAAACCCTATTGACTTACTAGGAATAATGCGGTATAATCATATAAAAGATACAAGGTTAGTAGGAATATGGAGGCTGAATATGCATACGATTTATGCTGACAACGCGGCAACCACCCCCATGAGCCGCACCGCGGTGGAAGCGATGCTGCCCTATTTGGATCAATACTACGGCAATCCTTCCAGCCTGCATTCCCTGGGTCAGCAGGCGGCGGAGGCGCTGCGGCAGGCCAGGGAAACCATGGCCCAGGGCTTGGGCTGCGCCGCGAAAGAGATCTACTTTACCTCCGGCGGCAGCGAAGCCGATACCCAGGCGCTGCTCTCCGCCGCCGCCTTAGGCGCTAAACAAGGGCGAAAGCATATCGTTTCCACCGCCTTCGAGCATCACGCGGTGCTGCACACCCTGGAGCGGCTGGAAAAGCAGGGCTATACCGTCACCCTGCTGGACGTACATGAAAGCGGCGTGGTCCTGCCGGAGGAAGCGGCGGCGGCGCTCCGGGACGATACCTGCCTGGTCACCGTGATGTACGCCAACAATGAGATCGGCACCATCCAGCCCATTGCGGAGATCGGCAGAATCTGCCGGGAGCGGGGCGTGCTGTTCCATACCGACGCGGTGCAGGCCGCCGGGCATCTGCCCATCAACGTGGCGGAGCAGCAGATCGACCTGCTCTCTTTAGCCGCCCATAAATTCCACGGACCCAAGGGCGTGGGCCTGCTCTATGCCAGGAAAGGCGTCAGGTTGACCACTTTGGTCGAAGGCGGCGCCCAGGAGCAGGGCAAGCGGGGCGGCACGGAAAACATTGCCGCCGTCGTGAGCATGGCGGCGGCCTTCCGGGAAGCCTGCGAAAACATGGCGGCAAACGCCGCGCGCATGCGGGCCCTCCGGGACCGGCTGTTGGCCGAGCTGTTGAAAATCCCCCACAGCATCTTAAACGGGGATGCGGTCCAACGCCTGCCCGGCAATATCAACATGTGCTTCGAGGGCATTGAGGGGGAATCGCTGCTGCTGCTGCTGGATCAGAGGGGCATCTGCGCCTCCTCCGGCTCGGCCTGCACCTCCGGCTCCCTGGACCCCAGCCATGTGCTGCTGGCCCTCGGCAGGCCCCATGAGATCGCCCACGGTTCGCTGCGCCTGACCATTTCCCCGGAGACCACCGAGGAAGAAATAGACTATATTGCCCGGGCCGTGCCGGAAGTGGTGGAGCAGCTGCGCGCCATGTCGCCGGTATGGCGGGATCTGAAAGAGGGGAGAAAAAACTATGTTATACAGTGAAAAAGTCATGGATCATTTCACCCACCCCAGGAACGTGGGGGTGATCGAGAACGCGGACGGCGTGGGCGAAGTGGGCAACGCCATCTGCGGCGATATCATGAAAATGTACCTGAAAATCAAGGACGACGTCGTGGAGGACGTGAAGTTCGAGACCTTCGGCTGCGGCTCCGCCATCGCCTCCAGCTCCATGGCAACGGAAATGATCAAGGGACAACCCCTCTCCGAAGCCCTGCAGCTGACCAACAAAGCGGTGGTGGAGGCCCTGGACGGGCTGCCCGCCCATAAGGTCCACTGTTCGGTCCTGGCGGAGCAGGCGGTCAAAGCCGCGGTCAAGGATTATTACGACCGCAACCATCTCCCCTACGACCCCACCCTCTTTCCGGAACACGCCTGCTGCGAATAAATAAGAAAGCCCCTGCCGGACCGCAGGGGCTTTTTACTTGTGAAGGATTTTTATTCCCTGATATAGAGCCGCCGGCCGTCGTAATCGATGGCCAGTTCCGTATCCGCTTCCGGGTCCGTGGCAATGATGTGGCGGGCCACGATGGTCTCCACCTGGGATTGCAGCAGCCGCTTCAGGGGACGGGCGCCGTAGGCCGGGTCGTAGCCGGCGGCGAGCAGATATTCCTTGGCCGCATGGGTGACGGTGAGCCGCAATTGGCGGTCGGAGAGGCGCTTGGCAAAGTCGGCGATGAGCAGATCCATGATGCGGAAGATATTCTCCCTGGTCAAAGGCTTGTAGAACACGATTTCATCCAGGCGGTTCAGGAATTCCGGCCGGAAGCCGGTTTTCAAGAGGCCGCTCACCGCGTCCCGGGCCCTCTGGGAAATATTGCCCTCCCCGTCGATGCCCTCCAGGATGATATCCGAGCCTAAATTGGAGGTGAGGATGATGATGGTGTTCTTGAAATCCACGGCGCGGCCGTGGCTGTCGGTGATGCGGCCGTCGTCCAATACTTGCAAGAGCACATTGAACACGTCCGGATGGGCTTTCTCGATCTCGTCGAACAGCACCACCGCGTAGGGTTTGCGCCGCACCGCCTCCGTGAGCTGCCCGCCCTCGTCGTAGCCCACATAGCCGGGGGGCGCGCCGATCAGGCGGGACACCGAATATTTTTCCATATATTCGCTCATATCGATGCGGATGATATTATGCTCGTCGTCGAACAGGGCCTGGGCCACCGCCTTGGCCAGTTCCGTTTTGCCTACGCCGGTGGGTCCCAAAAAGAGGAAGGAGCCCATAGGCCGGCGCGGGTCCTTGATGCCGGCCCGGGAGCGCAGGATGGCGTCCGCCACCTTTTCCACCGCCTCGTCCTGTCCCACGACCCGCTGATGCAGGATCTCCTCCAGATGCAGCAGCTTTTCCCGCTCCCCTTCCATGAGCCGGGTCACGGGGACGCCGGTCCAGCGGGCCACGATGCGGGCGATCTCCTCCTCGGTGACCCGGTCGTGGAGCAGGCTGTTTTTGCCCAGTACCTCGTTGGCCTGTTCCTGCTCCGCCAATTGCTTTTGCAATTGGGGCAGCCGGCCGTAGCTCAGTTCCGCGGCCTTGCCCAGATCGTATTCCCGGTGGGCCTTATCCAGCTCCGCGTTGGTCTGCTCGATCTCCTCCCGGAGCTTGCGCACTTTCTCGATGCCGGCCTTCTCGTTCTCCCACTTGGCTTTCATGCTGTTGAAATGATCCTTCAAGTTCGCCAGCTCGGTCTGGATACGCTGCAGATGCTCGGCGGAGAGTCTGTCGGTCTCTTTTTTTAAGGCCGTCTCCTCAATTTCCAGCTGCATGATCTTGCGGGAGATATCGTCCATTTCCGCGGGCAGGGAATTGATCTCGGTGCGGATCAGGGCGCAGGCTTCGTCCACCAGATCGATGGCCTTATCCGGCATGAAGCGGTCGGAGATATAGCGGTGGGAGAGGGTGGCCGCGGCGATCAGGGCCCGGTCCTGGATTTTCACGCCGTGGTACACCTCGTAGCGCTCTTTGAGGCCCCGCAGGATGGAGATGGTGTCCTCCACCGAGGGCTCCTCCACCAGCACCGGCTGGAAGCGCCGCTCCAAAGCCGCGTCCTTTTCGATATGCTGGCGGTATTCGTTCAGCGTGGTGGCGCCGATGCAGTGCAGCTCGCCCCGGGCCAGCAGCGGTTTTAAGAGATTGCCCGCGTCCATGGCCCCCTCGCTCTTGCCCGCGCCCACGATATTGTGCAGCTCGTCGATGAAGAGGATGATGCGGCCGTCGCTTTGCTTGATCTCGTTCAGCACCGCCTTCAGGCGCTCCTCGAACTCGCCCCGGAACTTGGCCCCGGCGATCAGGGCGCCCATATCCAGGGAGAAAATGCTGCGGTCCTTCAGGTTATCCGGCACGTCGCCCCGGACGATGCGCAAAGCCAGGCCCTCGGCAATGGCGGTTTTGCCCACGCCGGGCTCGCCGATCAGACAGGGGTTGTTCTTGGTCTTGCGGGAGAGGATGCGGATGACGGTGCGGATCTCCTCGTCCCGGCCGATCACCGGGTCCAGCTTCTGCTCCCGCGCCAGCTCCACCAGGTCCTGGCCGTATTTTTTCAGCGCGTCGTAGGCGCCCTCCGGATCGTCGCTGGTCACCCGCTGATTGCCCCGCACCGCTTTTAAGGCGGCGAGGAAAGCGGCTTCCGTCAGCTTGTGCTCGGCCAACAGCTTTTTCAGCGATTGATCCGCCTTGTGGAACAGGCCCAGCATGATATGCTCCACGGACACGTATTCGTCGCCCATGCGCTCCGCCTGGCGTTCCGCCTCGGAGAACACCGCCTCCAGCTGGGAAGACAGATAAGGCTGGGCGCCGCTGCCGCTGACTTTGGGCAAACTGTTCAGGGCCCGCTCCAGGCCGCTTTGCATGGCCGCGGGGTCCACGCCCGAGCGGCGGAGCAGGCCGGGAATCAGGCCGTCCTCCTGCCGCAGCAGGGCCAGCAGCAGATGCCCCTGCTCCACCTGCTGATTATTGAATTCCGCCGCCACGCCGGACAGGCCCTGGAGCGCGGCCACGCTTTTTTGAGTGTATTTTTGCAGGTTCATGACTTCAACCCCTTTATCATTCTATTTGTTGATTATCTTTAAAACCGTACTTTTCTTGCAAGAAAAGTACCAAAAGAACTTTAAACTTATTCAAAGCTACAATTCGTTAAAGTTTAAAATTTTCTTGGTCCTTCTTTAATAAAAGAAGGACGGTTTTGTCTTTTACAGCAGTATCCGCGCGTTTTGCGCATAATCCCGGTACACGATTTCCACCTGGCTGACGGCGGCCTGGGGCTCGTTCAGATGATAGAAAAAGGCTTTCAGCGCCGTGTCGAAGGCGCGGATATAGGCGACGATGGCCGCGGACAGCTCATCCTCGGATACCTGTCCGGCCTTGGAGCCCGCTTCCCGCAGTTCCAGCTTTTTCACGAATTTGCCCGGGCTGATGCTGTATTCGCTGCCGGAGGGGCCCTGGCATTCCAGCTTTGCCCACAGCTTGTAAAACTGCATGATGTACAGGAGCAGTTCGCTGTTTTGGGTGCGCAGCGTTGCCCTGAGTTCTCCCAAATCCCGGCCGGGAGCGCGGTTCAGTTCCACGCTGTAATGGATGGTGGGATTGTATTTATAGGCCAGGGCGGAGCGGAGGCTGAACAGGGAATCGGAATTCCGGAGCATCACCTTGAAGCCCTCGGCCTCCGCCAGCAGGGCCTCCATCTGATCGAACATGTCCCGCATCCGCATTTCCGGCGTGCGGTAGGATAGATATTCCGCCAGGATGCTGTTGATCAGCTGGGAACGGTTGGTGCCGGCCGCGTAAGCCAGCCGGTCGACCATAGCCACCACGTCCTCGGACAGCATCAGAGAGTACATGTTTTTCCCCATTGTCCTACCTCCTTTTACAGGATAATCATACCATTTTTGAAAAATTTGTCAAGAGGTTTATATAAATAATTAATCAAGTTATATAAGACACGCCAGATTTTTATGTTGTTATTGTTGCTGGGGGGAGGGTTTTTGATGCATGGGCCGGTTGCCCCGCTCCGCAAAGAACAAAGCCATAATAGGCTCAAAGCATGGCTTTGATCTACTATGGCTTGTTCCCCCTATCGCATAGGGTGAGGAGAAGGGAAGAGAGGGGGTAGAGGAGGAGGACGACCTCTTTGATACCGCGTTTTGGGCCCCTGGCGCAAGGAAATGGAGCCAAGTGGAGCGTCGGGCTGCCTGGGCGGCGTGAAGCCCCGCCGGGGCGCGGGCCTATTCCACCAGGCCCACCCTGGTTTCGCTGACCAGGAAGGGGAATTCCAGATCGCTTTCGCCCATCACCAGGTTGCCGGGGATGCCGTTGACCTGATAGCCGACGATGCTGCCGTAAAAGGTGGTGTTATTGCCGGCGAGGTTGACCGTGCCGTTGGGCGCGTAGACGATGCCGTGGGTCACGGAGCTGGCCATGGTCATATTGATATTGCCGTTGGCCGAATAGACGCACACCGCGGTGGTGGGGCTGACCTCCATGCCGCCGCCGCTGAAGGTGATATTGCCGGTTGCGAACACGGAGCCGTAAATCTTGACATTGTTGCCGAAGCTGATATCCCCGTCCACATAGAGATTGCCGTTCAACACGCAGACCGGGTTGCCGCCGCTGACGGTCAGATTGCCGTTGATATAGACATTGCCGTTGATCTCCACCTGGTTTTTCACGCCCACGCTGCCTTCCACGTACATATCGCCGTTCCAGTATTGCTTGCTGGAGGGTTGGGAAAGCGCGGACCCGGTGGTATGGACGGCATAGCTGTCCGGCATCGCCTGGTCCACGGAGCCGGTGAAATCCGGCATTTCGATATAGTCGGCGTCGGGATTCTGGCTGCCCACAACGGTGGTCCACTGGTTGACGTACAGATAGGTGCGGGATTCCGCCGCGCCGGCCAGCCGCCCGTAGCCGGGGCTGATGCTTAAGCCGCCGTTGCTGTGGACGCTGCCGTCAATATTGAACTGTCCGCCCATATTAAAGGTATAGGAGGAGCTGCCGCTGAAAATGCGGTAATCCCAGACGCCGCCGGCCGCGCTGGACAGGGCACGGGCCGCGGCGTCCTGCCGGACGGCCAGCTCCCGGATGCCCAGCACCCGCAGAAAATTGGCGGGCTGTTCCGTGACGCCGGTCAGGCGGATCACGCCGTTGTTGATTTCCACCAGCACTTCCTCTTCGCAGTAGCCGTTTTGCTCCACATAGCGCAAGGCCGCCTGGGTGGCCGCCGCGCTGTCCGGCAGCTCCGCCGCGCCGGCCAGGGCCCCGGCGTCCAGGGCCGTCTGCAGGCGGGAGGCCTCCACATAGGCCGCGCCCAGATCCACGGTGGCCGCCGCGAAGCCCAGCAGCACCACCATCATCAGGGCGGCCAGCACCGCCACGGCGCCCCGTTGCTCCAGCAGGATGCATTCGACCCGCCTGAACAGCTTATCCATTATTCTATCCTCATGGTTACGGCGGCGGACAGGGCTTTCCCCTCCTCCGGGAACAGCAGGTGGCCAAAGGGGGTCAGGGCCGGCACCACGGTGCCGGCCGTTACCGTCACCGCCCCGGCCTGGGAAAGGTCAACCGCCACGCTGACGGAAGAAGTCAGCGGCTCGATGTTCAGATGCGCATAGATCCGGTTGGTCAGATCCGCCTCCGCGGCATGCACGGCCGCGTAACGGGCGCCCTCCCGGGCGTCCTGCTCCAGTGTGAGCTGAGCGTTGTAGAGCACGCCGAATTCGATGATGCCGCAGACCAGCAACAGGAACAGCGGCAGCACCAGCGCGAATTCCACCATGGCCTGGCCTCGGTTGTCGCGGAAAACATTGCGGAACATCTCAGGCTCCTTTGCTGTAGGTCAGCCGGCGGCAGCGGCAAAAGTCAGGCATCGGCCGCTCCGCGGCAGCCACCATGAACTGCGTCCGGTGTGCAACGACAAAAAAGGCGAGCGCTGCCGCTCACCAACCAGCTCCGCCCAAACGGAGCAACGCGGGCTGACCCGCGTCTATGGATGTTGTTCGGCAACTGGCTGGCCTAGGTTCCCGGACGGTTGGCCGCTGAACGGCCGGACCGCAAGCGGTCCCCGAATCACCCTTAGCCCCTTTAGCTTTGCGCCCCGGCCTTTCGGCCGGTTTGCCTTTAACGATAGGAACAGCTGACTGTTCATTTTTACTATACAACGGTCCGGGTTACTTGTCAAGAAAATTTTTACATATTTTATCGATTTTTGTCACCGGCGTTGGCAAAAAAAGCGCGGCCTTCAAGGGCCGCGCTGGACGCCAGGCGTGGGATCCGCTTATTCTTCAATATAGGAGCAGCAATAATCCACATATTCCTTGACGATCATTTTATAGCTGGAATTGGCAGGGATGCGGTAAGAGGTGCCCGGACCGTAGGTGGAATAACTGGTCTCGCCGGGGAGCATCACATGCATTTCGCCGCCCAGCATTTCCATGATCTCCGCGGCAGCCGTGGGGAACTCGTATTCCCCGGCCAGCATGAAGCCCAGGGTATACCGCTTGCCGTCCGCCGCGTAAATGGTGCGGCTGGTGACTTTGCCGTCAAAATAAACATTGGCTTTTTTGACGACGGTAGCGTTGGCGAATTGACGATTATCCATGACCAAGCCTCCTTAAATGAAGTAATGATATCTGGCTCCATAATAATTCGCCATAAACAGGCGTCATCCTTTGGCAATCCGTTGCCTGGCTAAGATATCCTGCCCGGCCCCGGCGCAGCCGCTGGCGCGAACCCCTCCGCCTGATTTTTCTTTTTAATTTTCCTTGACAGCGGCCAGGCTTTTGTTTTATGATTAAATATCAGTTTGTTTTTACCAATCAGTTCACGAAAGAAGGGCGACAGATGACGAACATACCGGAAATCTTTGGCAGCCTGGTATTCAACGATGAGGTGATGCGGCAGCGACTGCCCCAGGATATCTACAGATCCCTGCACCGCACCATCGCCAAGGGCAGCGATCTGGATATCAATGTGGCAACCGCGGTGGCCACGGCCATGAAGGACTGGGCCGTTGAAAAAGGGGCCACCCATTATACCCATTGGTTCCAGCCCATGACCGGTGTGACCGCGGAAAAGCACGACAGCTTCATCACTGTGAAGGGCGACGGCCAAGCCATCATGGAGTTTTCCGGCAAACAGCTGATCAAGGGCGAACCGGACGCGTCCTCCTTCCCCAGCGGCGGTCTGCGCGCCACCTTCGAGGCCCGGGGCTACACGGCCTGGGACCCCACCTCCTACGCCTTCATCAAGGACGATTGCCTGTGCATCCCCACGGTGTTCTGCTCTTTCTCCGGCGAAGTGCTGGATCAGAAAACGCCGCTGCTGCGCTCCACCGAGCTGGTGAATTGCCAGGCCCTGCGCATCTTGCGGCTGTTCGGGCGGGACGATATCAAAAAAGTCGCGCCCATGGCCGGCGTGGAGCAGGAATATTTTCTGGTGGATAAAGACCTGGCCAGACAGCGCAAGGATCTGCGCTTCACCGGCCGCACCCTGTTCGGCGCCCGCCCCCCCAAAGGCCAGGAGCTGGACGACCATTATTTCGGCGCCATCAAGCCCAAGGTCATGGCTTATATGCGGGACCTGAACATGGAGCTGTGGAAGCTGGGCGTTTACGCCAAGACCGAACATAACGAGGTGGCGCCCGCCCAGCATGAGCTGGCGCCCATCTATACCAATATCAACCTTGCCACCGATCACAACCAGCTGACCATGGAGACCATGAAACGGGTGGCGGAACGGCATCAGATGTGCTGCCTGCTCCATGAAAAGCCTTTTGCCGGCGTGAACGGCAGCGGCAAGCACAACAACTGGTCCCTGGCCGCGGACAACGGCGAAAACCTGCTGAAGCCCGGCGCCAACCCGGCGCAGAACAAGCAGTTCCTGCTCTTCCTCGCCGCCGTGATCCAGGCGGTGGATGAGCATCAGGACCTGCTGCGCCTTACCGTGGCCTCGGCGGGCAACGACCACCGCCTGGGCGGCAACGAAGCTCCGCCGGCCGTGATCTCCATTTTCCTGGGCGAGCAGCTCACCAATATCCTGGAAGCCATTGCCAACGGCGAGGATTACAGCCCTCCCTGCCGCATCAATATGGTCACCGGCGTGCATGTGCTGCCGGATATCCGCAAGGACAGCACGGACCGCAACCGCACCTCGCCCTTTGCCTTTACCGGCAACAAATTCGAATTCCGCATGCCCGGCGCCAGCATGTCCGTGGCCGGGCCCAATATTATCCTCAACACCATCATCGCCGACGCCCTGGACGGCTTCGCCGCCCGCCTGGAAAACGCGGACAATTTCGCAGCGGAGCTGGAGGTCCTGATCGGCGAAACCATGCGGCGGCACCGGCGCATCATCTTCAACGGCAACAACTATTCCGAGGAATGGCAGGCGGAGGCGGAGCGCCGGGGCCTGCTCAATCTCAAGACCACCGTGGACGCGGTGCCCTGGTTCATCCGGCCGGAAAATATCGCGCTGTTCACCCGCCACGGCATCTTTACCGCCACGGAAATGCATTCCCGTTACGAGATCATGATGGAGAACTACGCGCGGGTGGTGAATATCGAGGCCCTGACCATGCTGGATATGGCCAATAAGGACATACTCCCCGCCACCTTGCGTTTTGCCGGCGATGTGGCCAAGGGGCTGAAAGCCAAGAAGGATATCGGCCTGGATATTTCCCTGGACGCCGGCTACGCGCTCCTAACCCGGCTGTCCCGCCTGAACGGCCAGCTCGCGGAACTTATCTCCGTTCTGGAGGCCGCGGTGCGGAGAGCCTGCGAGCTCCAGGAGGCGCCGGCGCTGGAAAAGGGCCAGTATTTCCGGGACGCGGTGCTGCCGGTGATGGCAAACCTGCGGGCCGTGGCCGACGAGCTGGAAACCATTACCGACGCCGCTTATTGGCCCTTCCCGGTATACGGGGAATTGCTGTTCAGTTTTTAAGCCGCGTTTTTCGGCAATTTATTGACTTTTCTTACCAGACGTCGTTATAATCAGGGTACCAAGCCCGAAAGGCTTGGTACCCTGATTGTTTCCCGCGGCAGCTTTGCTCCGCCGCTGCGCGGAAAACCGCCCTCTGGGACAACGCCGTTTCGCCCCGGAGCGGGAGGCGTTTTTGCTGATCAACATCCTGAAAGGAGCGTACGTATGAAAAAAGCTTTATGGATTTTTGCCGCAGCCCTGTTGCTGCCGGCGCTCTGTTCCGGCCTGGCCCTGGCCGCCGACTATCCGCTGGACACCGTGCCGCAAGCCTATTCCTACCCCTCCGGCGCTACCCGGGTGGAACGCAGTTCCCTGGCGGCGGACCCGGCCTCCTTCACCGCCGCGCTGGCAAAGGCCCGGGCCGGCGACGTTCTGGTGATCGCCGTTTCCGGCGCGGAGCCTTATTATACGGTGCAGGTCCGGGCCGACCTGCTGAAAGCCGCGGCGGATCAAGGCGTGACTGTGGAAGTCCGGCAGCGGGAGGAAGGCCTAATTAAGGCCCGCACCCTTCCCAATGTGGCGGAGCAAGCCGCCGCCCTGTACCCGGACCGGCCGCTGACAGAGGTGACGCTCTATTATTCCCTGCGCTGGGAAGCGGCCACCGACTTTGAGCAGCAGCTTGACGCGGAGGAACGGCAGGCCTTTGCCGTTGCCAATATTGAGCTCGATCCGGAATACCCCCTGGAGACCGTGTCCCTCCGGCTGGTCGGCGGCGAAGAGGTCAAGCCGCTCAACGCCACGCAGCCTTTCTCCTACAGCCTGTATACCGTGGACGAACCCGACCATCTGCTGCAGCTCTTCGCCCTGGACAACAACGGCAGGATCCGCCGGGTCCAGGATTATGTGCGCCGGGCGGAGCTGGAAGGGGAAAGCTATTACCGGCATTGGTGGACGTTCACCGGCAGCCATGTGGAAGCCCGGGGCCTGATGGGGGAGATGCCCGCTGTTCCCGGTTTGGCCGGCGCCTGGGCCGAGGAGCACTACCAAAACAACTATTATTACGGGCATTTTCTGAACTTCGGCAACAGCGCGGCGGAATTCCCGCCTGAAGCGGCGCTGACCAGGACGCGGATGATGGGCGTGATGCTGAACCTGTTCAGCCTCCAGGAGCCTGCCGTTGGGGAGCCGGCGCTGACCGACGCGGCAGGGCTGCCCGCCTATCTCCGGCAGCGGTTAAGCGGCATCGATACCGCTACCGCGGAGGGGTTGGCCCTGTTCCGCACGGCCCTGACCTATGAGCGCTGGTTCGGACCGGACGAGGCTGCGCTGGCCGCCTATCCGGAAGCGCGCCGGGTCATCGTGATCGACGAGACGCTGCCCCGCCTGGCGCCCGTCACCGGGTTGTACCGTTATCTGCGGCAGGTGTTCGGCGACGGCATGACCGAAGCCGAGGCCGGGCAGGCCCTGGCCGGGTTTGAGGACGCGGCCGGCCTGACCGGCGAAACGAAATTGGCCTTCGCCTATGCCGTGAAACACGGCTGGATCACCGGCGATGATCAGGGCCGGCTCCGGGCCTATGAGGAAATGACCAACGCCGAGTTCGTGGCGCTAATGGACCGGGCCGGGCATAATGTGGGCCGTTACGCCGTGTACGGAGAAATGTATTTGGCCAAAGAGTAAGCTCCGGGAAGCAGGGGCGCTTAATCCATTTTCGCGTCCTGCAAAAACCGCTCCAGCTCCTCCGGGGCAATGATGTAGCGGCGGCCGCATTTGACCGCCCTGAGCCGGCTCTGGCGGATCAGCTCGATCACATAGGCGTAAGACAGCGGCAATATCTCCATCACTTCCTTGATGGTATAGCCCTGGGTGGCGGTGAGGCGGCGCTTTTCCCTGGCGTAAGCTTCCGCGGCCTGGGCGGCGATGAAATACTTCCGCCCGACCTTATAAGCGGACAGCCGCCCGTTGTCAATATCCCGGCGGATGGTGGCGTAGGCGGCTCCGGACAGTTCCGCCGTCTGCCGCAGCGTCAGATATTGCCCTTCCTGTTTCATATGTTCAGCCCCTTTGAAAACCGTCCTTCTCAGCAATGGGAAGGACGGTTTTTTGTTTTATTTACCACATCATATGTATGGCCGGGCTGATTTATGATTGATATATGATGTTGTTATTGAATTTGACTGCTGGCAAGGCCGCCCAGCGCCGCGCTCAAACGCATCAGGATCACGGCGGTCTGCGCCCGGGTGGCGTTTTTCTCCGGCTGGAAGGAGCCGTCCGGCTGGCCGGTGATGACGCCGGACTTGGCGCAATAGCTGACGCCCGGCAGGGCCCAGTCGGAAACGGCGCCGATATCCTTGAAGGCCGGCAGGTTTTTCTTCTCCACCGCGGTATCGATTTCCAGCATGGCCAGAAAATCCGTGGCGATCTTGGCCATCTGCTCCCGGGTGATGGGGTCGTCGGGGCCGAAGCGCCCGCCGCCGTAGCCTTCGATGAGCTGCCCGTCCAAGGCCCAGCCCAGATATTTGGCGTAATAATCATCCTGGCGGATATCAATGAACTGGGTGATGTCGCTGGAATAGGGGATGGTCTGGCCGCCCCGCGCCTCATAGAGCCGGCCCAGCACCGTGACGAACATGGCGCGGCTGACCGGCTGGTCCGGGCAAAAGCGGGAGGCGGAAACGCCGTTGAACAGTTCCTGCTCCACGCAGGAAACGATGGCCTCCACTGCCCAGTGGCCGTTGATATCGTTGAAAGGCAGGTAATCCTTGCCCGCGATCAGGGTGGCGCTGATCTTGCTGATCTGGGGGTCCAGCCAGCCGCCGGTGGCGCTGTAGCGGATTTCTCCCGTTACAGTACTGTCATTGCGGAACATCAGGTAACGGCGGTCGATGCCGATATTGGCAAAATATGCCCACTTCACAAATTTCTGGGTCACGCCGCCGCTCTGATACGTATAGGTAAAGGTGGGATCGGCCAATACCCAGCCCAGTTCCGGCAGATAAAACTCCACCCAGACATGGGCCAGCTCGTCCAAACGCACGGCACCGCTGGCCTGATCCACATAGCGGTTGCTCACATGCTTGGCCGGCATGTAGAGATAACCGCTGAGCTGCCTGGCCGGTATGCCCGCCGCCCGGAGCGCCGCAATATAGAGATTGGTGTAGCCCGCGCAATTGGCCGTCTTCCGCTCCAGGCTGGCCAGGGCGCTTTGATCCAGGCTCTCGTCGTCCACATAGGCCAGATAGAGATTGACGGCGGCAAACAAAGCCCGGGCCTTCCGGTAAGGATTGGTTTCGCCGGCCACCGCTTGCTGCATAAAAGCCGTGATCTTGGGGTCCGTGCTTTCAATGCCTTTTTGCGACCGCAGATAAACGCTGTTTTTCAGCAGCTCCAGGGGTTCGTAGCTGTCGGCCACCGCCGTGGAGTCAAAGGTGTAGGAGAGGCCGTACACGGCGACGGCGTATTTCTGGGTCAGCACCACCTGGCTGCCGCCGGCGATGGCATCGATATGATAATGGGCTTCCCGGTGGCCGTATTCGTCCTGGGTCACCTGGTCCGGATAAGGCAGCAGCTGCTCTCCCAGCTTCTCATTATAAAGCGGCAGGGCGGTATCCATCAACGGCACCGTGATATCGATATCATAAGCGTCGGTGGCCGCGGTATTGCTTACCGTCACCGTATGCACCAGGGTGTATGTCCAGGCGTCGTCGCTGATGTAATATGCGGTTTCGCTTTGCTCCACGTCCAGCCCTTGGGCCGGAGCGGCCAGCAGCAGCATCAGCAACAGGGCCGGCAGCGTTCTTTTCAGCATAGGTTGCTCCATTATCGATGCGGTTTTGACAAGCCCCGATCAGGCAGTTTTCCCGACCATGACAAAAACTGTTTCTGCATTCTCTTTAGACGGGCCAATCTCCTGCCAGGTTCCCAAAAGCTCAGGGAAACGTCACATTGCGGCCCTGACAGGGCCAAGCCTGGGGGCCGGGCGGGGAGGCGGAGCCGCCGCAACAACAACAAGCGCGCCGGCCCTTGGATTTTGAAACATAAAATAGCCCGTTGCAACAAAAAATAAGCCGAAAAGCGGGCCGCGGTTGCTGAAATCGGCAAACGGATCCATATTTCATTTGCATATTGCGCATAGATAGTTTATAATATTTTAGCTAATGCGCATAGGGAGGAAAAAAGATGAAAATCGCCGTTTACGCGGGCACCTTCGACCCGATCACCATCGGCCATGTGGAAATCGCCTTCCGCGCCGCCCAGCTTTTCGATGAAATCATTATCGCCGTGGCCCAGGACAACTATAAAAATACGCTCTTCGACATCGGGGAGCGCTGCGAAATGGCCCGCCAGGCCGTGGCCGGTCATGATAATATTCGCGTCGAGGCTTTCGGCGGCCTGCTGGTAGATTATTGCAAAAGAGTGGGCGCCACCTCGCTGCTCCGGGGCCTGCGGGCCGTTTCCGATTTCGACCGGGAATTCCAGATGGCCCTGCTGAACCGGGACCTGGACGACGGCATCGACACGGTGTTCCTGATGAGCGACGCCCGCTATCTCTATATCAGCTCCAGCATCATCCGGCATACCGCGGCGGTGGGCGGCGACGTCAGCGAGCTGGTGCCGCCTGCCGTCAACGAAGCGCTGAAGAAAAAGTTCAGCCCAATAATGCCGCCCACTAGTTGACAAGGGCATTCTTTGCATTTATAATATTTTGGGAACAGGTCGGGTTATGAAAATCAATATTGCGGACATCAAGCATACCCATAGCGAAACGCTGGACTTTGATCTTTGCGCAGCCCTGGACCCGGCGCATTACGGTTACGGCGAATTCGCCCTGACGTCGCCGGTTTCCTGCCAGGGCCGGATCCGCGATAACCGCCGGGGCGGTTTTACAGCCGAGGGCGCTTATCAAGGCCTGGCGGAGCTCCAGTGCAGCCGTTGCGGCCGCCGCTTTCCGCTGCCGGTCTCGGGAGACTTTTCCGCACTGTTCGTCCCGCTCCAAGAGGAGGCCTGGGACGGCGAAACCAGCATATTCCCTCTGCAGGGGGATGTGGTTGATCTGGGCGAAGTCCTGGCCGGCGAGATCTTCTTTTCCCTGCCCATGCAACCCCTGTGCCGCCACGATTGCCAGGGCTTATGCCCGGTATGCGGCGCGGACCGCAATGAACAACGCTGCTCCTGCCGGCAAAAGGCAATCGATCCCCGCTGGGAGAAGCTGAAAGATTTGCGTTTTAACGATTAAGCGGCAGGGCCTCCGAAGCCCGGTCCGGAGAAAGGAGTGCGAACAACATGGGCGTACCGAAAGGGAAAACATCAAAGGCCAACCGACGCATGAACCGAGCCGCCAATTATACGCTGGACGGGCCGGCGCTGGCGGAATGCCCGCAGTGCCATGCTCTGAAGCAGCCTCATCACGCCTGCCCGGAATGCGGCTATTATAAAGGCCGCCCGGTGGTAGTCAAGAAAGAAAAGGCTGAGTAGACTGAGCCCGCAAAAAGCCCGGCAGTGTCGGTATGGCATTGTTGGGCTTCTTTGTTTAAGGCGCCGGGCCCGGCCGGTTTTGCGGCCGCTGGCGGTTTAACCCGCACTTCCCGCAGGCGCCCCCGGTTGCGCGGCGCGTGTGGGGCAGGAACATACATCCCGGCCGGCAAGACGGGGCGGACATCTTTTGCGCAAACAACGGCTTTGCCGTCATATATTAGAATGAAGGAGTTACTATGAGGATAGCCATCGACGCCATGGGCGGCGACTATGCGCCGCAGTCAATCGTCAACGGAGCGCGGCAGTCGGCCGCGGCCCATCCGGACTGGGAATATCTGCTGGTGGGGCTCAAGGAAGCCCGGCCTCCCGAAGCAACGCCCAATCTCCGCTTTATCACATGCGGATCGATCATGGCCATGGACGAAGACGTAACGAACCTGATCCATAAAAAGGACAGTTCCATCTGGATCGCCACGGAACTGGTAAAAACGGGCCAAGCCGACGCGGTGATCTCCGCCGGCAGCACCGCCGCGCAGATGGCCGCGGCTTCCCTGCTGCTGGGCCGGCTGAAAGGCGTGATGCGCCCCGCCATTTCCACGGTGCTGCCCCGGGCGAATGGCTCCGGCCTGCTGCTGGACGTGGGGGCCAACGCGGATTGCGACGGCCCGATGCTGCTGCAGTTCGCCCAGATGGGCGCGGTATACGCCGAGACCCTGCAGGGCAAAACTAATCCACGCATCGCCCTGCTGGCCAACGGCACGGAGGATCATAAAGGCAATAAGCTGACCCGGGAGGCTTTCGGCCTGCTCAGGCAGAGCGGACTCAATTTTATCGGCAACCGGGAAGGCCGGGATATGCTGATCGGCGACTGCGACGTGCTGGTAGCCGACGGGATGAGCGGCAATATCGCCGTCAAAAGCATTGAAGGGGCCGTATCGCTGATCATGTCTCAATTGAAACGGGAACTGACGAAAAGCCCCCTGCGCAAGCTGGGCGCCGCGCTGGTCAGGGACGGCCTGGCCGACATCCGCCGGCAGCTGGATTCCCAGGAATACGGGGGCGCGCCGCTGCTGGGCGTCAACGGCGTATCCATCGTTTGCCATGGCAACAGCCGGGAGCGGGCCATCTTCCAGGCCTGCGAACTGGCGAAGAAATGTATCGACCAGGATTTCGCGGGCAAAATAGCCGCGAGGCTGGAAGCGGGAAAAGCAGACAAAGGAGAGGAACAACCATGATGCCGGAAGAAAAACGGCTACGCCGCATGCTGGCGGAACAGTTTGGCTTGGACGAAGAGAATCTGGACCGGGACATAGCCATCGAAAGCCTGGACCTGGATTCCCTGGAAACGCTGGAGTTTCTGAACGCCATCGAAGACGAATTCGATATCGAGCTGGCTGACAATGAATTTGTGGGCTGCGATACCCTGGGAGAGATTGCCGATCTGATCATTGATAAAGTGAGGGCCTGAGGTCGCGGCTTATGAACAAAAAACGTTCGCCCGCCGTTACGGATCCCCTGACCCGTCTGGGCGACCGCCTGGGTTTCGGCGCGGACCAGCGGGACCGCCTGCTGCTCATCCGGGCCATGACCCATCCCACCTGGTCGGAGGGGGCCAAAAAGGGCGGCGGCGATAATCAGCGGCTGGAATTTCTGGGGGACGCGGTTTTAGACCTGCTGGTGGGGGAATATTTATTCCAGGCTTATCCCCAGGCCCAGGAAGGCCAGCTTTCCAAAATGCGCGCTTACATCGTTTGTGAAGCCTCCCTGGTGGAAGCCGCCCGGGAGCTGGGCCTGGACCAGGCTTTGCGCCTGGGCCACGGGGCGGAGCTGTCCGGCGACCGGGAGCGGCCCTCGGTGCTGGCGGACGCTTACGAGGCCATGCTGGGGGCGGTGTTCGTCACCCTGGGCCTGGAAAGAGCCCGGGAATTGGTGCTGGCCCAATTCAGCCGCAAAATGGACAAGCTGAGCCCCGAGGATTACGAGGATAAAAAAAGCGTGCTGCAGGAATTGGTGCAAGCCCAGGTCCCCCACGGGGTCAGCTATAAGCTGCTGTCCGTCAGCGGGCCGGACCATCACCCCTGTTTTGAAAGCGCCGTCTATTGCGAACGGCTGAAGCTGGGCAGCGGCCAAGGCCACAGTAAAAAGGAAAGCGAGGTGGCCGCCGCCGCCGCCGCTTTGGCCAACCGGGAGCAGTGGCTGAACAGGATCAAGTAGCCGGCTCCGTTAAACCCGTGTAAAGTTCTTTCGCTTCCTTAAACCCGTTCTTCTTTTGGCCCGGCCGGCTTTTTCCTGCGGAAAAATCACGGCTGATGCACGTAGCTATAGCGCGCGATCAAAGGTCGCGGCTCTAGCTCGGTGAAAGAAGAACCAAGAAAACTTTAAAATTAATGGATTGTAATTTTGCATAAATTTAAAGTCCTTTCGCTTTCTTAATCTTTTGAGAAAGGAAGGGTTTGAACTTTAAAACCGTGAGAAGGACCAGAAAAACCTGAAGCGGATAAACGGAGAGGAGGCGGCATGATGTTTATCGACGCGAAAGGCAAAGCCTGCCCCATGCCGGTGATTATGGTCAAGAAGGAATTGGAATCCGGCTGTTCCGACCTGACCGTGGCGGTGGACAACGCCGTGGCGGTGGAAAACCTGACCCGGCTGGCGGAGGGCAAGGGCTTGTCGGTGACGGTGGCTGAGCAAAGCGGTATGTTCAACGTGCGTATGGTTGGCGGTGGCGCGGCGCCTGCCGCGGAGGCGCCGGCGGCGGCCGCTGCTGCGATTGCCACGGCCTGCTCCCCGGCAGGCTGCGGCTATGCGGTGTTCATCGGCAAGGACCATGTGGGCGAGGGCGCGCCGGAGCTGGGCGACAATCTGCTGAAAATGGCTATTTACACCCTGTCCCAGAGCGATGATATCCCCGCGGCACTGCTGTTCATGAACAGCGGCGTCAGGCTGCCCGCCGGCGGCGAGCAGCAGATCATCGACAATCTGAACGAGTTGACGGCCAAAGGCTGCGAAGTGCTGGTCTGCGGCGCCTGCCTCAATTTCTACGGCCTCACCGAGCAGCTGAAGGCGGGCCAGGTCAGCAATATGTACGACATCCTGGAGCGCATGCGGCGGGCCGCCAAAGTGATTACGCTGTGAGCGACCCATACTATCTGGCCGTCTTTGAATCCGCCCATCAGGCTATCGCCGCGCAACAGCTGCTGCAGGACCTGGAGGTGGTGGTCATGCCCACGCTGCGGGAGATTTCCGCCAGTTGCGGCATCTCGCTCCGGATCAAGCCGGAGCTGGCCCAGGCGGCCGCGGAGCGCCTGCGCTCCTCCGCAGTGACGGATTGGCGGATCTACCGGGTGCTGCAGGACCGGCAGCAGCTGACCTGCGTCCGGCAGGAGCTTTAATGCCCGCCGCAGCAGGCCGCTCCCGCCGTTTCCGCAATTCCCTGCTGAAAAGAAGAAAGCTCCTGCGTTTTATTGCGCAGGAGCTTTTCCTCTCTACGGTTGATTGTGGGCGGCCGGGACAACAGGTTTGCAGCCCCGCTGTTTGCCTTGGCGCGGCAGCCCGGCGGTTCCCCCCGGCTGGCGGGTTATTTGTCAAACGGCGCGCTCCGGAGCCTGCGCCGGCCTGCGGCTCAGGCCTGGCCGCTGCTGCCGAAGACCTGGATTTTCTGGCGGATGATGGCGGTGGCGGCGTCCCGGGCCGGGCCCAGCATCTTGCGGGGGTCCAGTTCGCCGGGGTTGTTGGCCAGCGCTTCTTTGGCCGCGGCCATAAAGGCCTCCCGGATATTGGTATCGATATTGACCTTGGCCACGCCCCGGGCAATGGCTTCCCGGATGGTGTCGTCCGGCACACCGGAGCTGCCGTGGAGCACGATGGGGGTATCCACCAGCCGGTAGATGGTTTCCAGCCGCTCCAGATCCAGCTTGGGTATGCCCTTGTATTGGCCGTGGGCCGTACCGATGGCCACGGCCAGGGCGTCCACATGGGTATGGTCCACGAAATATTGGGCTTCCGCCGGCTCGGTGTACATGGATTCCTTATCGCTGACGAAAATATCGTCCTCGGTGCCGGTGATCTTGCCCAGCTCGCCCTCGACGGTGACGCCCCGGGGACGGGCCTCGGCCAGCACTTTATTGACCAGGGCGATGTTCTCTTCCAGGGGCAGCTTGCTGCCGTCCACCATCACGGAGCTGAAGCCCCGGTCGATGCATTGCTTGGCCTGTTCGTAGCTGGTGCCGTGATCCAGATGCAGGGCTACCGGGATGCGGGTGTGTTCCGCCGCCAGCCGGGTCATGGCCACGATGTAGTCGATGCCGGCGTATTTGATGGCGCCCTGGGAGGCCTGGACGATCACCGGGGCCTGTTCCGCCTCGGCAGCGGCGATGATGGCCTGAATAATCTCCATGTTGTTGCAGTTGAACGCGCCCACCGCGTAGCGGCCCGCCCGGGCCTTGTCCAGCAGTCCTTTCATTGGAACCAGTGGCATTGCGATTACCTCCTAAATATATTGTAATATATTGTAAAAGCCGAGCTGTTCTGCAGCATTGCAAACGACGATTGCTTTTCGGCCCGGTCGGCTTTTTCCTACGGTTCCTCCGCCGCGGCCGGCCCGCCGGCCTCCAGCTGTTCCAGCAGGGCCAGCATGGCTTCTTCCAGCTCCTCTTTTTGCCGCTGCAGCGCCATCAGCCGCTGGTAATCGCTGGCGTTTCGGGGATCGTTCAGCCCGGCTTCCACGCCGTCCAGCTCCGCTTCCAGCCGGGCCAGCTCCGCCTGGCGCCGTTCCCGGAGCTTTTGCTCCCGGCGCTGCTCCGCCTGCTGTTCCTTGCGGCGGCGGTAGTCCCCGGCTCCGGAGGGGCCGTTTTCCGCCCCCTGGTCCTCCCTGTTCGCCGCAACAATTGCCGGGGCCTGCCGGGCCAGCCAATCATCGTAATTGCCTAAACTTTCTGTCAGGCCGTGCGGCGTCATATAGTAAATGCGGTCCGCCAGGCGGTTCACCAAATAGCGGTCATGGGAGATGATCAGCATGGTGCCGGGATATTGCAGCAGGGCGGTTTCAAGGGCTTCGCAGCTGTCGATGTCCAGATGATTGGTGGGTTCGTCCAGCAGCAGGAAGTTGGCCGGAGCCAGCATCAGCTCCATCAGGGTCAGCCGGGCCTTTTCCCCGCCGGATAGGTCCCGGATGGCTTTGTCCACCGCCTCGCCGGAAAAGAGGAAGCTCCCCAGCATGGTGCGGGTCTCGGTCTGGGTCAGCCGGGGATAAGCGTCGGTGAAATGCCGCAGGATGCTTTCCGTCCCGTTCAGCTGGTCGTGGAGCTGGTCGTAATATGCGATATGGATATTGATCCCCGGCCGCACCATGCCTTGGTCCGGCTGCTCCCGGCCCATGATGATTTTGCAGAGGGTGGATTTGCCGCAGCCGTTCTCGCCCAGCAGGAACACCCGCTCTCCCTTGCGGATCAGCAGGCCGGCGTTTTCAAAGATGGTCTTGCCGCCAAAGCTTTTGGCTACCCCGTGCAGTTCCAGCACATCGTTGCCGCCGGGAGGCGGTACGTTGAAGCGGAAATGCAGGGTGCGGTCGGCCTGCTCCGGGGCCGTCAGCTCCGCCTGGAGCCGCCGGATCTGCTTTTGCTTGCTGGCAATAGTGATATAGTTGCGGGCCTGATTGAAGCGTTTCTGCTGTTCGATCACGCCCTGGATGCGCCGGATCTCCCGCTGCTGGTTCAGATAGCGGCGGCGGACGGCTTCCTCCTCGCTCTCCCGTTTTTCCAGATGGGCGGTATAATTCCCTTGGTAGCAGGCCAGACGCTGATGATGCATGGCCCAGGTTTCCGTGGCGATCCTGTCCAGAAACCAGCGGTCATGGGAAATCACGATGAAAGCGCTCTTCAAGCCGGTCAGGTACGTTTCCAGCCATTCGATGCTGGCGATATCCAGATGGTTGGTGGGTTCGTCCAGCAGCAGCAGGTTGGCGTCGGACAGCAGCACCTTGGCCAAAGCGGCCTTGCTGCGCTGGCCGCCGGACAGGGCGGATACCGGGAGCTCCAGATCCGCCTCGCTGAAGCCCAGGGCCAGCAGGGTGGAACGCAGCCGCGCCCGGTAAGTGTAGCCGCCCAGCTCGGCATAGCGTTCCTGCAAACGATGCTGCTCCTGCAGCAACGCCTCGGAAGCGGCGGCGCCCGGGGCGCTGAGCTCCCTGTTGATCCGTTCCAGCCGGGCTTCCAGCGCCAGCAGGGGGGCGAAGACGCGCAACACCGCCCGGGTCAGGGTATCGCCCTGTTCCGCCGGCAGGAATTGCTCCATATAGGCCAGCCGGGTTTCCCGGCAGCGCACCACCTGGCCGCTGCTGGGCGGCAGCTCCCCGGTGATGATGCGGAACAGGGAGGTCTTGCCGCAGCCGTTGGCGCCGGTCAGGCCGATATGCGCGCCGTTTTCCACGCCGAAGCCGACGTTGTCGAATATTTCTCTCTCCACAAAGTGGAGGCGCAGATCATGGGCAGAAAGCAATTGCATGGGGAAATTCCGCTGCTCCTTAGTGGTTGGCGCTGTGCCGGCCGGGAGATTCTGCCTGGCCGGCGGCATAGTCGGGGTAGGATTCGGCCATCATCCTGGCCCGGAGCTCCCGCTCCTGTTTGGCGGCCAGGCGCTGCTCCCGTTTTTTCCGCTTGGCCCGCCGTTTCGCTAGCAGCCCCAAGCGGCAGCAGCAGAAAATCGCCATGCCCACCAGCAGGCCCAGTTGGCCCGCATAGGCGTAAAAATCCATAGCCGTCTGGTTCAGCGGCAGGTCCAGAATGGGAATGACCCCCGGGCCGCTGCCGAAATAAAGCCACAGGAAGCCGAACAGCGCCGGCATCACCAGCCCCCAGATGAAGACGGGCCGCAGTGCCAGAAAAAATTGCAGCAGGGCGAAAATAATGATCAACCCCCAGCTGATCAGCGTGACGATGTCGTTCATATGCCTATCCTCCGCTTTCGTTCAACAGCCGCGCCGCGTCAGGCTGCCCATAACTGCGCCATACGCACTTTTCGGACAAATGGAGTATGCCGGCCGCCGGCCTTAAGGCCGCGTCCGTACTGATAGTATAGCAAATACCGCCATTATTAGCAACGCAAAACTTCCGCTTCCTTTTTTAGCCAACAAATGTTATTATTATTGATGGGATGGGAGGCCGGTCCCGCCGCCTTTGCCGTTCCGCCCGCTCGCGCCTGTACCGCCGCCTGATATTTGCCGCGGCGGCAGGACATAATAAATTGCCGGATCAAGGACGATTCAAGCTTTCCCGCTCCTTCGCGACAGAGAGCTTACCCCAATAAATATAAGGAGGAATCATGAATGTCCGTTGTCACGATCACGAAAGAGAATTTCGCGCCCGAGGTCATGCAGGCCGAGGGTACGGTGCTGGTGGATTTCTGGGCCAGCTGGTGCGGTCCTTGCCGGATGCTGTCCCCGCTGGTGGACCAGATCGCCGAGGAAGCCAAGGACCGGCTGAAAGTAGGCAAGATCAATATCGACGAGCAGCCGGAGCTGGCGGAGCGGTTCGAGGTGATGACCATCCCCACCCTGATGGTGTTCAAGGACGGCCAGATCGTCGATCAGTCCGTAGGTGTGATCCCTAAACCCGCCATCCTGAAACTGGCGGGACTGGAATGATTGATATCGCGGTGGTGGGCTGCGGCATTGCCGGGCTGACCGCCGCTTTATACGGCGCCCGGGGCGGCATGAAGACCCGGGTCTTTGAACAGCTGCTGCCCGGGGGACAGGCCGCCGCCATCCTGAAGCTGGAGAATTATCCCGGCTTCCCCCAGGGCGTCAACGGCGCGGAACTGCTGGCTTCCGCCATGTCCCAGGCCGAGGCGGCCGGGGCGGAGATTTCCTATGCCCCGGTGGAGCGGCTGAAGCCGGGACGGGAGGACGCCCCCCATGTGCTGGTCACCGGCGCAGGGGAGCTGGAAGCCCGGGCGGTGATCATCGCCACGGGCGCTACCCCACGGAAGCTGGGCTTAAGCCGGGAAAACGAATTGACCGGCCGGGGCGTCAGCTATTGCGCCACCTGCGACGGGGCCCTGTACCGCGGCAAAGACGTGGCGGTGGTGGGCGGCGGCGACACGGCGCTTACCGACAGCCTGGTGCTGGCCCATTACGCCAACCAGGTTTATCTGATCCACCGGCGGGACCGCTTCCGGGGCAGCCCGGCCCTGCAGGAGAAGGCCGCCGCCATCCCCAATATCGCCTTGCTGCTGAACCGCACCGTGAAGGAGCTGCGGGGCGAAAGCAGGCTGGAAGAGCTGCTGCTCCATGACGTGATCACCGATCTGGAGCGGCCGTTGGCCGTATCCGGGCTGTTCGTGGCGGTGGGCATCAGCCCGGAAACGCAATTCCTGGAGGGGCTGGTGGAGATGACCCCCTCCGGCCAGATCGTCACCGACCGCTATCTGCGCACCAGCGCGCCGCGGATCTACGCCGTGGGCGACTGCCGGGACACCCCTTTGCGGCAGGTGGTGACCGCCGCCGCCGACGGGGCCGTGGCCGCCACTTCCGCGGTAGAGGATTTGCTGGGGAAATAAGTGATTTTCAGCATGCCCCGGCTTTGTTCGCATAGTATAATTTGATCGGCAACATTAAAATTTGAAAATAAAGGAGCGGAAAACATGAAAAAGTCATTTTTGGCCGTCGCGCTGGCCCTGCTGCTGACGCTGCTGCTGGCCGGCATGGCGCTGGCGGCCCCGGCCACCAGCGTGTATGTCAACGGCGTGGAGCTAAGCGGAAGCAGCGATTATTGGAAAAACGGCGATACCGGCGGCGCCACCGGCAGCTCTTCCGACTGGAACGCCAAATGGGACGGGACTGCCGGGACGCTGACCCTCAAGGACGCGGAGATCGATAAAACCGCTGATGATTCCGGCGACGCGGTGGGCGGCATTTACTGCACCAGCGGCGACCTGACCCTGGTGCTGCAGCGCAGCAATACCATTGATTTGGCGGGCGACGCCATCGGGGTGTACAACGGCAAGTTGACCATCGAAGGCCCGGGCAGCCTGGAGATCACGGCCGCCATTACCGGTAATTTTGGCGACGGGGTATTTGTGCGGAATGGCGATCTGGTCATCGACGGCGCGGAGCTGGAGATCAACGCCGGATATGGCGGTATACACATCAACGGCGGCGATCTGTTCGCCGAAGACGCGGAGTTGGAGATCCAGGCCGGTATGGACGGGATATGTTCGGATTATGACAATGTCACGATCACCGGCTGCCTGCTGGATATCGAGGCTGAAGAAAACGGCATCTACTCTTATTGGGCTTTGTTGTTGGAGGACTGCGAGATCAGGAGCATCCGTTCCAGCGGGAACGACGGCCTTGATGGCGAGGGGATTACGATCAGGGACTGCACGGCGGAGGAGATCGTTTCCACAGATGAGAGTTACGGTTACGCCGGCATTCTTGCATACGGCTACCTGGATATCGAGGACAGCGCACTGGATCTGGTTTCCGGCTATGCGTACGGTATCAATTGCTCGAAGAGTTCCAGTCCTTTGACGGGCATGATCACCTTTGAGAACAGCCGGGTGAAAGTGGAGGTCGACGCCGAGGACGGTTGCGCCGTTTTCAGCGCCTATACCGATGACGAGGACGACGAGGGCATCGTGCTCATCGACACCGAGGTGCTGGTAGGAGGAGAGATCGTGCCGGCGTATGACGGGACTCTGTTTGGCTGGACCTTCTCCCATGAAGACAGCGTCACGGTTGATAATTATCTCTTCGAGGATGCTTCCCTTGAAGTGGTCCTGGTCACGGAAGACGACGAGGAATTCCTCGACGAGCAATTCCTCATTGTGGGCCTGGCTATCCTGGGCGCGGGCAAGAGCTTCCCCTTTATCGACGTGCCCGCCAACCACTGGGCCTACCAATCTATATTCGACGCCTATAAGCAGGGCCTGGTCAACGGCAAGGAAGGCGCCCTCTACGCGCCGGACGGCAATCTGACCTATGCCGAAGCGATCAAGCTGGCGGCCTGCATCCATCAGCTGCAGACCGGGGGTTCCGTGACCACGGAGGTTGGCGTGGGCAGCCCCTGGTACGCGCCTTATGTGGAATACGCGGAACTGAACGGCATCATCGACAAAGGCCAGTTTGCCGGGAAATATAAAAGCCCGATCAGCCGCTACGATTTCGCTTATATCTTCGCCAGGGCCATGCCGGACGGCTATTATACGCCCCTGCATCGGATCAGCGGCATCCCGGACGTACCGTCTTCCAGCACCTATTTGCCTTATGTGCTGAAGCTGTTTAAGGCGGGCATCCTGAACGGCGTGGACGCGGCAGGCAATTTCCAGGGCGCAAGCCCCATCAAACGCAGCGAGGTGGCCGCCATCGTCATGCGCATGGTAGACGCGGAGCAGCGGCTGTAAAGAAGAAAGGATTGTCATGAACAAAGAGCAGCAGCCGGCTTACCGCTCCGGGTTCGTGGCCCTGATCGGCCGCCCCAACGCGGGCAAATCCACGCTGACCAATGCGCTGGTGGGGGAAAAGGTGGCCATTGTTTCCGACAAGCCCCAGACCACCCGCAACAGCATCCGGGGCGTCTATACCGACGCCGCCATGCAGGCGGTGCTGATCGACACTCCCGGCGTGCATAAGCCCAAGTATCAGCTGGGGGAGCGGATGATGGCCGCCGTGAGCGAGGCGGTGGCCGGCTGCGATCTGCTGCTGTATCTGGCGGACGCCGGCGAGCGTTTCGGGCCGGGGGAACGGTATATCCTCAATCTGCTGCGGCAGCAGACCGCCCCGGTGATCCTGGTCTTAAACAAGATGGATCTGCTGAAAAAGGAGCAGCTGCTGCCCCTGATGGCTTTTTACGGGGAGCAGTATCCCTTCGCGGAGATCCTGCCCTGTTCCGCCCGGACCGGCGAGGGCCGGGCGGAACTGCTCCGTCTGATCTACCAGTATCTGCCGGAAGGCCCCCGCTATTATCCGGAGGGCATGGTCAGCGATTTCCCGGAAAATCTGCTGGCCGCGGAATTCATCCGCGAGCAGGCGCTAAAGCTCACCAGCGACGAGGTGCCCCATTCCCTGGCCGTGGCCGTCAACCAGATGGAGGAGCGGGAGAACGGCCTCCTCTATATCGAGGCCCTCATTTATGTGGAGCGGGATTCCCAAAAAGGCATTATCATCGGCAAACAAGGCGCCATGCTGAAACGGATCGGCGCCGCCGCCCGGGAGGAGCTGGAAAAGATTTTCGCCTGCCGAGTCTATCTGGATTTAAGGGTGCGGGCCAAAAAGGATTGGCGGAACAACACGGGCCTGCTGGATAGCTGGGGCCTGGACCTTGATGGGCAGTAAAACCGTGGATATCCGCAACCGCCCGGTCAACGCCGTGATCCTGAAAAGCGCGCCCTACCGGGAGCAGGACCGCCTGCTGTCCGTTTTTACCCTGGAGGAAGGCCCGGAACGGGTCATCGCCCGGGGCGCGGGCAAGCCGGACGGGTCCCTGCGCCCGGTGGCCCAAGCCTATGCCCAGGCTGAATTATTGCTGACCCCGGCCAAAGGCGGCTTGTCCTTCCTGGCCGAGGGCCGCCCGGTGCAGAGCTTTCTCCGCCTGGACAGCGGCCTGCCCCGTTTTGCCGCGGCCGCCTACATCGCTGAGCTGACCCTGGCCGCCGTGCCGGAACGCCGCCCCGCGCCCGAGATTTACGGGCTGCTGCTGGCGGCTTTTTCGCTGTTGAAAATGGATGAGGATTTGGGCCGCACCGCCCGCTTCTTTGAACTCCGGCTCCTGCGGGCCCTGGGGCTGCTGCCGGAGCTGAACGGCTGCGGCCGCTGCGGGGCCAGGCTCCGGGGCGCCGCTTTTGTCTTAAGCCCCCGGGCCGGGCAATTGCTGTGCGCTTCCTGCGGCCGGGACGAAGCCGCGCCCCCCCTGTCCGCAGGCGCGGCGCTGACCATGCTCAAGCTGCTGGAGCTGCCCCTGGACAAGCTGCCGGCGCTGAAGATCAGCGCCGCGATCGGCCGGGAGCTGGAAGAAGCTTTGGCCCATTATCTCCGCTACCATCTGGAATACGATTCCAAGGTCAAAGCGGTGCTGAGGCAGCTGCAGGACTGAGCGGCCGGGTTCTCGGTGCTTTTAGAACACTTTTAAAACCGTCCTTTTCTTGACCCAGCTGGCTTTTTCCTACGGAAAGATCGCAGCCGAGGCATGTAGCCAGAGCCGCGGTCTTTGACGGCTGAAAAAGAATGATTCCGGATTTTAAAGGAAGAACAAGTTGTCATGTACACAGATCATTTATAAATGCAAAGGGCTGCTTAAGCATGAACCTAAGCAGCCCTTTGTTTATCGGTTGGCCAGGGCGGGTTTTTCCGCTCCGGGTTGTCCCTGGCAAACATCACACTTTGGCCAGGTCTTCCGGTTTGCCCATCATGACCAGGATGTCGCCGCCCAGCAGCATGTCGGGGCCGGCGGGGTTATAGATGACCTGGTTGCCTCTTTTGATAGCCAGCACGCTAAGATTATGGCGCTTGCGCAGGTCAAGCTCGGCCAAGGTTTTACCGGCATATTTCTCTCTCAGCGGAAACTCCCCCACGCTGATCCCGCCGGACAGGTCCAGCAGGTCCACCATACAGCCGGTGGAGAGGCTGTAGGCTTCCCGGACGCCCATATCCCGCTCCGGATAAACGACCCTGTCCGCGCCCAGCTTGGAGAGGATGCGGCCCTCCGAAGCCTGATTGGCCTTGGCCACCACCAGGGGCAGGCCCATATCCTTTAGATGCAGGGTGGTCAGGATACGTTCCTCCAGATCGCCCATACTGACCACGGCCACGTCCAGATTGCCCACGCCCAGGGCTCTGAGGGTTTTTTCGTCGCTGGCGTCGGCCTGTACCACATGCTGCAATTGATCGGCCAGTTCCTGCACGATCTCATGGCTTTTATCCACCGCCAGCACTTCATGGCCCAGCTCTTCCAAAGTCATGGCCAAAGCCCGGCCGAAACGGCCCAATCCGATTACCGCATATTGCTGTTTTTGCATAATGATGCTCCTTTTTAGCTTGCTTTAGCCCACGAAGACGTCCGCGTCCGGATAGCGTATCAGGTTCCGGCTGGCGGAGCTGCGGGACAGGGCGTAGAGGATCGTCATGACGCCCACCCGGCCGAACAGCATATTGATCATAATCACCGCTTTACCCAGGGCGGAAAGCTGCCCGGTCACGCCCACGGTCAGCCCTACCGTGGATAGGGCGGAGATCGTCTCGAACAGCAGCGAACTCAAGGGCGCCTCGGGCATATCGATGGACAGCAACAGCGTGGAAATGCATAACCACAGCACGGAAATGCCGAAGACCAGGAAGGCGGAGCTAACGAAACTCTCCGGGATGCTCCGCTGCCACAGGGTGATCCCGTGTTCTCCCCGCAGGGTGGCGCGGATCTTGAGGAAGATCAAGGCCAGTGAGCTGGTTTTGATGCCGCCCCCGGTGGAGCAGGGGGAAGCGCCGATGAACATCAGCGCCATCACGATCATCAGCGTGGGCATGAACAGCCCCGCCATATCGATGGTATTGAAGCCCGCGGTGCGGGGGCTTACGGAGGCGAACAGGGCCGCCATCCAGGCCTCAAAAGGGTCGAGGCCGCCCAGGGTGGCGGGGTTGTCTTTCTCCAGCAGCCAGATGGCCAGCGTCCCTCCGACGATCAGAATGACGGTGGTCAGCAGCACCAGGCGGCTGTGCAGGGATAATCTGGTCCGGTCTGCGGAAAGGCGGCGGCGGAACTCAGTATGGACGATGAAGCCCAGGCCGCCTAAAATAATCAGCAATATCACGGTGAGGTTGACCAGCCAGTCGCCGGTGAAGCCGGTTAGGCTGCGGTAATCGCCCATCAGATCAAAGCCCGCGTTATTGAAAGCGGAGACGGCATGAAAGACGCCATAGGCCAGAGCCTGAGGAAAAGGCATATAGCGCAGGAAGGCTATGGTCAGGGCGATAGCGCCCAGCATTTCATAGACAGCGCTGAACAACAGCACGCCCCGGCCCAGCCGCACCACCCCGGCAATGGTAAATTGACCGTAGCTGGCCTGGAGCAGGATACGGCTATGCAGCTGCACCTTTTTCCCCAGAATGACGGCGGTGAGGAGGCCCAGGCTCATAAAGCCCAGGCCGCCGATCTGGATCAGCAGCAGGATCACCGCCTTGCCGAAAGCGCTGAAAGCGGCGCCGGTATCCACCACCACCAGGCCGGTGACGCATAGGGCGGAGGTGGCGGTGAACAAGGCGTCCAGAAAAGGCAGCGGACGCCCTGCCGCGGCGCAGGGCAGCGCCAGCAGCATACCGCCCAGGACGATAATTGCACAAAAGCCCAGCGCGATCAAACGCGCCGGCGGCAAGGAGCTAAAGCGACCGCCAAAAAGGTGGCGGTCAGGATAAGAGGTTTGTTTTGATATCATACCAATCAACCTTGCGGGCAGGAGGAGCCGGGAAGAAATAAATTTGTCTCCGCGCGGCCACCGCGAAAGGACGGCGGCTGCGCGGAGCATCATTTCTTCAGTCTTCCACCGGCGCCACCCAGCCGTAGGGGTCGGGCACCCGGCCCCACTGGATATCGGTCAGGTAATCGTACAATTTTTGGGACAGGGGGCCGATGCCGCCGTCGCCCAGCACATGGGTCCTGCCGAAGATATTGAGCTGGCCGATGGGGCAGATCACCGCCGCGGTGCCGGTACCGAAGGCTTCCTGCAGCCGGCCGTGCTCAGCGGCGGCCTGCAGTTCCTCGATGGCCAGCAGCCGCTCCGTGGCTTTCACGCCCCAATCCCTGAGGATACGCAGCACGCTGTCTCGGGTAATGCCCGGCAGGATGCTGCCGGAATCCAGGGAAGGCGTGACCACTTCGTCGCCCAGCTTGAACATGACGTTCATCGTACCCACTTCGTCCACGTATTGATGGGCCGCGCCGTCCAGCCACAGCACCTGGGAATAACCCAGGTCTTTGGCTTTGTATTGCGCGGCCAGGGACGCCGCGTAGTTGCCGCCGCATTTGCAGAAGCCGGTGCCGCCGATGGCGGCCCGGGAATAGTGGTCCTCCACAAAAATCTTCACCGGGTTCAGTCCTTCCGGATAATAAGCCCCCACCGGGGAGAGGATGACGATGAATTTATAGGTTTTGGAACGGGAAACGCCCAAATGGGCTTCGGTGGCGATCATAAAGGGCCGGATGTACAGCGAGGTTCCCGGTTGGCGCGGCACCCACTCCCGTTCCAGGCTGACCAGAGCCTTAATGCCGGCCACAAAATCCTCCACCGGCAGCTCGGGCATGCAGAGCCGGGCGGCGCTGCTGTTCAGCCTGAGGCCGTTGGCCTCCGGGCGGAACAGCACGATTTTGCCTTCCGGCGTGGCATAGGCTTTCATGCCCTCGAATATTTCCACGCCGTAATGGTAGACCACTGCGGCCGGGTCCAACGCCAGGGGCTGATAAGGCATGATCTCCGCGTCATGCCAGCCCCGGCCCTCCGTATAGTCAATGACCAGCATGTGGTCGGTAAAGATGGTGCCGAAGCTCAAGCGGTCCCAATCCGGTTTGGGGTTCGGTTTCGTGCTGCGGGTGATTTTGATGTCCATGGTTGCGCCTCCGTCCCAAATACAGTGTTCAGGCTGGCTCCGCCGGCCCTTGGCCGGCTTGCGGGAAGCCCGGCCAAGCGGCTGCCAAAAGATGCTTTATATTATATAACTTTGAACCGCCCTTGTAAAGCGTTAATCGCTGGCCAGCGGCGGCAGGGAGGTATTTCTGTAGATCGTAAAACGATACTTCAGCCCCTGATGCTCATAGTCCGGCGAGACGTCCTCCAGCTGCCAGCTCGCTTCCTGGTCCAGATCGGGGAACCAGCAGTCGGCAGTGAAGGCGCTGCGGAAGCGGGTCACGTAGGCGTAGCGGCAATAGGGCAGCAATAATTTGTAGACCTGGGCGCCGCCGATGACGAAAATATCCTCGCTGCGGTATTGCAGTAGGCCCGTCAGCAGCCGGGGCAGGGAATGGAACACCTGCACCCCGGGCATTGCCAGCTTCTCATTGTCGGACAGCACCACGTTGACGCGGTCCGGCAGGGGTTTGCCTTGGGGCAGGGAGCGCAAGGTCACGTCGCCCATCACCACCACCTTGCCCATAGTATGCTGGCGGAACCAGCGCATGTCCCCGGGCACCCTGGCCAGGAGCTTGCCCTGGCAGCCGATGCCCCAGTTCTCGTCTACGGATACGATGATATTCATGCCGCCCTCCTTATATGGCTACCGGTATTTTTACCGCGAATTCATGGGCCTGGTAATTCTCCACCCAAAAGCTCTCCGTAGTGAAGGCATAAAAATCCGCTACCCCCGGGTCCAGGCCGACCCGGGGCGCGGGAAACCCCTCCCGGGACAGCAATTGTTCCACCAGGGGTATATGCCGCTCATAAATATGGGCGTCGGCGATCATATGCACCAGCTCGCCGGGGGACAGGCCGGAAACCTGGGCGAACATCAGCAGCAGCGCCGCGTACTGGCAGACGTTCCAGTTATTGGCCACCAGCATGTCCTGGCTGCGCTGGTTCAGCAGCCCGTTCAGCCGGCCTTCCGTCACGTTCAGCGTCAGGCTGTAGGCGCAGGGATAGAGCCGCATCTGGCTTAAATCGCAGTGGGCAAAGAGGTTGCTGACCATGCGGCGGGAGAGCGGGTTCTCCTTCAGCAGCTTCAGCAGCATGTCCACCTGGTCGTAATCGCCGTCGGGGAAATGATGCTTCACGCCCAGCTGATAGCCGTAGGCCTTGCCGATGCTGCCGTTCTCATCCGCCCAGGCGTCCCAGATATGGCTGGACAGGTCCTGGATATTGTTGGACTTCTTCTGCCAGATCCAGAGGATTTCGTCCACGGCGGCCCGGTAATTGATGCGGCGCAGGGTCATCAGCGGGAACTCCAGCGCCAGGTCGTAGCGGTTGCAGAGCGCGAAGCGCTTCAGCGTATAAGCCGGGGAGCCGTCCTCCCAGCGGGGGCGCACCGGATACCCGGCGTCGGAACATCCCTTTTCCAATATTTCCCGGCAGTTGGCTTTAAAAATGTCGTCGGCGTATGACATGGCAAGTCCTTTGCAGCGGTTTTCGCTAAATTTCTCCTCAATAGGGCCTATGCGGGCAAAATTATTCAAGCCGCGGCGGGTCCGCGGAAACGGCGGCATGGCGATGGAGCGGCGTAATAAACTATTATAATTATACTACAAGAGAGCGCCACTTGAAAAGCCCCGTTCCATGAGCTATAATATATTTTACGAACATATTTTTCAAAGGAGGATCATCTATGGCGCTGTTCGACAAAATTGGCAATGTGGCGAAAAACGCCGCCGCCGGTGCCGGCGAAATGGTGGAGACCGCCAAGCTGAACGCCCGTATCGGTGACGAAAACAAAAAAATCGGCAATATCAAATCACAATTGGGCGACTACGTGTGGCAGCAATATGCCGCCGGCCAGGACCTGCCCGAAGGCATGCTGCAATATTGCCGGCAGATCGACGCCTGCAACGAGCAGATTGCCGCCTATAATATGCAGCTGGCGGAGCTGAAAGCCCCGGCGCCGGCCGTTGCGCCGCAGGCCGCTCCCGCTGCCGCCGCCTCCAGCGCCGCCGCCTGTCTGTCCTGCGGCGCGGCCATCGCCCCCAATTCCCGCTTCTGCCCGGTCTGCGGCGCCGAACAGGTGGCCCCGGAGCCGGAACCCGCTGTCCCGGGCGAGAAATTCTGCACCAATTGCGGGGCCAAGATTTCCGCGGATACCCGTTTCTGCCCGGAATGCGGGCAGGCGCAATAAGCGTAAGGAGTAAGGTCATGCAGGCATTGAAAGAAAAGATCATCCACGACGGCCTGGCCCTGGGCACGGAGATCGTCAAGGTTGACTCTTTCCTCAATCATCAGATCGACGTAAGCTTCATGCTCTCCCTGGGACAAGAGTTCCACAACCTGTTCGCCGACACCCGTCCCACCAAGATCCTGACCATGGAAAGCTCGGGCATTGCCGTGGCGCTGTCCACGGCCATCAGCTTTGGCAATATCCCCGTGGTGTTCGCCAAGAAAACCGCGCCCAGCACTATGGTGGACGAAATGTATTGCGCCGACGTGATGAGCTTTACCCGGGGTACGGTCAGTTCCGCCCGGGTGAGCAAAAAGTTCCTGAGCCCCGCGGACCGGGTGCTGATCATCGACGATTTCCTGGCCCACGGCGAGGCCGCCACCGGCCTGGTGGAGATCGTGCGGCAAAGCGGCGCGGAATTGCTGGGCATCGGCGCGGTGATCGAAAAGGAATTCCAGGGCGGCGGCGCCAAATTGCTGGAAATGGGCTGCCGGCTGGAATCCCTGGCCGTCATCGAGCGCATCGCGGAGGGGAAGATCTATTTCCGGGAAGATTAGCAGCCTGCGCCGCTGAAAACGCCGCGCTGCCGCCGCGCCAAGCGGACGGCCCGCCGGGAACGGGCGGAGGAGCAGCGGGAAGTTTTCCGCAACGCCAGCCTGTACGTAACAGAGCCCTTTGAGATTCAGGCCGCCCGGTCGGGGCGGCCTTTCATTATTCCAGGACCGTGATGCCTGCCACCAGCCGGTCCCAGCCCGGCGCGGAGCAGGGCTCCTGATAGGTTTCCCCGGCTTCCAGCAGCAGCTCGCCTTCCGGGCTGTAGAGGGGGCCGGCGTATACGGCCAGTTCCCCGCTGATCAGGCTGTCCTGCGCCGCGTCCGCCCGGACCTGGGCCGCCGCGTCCGCCAGTTCCCGGTTCAGGGGAGCCACCGCGCAGGCGCCTTCCGCCAGGCCGCCCCGCCAATCCTTGTCGATGGGCTCGCCCCGGAGCAGACAATTAACAGCGTATTCCATATAGACGCTCCAATCGCAAATGATCCGGGTCAGCTGGGCCGTCGCCGGTTCCGGGGCGGCGTTCCAGCCCACGCAGCAGACATGGTTCAGCTCCGCCATCAGCCGCAGGGGTTCGCCGCTGTCGGTATGGTTGGACAGCACGTCCGCGCCCCGGTCGATCAGTTCCTGGGCCGCCCGCTGTTCCGCCCTGGCGTCAGACCAGCTGTTGAGATAGATCACTTCCATGGCGATGTCCGGGTTCACGGAGCGGGCTCCCAGGAAAAAGGCGGTAAGGCCGCTGACGCATTCCGCGTTGGGATAAGCGGCGATAAAGCCCAGCCGGCCGCCGGCGCTTTGCTCCGCCGCCGCCACGCCCGCCACATAGCGGGCTTCCGCCACGGGTCCGTAATAATTATGGGCGTTGTGCAGATCGCCGGCAGTGGCCAGATAGCCGCTGCAATTGCAGAACTGGACGTCCGGATAGCGTTCCGCCGCCGCCAGCATGGCCGGCTCATGGTCAAAGCTGGTGCAGAAAATGATCTGGCAGCCGGCTTGGGCCAGCTCCTCCAGGGCAACGCCGCAATTTTGCCCGTCCACGTTCCAGCGCTCCAGCAACTGGCTTTCGTTCAGCTCCAGGTCCCGCAGCAGCCGCCGGGCCGCCGCGGCGTGGTTGCCGCTCCAGCTTTGGTCAAGGGGCTCGCCGTAATAGACGCAGCCGATCAGCAGCTCTTCTTTGGCTATTGGCTCGTACCTGGGCTCCCAGGCGCAGGCGCCGCACAGCGTCAGCGCCGGCAGTATGGCGAGGAGCATCCATAGCGGCAGTCTTTTCATTGTGCGTTCCGCCCTTCCCGGAGATAGCGTTTAGCCAGCTTGTTCAGGCGGGGCAAAGCCCTGAGCAGTTTCTGGCTGCCCTGCCCGGCCGCCTTGGCCCCGTTCCGCCACTGTTCCGCAGCCTGGAAGTCCGGGAACTCCAGGCAGGCGTCCCACTGCTCCGGCCTCAGTTTGCAGGCGGCGGCGCGATGGTCCTGGAACAGCAGCGCCCCGGCGGGCCCCCGGGCCACGGAGAGGAACAGCGCGCCGTCCGGCAGGCTTTGGGCGATCTTTTGCCCTTCCTTGTCATGATTGGCGATCTGCGCCAGGGCAGCAATATGCACATAGAAGCGCAACGCTCCGCTGACGGCGGCAAAATCCGGCTCCTGAGGGGGCGGCTGGGTTGGCAGCAGATAGGCGGCCAGGCGCTCCGTGAGGCCGGTCAGGGTCACGTTGACGAAATGAGGACGGAGCAGGCCGCCCAGGCAAAAGGCGTCCCGTTCCCCGGCCAGCATGGCGTTAAAGCGCAGGGGGCTGGCGAAGCGATAGGTCAGGTCCGTTGGTCCCCGGGCTTCGGCCATCACGCAGCAGCCCTCGGCGAAGATGAAGCGGGCGGCCGGCCCTTGCCGCACCCGGATGCCCAGGGTGGCCGGGCGCTCGGCAACCAGCAGCTCCCGGCTGCGGGGGTCCAGCCGGGCCAGCTCGGTTAAGGCGCCCAGCACCGCGTACATATTGATATAGGCCAAGGTTGTTTGATCCGTCATGATTCCAGGCAGCCCTGCATCAGTAAGCGCTGTTTGATGTTCCACAGCTTCCAGGATAGGTCCACATAATAGGTATGGGGATTGTCGAAACGTTTCACCGCTTCCCACATGGTGTCCAGTTCCGCGTCGCAATATTCCCGGATCTCCTCCAGGCTGGGCAAATTGTAGACCAGTTCGCCGCTTAAGAAAACCGGCGCCAGCAGTTCACGGGCGGTGAAGTCCGTGAGCTTTTTGCGCTTCCACACCGCTTCCGGATCAAAGATCTCCAGGGGCCGGCCGGTATCCAGCTGCTCGTCCCAAACGCAGAGCTGGTCGGCAATGGCCTTGCCGCTGCCGTTTTCGTAGAGGCGGTAGATTTTTTTGAAATGGGGATTGGTGATCTTGGCGGCGTTATCGGAGATCTTGATCTTAGGGAGGATCCGGCCCGCTTCGTCCTCCACGGCGGCCAGCTTGTACACGCCGCTGAACACGGGATCGCTTTTGGCGGTGATCATTTTTTCCCCCACGCCGAACATGTCCAGCGCCGCCCCCTGGCGGAGCAGCTCCCGGATCAGCCATTCGTCCAGGGAATTGCTGGCGGCGATCCGGCACCCGCCGAGCCCGGCTTTGTCCAGCAGTTTCCGGGCCTGCTGGGAGAGGAAGGTCAAATCCCCGGAATCCAGGCGGATGGCGCATTTGCCGATGCCCAGCTCCTTAAAGACCCGGATGGCGTTGGGGACGCCGCTTTTCAGCGTATTGTAGGTGTCCACCAGCAGCGTCGGGTTCTGGGGATAGATTTGGCAATAGGCTTTGAAAGCCTCGTATTCGCTGTCGAACATCTGCACCCAGGAATGGGCCATGGTGCCGCCGGCCGGCACGCCGTACAGGGCGTCCGTCAGGGTGCAGGAGGTGCCGTGCACACCGCCGATATAGGCGGCCCGGGCGCCGGTCACGGCCGCGTCCGCGCCCTGGGCACGGCGGGAGCCGAATTCCAGCACCACCCGACCTGCGGCAGCCCGGACAATGCGGTTGGCCTTGGTGGCGACCAAGGACTGGTGATTGACGGTCAGCAGCAGATAGGTTTCGATGAGCTGGGCCTCGAGGGCCGGGGCCCGCACTGTGACGATGGGCTCGTTGGGGAAAACCACCGTGCCCTCGGGCACGGCCCAGATATCGCCGCTGAAGCGGAAGTCCCGGAGATAGTGGAGAAAGCCCTCGGAGAAAATGCCCTTGTCGCGTAAAAAAGCGATGTCCTCATCGCCGAAACGCAGATTCCGGATATACTGCACGAATTGCTCCAGCCCCGCGGCAATGGCGAAGCCGCCGTTATCCGGCACGCTGCGGAAAAACATGTCGAAATAGCTGATTTTATCCGCGAAACCGCTGTTGAAGTAACCGTTGGCCATGGTCAGCTCATAGTAGTCGCAGAGCAGGCTCAGATGTGTGGAATCCATATCCGCTCTCTTTTCTGGTGGTTATTGGCCGCCCAGCCCTGATACAGCCGCGGTCTTGCGGTCCGCCCCGGCCGGCCTGTTACGCTTCCGAAGCCTCGGCGCGCTCAAGGGCCGGGCTACCGTTTCTTTCCTTTAAGGCCCTTTCCAGGGCGTTGAGGATTTTCTCGTAGCCGGTGCAGCGGCACAGATGGCCGGCAATGAGCCGCCGCAGCTCCTGGCGGCTGTAGTCCCGGTTGCTGTCCAGGATCTCCACCGCCGTCATGATCAGGCCGGGGGTGCAGAAGCCGCATTGCACGGCCGTTTCCTGGATAAAAGCCCGCTGGACGGGGTGCAGGCCGTCGTCGCCGCCTTGCAGCCCTTCCACGGTGAGGATGGTTTTACCGTCGGCCCACAGGGCCAGGTACAGGCAGCTGTTGACCGTATGGCCGTCCACCAGCACGGCGCAGGCGCCGCATTCTCCGGCCTCACAGCCTTTTTTTACCGACAGCAGCCCCTGTGTCCTGAGCAGATCCGCCAGGGACCAGCGTATATCCGCCGTCAGCTCCCGCTTGACCCCGTTAATGGTGGTAGTGATCGTTTGCAGCATCAGCATTCGCCTCCCCCGGGCTGTCCATAAACTGCGCCATACTGTGTTGTGGCCGTCCCGCCTCCTCGGCGTATGCTTGAATACGCCTGTGTCGCCGGTTCCGTCCACGCCTTGTCTGGCTTGTTTCTGAACAGCCTAGCGCGTAGTCAATGTTTTCGGGTTATCTACCGCCGTCCGGATGGCCTGGCGCAAAGCCCGGGCCGCGTTCTCCCCGGCGATTTGCAGGCGGAAATCCCGGCTGGCCCGCCAGGAATCCCGGGGGTTGATCTCGGCGCGCACCAGCCCGGCAATGCTTTCCAGGGCCGTGCCCAGTTCCTGTTCCCGGAGGGCCGCTTCCGTCCCGTAAGCCCGGACGGGCGTGGGGGCGGCCACGCCCAGGGCCACGCGGATATCTGCAATACGCTGAAGATCTTCGCCGAGCTTCAGCAGCACCGCCACACCCAGGGTGGAAATATCCATGGCGTTCCGCATGGCGTATTTGATATAGGCGCCATGATAACCCCCATAGTGTTCTTTTTCCAGCACAATGCAATAGAGCAGCTGGTTGTGGGCCATCCGGACTTTGCCTGGGCCCTGGTAGAAATCGCAGACGGACAGGGGCTCGATGCCGCCGGGCCCTTTCAGCTCCAGCTTGGCCCCCAAAGCCAACAGGGCCGGGGCGGTATCGGCGCTGGTGGCGCCGTTGCAGAGATTGCCGCCGACAGTGCCCACGGCGCGGATCTGCGGGCCGCCCACCGTGGCGGCGGCCTGGGCCAGCAGGGGTGCGCGCTCCTGCAGCAGCGGAGATTCCGCCAGCTCCCGGAAGGTGGTCAGGGGGCCGATGCGGATGTTTTCCTGCTCATCCAGGCTGATGCCCTTCAGATCCTCGGCGTCGTGGATGCTGATGAGCCGGCAGTTCTCCAGCTTCCCCTCCCTGAGCTTGATCAGCACGTCGGTGCCGCCGGCGATCAGCAGCGCCTGGCGGTGCTTCAGCAGCGCGGCAATGGCCTCGTCGCTGCTCCCGGCCACCATGATATTCTTGATATCGAACATCAGGTCAACCCCCTTTCGCGGAACAATGCCACCAGCTTGGGCGGGGATAAAGGCAGGGAATCCACGCCCACGCCCGTGGCGTTCAGCACCGCGTTGCGGATGGCGGGGGCCGGCGTGATGATGGGCGGCTCGCCCAGGGCTTTGTTGCCGAAAGGCCCGGTAGGATCCGGCTGCCCGGCGAAATCGGCATGCAGGTCCGGCAGGTCCAGGGCGGTGGGCAGCTTGTAATCCAGCAGGTTGCCGTTCTGCATCCGGCCCTGACGGTCGTAGAGCAGCCGCTCGGAAAGGGCCGCGCCGATACTCATGGCCATGCCGCCCTCCACCTGTGCGGAAGCCAGCGCCGGGTTGATGATGACGCCGCTGTCATGCACATTGACGATATCCAGCACCCGCACCCGGCCCAGGGGCATATCCACCTCCACCTCGGCGAAAGTGCAGCCGAAGGAGTAGGTGTTGTCCGAGCAGTGGCTGGTGCCCTCGGCGCTGATATGCCGGCTCTCCGTCAAGCTGTAGCAGGCGTTCAGCGCCAGCTCCTCCAGGGTCATCAGCTGTTCGCCGTTGTGCTTGTCCACGACCACGCTGTCCTTCAAATCCAGTACCGCCATGCGGCGGCGCAGCAGGATCTCCGCGTGGGCGAGGATCTGTTCCCGGAATTTTTCGCCCACCAGCTTGATGGCTTTGCCGGTCACATAGGTTTGGCGGCTGGCATAAGCGCCGCTGTCGTAAGGGGCCACGTCCGTATCTTGGGTGGAAACGATGCGGATATCCTCGAAGCGCAGGCCGCTGGCTGCCGCCGCCATCTGGCAGAATACCGTGTCCGCGCCCTGGCCGATCTCGGTGGCGCCCAGATGCAGCTGCATGGTGCCGTCCTGGTTCAGCAGCATGCGGGCGTTGGAGGTCTCCAAAGAAATGGGGTAGACGCCGGTCTTATAGGTGAAGATGGCCATGCCCACGCCCCGGCGCAGCGGCCCGCTTTGGGCGGCGTACTGCCGGCGCTTGCGGTCCCAGTCCATGTAGGCCCGGCCTTTGGCGATGCAGTCGCCCAAACCCCAGCTGTGGCAGGTAATGCCCGTGACGGGGTCCACGAAGCCCGGCCGCATCATATTTTTCTCCCGCACGGCGATGGGGTCCAGCTTCAGCTTGACAGCCAGATCGTCCATCAGGCATTCCATGGCGAAAGCGGCCTGGGGCACGCCGTAGGCCCGCATGGCCCCGGCGGTGGTGGAATTGGTGTAGACGGTAAAAGCCTGCTCGGCGATGGCCAGCCCGTCCCGGTACATGCAGCGCATATTGGTAATGGCGTTGGCCACCAGGGCATGGCCGTGGGAGGCGTAGGCTCCCTGGTCGGAATAAGCCTTGATATCCCGGGCCACCAGGGCGCCGTCCGGCCTCGCCCAGGCCCGGATGCGGAAATCCATGGCGTGGCGGCAGCGGGTGCTTTCGAACACCTCTTCCCGGGGCAGCGCCAGCTTGACGCAGCGGCCTTTCAGCTGCAGGCTGAGCCAGGCGTTCAGGGGCTCGTACAGTACATCCTGCTTGTTGCCGAAGCCGCCGCCGATCATCGGCTTGATCACCCGCACCCGGCCCCAGGGCAGCCCCAGCGCCTGACCGATGATCCGCCGCATGATATGGGGGATCTGGGTGGAACTGACCACCACGATCTTGCCGTTTTCCTCATAGGCGAAGCTGACGGCGGTTTCCAGATGGCAGTGGCTGACCTTGGCGGTGCTGTAATGCTTGTCCAGATACACCAGGCCCGGCTCGGAAACGGCGGCGGCCATGCTGCCGTGATAATAGCTGTGCTGCTTCAGGATATTGCCGGGGAACTCCTCATGGATGGGCTCCGCGCCCTCGGCCAGGGACGCTTCCATGGTGAGCAGCGGCGCGTAGACCTCGTACTCCACCTTGATCGTTTTCAGGGCCTTGGCGGCCGTAATTTCATCCTCGGCCACCACCGCGGCGATATCGTCGCCGATATAGCGGACCCGCCGGTTCAGCAGCCGCCGGTCCGCCACGTCCTGATGGGCCGGATCCACGGACCAGGGATGGCCGGCGGTGGGGAATTGGATGTCCGGCACGTCCATGCAGGTGAACACGGCCGTGACGCCCGGCGTTTGCCGGGCCTGTTCCACGTTTATGGATTTCACGTAACCGTTGGCGACGGTGCTGTGCAGTACCCTGGCGACCAAAGCGTAGGCCGGGCAGAGATCCTCGGTGTATTTGGCCAGGCCCAGCACTTTGTCGCGGGCGTCGATACGCAAGACGCTTTTGCCGATAATGTCGTCCATCTCAAAAGGCCCTCCTGTGGGTGGCAATGGGGACAAGCGGTAACAGTATGGCTTTAAAGCCGCTGCAATATTTCCTCTCCTTCCACGTATTTGGCGAGAAGGCTGTTTTCGTCCAGCAGATAAATAGCCCGGGCCAGCCGTTCCTCCAGGGTAAAATCATCCGTGTTGACCGGCCCGTCGTCAATGACCAGGGCGTCCAGGTCATAGCCGGCCTCGAAAGCGCCGGTGCTGCCGAAGAAAGCGCCGCCGCCCCGGGTGGCCAGATAAAAGGCTTCCGCCAGGGCCAGGGGCTGTTCCTCGGGCTTCAGCAATGCTTTACGCAGCTTGGATACTGCCACCGCGTCCTGAATAGCCCGGAACAGGGAAAGATGGGCGCCCCCGGCCACGTCCGTACCCAGGCCCACTCGCTGGCCCTGGTCCAGATAAGCGCGGATGGGGGCCGCGCCGCTCATCAGATTGAGATTGGATTGGGGGCAATGGGCGATGAACACGCCCCGCTGTGCCAGCAACCGCAGCTCCTCCGGCAAACAATGGACGCAGTGGGCCATCACCGTCGGGGTCTGCCCCAGCAACCCGTAGCTGTCATATACGCTGGCGTAATGAGGGGCTTCCGGGTACAAAGAGCCTACCAGCCGGATCTCGCCCCGGTTTTCGCCAAGATGGGATTGCACCGGCAGCCGGTACTCCTGGGCCAGGCGGCCCAGCTCCCACAATAGTTCCGGCGAGCAGGAGGGGATAAAACGAGGGGTAACGGCGGGGCGCACCCGGGGAAAGCCCCGTTCCAGCAGGGCTTCGATAAAACGGCGTTCTTCCTCCGCCGCGGCGCAGCCCTCTTTCAGGACTGCGGGAGCCCGGCTGTCCATACTGACCCGGCCCACATAGGCGGCCAGCCCGGACCAATGCAGCAGCTCGGCCAGGAGCAGCGAGGCCGGGGTATGCCGGGTGGCGAAAATCATCAGCCGGGTGGTGAAGCCTTTGCGGAGCGCCGCCACCAGGCGGCCGTAGGCCGCGGCCGCGTAGTCCAGGTCCGCATAGCGGCTTTCCTCGGGAAAGGCGCAACGTTCCAGCCAGGGCAGCAATTCCAGGTCCATGCCCAGGCCGGCGAAGGCGTACTGGGGCGCGTGGAGATGCAGGTCGGTCAGGCCGGGGATGATCAGGGCGCCGCCGTAATCCCTGAGGGGCGCGCGGGCGTATTCCGGGGGCAGCAGGGGATAGACGCCGGCCACTTTGCCCTCCCGCGCCACCAGATAAGCGTTGTTGCGGCAGATCAATTGCCGGTCCTCGCCGCAAAAGATGATGTTGCCTTTCAGCGCCACACTGCCGGTCATAAGCACTCCCTGGCATAAATTGCCTTTGTAGCAATCATAGCATATCTTGCGGCCCGGTTCAACAGCTTCTGCCGACAGATTGTCCGAAAAGTCCGCCCCATCATCACGCTGTTCGGAAACAAGGCCTAGCTGGCTTTTGCCTAGCGGCAAAACCTCAGCCAATGCACTCGCCTTACGGCATCGCCAGACCAGGCGGAGGGACGGGCAGCTTACCCCAGGAGTCCTCAAGCCGGCGCAGCAACGCGAAGCCGGATTGGGGTATGGGGGGAGCGTACTAAAACGTACGTGACCGCCGCCGGCCGTCCTGATAACCCGGGGTCCCCGCGGAGGCTGATTTTGCCTTTGTGGGGTGGAACACCGTATGGCGCAGTCTATGGACAGCCTGCCGAGAAAGCGCGGATTCCCCCTGAGCAATGATCAAAATTGAACGCAGATTTAATATTGACAGCGTTGCCGGACAGGATTATAATAATAATACAAGCAAAATTGAACAAGCGTTTATTTTTGGAGGATTGTTATGCAGGTGCCCAAGGAAGAGGTGCGGGAGCGCATCCTCGCCGCCGCCCGGACGGAATTCAGCGCCAAAGGCTTTAAAAAAGCCAGCATGCGTACGATCGCCGCCCGCGCCCGGGTGACGCCGGGCAATATTTACGCCTATTTCCCCGGCAAGGAAAATCTGTTCGCCGCCATCGTCACCCCGGTGGCCGAAGCCATACGCCGCATCTACGACCAGGATTTTCAGCTCCAGGGCGGCGCTTTGGTGCTGTCCCAGATCAGCGAGGAGATCGTCACATTGTTTTTGCATCATGGCAGCGATTTCCTTATTCTGCTGGACGGCAGCGCCGGCAGCTCCTACGAGCTGACCCGGGAGCAGCTGCGGCAGATCATCGTCCGGCGCATCGAGGAATACATATTCCCCCGCTTCAAGGCGCCTGCCCGGGACTCCTTGCTGGCCCAGGCCTGGGCAGGGGCTTTGCTGGAAGGTTTGCTGACCCTGCTGAACGGCGCGGCGGGGGATGAGCAAAGGCTGCGCTGCACCGTTTCCACCTTCCTCAACCGCATGTTCCCGGAGGATCTGTATTGATGGGCAAGCTCACCGCCCTGCTGCTCAGGCGCCGCCGCCTGGTGATCGGCCTGTTTTCTCTGCTGGCCGCCCTGGCCGCCCTGCTGATCCCGGCGGTCCGGATCAATTATGACCTGGCCGAGTACCTGCCCCCCGGCTCCGGCAGCCGGCAGGCCCTGGAGATCCTGGAGGGCGAGTTTTCCGCCGGGGGCAACGCCATGCTGATGGCGGAGCGGATCTCCGTCAGCGAGGCCCTGGCCTTAAAGGGGCAGCTGGAAGCGGTGGAGGGTGTGGACAGCGTGCTGTGGCTGGACGACGCGGCGGATCTGCGTCAGCCCTTGTCCCAGATCAGCCGGGCCTACCGGGACACCTATTACCGGGATGGTAAAGCGCTGTACTATCTCACCTTCACCGAGGACGATTACAGCTTAAAGACCGGCGCCGCCCTGGCGGCCTGCCGGGAACTGGCCGCCGGCTACAACCCGGCCCTTTACGGCGCCGCCGAGGAAAGCCGCGCCACCCGCGCGGCCGTAAAAAGCGAGATGTTCAACATCATGGTGGTGGTGGTGCCCTTATGCCTGCTGGTGCTCGTGCTCATCTCCACCAGCTGGTTCGAGCCGGTGCTGTATGTTTTCGTCATCCTGATCGCCGTGGTGCTGAACATGGGCACCAATATCATTTTCGACCAGGTCTCCTTCATCATCTCTTCCATGGGCGCAGCCATCCAGCTGGCGGTATCCATGGATTATTCCCTGTTTCTGACCCATCGTTTCGAGGAGGAATACCGCAAGGGGCTGCCGGTGGAGCAAGCGGTGATCGTGGCGGTGCGGCGCACCTTCTCCTCCATTTTCGCCTCGGCCCTGACCACAGTGGCCGGCTTTGCCGCCTTGGCCTTCATGGAATACGGCATTGGCCGGGATATCGGCTTTGTCCTGGCCAAAGGCGTGGCCCTGAGCTTCCTTTGCGTCATCCTGTTCCTGCCGCCGCTGCTGGTGAGCTGCCACAGGCTCATCGACCGCACCCGCCACCGGGCCTGGCTGGAGATCAGCGCCGGCCTGGCCCGGGCCCTGGTCCGCTTCCGCTATCTGTTTCTCGCGCTCACCCTGCTGCTGGTCATTCCCGCCTTCCTGGGGCAGCGGGATACGGGATTCCTCTACGGCGACAGCTCCGGCAGCTCCGCCTCGGGCCGGGTCGCGCTGGAAAAGGACCGTATCCAGGAGACCTATGTCCTGAACGACCAGGTGGTGATATTGGCGCCCAACGGCAATATCGCGGCGGAGCAGCAGTTATGCAGGGAACTGCTCGACCGGCCCTATGTGGAAAGCGTGCAGGCGCTGGTGACCGTGGCCGACCCGGCCGTCCCCCGCTCCCTGCTCCCCGCCAAGCTGCTGGATAATTTTGTGGGCAAGCGTTACTCCCGCCTGATCGTGTACGTCAACCTGGTGGACGAAAGCCCGGACATGTTCGCCGCCGTAACGGATCTGCGGCAGCGTACCCAGTCTTTGTACGGGGACGGCTGCTATCTGGTGGGCAAGGCGGTGTCGGTCGCCGATATCCGCGCCAGCGTGCTGACGGATATGCGCAAGACCATGGACTTCTCCATGCTGGCGGTGGCGGCCGTCATCCTCTTTACCTTCCGCAGCCTCATTATGCCCTTGCTGCTGGTGGCGGTGATCCAGTCCGCCATCTATATCAACATGGCGGTGCCCTATTTTCAGGGCCGACCCCTGGTGTTCATCGGCTATCTGGTGGTCAGCTCCCTGCAATTGGGCGCCACCATCGATTACGCCATCCTGCTGGCGTCCCGCTATCGGGAGGCCCGCCGTGAGTGGCCCCCCCGGGAAGCCGCCGCCCAGGCGCTGCATTGCTCCGGCATTTCCGTGGTCACTTCCGGGCTGATTCTGGCTATCGCCGGCTTTGCCGAGTCCAGACTTTCGCAGATGGCCGCGGTCAGCGATATCGGCCTGCTGATCGGCAGGGGCGCGCTGCTCTCCACGGCCTTGGTGCTGCTGGTCCTGCCCGCGGTACTGACGCTGTTCGATAAACCCATCGGCTGGCTGACGCTGAGCAGCGGGCGGGGCGGCCGCCGGAAACACCGGCAGCTTTGACTTTCATAAGGAGTAGTCCATGCACAGGCATCAGGTCAAAAAAATTACCTTGGCGCTGCTGATTGCCGCCATGCTGGCTTTTCCCCTCTCCGCATCGGCGCTTTCGCCCAATACCCCCAAGGAAGAGGTGGTGTACGCCAATCTGGCGGCTGACGGCGCGGTGGAGCGGGTGACGGTGGTCAACAGCTTCCGGCTGGCCGCTGCCGGAACCATCGCGGATTACGGGGAATACAGCGAAGCCGTCAATCTGACGGACAAGGCGGCCCTAACAATGCGCCGGGGCCGGATCACGGTGGACGCCGGAGCTGGCAGCTTCTATTACCAGGGCGAACTGGCCGGGGCGGAGCTGCCCTGGCGGATCCGCTTCAGCTATACCCTGGACGGCCGCAGCATTGCTCCGGAGCAGTTGCCGGGCTGCTCCGGCCTGCTTGCCATGACCATGGCCATCAGCCGGAACCCTGAGTCCGACCCCTTCTTCTATGAGAACTACGCTTTGCAGGCCACCGTGACCCTGGACGGGGACGGCTGCGCGGACATTGTGGCGCCGGACGCCACCCTGGCCAGCGCCGGCAGCAGCAGGACCCTGTCCTACATCGTTTTCCCCAATACGGACGCCACCCTGACCTGGTCCGCCCAAGTGAGAAATTTTACTATGGACGGTGTGCAGCTGGCCGGCATCGCCCTCAATTTCTCGGTGGAGGATTTTGATACCCAGTCCTTCACCGCTGATCTGGACCGGCTGCGGGACGGCGCCGTCCAACTGGACGACGGGGTCTATGACCTGAAAGAGGGCGTGCTGACCATGGACGGCAAACTGCCGGAGCTGGCGGACGGCGTGCGCGAGCTCCAGGACGGCGTCACGGAGCTGTCGGACGGCGTGGGCCGGCTGCGGGACGGCGCCTTCGAGCTGCTGGAGGGCGTGGGAGAGTTGCGGGACGGCCTCGGGGAGCTGGTGGAGGGGCTGCCGGAGTTCCGGGAAGGCGTTGGGGATTTGGCGGAGGGCGTGGACAACCTGGCCCGGGGCAGTCAGACCTTTTACCAGAGCCTGCTGGCCGGGGCCGGCGACGAGGGGTCGCAGCAAGCCGCCCTGGCGGAGGCCAGGCAAAACCTGGAAAGCGCAACGGCCGCCTACCTGACCGCGCTCGGCAATTATTCCGGCCTCTACGGCTCTGCGGAGGCTTTGTCCGCCGCGGCGGAAAGCGCCCGGCAGGCCGCGGACCAGGCCGCCGCGTCCCTGGGCGGCTTAAGCCAGGCCCGGCAGCAGATCGCCGCTTTGCAGCAGGCAATGGACGACGGCACGGCCGCTTTGTCCCAGGCTGAGCAATTGGGCCAGCTAAAGGCGGGCCTGGCTTTTGCCCAAAGCCTGGACGATGGGGCGGCGGCGGCGGAGAATTCCGCAGCGGCCCTACAGGCTGAGCTGGACGCCGCGGCCGCCGGGCTCCCGGCAGCCCAGGCGGCTTATGAGCAGGCCTTGAGCAGCCTGATCACTTTGAGCGGGGCCTATGGGGCGGCAACGTCCGCCCGGGAGATCGCCGGGGGCTACGCGCCGCTCCATCAGGGCATACTGCAATTGGACGACCGGATGCCGGAACTGGCGGAAGGTGTGGAAGAGCTGCAGGAAGGAGCGGAGCAGCTTTACGACGGGGCGGATGAGCTGTACCGGGGGCAGAGCGAATATGCGGACGGCGTGGCCGAGCTGGACGACCGTTTGCCGGAGCTGACCGACGGCCTGGGCCAGCTGAACGACGGCGTGGACGGGCTGGCGGAGGGCGTCACGGAACTGGCGGACGGCGTGACGGAGCTGAAGGACGGCACCGGCGAGCTCCGGGACGAAACCTCCGATATGGACAGCCGGATCGAAGAGCAGATCCGCGAGCTGCTCGGCGAATACGGAGGCCGGGACTTCACGCCCCGGAGCTTTGTTTCCGCCAACAACACCCAGGTGCTGTCCGTGCAATTCGTGCTGAAAAGCGCCGATATCACCATTCCGGACCGGCCGGCGGCCACAGCCGTTGCCAAAGAGGCTGAAACCGTCTGGCAGCGGGCGGCCGCTTTGGGCAGATATTGGCAGCTGCTGGTGGATTGGCTGGCCAAGATATTTTCTTAGAGTTTAGAAACCCGGGAAAATAAAAACGGTTCTTTTCTTAAAAGAAAAGAACCAAAAGGATTTCAAGTATATTTAAAGCGAGCGGGTGGAACGGCGGGTGGTTTGCTTTTCCCATGCCTAATTTTATTGTAGGGAAAGGTAACGGCTTGTCCTGCCGCATCGGTTGCTTTGAATATATACAAAGCTTTCTTGGTTCTTCTTTCCCGAAAGAAGAACGGTTTTTATTACGATTTTACACCTAATACTGGCGGGGGCGTGTGGGAATCGAACCCACCAAAGACGGGATCGCCGCCTCGCAACGGATTTGAAGTCCGCGCCGGCCACCAGGACGGATCCGCCCCCATGTTTGTTCAAGGCACACAAATTTTATATCTTCGTCAGATCCTCCGTTTTTCCTCCCTCACGCCGGAACAAATGCTTCCGTTCCGGAACAAAGGTTGGCGTTTTGTGCCAGGCCTTTTATTGGTACCGCCCGGGCGGCTGCGGATGCCGCGGCTTTTAGGTCGCTGTTCCGTTAAGGGCCTGCCTGATTAGCTCGGCTGCCAGGGGTATTTCTTCTTCTTCAATGGTGCGGGGGTCCAGAATGATCTTATCCTCCCGGATATAGGCCACCAGCGCCGGATTGCCCAGGCGCAGCCGTTCCACCAGCGCCGCGCTGCCGTTTTGCCGGGGTTTGATCGTCACCAAAGTGGTGGGCAGTTCCACCAGGGGCAGGCTGCCCCCTCCCACCTCCGAGACGCCGTCCGCCAGCCGCACCGCGGCGGGGCAGCCGGCCAGCAATTCCGCGAGGCGCAGGGCCTTGGCCCGCAGCTGCTCCGGCTTGGCCAGGATCATTTGCAGGGCCGGCAGCTCCGTCTCCGCCCGTCCCGCCCGGTATAGCAGCAGCGTGGCTTCCAGCGCCGCCAGGGTGAATTTATCCACCCGCAACGCCCGGTGGAGCGGATTGGCCCGCAGGGCTTCGATATAGCCGCAGTTGCCCACGACGATGCCGGCCTGGGGCCCGCCCAGCAGCTTATCCCCGGAAAAACTGATCAGATCCACCTGGTCCGCGACGACCTGGCTGACCAGGGGCTCGCCGCTCAGGCCCCGCTCCGCCAGGGGAAAAACGCAGCCGCTGCCCAAATCGTTATAAAGGGGCAGCCCCTGGCTATGGGCCAGTTCCGCCAGGTCCCGGTGGCTGACGGAACCGGTGAAGCCGCCCATGCGGAAATTGCCCGGATGCACGTTCAGCAGCAATCTGGTCTGCCCGTTGATGGCGGCCCGGTAATCCCTGAGATAGGTTTTGTTGGTGGAACCCACCTCCACCATGCGGGCGCCGCTTTTTTCGATGATATCGGACACCCGCAAACTGCCGCCTATTTCCACCAGCTGGCCCCGGCTGATGATGGCTTCGCCGCCCGCTGCCAGGGTGTTCAAAACCAGGAATATTGCGGCGGCGTTGTTGTTCACCACCAGGGCGTCCCCGGCGCCGGTCAATTCCTGCAGCAGCCCCCGCACATGCTCGTGGCGGTCGCCCCGCTGGCCGCTGCTTAAGTCCAGCTCCAGATTGCAATAATGGCGGGCCGCCCCTTCCACCGCCCGCACCGCGTTATCCGCCAAGGGAGCGCGGCCCAGATTGGTGTGCAGCACCACGCCGGTGGCGTTGATCACCCGCACCAGCGACGGCTCGCAGAGCCGGCGGGCGTTGTCGCGGGTCAGCTCCAGGGCCCGGGCCAGCAACGCTTTCCGGTCCGCTTCCGGCCGCTCCGGCAGCTCGGCCCGCAATTGCTCCACAGCCTGGCGGGCCGCTCTCAGCAGCAGCGGGCGGCTGCAGGGCTTTGACTCCCGCGCCATAATCAGGAGGATTTTATCGATTTTTGGCAGCAGCGCATAATCCATATCCACGTTCCCGTACCCCGATGTTTTGCCAAACCTAAAACCGCTGCGTTCCGGGAAAGCCCGGCGTTTGAATTTATTCACTTCTCGCTACCGCCGTCAAATCCTCCTTTTCTTCGCCGTTCCGCGCCGTTTTCTTGCATCCGGGCACGGATGATTATATAATAAGGATAACGCAGCGCTTCTTGAGCGGGGGGAGGGGAAATATGGATAAGCGCGAGGCCCGGGCCCTTGTCAAAGCACGCCTGGCAGCGGCGGCGCCGGAACAATTGGCAACGGCGGACCGCCGGGTGGCCGAGGCTTTTCTGGCTTTGCCGGAATACGCTTCCGCCGGCACGGTCTTTTGTTATGTATCCTTTGACCAAGAGCTGGATAGCGGCCCGATACTCCGGCAGGTCCTGGCGGAGGGGAAAAGACTGGCCGTGCCGCTGATCGTGGGGCCGGGGCTCATGGAGGCCCGGCTGATCAGCAGCCTGGATCAATTGCGGCCGGGAGCTTACGGCATCCTGGCGCCGGGGCCGGAAACGCCGCCCGTGGCAAAAGCCGCCCTGGAGCTGATCGTCACGCCGGGGCTGGCTTTTGATCAGGACCGTTGGCGGCTGGGCCGGGGCGGCGGCTTCTACGACCGCTGGCTGGCGGATTTTGCCGGCCTCAGCGTGGGGCTGACCCGGGAAATGCAAATGCTGGACGGGCTGCCCCATGAACCCTGGGACTGCCGCGTCCAGATATTGCTGACGGAGCAGCGCGTCATCCGGGGATGACGCGCCAGGCTGTCCATTAGGCATTGTTTCTGGACAGCCTGGTTAATGGCCAATGTTTCGGATAGTCCGGCGCTCCGATATCGTTTAGAGGATGCCGTTGGGCGCCGTGGTAGTGCCGGTATTGCGGTTGATATCCGTGGGATTGTTGTTGATGTTGTTGATGTTATTGATGTTGTCGTTGAGATTGTCCATATTCGTTCCGTTCAGGCCGTTCAGGTTGTCCAGATCGTAGGAGGACAGGTTTTCGCAATTCCTGACGCCCACCACCTGGCCGTCCTGAATGGTCAGGCAATAGAGATTATCGTTATTAGCGGAGATGGCGCCGTTGATATAATCGATGCCGGAGCCGAAATCCAGGTCGGCCGCGTTCAAATCGTCCATATCAAAAGCCAGGTTATCAGCAAGAGGCAGCATACGGGTGCCCCGGGTGGTATTGTAGCGGTAGTAGCCGTTGTTGAAATCGTTGTCCACAAGGCCCAGCTGGTCCCGGCGCGCCGTATCGCTGTTGGATACCATCTCCACCTCGTCAAAGGTGATGGTGCGGGCCTGCTCGTTAATTTCGCGGATATAGGCGTAAATCTGCTCGGCCGTGGTGCCTGCCACCTGGCTGGTGGTACCGTTGGTAGCGCCGTTGGTAGTGCCGTTGGTGCCGTTGGTGCCGTTGGCGTCGTTCGCCGTGCCGTTAGCGGCGCCATTGGTTGTACCGGTCGTATCCCTGACGCAGCCGGCCAGCGTCAGGCCCAGCGCCAGAACCATGATAACAATCAGAAACATGAACTTGCGCATAAAATACTTCCTTTCATTTTTTTGCTCTTATTGTGCCGTAGCCTTGCGGAAATATGCAGGGAAAAGCTGTAAAATTCCTTTAACGCAGATATTCCAGCGGGTCTACGCACACGCCGTTGACCCGTATTTCGAAATGCACGTGCGGTCCGGTGGAGTTGCCGGTGCTGCCCACCAAAGCGATGGTCTCGCCCCGGCGCACCCGTTCGCCCTCCTCTGCCAGCAGGGCCGAGGCATGTCCGTACAGCGTTTGCAGTCCGTTGTCATGCTCCACCATCACCGTATAGCCGTAGGCGTCGTTTTTCCAGTCCGCCTCGATGACCTCGCCGCCTAAAGCAGCCACAATGGGCGTACCGCTGTCGGCCGCGATATCCAGGCCATAGTGGAATTCGCCGTGCCGGGGCCCGAAACGGGAGCTGATCACGCCCTCGGCGGGCCAGCTGAAAGAGGAACCCCGGGAAGCCAGGGCCGTAACAGCCGGATACTCGGCCGCCAGGCCGCCCTCCATCACCGCCTGCTCCTCGGGCAGGGGGACGTAAACGGTCATGCCGGGGTAAAGACGCCGGGCGTCGCTGATGTCGTTGTATTCCATCAGTTCCGCCAGATTTACGCCGTAGGCTCTGCTGATGGACCACAAGGTGTCGCCGCTGGCGATGGTGATGGGCTGCAGCGGCTCGACGGGCAGTACCAGCAGGGTGCCGGCATTGAGGCTGCTGCCGGAGGGCAAATCATTGGCGGCCATCAGTAGGGAAGCGTCAATGCCGCTCTCTTCCGCCAGTGCTTCCAGGGTCTCGCCCTCGGAGCTGATATAGTATTGCGAAGCGTCCGCCGGAGCGGCGCCCAGCAGTAAAAACAAGGCGGAAAGCAGGGTGACAAAACATCGTCGAATATTTTCCATAAAAACTCTCCTTTCGCCGCCATTATACCCGGTTATGAGGAAAATATTCCAAAAACCGCCTGATAGTGCTATGATGTAAAGGCATACTAGAAAAAGACCGGCTTTAAATCAGGGCGGCGCAGCCCTTTTCGCGGAGGTAAATGAATGGTTGCAATGTTATTTGCCCGGCCGGACGGCCAATGGTTCGACTTTCCGCCCCTGGATCTGGCGGCCATGCACGGAGAGCGGCTGGTGCTGCCGACCAAGCGGGAACTGATCCCTTTGCCGGAGGGCGCCGCCCTGACCCTGATGCCGGAGGCAACGCCGGTGGGCTTTGACCGGGAAAGCGGCGAATTTCTGCAGCTGGACGAAAATCCCTATAAACAGAAAAAATCCGAGCCGGCGTACGCGGTGGCGGCGCTGCTGCCCCAGGGCTATACCCGGCTGCTGCTGCCCGCCTGCCTGCCGGGCCGGGCCAAGCTGCCGATCCTGGGCTATACGGCGGTGGGCGTGGAGAAGGGGCGGCTGCTGGCCGCGGCGGCTCCCACGGACGAGCATGAGTTATGGCATCCCCGGCATTTCAATACGCCGGAGCTGTCGGAGCTGGTGAAGCAGCGGCAACTGGAATTTCCCGGCAACCGCGTCATTCAGCAATTGTCCCGTTGCGCCCTGGAATACGGCTGCTTCACGGCGCAGAACATCTTCTACCGCCGCTGGGAAGGGGGTATGCCGGCCAGCCCGGCCTGCAACGCCTCCTGCCTGGCCTGCCTTTCCCAGCAGCCGGACCAATGCTCGCCCCAGCAGCGCATCGATTTCTGCCCGGAGGCGGAGGAGATCGCCGCCGTGGCCGCGCCCCATCTGGAACAGGCCGAGCAGGCCATGATCAGCTTCGGCCAGGGCTGCGAGGGTGAGCCCAGCCTGGCTTATCCCATGATCGTGAAGGCGCTCCGCCTGATCCGCCGCCGCACAGGGCAAGGCAAAATCAATATCAATACCAACGCCGGCCATACCGCCGCCATCCAGGCCCTGCTGGAAGCGGGCCTGGACAGCCTGCGGGTCAGCCTGTTCTCCCCCTTCCCGGAGGAATACGCCACCTATCATCAGCCCCGGGACTATCAATTCCCGGACGTGCTGGCTTCCCTCCGCCTGGCGCAGCGGGCAAAGCGGCCGGTGGCCCTGAACCTGCTGGCTTATCCCGGCTTTACCGATACGGAGCCGCGGCTGGCCGCTCTGGTCCGGCTGGCCCGGGAATACGGATTGCGCCAGATCCAGCTGCGCAATCTGAATTGCGATCCCCGGCTGATGGCGCCCTTTTGCCGGGAGGAAGGCGGATTAGGCATGCTCCGCTTCATCGCCGAGCTGGGCCGGGAACTGCCGGAAGTGGAGATCGGCAGTTACAGTCATATTTGAAATTTTTTCTTTACAAACTTAAAACCCTATGATACAATAATCAAGCTGGCTTCTGTGCCGGTAGGTACGTGAGGAAAGAGGTGACCTAGCGTGAAAGAAGGTATCCATCCCAAATATTATGAGGCGGAAGTGATCTGCTCCTGCGGCAACCGGTTCAAAACCGGCTCCACCAAGAAGGAAATCAAGGTGGAAGTCTGCTCCCAGTGCCATCCTTTCTATACCGGCTCTAAGCGGTTGCTGGTTGAAACCGGCGGCCGTGTCGATAAATTCCGCAAAAAATACGGCCTGTAAGCCGTTTCGCCTGGTATGCGATAACGAAGCGCCCCTGCTGAAAGCAGAGGCGCTTTTGTTATCATTTAAACATTGAAAACCGTCCTTTTCTTGAAAGAAAAGGACCAAAAGAATTTTATACATCTTCAAAGTTAAAGATAACGGAAGGCAGAGATGCCCCTTAGGATAGCAGGCCCAGCAACTGCAAGGCCTGGGGCAGGTCCCGGGCGGGCAGGCGGCGCAGGGTCTTGGCCCCGGCCGGTTTATTGCCTTCCGGCACCAGGGCGGCGGTAAAGCCGAAGCCGGCTGCTTCTTTGAGCCGGCGCGCTTCCTGGCCGATGAGCCGCAATTCGCCCAGCAAGCCGATTTCTCCCAGCAGCAGCAGATGTTCCTCCACGGGCCGGTCCTTCCAGGAACTGACGATGGCCGTTGCCATTGCCAAGTCCGCCGCCGGGTCGTCCAGGCGCAGGCCGCCGGCCACGTTGACGTACACGTCCATTTTCTCCAGGGGCAGCTTCAGCTTCCGCTCCAGCACGGCGATGATCATTTGCAGCCGGTTGTAGTCGAAGCCGCTAGCCAGGCGGCGGGGATTGTTGAAGCCGGAGGGGGAGACCAGGGCCTGGATCTCGATCAGCACCGGCCGGACCCCCTGCATCACGCAGGATACGGCCGAACCGGGGGCCCCGCCCCGGCGCTGGGCCAGAAAATAGGCGGAGGGAGCGGCCAGGGGGACCAAGCCCTGCTCCGCCATTTCGAACACGCCGATCTCATTGGTGCTGCCGAAGCGGTTCTTCACCGCCCGGAGCAGGCGGAAGGCATTGTAGCGCTCCCCTTCGAAATACAGCACCGTGTCCACCAGATGTTCCAGGACCCGGGGCCCGGCCAATTGGCCTTCCTTGGTCACATGGCCGATCAGCATCACTGCGGCGTTGCTCTCCCTGGCCAGGGCGATGGCCGCGGCGGTCACGGCCCGCACCTGGGAAACGCTGCCCGGCGCGGATTCGATATCCGGGCTGAACAGGGCCTGCACGCTGTCGATGATCAGCAGGGCCGGATGGATATTTCGGGCTTCCTCCAGGGCGGCGTTGATATCCGTCTGGGCCAGCAGATACAGCCGGTCGTCCAGAGCGGACAGGCGCTCTGCCCGGAGGCGGATCTGTTCCGCGGCTTCCTCCCCGGATACATACAGCACCTTGCCGTAAGCAGCCATGCGCAGGGCGGTCTGCAGCAGCAGCGTGGATTTGCCGATGCCCGGCTCGCCGCCCAGCAGCACCGAGCTACCGGGAGTCAGGCCGCCGCCCAACACCGCGTCCAGTTCCTGGATGCCGGTGAGCAGCCGCCGCTGTTTTTCCGCAGTCACCTGGGAAATGGGCCGCGCCCGGACAGCGGCCATGGCCACCCGTCCCGGCTTGGCCGCGGCGCTCTCCGGCGCGATCTTTTCCTCCACCAGGGTGTTCCAGGCGCCGCAATGAGGGCATTGGCCCATCCAGCGGACGCTCTCGCCCCCGCATTCGCCGCAGAAGAATACTGTTTTGGACTTGGACATGGCCGCCCTCCTTTATGGAAGCTTGCTGAAGCTGGAAAAACCGTTCCTCTTCTGGCCCAGCTGTGACGCTATAGCTCAAAATCATAGATTTTGGCTCTAGCGCTAAGCTGATGCACGTAGCTATAGCGCGTAATCAGAGATCGCGGCTCCAGCTCCGTAAAGAGGGGCCGAGAAAACTTTGCGGCCCTTTCTTGCAAGAAAGGGCCGGTTTTTTACATCTTCTCCGGCGCGGAAACGCCCAAGGCGGTGAGGCCGCTTTTCAGCACCTTGCCCACGGTGTGGGCCAGGGCCAGGCGGGAAGCCATCAGAGCCGGGTCGTCCACGATGCAGTGGCATTGGCCGTAGAAATTATGGAACTGGCCGGCCAGGGTCAGCAGATAGTTGGCCACCAGATGCGGGCTGCGGGAGAGGGCGGCGGCGGCGATCTGATCCGGATAATCGGCCAGGCAGCGGATCAGCTCTTGCTCCGCCGCGGTGGTCAGCAGGGCCGGGTCCGGTTTCGCCCCCTGCGCCCGGTCCTTGGCCTGGGCCAGGATGGAGCAGATGCGGGCATGGGCGTACTGCACATAATAGACCGGGTTGTCGGCGCTTTGGCTCTTGGCCAGGTCCATGTCGAAATCAATGAGGCTGTCGGCGCTGCGCAGCACGAAGAAGAAGCGGGCCGCGTCCCTGCCCACCTCCTCCACCAGCTCTTCCAGGGTCACGTACGTGCCGGTGCGCTTGCTCATTTTCAGCAGCTCGCCGTTTTGGTACAGCCGCACAAACTGCATGAGGATCACTTCCAACCGCTCCCGGCAAAAGCCCATGGCTTCCATGGCCCCTTTCATCCGGGCCACATGGCCGTGATGGTCCGCGCCCCAGATATCGATGACGGTCTGGAAGCCCCGCTGGAATTTGTTCTGATGATACGCGATATCCGCTGCGAAATAGGTGGGCACGCCGTTGGCCCGCACCAGCACCTCCGGCTTTTCCTCGCCGAAGCGCTGGCAATCCAGCCACACGGCGCCGTCTTTTTCCAGCAGCCAGCCGCTGTCCCGCAGCTGCTGCAGCACTCCCCGGACGGCGCCGCCGTCATGGAGCGAGCGCTCGGAAAACCACACGTCGTACTCCACGTTGAAATGGGAGAGCGCGGCCTTGATGGCGGCCAGCTTCTTTTTCAGGGCGTAATCGGCCAGATATTCCCGGCGCAGGCTTGCTTCGATGTGCAGCCACTTGCCGCCCGTCTCCTTGATCAGGCCCTGGACCAGCACCGGCAGATCCGCGCCGTGATAGCCGTCTTCCGGAAAAGGCGCTTCCTGGCCCAACTGCTGCAAATAAAGGGCTTCCAGGGTCTGGGCGAATTTCTCGATCTGGTTGCCCGCGTCGTTGATGTAGAATTCCCGCTCCACCTCATAGCCGGCCAGGGACATGATGGCGGCTAGGGAATCGCCGATGGCCGCGCCCCGGGCATTGCCCATATGCAGTTCGCCGGTGGGGTTGGCGGAAACGAATTCCACCTGCGCCCTTTCCCCCCGGCCCACCTTGCTCTTGCCAAAATCGTCCCCTTCCGCCAGCATTTCCGCAAAGGCCCGGTTCAGCCAATCCTCCCTCAGCCGGAAATTGATAAAGCCCGGCCCGGCGATTTCCATTTTTGCCACTTCGGTGCTGCTGAAATCGATATGCTCCGCCAGGGCCTTGGCGATATCCCGGGGGGATCTGCCGCAGTCCCGGGCCATCACCAGCGCCACGTTGACGGCAAAATCGCCGTGCTCGGCTTCCCGGGGCCGCTCCACCGCGAAGTCGGCGACGGCGTCGAAACGAAGCGCGCCCTGCTCCCGGGCGGCGTACAAAGCGTTTTCCACCGCCTGATGGATGGCTTGCCGCCGCCGGCCTAACAGCGTATCGTAATCCTGCATAAACTTTCGTCCTCCTGATATAAAATAAGACTAAACTATATAATATCGTAATAGCGGAACGAATACAAGCAAAAACGCTTTTTAGGCAGATAAAAGAACCTCAAACTGATACAAAGCCCGTTTCCACCGGGCTTCGCATAGTTTTGAAGCTGTTTCGGCCCTCTGCCGCGACAGGCGGCGGTCGGCCCGTCGCTTATTCCACCAGGGTCACCTGAACCCGCTCGCTGGACAGCTCCCGGGCGGAGGCATAATCGGTATCAACCGGCGGGATGATATCGCCCAGCATCAGCTTGGTGAAGATGGTGGTGTAAATCTCGGAAGTAAAATCCACGCCGAAATCGGTGAAACGCAGATTATCCACGGAAAGGCCCACCGCATTGTCGGCAGCGCCCAGGGTGAGAATGCGCCCGCCGGGAAAGGAATCGGCAAAATAACCCTTCAGCGCCAGGTTGACGGCGGCGGCGGGTATCTTCAGGGCGGAAGCCGCCACGGTTTCGGAAACATTGCTCTGATCGATATCCACGCCGATCACTTCTCCGTCCGCCGCCTCCGCCGCCAGGACGGCCGAGTCGCCCGAGTGGCAGCTGAAGATCAGCTGGGCACCGTTGTTATACCATTCGCCGGCCAGGGTCTGGGCGTCCTCGGTGGTATGGTTGGAGCCGGAATAGTGGTAGACGATCTCGATGCCGGTTTTATTGTCCTCGCCCGCGGCGTAGCGGGCGCCGTAAATAAAGCCGTAGCCGTAGCGGATCACCGGCGGCACCGGCATGCCGCCTAAAAAGCCCAGCAGGGTATAGCCGTTCTTCACCGCAGCGTAGCCGGCCAGGAAGCCCGCCTGCTGCTCCGCGAAATAAACGGCGCAGGTATTGTCGCCAACGGCATAGGTGGAAAAGTCGGCGCTGTGGGGCTCGCCGTCGATCAGCAGGAATTTGATGCCCGGATGCTGGTATTGCGCCTCGTAGACCGGAGCCTCCATGGCCGGGCCCGCGCAGACGATCAGCCTGGCGCCGCCGGCCGCCGCCCGGCCGATGGCTTCCAGATAAGCTTCGGGGCTGTTTTCCTTTGGCAAATAATAGCCGCAACTGACTTCCCGGTCAGCGGCCACCCGCTTCAGGGCTTCCCAGGCGGTCTGATTATAGGAATAGTCGTCGAACCGGACATCGTTCAGCACCAGCGCCAGCTCCGCCCGGCCCTCCGGAGCGTTGCCGGCCTCGCTGGTTTCCCCCCCGGCTTCCGCGCCCGCTCCGGTTTGCGGAACCGCCGGTTCCTCGCCGTCCACCAGCTGGGCGGCGCAAGCCGAGCAGCACCAGCCGAGGCAGCAGGCAATGAAGAACAGCGCTATCTTTTTGGGCATCGTGCCTACCTCCGGTTCCTAAAATTTGTTCCATCGCGGGGCGCGGTTTGCGCTTCGCAGCGCCCGCTTAAACAAAAATAAAGCAAAAGCTTTCACTTTGCTTTATTTTTGTACGTTATTTTACCCTATTATAATCTTTTCAGGGCCTAAAATCAAGGCCTCTCAGGGCCGTGCGCACCCGAAAGCCTCCGGCAGCAGCTGGCCCAGGCTGCGGACCTGATAATCTTCCCTGCTCCGGGCGACGATGATCCGGAATTCCGGCCCGCAGAATTCCGCGATCACCTGGCGGCAGACGCCGCAGGGCCAGAAAAACCCCGGCAGCTCTTCTTCCCGCTCCAACGGGCCGCCGGCAATGGCGATGGCCCGGAAGTCGCGGCAGCCCGTTGCCACGGCCTGGGCAAAGGCGGAACGTTCGGCGCAGAGGCTGGGAGAAAAGGCGGCGTTTTCTATATTGCAGCCGTCGAAAACGCGTCCGTCCGTTGCCAGCAGCGCCGCGCCCACGGACATGCCGGAATAAGGCGCGTAAGCCCGGGCGCGGTTGCGGAGGGCGCGGGCGATCAATTCCCGGTCGGAACAGCCGTTCATCTGAACAGCGCCGCCATGGCGGTGCTGGTGCCGATGCGGTCGGCGCCGGAGTCGAGGAAGGCCAGTAGGGCTTCGCGGGTGCGGATGCCGCCGGCGGCCTTGATTTTGACTTTTTTGGGCAGATGCTGGCGGAACAGGGTGGTGTCCTCCAGGGTGGCCCCGGCGGTGCCGTAGCCGGTGGAGGTCTGTATATAATCGGCGCCCGAGGCGCCAACGATATGGCAAAGTTCGATTTTTTCCGCTTCGTTCAGGTAACAGGTTTCCATGATCACTTTAAGTAAATGGCCGTCTATGGCTTTCTTGACGGCGGAGATTTCCGCCATAATGCGGTGAAAAGCCTTATTGCGCACATCGCCCAGGTTGATCATCATATCTATTTCCGAAGCGCCCACGTCCACGGCCTGGCGGGCCTCAAAGGCCTTGGCGCCTACCGTGCTGTAGCCGAAGGGGAATCCCACCACCGCGGAAATAGGCAGGCTGCCGTACTCCTGGCGGATGCGGGACACATAAGCAGGCGCCACGCAGACGGAAGCGGCTCCGTACATGGTCGCCTGCTCGCACAGCACTTCGATATCCTGCCAGGAAGCGTCCGGTTTTAGCAGCGTATGATCCACATGTGAAAAAATCTCCATATTGTCCATGGCATATCCTCCCTTATATGAGGCGCTTCAAGAGCGCCGTATTTTATATCATTTTATCATCAGAAGCCAGAACTGTCAAACAATTATAACAAAATTAACAACTCTATAACAATACAGGGAATAATCAGGAAATAAACCTTATTACCTACTAGACAAACGACAATCTTTCGTTTATAATATATATCTGTGAGTTTTGGAACCCGCTCATGCTTTAAATTTGACTAATAATTTTTAAGTTAATTTTATATTAATGCAACAATGCAGGTCATTGCTGCAACGTTAAGGAGGTTTATTGCTGTGTCAAAGAAGATGAAAACGATGGACGGTAACAAGGCGGCGGCCTATGTCAGTTACGCCTTTACCGAGGTGGCGGCGATTTTCCCCATCACGCCCAGTTCGCCCATGGCTGAAAACGTGGACGAGTGGGCCGCCCAGGGGCGGAAAAACATTTTCGGCCGTACTGTGAAAGTAGTGGAAATGCAGTCGGAGGCCGGCGCGGCCGGCGCGGTGCACGGTTCTTTATCCGCCGGCTCCCTGACCACCACCTATACCGCTTCCCAGGGCCTGCTGCTGATGATACCTAATATGTACAAAATGGCCGGCGAACTGTTGCCCGGCGTCATTCATGTTTCCGCCCGTTCTTTGGCCACCCATGCCCTGAACATTTTCGGCGATCATAGCGATGTGCTGGCCTGCGCCAACACCGGCTACGCCATGCTGTCCACCAACAGCGTGCAGGAGGTGATGGACCTGGGCGGTGTGGCCCATCTGGCGGCCATCAAAGCCCGCATCCCTTTCCTGCACTTTTTCGACGGCTTCCGCACCAGCCATGAGCAGCAGAAGATCGAGGTCATTGATTACGGCGATTTTGCCAAACTGCTGGACTACGAGGCGGTGCGGCGCTTCCGGGACAACGCCCTGAACCCCGACCATCCGGTGATCCGGGGCACCAATCAGAACCCGGATATCTTCTTCCAGGCCCGGGAAGCCGCTTCCCCCTTCTTCGCCCGAGTCCCGGAGATCGTCCATGACTATATGGTGCAGATCAGCGCGCTGACCGGCCGCGACTACGACCTGTTCAATTATCACGGCGACCCGGAGGCCACCGATGTGATCGTCGCCATGGGCAGCGTCTGCGATACCGCCGAAGCGGTGGTGGATTATCTGCGGGCGGCGGGCCGCAAGGTCGGCCTGTTGAAAGTGCGCCTCTACCGCCCCTTTGCCAAGGATTATTTCCTCAAAGCCCTGCCCAAGACTGTGCGGCGCATCGCCGTGCTGGACCGGGTCAAAACGCCCGGCGCTCCTGCCGAGCCGCTGTACATGGATGTGATGTCCGCTTTCTTCGGCCAGGCCGAGGCGCCGCTGGTCATCGGCGGCCGCTACGGCCTGGGCAGCAAGGACACGGTGCCCGCGGATATCAAGGCCGCCTTTGACAATCTGGCTGCGGTCACGCCGAAAAACAACTTCACCCTCTCCATCAACGACGATATCAGCGGCACTTCCCTGCCCCGGGGCGAGGTGCTGAATACCCTGCCCGCCGGCACTGTCCAGTGCAAATTCTGGGGCTTGGGCTCCGACGGCACCGTGGGCGCCAATAAGCAGGCCGTGGAGATCATCGGCGCTTATACCGATCTCTACGCCCAGGCTTACTTTGACTATGATTCCAAAAAGTCCGGCGGCCGCACCCTCTCTTTCCTGCGTTTCGGCAAAGAAGTGATCAAAGCGCCTTACCTGATCAACCAGGCGGATTTCATTTCCTGCTCCAACGAGGCCTATATCCATACCTACGATTTGCTGGACGGCCTGAAGCAGGGCGGCGTCTTCCTGCTGAACACCACCATGTACCAAAACGAGCTGGCGGAGAAAATGCCCAATGCCATGAAACGGGCCCTGGCGGAGAGAGAGGCCAAATTCTATATCATCAACGCGGTGGATATCGCCAAAAACCTGGGCCTGGGCAACCGCACCAATATGGTGATGCAGGCCGCCTTCTTCAAGCTCACCGGCGTGATCCCTGAGGAGACCGCCGTGCGGGCCCTGTTTGAGAGCATCGAGCATGCTTACGGCAAGAAGGGCGAAAAAATCGTCAATATGAATAAGGAAGCGGTCAAAGCGGGCATGGAAAACTTCTGCCAGGTCTATGTGCCGGAGGAATGGCGGGACCTGACCGACGAACCCGCTCCCCGCCGGGACGAGCCGGCTTTCGTCACGGAGATTATTCGCACCATGTCAGCCAACCGGGGCGAAAAACTGCCGGTTTCCGCTTTCGCGGGCCGGGAGGACGGCACGTTCCCCAGCGCCGGCAGCCGGTATGAGAAACGGGGCGTGGCCGCCTTTGTGCCGGAGTGGATCCCCGAAAACTGCATCCAGTGCAATCAATGTTCTTATGTCTGCCCCCACGCCACCATCCGCCCGGTGCTGGCCACCGCGGAAGAACTGGCCCAGGCGCCGGAAGGTTTCCGCACGCTGAAAGCCGTCGGCAAGGATTTCGAGGGGCTCGGTTTCCGCGTCCAGGTCAGCCCCATGGATTGCCAGGGCTGCGGTTCCTGCGTCGTTGTTTGCCCGGCCAAGCAGAAGGCCCTGAGGATGGAAACGTTTGCCAGCCAGGAAAAGGAAGCGGCCAATTTTGACTTCGTGATGTCCCTGCCGGAAAAGAGCGATCTGGTGGCCCCCACCAATGTGAAAAACAGCCAGTTCAAACGGCCGCTGTTTGAGTTTTCCGGCGCTTGCGCCGGCTGCGGCGAGACGCCTTACGCCAAGCTGATGACCCAATTGTTCGGCGACCGGATGATGATCGCCAACGCCACCGGCTGCTCCTCCATCTGGGGGGCCGCCGTGCCGGCCATGCCCTACTGCGTGAATGATCAGGGCCGGGGCCCTGCCTGGAGCAATTCCCTGTTCGAGGATTGCGCCGAATTCGGTTTCGGCATGTTCCTGGGCGGGACGGAACAGCGGGCCCAGCTGAAGGCCGCCGCGGAAGCCCTCGTCAGCCAGGGGCCGGCCGGCGCGGAGGACCAGGCGCTGATCGCCGCGCTCCAGGAATGGCTGGCGCAGTTTAACGACGCGGAAGGCAGCAAGAAGGCTTACGGCAAACTGCTGCCCCTGCTGGAACAGGCGCAGGGTTCCGCCTTTGACCTGCTGCTGGCCAAGAAGGACCATTTCGTCAAGAAGAGCTTCTGGGCTTTTGGCGGCGACGGCTGGGCCTATGATATCGGCTACGGCGGCCTGGACCATGTGCTGGCTTGCGGCGAGGATGTGAACATCTTCGTCTACGACACCGAGGTTTATTCCAACACCGGCGGGCAAAGCTCCAAGGCCACGCCCACCGCCGCCATCGCCAAATTCGCCGCCAGCGGCAAACGCACCAAGAAGAAGGACCTGGGCATGATGGCCCTGTCCTACGGCTATGTGTATGTGGCCCAGATCGCCATGGGCGCGGATATGAACCAGACCCTGAAAGCGATCAAGGAAGCGGAAGCCTACCCCGGCCCCTCTTTGGTCATCGCCTACAGCACCTGCATCAACCACGGCGTCAAGGCCGGCATGAACAATGCCATGACCGAGATGAAAAACGCGGTGGAATGCGGCTACTGGCAGCTGTACCGCTTTGACCCGCGCCTGAAGGAGCAGGGCCGGAATCCTTTCCAGCTGGACAGCAAGGAACCGGATTTCAGCAAATTCCATGATTATCTGATGGGCGAGGTCCGCTACAACGCTCTGGCGCGGCAATTCCCCGGCGAGGCCGAGGCCCTGTTCGCCAAAACCCAAAAGGACGCGTTGGAACGCTACGAGACCTATAAACGTTTGGCAGCCAAATAAGACGCCGAGCCAAGGGCCCGCTGTTCAACACAGCGGGCCCTTTTTCTTAGGCGAACGGCCGGGCCGGTATTTTTTCCGTTCGCAGACGCCGACGCTCTTCCTATTTAATATGTAAGATATTTTTTCAGGGCTATTTACAAAATACCGCTTGGCCGTTTATAATATTTACGTAGAAAACTGCCCGCAATCATGTGAACTTTTTTAGAACATTTTAAGGAGGTAGTTGTATGCTTGTTAAGACCAGAATGACCAGTTTTCCCATTACCATCGGTAAATTCGAATCCATCGACACCGCGGCGAAAATCATGCATGACAACAATATCCGCCATCTGCCGGTTGTCGAAAATCACGAACTGGTAGGCCTGCTGAGCTATACCGATATCATGCGCGCCATGCCCTCCAAAATCAGCACGCTGGAGCAGCATGAGGCTACCTACCTTTTTAGCACCATCAAGGTCAAGGACGCGCTGCCGGAGAACCAGAAGGTGATCACCATTCAGGAGGACGCCTGCATTGAGGAGGCGGCCCTGATGATGCGCGCTTATAAGATCGGCGCTTTGCCGGTGCTCAATGCCGAGGGCAAATTGGTGGGCATCTGCACCGAGAACAATATCTTTGACGCTTTTATCGACCTGATGGGCGTACGCAGTTCCGGCGCCCGCATCACGGTGGAGATCGGCGACCAGCCCGGCCAGATCGCGGAGATCGCCGACGTGATCCGCAGCTTTGCCGGGAATATCACCAAAATCGCCATGTTTCCCGTGGAGGGCGAAGGTCCCCACCGCTATACGGTGATGGTGCGGATGAAGGCCCCGGATATCAAGCCGATTGTGGAAGCGCTGAAAGTGCATGGCTTCAATGTGTCGGATACCGCCGATTACAGCGGCGTTTATTCCCACCTGAAATAAGCGGCGCCTGGCGATAAACCCGCGTGGGACGGGCTGAAGCCCGTCCCATTTTTTGGTGGGTAGAATGTGGGGTAAATAGGGGTTACGGTGGACCGTTGGTGGAAGACGCCGTATAATTTGTGGAAAAACGGTTATAGTAGCAATAAAAAGGCGGCTTTCGCGTCATGGCAAAAAAATCCCTTAAAAAAGTGTGAAAAGATAGTTGACAAGATCGCCCGAGGGTGTTATTATAATCAAGCGCGCTGAACGAAACGGTGTGCGCGGGTCTTTGAGAACTGAACAGTAAACGAGCCAAAAAAGCGTGATCGAGGCGGCCGAGAGGTCGTGGAGATCGAAAAAAGTCCTTAAATTCCCGGGGGTAACTCCGGAGGATTTGAGCAAGAA